>Ga0335073_10000231_pt1 | contig 70073 bp, 77 predicted proteins | sample Lox_Sample_22_FD_207093 | JGI IMG/M metagenome (GOLD analysis project Ga0335073, IMG submission 207093) | Soil microbial communities from Loxahatchee National Wildlife Refuge, Florida, United States - Lox_Sample_2.2 | ecosystem: Environmental > Terrestrial > Soil > Wetlands | place: USA... | reverse complement strand
AGTCGGCCGCGGTGGCCGAACCGCCCGGCAGCTTGACCTCGGCCACCCAGTTGACCAGCGCCCGGCCGCGCAGCTCGGCCTGGCGTGAGATCGGGTAGGCGACGAACTTCAGGGCCGCGTTGGCGCCTGCGACCGCCACCGTCCGGCCGGTCAGGAACGGCGCCTGCTCCACCACGCCGCGCCACATCATGATGCCGCTCCAGCACGGCGGCGGCTCGCCCGGGTGCAGCTGGGCGCGGACGCCCGAGTACAGCCCGTCCGCGCCGACCAGCACATCGGCAGGCAGCACCGAGAGCACCCCGGTGTGGCGGTCGCGCACCTGCGCCCGCACCCCGGGCGGCGCCTCGGCGTACGACAAGAACACCGTGCCGGTGCGGACGGCGGCGGGCCCCAGCCGGGCCCGTACCGCGTCGAGCAGGATCATCTGCAGCTCGCCGCGGTGCATCGAGTACTGCGGCCAGCGGTAGCCGATGTTCAGGCCGGAGGCGAAACCCCAGATCCGGTTGCCGTGCCGGTCGAAGTGCACGTGCTCGGCGGTGGGGATCCCGGTCGCGGCCAGCTCGTCGCCCAGCCCGAGCTCGGTCAGCTCGCGCACCGCGTGCGGCAGCAGGTTGATGCCGACCCCGAGCGGCCGCAACGCGATAGCCGCGTCGATGACCAGCGCGTCGATCCCGGCCGCGTGCAGCGAGAGCGCCGCGGTCAGCCCGCCGATGCCCGCCCCCGCGACGATCACCTTCACCCGTCCATGATCCCCGCTACAGGGGGGCAAACCCCACCCCAAAGAGGGGTGGAAGCCGCGTTCCCGGCCGGAGGCCAGGTCCATAGCGTAAGGGTCAGATCCACGCGAACGTGCCCGCCGGATGGGGGCCGGGCACGCTCTCGCGCGATAAGGCCACCAACGACGGGAGGCATTTCATGATCGAGGCACGCGGCCTGGTCAAGCGCTACGGCCCTACCACCGCCGTGGACAACCTCAGCTTCGACGTCCGGCCCGGCACGGTGACCGGCTTCCTCGGCCCGAACGGCGCCGGCAAGTCCACCACCATGCGGATGATCATGGGCCTGGACCGGCCGGACGCGGGGACGGCCCGGATCAACGGCCAGGGCTACCACGAGCTCCGCTGGCCGCTGCGCGAGGTCGGTGCGCTGCTGGAGGCAAAGGCTTTCCACCCGGGGCGTTCGGCCCGGGCCCACCTGACCGCGCTGGCGGTCAGCAATGACATCCCGCGGCGCCGGGTCAACGACGTGCTGGAGATCACCGGCATGAGCAAGGCCGCGGACCGGCGGGCGGGCAAGTTCTCCCTGGGCATGGCCCAGCGGCTGGGCATCGCCGCGGCGCTGCTCGGCGACCCGGCGGTGCTGCTGCTCGACGAGCCGGTGAACGGCCTGGACCCGGAGGGCATCCGGTGGATCCGCGGCCTGCTGAAGAACCTGGCCTCGCACGGCCGTACCGTGCTCATCTCCAGCCACCTGATCAGCGAGGTCGCGCAGACCGCGGACCAGCTCATCGTGATCGGCCAGGGCCGGCTGCTGGCCCAGACCACGGTCGCCGAGCTCTCCGCCCGCAGCAGCTCGCTGGAGGAGGCCTTCTTCCAGCTCACCGACGGCAGCACCGAGTACTCAAGCACCTACCCGATGCCCGACTACCACCTGAGGAGCGTGTCATGACCGCCGCGACGCTCGACCGCGCCGCCCGCGACAAGACCGGAGGCCGCTATGGCTTCCGCAACGTCGCCCAGATGGAATGGCTGAAGCTGCGTAGCGTCCGGTCCACCTGGTGGACCCTGCTGGTCTTCACGGCCGGCATGATCGGCCTGTCCGTCCTGATCATGGCGCACCAGAATCCCGCCATGGCGGCCGCCCAACGGGCCACCTTCGACCCGACCAACAACAGCCTGGCCGGGCTGGCCATCGGCCAGCTCGCCCTCGGCGTGCTGGGTGTGCTGGTGATCACCAGCGAGTTCTCCTCGGGCCTGATCCGGGCCACGTTCGCCGCGGCGCCCCGCCGCCCGCTGGTCCTGGCGGCCAAGACGGCCGTGCTGGCCGCCGTGGCGCTGGTGGCCGGGGAGATCATGGCCTTCGTCGCCTTCGCCGTCGGCGAGGCGGTACTCAAGAACCCGGCCCCGCACGCCACCCTCGGGCAGCCGGGCGTGCTGCGGGCGGTGCTGCTGGGCGGCGCCTACCCGGCCCTGATCGCGCTGCTCGGCCTCGGGCTGGGCGCGGTCATCCGGCACATTGCCGGGGCGATCAGCGCCGTGGTCGGGGTGCTGTTCGTGCTGCCGCTGATCCTGGTCCCGCTCGGGACTTCGATCCAGAACTCGGTCGGGCAGTTCCTGCCGATGCCGATCGCGGAGAACTCGCTGGCCGCGGTCAAGCCGGTGGCGCACAGCCTGTCGGCCGGGGTCGGCTTGGGGATGCTGTGCTTGTACGCAGCGGCCGCGCTGGCCGCGGGCGGCTGGGCCCTAGCCCGCCGCGACGCGTGAGCACCGGCCGGTAACGGGAGACAATAGGACCCATGGAGGAGGACATCCGGCGGGTGGCGGGCATCGTCCTACGTGCCCCGCTCACCCGCCGGACCGTTCGCGAGCTGCTGTACTGCGGCGTGAGCGGAATGGCCGGAGTGGCCGGGTTCTATGTCACCGTCGTGATGCTCGCCTTCGGCCTGACCATTACCGTGTCCATCGTCGGTACCGTGGTCGGGCTGCTGCTGCTGACCCTGGCGCTGCGCGTGAGCCGGCTGCTCGGCGGCCTGCATCGCCGCATAGCCGCCTGGCTGCTGGGCTACCGGGTCGAGGCGCCGCCGAAGTTCCAGAAGGGCAACGGCATCCTGAACCGGCTCGACAGGCGGCTGCGAGACCGCGCGGCCTGGCGGGCGGTCTCATACAGCCTGATCAAGCTGCCCGTCTCGGCCGTGCAGCTGTACGCCATCACCTCCGCCTGCATCGGGCTGGTCGACATCACCTACCCGGTCGACTGGGTGCTGTTTCATCACCAGGCCCCGGGCGTGGTGAGCCCGATGACGGCCGTGAACCCCGTCTCGTTCGGCGGCGGAAGTCTCCAGATATACAGCTGGCCGGGCACCTTCCTCGCGGCCATCCTCGGCGCGGCATCGGTGGTCGGGGCGACGTGGCTGGCCCGGGCCATCACCGCGGGCGACCGCCGCCTGGTCCGTTCCCTGCTCGGGCCGAGCAGCATGTCCGAGCGGGTCACCGTGCTGGAACGCACCCGGTCGCTGGCGGTGGAGGATTCGGCCGCGGCCCTTCGCCGGGTGGAGCGGGACCTGCACGACGGCGCGCAGATGCGGCTGGCCGCGCTGGCCATGAACCTCGGCATGGCCCGGGAGAAGCTGGGCGACGACGACGACCACGCGGATAGCGCGACAGTGCGGGAACTGCTCGACGCGGCGCAGCGCAACGCGGTGGACGCGCTGGCCGACCTGCGCGACCTGGCCCGCGGCATCCACCCGCCCGCGCTCGACAACGGCCTGCCGGGTGCGCTGGCCACCCTGGCCGCCAGCAGCGCCATCCCCGCGTCTGTCACCGACGAGATCGGCACCCGGCCCGCTCCGGCTATCGAGACGATCGCCTATTTCTGCGCGGCTGAGCTGATTGCTAACGCCACCAAGCACAGTTACGCGAATCAGATCAAAATCAAGATCTGTACCGAACGGGCCGGGGTACTCCGCCTCGAGGTCACGGACGACGGCATCGGCGGGGCGGACGCGGCCGGCGGGACCGGCCTGGCCGGGCTGGCGCAGCGGGTGTCCACGGTGGACGGGCGGCTCGACGTATCCAGCCCGCCCGGCGGCCCGACCACTGTTACGGTCGTGCTGCCGCTGAAAGCATAAGGGGACTAGTGATGCGGGTGGTGATCGCGGAGGACGCCGCGCTGCTGCGGGAGGGGCTGACCCGCCTGCTGGAGGACCGCGGCCATTCGGTATGCGCCGCGGTGACCGACGGCGACGCGCTGCTGGCCGCGGTGGCCGAGCACCAGCCCGACGTGACGGTGGTCGACATCCGGATGCCGCCCACCCACACCGACGAGGGGCTGCGCGCCGCGCTGGAACTGCGGAAGACCTTTCCCGGTACCGGCGTGCTGATGTTCTCCCAGTACATCGAGACGTCCTACAGCGCGCAGCTGCTCGAGGGCGGGGCGGCCGGGGTCGGGTACCTGCTCAAGGACCGGGTGGCCAACGTGGCGGAGTTCGCCGCGGCCCTGGAGCGGGTCGCGGCCGGCGGCACCGCCCTGGATCCCGAGGTGGTCAGCCAGCTGTTCCGGGCCAGCCGCCAGCGCGGCGGGCTGGCCACGCTCACCCCGCGCGAGCGCCAGGTGCTCGCCCTGATGGCCGAAGGCCGGTCGAACTCGGCCATCGCGATCGACCTCGTGGTCTCCGGCGGGGCGGTCGAGAAGCACGTGGCCAGCATCTTCACCAAGCTCGGGCTGCCGCCGGACGAAAGCGACAACCGCCGCGTCCTGGCCGTCCTGCGGTACCTCGGCTCCCCGGGGTAACGAGCGGAGCGCCAGCCCGGCCAGGGACCCGCGCAGCGCGTCGGCGAACTGATCGACGTGGCGGTAGCCGAACGGCAGGGGCGGGCGGATCTTGAGCACGTTGCCGTGCGCTCCGGTCGCGCTGATCAGCACCCGCCGTTCGCGCAGCTCGTTGACGACGTCCAGCGCGGCCTGCCCGTCCGGCTCACCCGTCTCGGGGTCGGTGAACTCCACCCCGACGTACAGGCCCGCGCCCCGGATGTCCGTGATCCCCGGGTACCCGGCGGCTGCCTGGGCAATGGCCGCGCGCAAGGCGGCGCCTACCGCACGCGAGTTCTCGGCGAGCTCCTCGCCCTCGATCACGTCCAGGACGGCCGAGGCGGCGGCCACGCAGATAGAGCTGCCGCCGAACGTGTTGAAGTAGCGCATCTTCTGGCCGAATTCCGCGAGCAGCCCGGCCCGGGCGGCCACGCCCGCGATCGGCATCCCGTTGCCCATGGGCTTGCCCATGACCACCAGGTCAGGGGTGATGCCGTGGCGCTGGAATCCCCACATCGAATCGCCCGTCCGGGCGAATCCCGGCTGCACCTCGTCGGCGATATAAATGCCGCCGGCGGCGTGCACGGCGTCGATGACCGGCCGCAGGAATCCGGCTGGTTCGGGAATGATCCCGTCCGAGGAGAACAGGCTGTCGGCGATGAAGGCGGCCAGGGCGATACCGTGCCGGCGCATCTCCGCGGCGGCCTGGGCGATGCGCGCCGCAAGGGCCTGGCCAGCCTGCTCGCCGCCGTCCGGCCGCGGGTCCGGCGGCGCGACCGTCCGCACCTGGGGTCCGAGCGGGACCTCGGGGCCCAGAGAGGGCGAGATCTCCGCCGTCGCCGTGGTGACGCCGTGATAGGCGTTGCTGGTCACGATGACGCCCGGCGCCCGGGTGGCAAACCGCGCGATACGCAGGGCCAGGTCGACGGCCTCGCTGCCGGTGCAGGTGAACATGACGTTGCTGATCTCGCCGGGGAACGTCGCGGCCAGCCGCTCGGCGTACTCCAGCAGGAGATCGGTCCCGTAGCGGGTGTGCACGTTGAGCGTCGCCGCCTGGCGGGCTATCGCCTCCACCACGTGCGGATGGCAGTGCCCGACGGACGGGACGTTGTTGTAAGCGTCGAGATAGGCGTTTCCGGCGGCGTCATACAGGTACACGCCCTCCGCGCGGACGAACCGGACCGGATGCCGGTAGAGGAGCTTGTAGGCCGGCCCGAGGACGTGCAGCCGGCGCGTGACATGCTGCCTCGTGTCCGGCTCGAGGTCCTCGACGGTATCCGGGTCAAATCCGTTCACCATGTACGCGGTGCTGGCCATGTTCGCCTGATCAGGCATTCCGGGCTCCTGTGGGACACGCTTGCGTGATGCGCTGGCGGATCAGCTCATCGGGGACGGCGAGAAGGCGGTTCAGCTGAGTCCAGGCGCGGGCGGTAGTCCGCAGCAGGTACCGCTGGTTGGCCGGCGCCTGCTTCGCCCGCCATTCCGGCACGATGACCCGTGCCACCATCCTGGCGATGATCAGCCGGGGCAGGAGGCCGAGCTCGTCTGGGCTCAGCTCGGTCACCGCGTGGTACCCGGCGATGGCGTCGATCGCCGGGGCGGCCGGATCCGGGCCGTCGCCCAGCTGATAGGCGGCCATGACCGCGACGTCGTTGACCAGCGGGGTGTAGGTGGCGTCGCCGAAATCCACGATGCCGCTGACCGACATGCGGTCCGGCCCGACCAGGATGTTGTCGGAGTTGAAGTCGTTGTGCACGACCTGGGCGCGCAGCTGGCCCAGCGCCGGCGCGGCCGAGTCCTCGAAGCGGTCGATCTCGCCGAGCAGGGTCCGCCGCCGGTCCGGGGGATCGACCGCCTCGGCCATCGGACGCAGGCCGGCCAGGCGCTGGATGTCCCACACCAGCGGCCGGTGCGCAGCCGGATGATCGTAGCCGCGCAGCGCCTGGCCGAGGATCGCGAGGGTCCGGCCGATCTGCTCCCGGAGCCGGCGCGTACTGCGAACGGTCCCCAGCGCCTCGCCGGGCAGGAAGGAGATGACGCGGATGATCCGGCCCGCCAGCGGCCCGGCCCGCGGCATCAGGTAGTGCGCTCCGTCCGCCGCCGGCCGCAGCCGCGGTACCGGCAGGCCCGGCGCCACCCGCTGGAGATGGCACAGCAGCCCGGTCTGGAAACTCGCCGTCTCCTGCGTCTCGTCCGCACGGGCCAGCTTGACCAGGAACGGGGTGCCGCCCGTGGTGTCGATCCGGAAGGTCTCGTCGACCTCGCTCTCCAGCCGGCGGATCGTCCCCTGCAGGCCGAACTCCCGCGAGAGGACACCGGCCAGCGCCTCGGTACCTGCCTGACGCTGCTTTGACATCACGTCCCAGTATGAGTTGACAGCCATGGCTAATAATATTAGCTTAATGGCTACAGAGATTAGCCAAGGAGGACAGCGGTGACTGAGTACGTGGACATCGAGGGCGGACGGATCGCGTATGACGAGACGGGAACCGGGCCGCTGGTGGTGCTGTCGCACGGCATGGGGGACCACCGGCAGGTCTACCGGTTCCTCGCGCCCCGGCTGGCGCAGGCCGGTTTCCGGGTCGTATCGGCGGACCTGCGCGGGCACGGGGAGTCGAGCATGGACTGGAAGTCCGTGACCGGCACCGACAACGCCATCACCCAGACCGACATCGCGGGCGACCTGCTCGCGCTGATTCGCCACCTGGGCGGACCCCCAAACCCGGCGGTCATCGTCGGCCACTCGATCTCCGGCGGGGCGGCCACCATCGCCGCGGCGAAGGACCCGGACCTGGTGGCCGGCATCGTGGAGCTCAACCCGTTCACCAAGGCGCAGAGCATCAGCCTGGGCGCCCTGGTGCGGATCCGACGTTACCGGCGGGGCCTGTCCCGGCTGCTCGCCCTTCAGCTGACCCGCAGCGTGCGAGTCTGGATGCGCTACCTGGACGTGGCCTACCCGACCAAGCCCGCCGACTACGCCGACTACATGGCGGCGCTGTCCGCCAAGCTGCGTGAGCCCGGCCGGATGGCGGAGTTCATGAAGACGGGCAAGTCCAAGCCCACCGAGGGCGGCGCGCAGCTGCCCAACGTCACCGTGCCGGCCCTGGTCATCATGGGCACGAGCGATCCCGACTTCGCCGACCCGCGGGCCGAGGGCGAGGCGATCGTGGCCGCCATGCCGGCCGGGCGGGGCAGCGTGGCGACGGTCGACGGCGCCGGGCACTACCCGCACGCCCAGTCCCCGGACGCGGTGGCCGCGCTGATCGTTCCGTTCCTCAAGGAACATGCGGGTGCCTAGGTGCCCGGCTACCCGGGCAGCCGCCTGCTGCGCAGGCACCGGCCTGCGCGCCGGGCGGGATCAGCCAGTCCAGCATCTGCGGCGGCGGGGAAGGCCCGTAACGGTCGTAGTCGGTGGCCACCGACCCGAAGGACCGTCTGCGGGTCTCGCGATCGGTCACATCCGCGGGCTATCGCCGGGGGCCCGGTCAGCTGTGCCCGAGTACCGGGTGCGGGATGTAGGGCTCCGCCAGGCGGCGCCCCTCCTCCTCGCTCAGCGTGAGCTCGGCGGCGGCCAGCGCGTCGGTGATGTGGCCCAGCCTGGTCGCACCGACGATCGGCGCGGTCACGGCCAGACGGGTCAGCAGCCAGGCCAGCGCGACCTGGGCCGGCGGAACGCCGCGGGCCGCCGCGACCTCGGCCAGCCGGTCGACCACGTCGAAGTCAGCGGGGGAGTTGTACCGCTCGTCGGACAGCGGGTCATCTCCGGCCCGGGTCGTGCGGCGCTCGCCCCGCCGGCCGCGGTTGCCGGTGAGCACGCCGCGGGCCAGCGGGCTGTAGGGCAGCACGCCGACGCCCTGGTCGACGCACAGCGGGATCATCTCCCGCTCCTCTTCCCGGTAGATCAGGTTGTAGTGGTTCTGCATCGAGGCGAACCTGGTCCAGGCGTAGCGTGCGGCTAGGTTCTGGGCCTTGGCGAACTGCCAGGCGAACATGCTGCTCGCGCCGATATAACGGGCCTTGCCGGCCCGGACGACCTCGTGCAGGGCCTCCATCGTCTCCTCGATCGGCGTCTGGTAGTCCCACCGGTGGATCTGGTACAGGTCCACGTAGTCGGTGCCGAGCCGCCGCAGCGACGCGTCGATCGCGGAGAGCACGTGCTTGCGGGACAGACCCCGGTCGTTGGCCGCGGTCCCCATCGGGAAGTAGACCTTGGTGGCCAGCACGTAGTCCTCACGGCGGTCGAAGAGCCTGGCCAGCAGGCGGCCGGTGATCTGCTCGCTCACGCCGTCGGAGTAAGTGTCGGCGGTATCGAAGAAGGTAACGCCGCCGTCGATGGCCGCCTTGACGATCGGCTCGGCCGCGGCCTCGTCAAGGTGCCAGGCGCGTTCGGCCTGGCTGCCGTAGCTCATCATGCCCAGGCAGATCCGGGACACCTTCAGCCCGGCCGATCCCAGCCGTACGTATTCCACGTTGGTTCCTTTCCTGTTGGTGCAGCGCGACGCCAACTACGACAAGAGTGATGCCCGCGACGTCCTGGACGGTAGGGATCTGGCGCAGCACGATCGCGCCGATGATGGTGGCGAACACCGGCAGCAGGGCCAGCATCAGCGAGAACGTGGCCCGGGACAGCCGGGCCATGGCCAGCTGGTCGGCTACGTAGGGGATCACCGAGGAGCACACGCCCACCCCGGCGCCGGCCAGCAGCAGGAGCGGGTGCCGGAACGCGGGCAGCGCTGCGCCCAGCCCCCACGGCGTCGCGGCGACCGCCGCGACGGCCATGGCGCCCGCCAGCTGGTCGATGCTCGCGGGCCGGCCGGCCCCGGCGCCCGCGTTCGCCATCCGGTGGCCGAGCACGACGTACAGGATGAACAGCGCGCAGTTGACGAACGCAAAGATGAAGCCGACCGGCTGACCCGTGATGCGGATCGAGGTGATAGTGGCCACGCCGGCCGTGGTGAGGACCAGGGCTCCGGCGTTGCGCCGGGTCCGCGCCCCGGCCACGGCCAGGATCACGGTGCCGAGAAATTCGATCGCGCCCACCGTCGACAACGGCAGCCGCGCCACGGCCAGGTAGAACGCCGAGTTCATCACGGCCAGGACCGCGCCCAGCGCCACCAGGTTCCATCGCTCGCCGGCACCGAGCCGGCCGGTCAGCCGCCAGGGCCGCCGCCAGAACGCGAACACGACCGCCGCGCTGGCGATCCGCAGCCAGGCCACCCCGAGCACGTCGACCCGGACGAACAGCAACACCGCCAGCGACGGCCCCAGATAGTGAAAAACGGCGCTGACCAGGAAGAACGATTGCGGTGGCAGCCGGCCGTACGGTGCCGCCCCGGTGGCTGCCGCTTGCGGTCTGTCTGGCACTGGCGCAGCATATGAAGCTGGTGCTGACTTCGAAAGAGCAATTATGCGGGAGTAAGCGTGGAAATGCCGTCGAAACAAAGGGATTTCGTCCGTCAGGCCTTTGAAATGCCAGAATCGCCGTTGGACGCCGTGGACCGGCGGATCGTGGCGGAGCTCCAGGTGGCGCCCAGGCTGCGGATCGCGGAGCTCTCCCGGCGGATCGGCCTATCCGGCCCGGCGGTGGCCGACCGGCTGCGGCGGCTGGAGGAGAGCGGCCTGCTGTCTTACCGCACGGTGGTCAGCCCGCGCGCCCTGGGCTACACGATCTGTGCCATCGTCCGGATCAGCCCGACGGGCGGCGGGCTGCGGCTGATCCCCGGCATTGCCCGCGAGGTGCCGAACGTGACCGAGTGCTTCCGGATCACCGGGGAGGACTGCTACTTCATGAAGGTCTGGCTCCGCTCCATCGACGACCTGGAACCGATCCTGGACCTGTTCACCCCCCATGGCCGCACCACGACCTCGATCGTCCACTCGGCACCGGTCCCGCCGCGCCCGCTGCCCGTCCCCTGAGCTAGCCGGTTGACTCTCCTGTTAGGGGATGAGGTAGGCCTTAGGCATGAGCGTCCTGGTATCGATCGGCGACTTCTCCCGCATGACGCACCTGTCCATCAAGGCGCTGCGCTTCTACCACGATCAGGGGCTGCTCGAGCCGGCCCGGATCGATCCGGGCAGCGGCTACCGCTTCTACGAGCCGGCCCAGGTCCCGGTCGCGCAGGTCATCCGCCGGTTCCGCGACCTGGACATGCCGCTGGACCAGGTCAAGGCGGTCCTGCAGGAGGGGCGGATCCGGGCGCTGACCATCTCCGCGGTCGAGGCGGCGGTGATGGTCCACGCCGGACCCCTCGGCGACGCCGACCAGACCTACGGCCTGCTGGGCACCGTGGTCGCGGAACGCGCCATCGGCGTGGACGGCCCTATCCGCGAGTACTACCTGGTGCCGTTCACCGGGCCCGACCCCGCCCAGCACCGCACCGAGATCTGCTGGCCCGTCTTCCACACCGCCGCGTCCGGCGATTGATGGTCATACGCGCAATCGCCTTGTCCCATGGGCCTCATTGACCCCACACACCCCATTTGCGTGGTGGATTCGGGCTTCGCGGCGGATCAGTGGTGCCAGAGCGCCACCAACCAACCGCCAAGCTCGGATCAACCACAATTACTTCCGGATTGTGGAAGCGGTGAGCGAAGACCGATGCGTGCGGGGTTAACGAGGCTTGCGCTTGACTCTCCCGTTAGAGGAGCCAGCAGGCTCGGGGCATGACCGCGACACGCATTCTTCCGAGTCCCGTCCGGGCCCCAGCCGCCCGGTCCTGGTCCGCACTGACCGTGCTGATGCTCGGGACGTTCATGTTCGTCCTGGACTTCTTCATCGTGAACGTGGCGATCTTCGTCGCCGCCTCCGCCGCGTGCGCACTGGCGCCCGATCCTACGGCGCACGCCGGGACCGGCGGGTCGGTCGCCTGGCTGTTCCCCGGGCTGCTGCTGCTCGGCGCCGGGCATGGGCTGTGCATCACCCCGCTGACGACCACGGTGCTCAGCCACGCCGACCCGGCCACGGCCGGATCGGTGTCCGGGGCGCTGTCCACCGCCCAGCAGGTCGGCAACTCCGTCGGCGTCGCCGTCACCGGCGTGCTGTTCTTCGGCGCGCTCAGCGACGGGTACGCCCTGGCCTTCGAGCACAGCGTGCTCCAGATGGGCGCCCTGCTGCTGGTCGTGGCCGCCTTGACCCGGCTGATGCCGCGACGTCAGCGAGCATCTTGAGCCGGCCGGAACATGCCGCGCAGGGCGGCCACGCCCGGGCCGGTGGAGCGCACGTCGAGCACGGTGGCCTCGGCGTTCGTCTCCACCGCCCAGGCCGCCCACGGGCAGCACTCGTTCTCCACGGCGGCGAGCCTGCGCAGTTCTTCCGCCACCCCCGGCTCGGGGCGGAAGGACAGGCGCAGGCCGTCGGCCGTCTCGGTGCGATCGGTCATGGCCCGGGCGATGAGCTGTTGCCAGCGGCCGGCTTGCGCCGCCCGGCCGGCCGAGGAGAGGGTACAGGCGATCTGCATGGAGCCATGCTCGTTGTTAAAGTCGACTTGATGTCAAATCCCGAACCGCTGAGCATCGGCGAAGTGGCCCGGCGGGCCGGCCGGCGCCCGTCCTCGATCCGCTACTACGAGCAGATCGGGCTGCTGCCCGCGATCCCCCGGGTCGCCGGGCGGCGGGTGTACGGCCCGGACACCCTGCGCACGCTGGCGGTGATCGAGACCGGCCAGCGGGCGGGCCTCACGCTGCAGGAGATCAGGGCGCTGCTGGCCGCCTCCCCGGATGACGCGGCCGCCATCGACCGGCTCAGGGAGGTGGCCGAACGGAAGCTCCCGGAGATCACGGCCCTGATCGAGCGAAGCCTGCTGGTCCGCGAGTGGCTGGAATGCGCCGCGCGCTGCGAGTGCCCCAGCCTGGACCGGTGCCCGCTGTTCGACGACCCGGCCGCGCTGCCCGTTCCGGGACGCGGGAACCCGCGATCCGTTCGGCCCAGAAATTAGGCCGGTCGCGGTGACGCAGTCGCGTACGGCGCGAAGGTGAACCGCGCCGCCTGTTCCCCCGTGGAATTAGGTAGGGACCACGGGGCGGCAATGGCGCCTGCCCCGCGCGGATATGTCAGCCGGCGTGGAGGATGCCGGCCTTCCGAGAAGGGGAGCACGGTGAAGCCTGGTCGCCATGTCCAAATCCTGACCGCCATGATCGCCCTCGGCCTCGCGGCCGCGGCCTGTTCATCGACATCCAGCTCAAGCGCCACGCCCACGACACCACCGCAGCCGGCCGCTTTCCTGGGCCAGGTGCACGGCCTGAGCCAGGTCGCCTCGACGGTTCCGGCGAACGGCGACGTGAACCCGTACGGGGTCGCGGTCATCCCGGCCTCCGGGGGCCGGCTGACGGCCGGCGACATCCTGGTCAGCAACTTCAACGACAAGGCCAACGTGCAGGGCACCGGAACGACCCTGGTGGAGGTGTCCCCGGCCGGTAAGACGAGCGTGTTCGCGAACATCTCCGCGCTGCCCGCCGGCCAGACCTGCCCGGGCGGCATCGGGCTGACCACGGCGCTGGGCATCCTGCCCGGCGGCTGGGTCGTGGTGGGCAGCCTGCCGACCACGCACGGCGGCGTGCTGCCCGGCCTGGATCCGGCCGGCTGCCTGATCGTGCTGAACGACCGGGGGACCGTGGCGGAGACGATCACGAACCCCGACATCGTCGGGCCCTGGGACCTCACCGTGAAGGCGAGCGCGACGTCCGCCGAGGTGTTCGTGTCCAACGCCCTGGGCGGCGACACGTCCACGAACCACGGCGTGCCAGTGACCGGGAACTGCACCGTGGTCCGGCTGGACCTGGCCCTGAGCCCGGCGGCGCCGCCGAGGCTCACCGGCAGCGCGGTGATCGGGACCAGCTTCCCGTGGCGCGCGAACAAGGCGGCTCTCATCCTCGCGCCGACCGGCCTGGCCCTGGGCGGCAACGGGACGCTGTATGTCGACGACACCCAGACCGACTCGGTCTCGGCCATTCCCCAGGCGCTCACCCGGACCAGCGCGATTACCGCAGCGGCCGGGTTCCTGTCGACGGGCGGCGCGCTGAACGCCCCGCTCGGCATGACCATCGTGCCCAACGGTGACCTGGTCGTGGTCAACGGCAACGACGGCAATGCGGTGGAGATCACCCCGGCCGGTAAGCAGATCGCCACCAAGACCCTGATCAAGAACGGGGCCGGCGACCTGTTCGGCGTCATCACCACGCCGCGGGGCCTGCTGATCGCCGACGACGGGACCAACACGCTGGACCAGGTCAACATGTGACCGATAGCCGGGCGGCGACGGCGGCACAGGACCGCAGGGTGTCCAGCAGGCAGGCGGTGTCCTGCGCGTCGGGCCAGGACGACAGCTTGACCACCACGGTGCGGGTGGCCCGGTCGGCGTAGATCAGCTGGCCGTGGATGCCGAGGCAGACCAGGACCGGCCCGCCGGGACCGGGGATGACCCAGAACTGGCTCCGGTACCAGCCGCCGGGCAGGACGTACTCGTTGTCGGTTCGCGCAAAGGCCTCGCGGACCCCGGGCTCGGGCTGGCGGACGTCGGCCACCCAGGCTTCCGGGATGACACCTCCGCCGTCATCAACCAGCATCTGGCCGAACCTGGCCAGGTCACGGGCCGTGGCCGAGATGCCGCCGTCGGGGATGGCCGTGCCGAGCGGGTCGCAGGTGATTTCGGCGTCGTGCTCGGCCCCGACCGGCTGCCAGACGAGGCTGGAGATGAGGTCGGCGACCCGCAGGCCGCTGGCCCGCTCGCACACCCAGCCGAGCATGTCACTGTCGGCCGACCGGTAGGTGAACTCGCCGCCGTGCGGTCCGGCGCGGCCCAGCGTGGCCAGGTACGGGTAGGCGCCGGCCGGATCGCCGGGCTGCGCCGGACGCCAGCCCATGGAGCGTTCCATGACGCGGACTTCGGCGTCCGGCTCGGTGTAGGCCTCGCGGAAGGCGACCCCGGTCCGCATGTCGAGCAGGTCCCGGATCGTCGCGCCCGCGTAGCCCGAGTCGCCGACCTCCGGCACGTAGGTCGTCACCGGGGCCCGCGGGTCGAGCAGGCCGCGGCCCGTCAGCACGGCGGCCACGCAGCTCAGGACCGACTTCGACACCGACATGATCAGGTGCGGAGTGCCGGCGGTCATGCCCGCGTCGTACCGTTCGGCCACGACCTGCCCGTCGTGCAGGGCCAGGAACGCGTCGGTGCAGGTGTCGTCCAGCACGTCCGCCACCGTCGCCGTGCTGCCGTCGAGCCGGGTGATGGTGGCGCCGGCCAGGTCCAGCGCGACGGGCGACACGGGCAGCGGCGCGGGCGGCCCGGCCGGGATCGGGTGGCTGGGGATGAGCTCGCGCATGTGCCGGAAGGCCCAGCGGTGGAACGGGGGATCCTGCCAGTTGGCCAGGGTGACCTGTGCTTCCGGGGCCGGCGGGAAGCCGGTCATGAGCTTGGACATGAGCGCACCTTAATGCACGTTCTGCACCAGGAGCGGTGAACTAGGATTCGGCTATGTCGCTGGAGCGGGGGCCGGAGGTTGCGGGCGCGCCGGTCACCGCCTGCAACTGGCAGGACCCGCCGTTCAACCGCTGGGCGTTCTGGCACGTCGACGAGATCCTGGCCACCTACCCGGTGTCCCGGGGCGACGGGCCGGTCCGTGCGCTGCCCTCCTCCGCGGCCGTTGACCTGCTCGGGGCGGGCCTCACCCGCGTGGACGGGTCGGCCGGCACGGCGGGTGAGGTCCTCGACGACACCTTCACCGACGCGTACGCGGTGCTGCAGGACGGCGAGCTAGCCGCCGAGTGGTACAGCCCGCTCGGCGCGCCGGACCGGCCGCACGCGCTGATGTCGGTGTCGAAGTCCGTGGTCGGCTGCGTGGCCGCCGTGCTCATCGACCGCGGTCAGCTCGATCCGCAGGCCCCGGTGACGGCCTACGTCCCCGAACTGGCCGGCAGCGGCTACGCCGGCGCCACGGTGCGAGACGTCCTGGACATGCGCAGCGGAGTCCGGTTCCTGGAGGAGTACGCCAACCCGGCCTCCGACATCCGGCGGCTGGATGAGTGGATCGGCTGGCAGCCGGGCGACGGCCCGGCGGCCGAGCCCCGCGGGCTGTACCGCTTCCTGGCCACACTGCCGGCCGAGGCACCGCACGGGAGCAGGTTCCTGTACCGGTCGGCGGAGTCGGACGTGCTGGGCTGGGTGTGCGAGCGGGCCGCCGGCCGGCCCATGGCCGAGCTCATCTCCGCGCTGGTGTGGGCGCCGATGGGCGCCGAGCACGACGCCCGCCTGCTGCGTGACGGCCTGGGCACCGCGGTGCACGACGGCGGCCTGTGCGCCACCGCCCGGGACGTGGCCCGGTTCGGCCAGCTGCTGCTGGACGGCGGAACGGTCCCCGACGGGAGCGGCGGCACCCGCCGCGTCGTCCCGCCGCGCTGGCTGCGCGACGGGTGGGCCGTGGACGCCGACGTTCGCTCGGCCTTCGCCTCCTCGCCGGCCGAGGCGGCGTTTCCCGGCGGCTGGTACCGCAACCAGTTCTGGTTCCGTCCTGGCGCATACGGCGACGTGCTGCTCGGCCTGGGCATCCACGGCCAGGTGGTGCACGTCAGCCGGCGCACGAACACCGTGTGCGTGAAGTTCTCCAGCTGGCCGCAGGCGCAGAACCCGGCCTACCTCGAGGACACGCTGCGGGCATTCGACGCGATCGGCGGCGTGCTGGCCGGCCGGGATCCGACCCAGAAGCGGCGCCGGCTGGCCGGGGTGATCTCTGGCCTGAGCCGGCGGGGCGATACGGTCGCGCCGCCGCCACCGAACGTGATCTTACCGGCGCGGCCTCGACGGGTGCCCAGGGGCCGTTTAACCTGGCGCTATGCCTCGTCGCCACCTGAACGGCATTGCCGAGATCCGCACGTTCTTCCGGACCAACCAGCAGCCGATCTACTTCGTGGGCCCGACCGCGTTCAACCTGCTCGGCATCGACCGCTGGGTGCGCAACTTCCAGTACATCGCCTACTACGACTCCTGGGACGGCCAGCATCCCCGCGTGTTCACCCCGGAGAACCGCCCGTACATCGAATTCGAGTCCAGCGAGCAGATCAACAACTACCTGCTGCGCGACGCCGAGGTCCGCGAGTACCTGCGGCGCCGCGGCGGCGTGCCGATGGTCGCGATGGTGTTCTTCGACGAGGAGACCGAGGAGATCTGCCGGGAGCAGGGGTACGACCTGATCCTGCCGCCGGACTCGCTGCGGCGCCGGCTGGACTCCAAGATCGTGACCACCCAGCTCGGGAACGAGGCGGGGGCGCCGTCGGTCCCGAACGTGCTGGGCAAGGCCGACAGCTACGCCGAGCTGAACGCGCTGGCCTTGTCCGGCGGCCTCGGCACCGACCTGGTGGTGCAGACACCTTACGGGGACTCGGGCAAGACGACGTTCTTCATCGCGTCCGAGCCGGACTGGGATTCGGCCGCGCCTGATCTCGGCGGCCAGGAGCTCAAGGTGATGAAGCGCATCAATAACCAGGCCGCCGCGGTGGAGGCGTGCATCACCAGGCACGGCACGATCGTCGGGCCGTTCATGACCGACCTGACCGGCTACCCGGAGCTCACCCCGTACAAGGGCGGGTGGTGCGGCAACGACCTGTTCCCCGAAGCGCTGTCCGAGGACGACCGGGCCGTCGCGATCGGCCACGTCCGCAAGCTGGGCGACCGGCTGGCCCGGGAGGGCTACAAGGGCTTCCTCGAGGTCGACGTCCTCGTCGACCTCGACACCGGCGAGGTGTACCTGGGCGAGCTGAATCCGCGGATATCCGGGGTCTCGTCGATGACGAACGTGACGGCCGGCGCGTACGCCGACGCGCCGTTGTTCCTGTTCCACCTACTGGAATTCATGGACGTCGACTACACGATCGACGTCGAGGAGATCAACGAGCGCTGGCGGGCCCTGGCGGCCGTGGACGTCTGGTCGCAGCTGATCATGAAGGAGCCGGGCGATGACGTCGAGCGGATCCTGGCCGCACCGCGGACCGGCGCGTGGCGCCTGGCCGACACCGGCACGCTGACCTTCGAGCACGTCAGCAACGACTGGCACGAGATCACCACCGAGGACGAGGCCTTCTTCATGCGGGTCTACGGCCCGGGGGAGTACCGGTTCCACGGGGCCGACCTGGGCATCCTGGTCACCAAGGGCCGGATGCAGACCGCCGAGGGGCTCACCGACCGGTGCCGGCACTACATCGAGGGCATCCGGTCCCACTACCAGTCCGAGCCGCTGCCCCGGCCGCCCGCGGTCAAGCCCGTCGCCTACGTCAAGTAGTTGCGGGTTCCTTCCAGCGGAGCGGCAGCCTGGCCCGGATCTCGGCCGACGGACCGACGGCCACCACGTCGGTCCACGGGGTGCCGTACTCCAGCGGCGGTACGACCCGCAGCCACAGCATGAAATCGTCCGCGTTCGGCACCGGGGCCGATCGTGCCGGGCGCGCGGTATGCCAGCGCCCGTTGCCGCCGCGAAGCCAGAAGACAGGCATGCGGTTGGCGATCATGCCGTAGGACCAGGTGTACTCCGGCGTGACGCCGCTGGCCAGCAGGTGCAGGAACTGGCCGTGCTGGCCGTTGTGCAGGCCGAGGACCGCGATCCGGGCACCGTCCCGTCCGGGTAGTCCGGTCGCGGCGACGGCCCAGCCGGGGACCGGAGCCCGGGCCGGCTTCCCGCGACGGCAGTACGTCAGCAGGCTCAGCCACGGTTCGGGCAGGTCACCGGTGGACGGCGCGGCGAGGCCGTGGCCGCTGATCCCGAGCAGCCCGCACAGGCCGGCGAGCTGGCCGGGGAGGCGGCTGGACGCGGGCAGCTCCGCGGTGGCCTGGAGCGCGGCGATGATGTCCGCGAGGCCGTCAGCGGCCTGGCTGAGTGGTCCGGGCCTGGCGGCCGACGGATGAAAGGGAACCTGCTCTGGTGAGGCGAGGGCGAGCAACCCGGCGGCGATACCGGTCAGCAGGAGCTCACCCCGGCTCACGGCGGCCGGGGTCACGGTGATGTCCGGCGGGGTGTGCGCGGTCAGGTCGATACGCGCCGCGGGCTGGCCCGGGGTGGTGCTGAGGTCAAGCCAGCGGATCCCTTGTGGCGGGTTCGGGTGCAGGTTGAGCAGGCCCGACCACTCGCCGCGGACGGGCCCGACGCTGACGCCGAGCTGATAGCGGGTGTCCTGGTCGTCGACCGCGGTGAACCGATGGGCCAGCTGCACGCCCGGTGGCGGGCTGCGCCGTGGCGGCGCCTGCCCCCAGTAGCTGACCCCGGTGAACCGCGCGCCGGCCGGCGTCTGGGCGTACGCCAGCAGGTGCAGTTCGCCCTGGACATCCTCGGCGCGGGTCCGGATCACCTGACCGACCGGCACCAGCCGCCAGCGTCCGCGCGACGGCGGCGGACGGCGGTGTCCCGGCGAGGGCAGCGCCAGCCTGGTCATGTTCGCTTCCGCGTTGGGTGCCAGTCCGCCTGGCGCTGGGCCGGGCTGGCGCACGCCGAGAGCAAAGGCGAGCTCGGCCTGAATCTCGTTCGCGGCGTCCATGTCGAAGGCGTGCACGGCGTGCAGGGCCTGGGCGATGAGTTCGAGCCGTTCGGAATGGCACTCGTCCAGCAGCCCGCCGTCAGCGGGCCATGCGGTCGCGCGGCGCAGTTCGGCCTCGGCCAGCAGCCGCAGGTGGGTTTCCGCGCGCTCCCGGCTCATACCGTCAGTGTCGCCTAGCGGTCCGGGCTGAGCATGTCGTGCAGCGCGGCCATGACATCCTGGGTGGCGCCGCCCGGGGTGATCTGCGGGTCGGCCAGCGAGAGCGGGATGCCCATCCCGTCCACGGCGGCGATGGTGAGCACGGCGATCTTGTCCGGGTCGTACCTGCGGCCGAAGGTGCCCAGCTCGATGCCGCGCCGCACCACCTGAGCGACCAGCTGGCGCCAGGCGGTGTTGTCACGCAGCGCGTCGGCGCGCATCTCGGCGTCGCGGATGCCGAAGTGCCAGGACTCGATCCACAGCCGCCCGCCCTCGGGCGCGTCCGGCTGGTACCCGGTGAGCGACCGGGTGATGATCGCTTCCAGTTGCTGCCACGGGTCGCTGATGGCGGCCACGTCCTCCTCCAGCGCGGCGATCTCCGTGCTGGAGGCGTGCCGGAAGGCGGCCACGAGCAGGTCCTCGCGCGAGCCGAAGTAGTACTGCAGGGTGCTCACCGGCACGCCGCTCTCGGCCGCCACGTCGGCGAAGCGGGTGGCGTCCGCGCCGCGCTCCGCGATGACGCGGCACGCGGCCTCCAGGACGGCGATCTTGCGGCGCCCGGCCCGGCGCCCGGGTCCCCGGGTGCCGGGCGTGCGCGAGGTCCTTACGGACTCCAGGCCCGCGGCGGAGGTCATGATGAGGCGCTCCCTTCGCCCTGCAGCGGCGCCGTGATCCCGTCCTTGAAGTACCGGGGCAGGAACCTGGCGGTGACGGCCATGAGGACCACCCCGACGACCAGCGAGCCGGCGCCAATCAGGAAGATACCGCCTATCCCGTGGAAGCTGGAGTAACTGCTCGCGGCCGGCCAGAAAGACCTGATCGACAGGACGAACGCGCCGAGCAGGGTCAGCCCGCCGACCAGCGGCAGGACGCCTTTGACCAGGAACGCATGCGTGCTGCGCAGCAGGTCGCGGCGGAAGAACCAGACACAGGCGAACCCGGTGAGCCCGTAGTAGAAGGCGATCAGCAGCCCGGTCGCGGACGCCGAGTCAGCCAGCACGTTCTTGGACACCGCGGTCAGCATGACGTAGAACAGGGCTGAGACCGCGCCCATCGCGAGCGTCGCCACGGTGGGCGTCCGGAACCTCGGGTGCATCCGGGCGAACCAGCGGGGGATGGCGCCGTGCGCGGCCATGGCCAGGGTCGCCCGGGCGGTCGGCATGATAGTGGTCTGGGCGGAGGCGGCGGTCGAGGTCAGCACGCACAGGACCAGCAGCTTGCCCGGCACGCTGCCCAGCACCGAGGAGGCCATGGCGCCGAGCACGTCGGTGTTGTGGGCCGCCAGGAACGCGGGCCCCGCGTAGGCCAGGGCGGCGACGCTGATCACGGCGAAGATGGCGACCAGCATCACCGTGGCCATGACCGCGGCGCGGCCGGGGGTGCGCGCGGAGTCCTTGGTCTCCTCGTTCACGCTGAGCGCGCAGTCCCAGCCCCAGTAGATGAAGACCGCCAGCAGGAAGGAGTTGGACAGGCTGCTGAAAGATCCGGTCCACGGGTTCAGCCAGCCGGCCGACGGGTGCGCGTGGCCGGGCAGCGCGTGGCCGGTGCCCGCCTTCACCAGCGCGACGACCGCGAAGACGGCCAGCGCGCCCACCTCGATGACCAGCAGGACCTGCTGCAGGCGGGCGGACACCTCGATGCCGCGGTAGCAGACCCAGGTGAGCAGGGCGATGAACGCGACACCGACCACCGTCACCCAGGCGGTACCGGCCGAGCCCGCGCCGACCAGTTCGAGGAAGTACCGCCCGGCGATCTGGGACAGGCTGGCCATCACGATGATGTCGGCCGCGATGAGGCCCCAGCCGCCCATCCATCCGGTCCGGGACCCGAAGGCGCGCGCGGTCCAGGTGAAGGTGGTGCCGCAGTCCGGGTCGGCCTTGTTCAGCTCACGGAACGCGTAGGCGATGCACAGCATCGGCAGGAACGAGACGACGAGCGTACCGGGGCTGTGCACGCCCACGACGGCCACGATGAGGCCGAGGGTGGCGGCCATGCTGTAGGCGGGCGCGGTCGAGGAGACAGCGATCACCACGCTGGAGAGCAGCCCGAGCGCTCCGGCCCGCAGGCCCTTGTCGTGCGAAACCAGCCGGAGCCGGAGCCAGCGCCGAGGCTGGGGCAACGGGCTCCGGGATGGCGAGAGTGGTCATGATGGGCACCGCCTTCCGCCCGGCGCGGGGAGCCGGGCTCTGGCATTACCGTATCGTGATACCATATATCTGTACAGGTTTTAGATACGGGAATTTGATGATCTTTCCCCGGCGTTGTTGTGTCGTATGATCTGCCGGCAGGCCGCGGCCGCTTGCCGCCCCGAGTAAACGCCGGTGCCGAGTAAACGCCGGTCCCGAGTAAACGCCGGCCCCGAGTAGACCCTGGAGAGAGATGCCCAGACGGGTTAGTCCCTACGGCTCGGCCGAGGACGCCGAGTCGGCCGCGCTGGCCCGGAGCAGGCCGGGGGCTGAAGGGGAGCTCGCCAGGGACCTGGGCAGCACGATAACGGCGCGCGATATCGCCCGCCAGGCGGCCGAGGCCGTCCGGGCCCTGAACGAGGTGACCGCGGACAGCGCGGGCTTCGCGAGCCTGGACAACGTCCGCGAGGTCATCGCGAGCCTGCAGCAGATGAGCCAGGACCTGCCGCGGCTGTGCGAGCAGCTCGCCCGGATGCTGGTCGTGCAGTGCGAGGACGGGCAGGTCAGGCCCCGACCGGGCCAGGATCCTGACTTCTGGGTCACCGAGGCCGTGCAGGCCCTGGCCTCGGCCGGCCAGGCCGCCGACATGCTGGCCGCCGCCCTGGCGCAGGCCGGTAAGACGTCGGCCGAGCTGCGGTTATACGGGTTTGACCCCGACCGGGGTCGCCTTGCTCAGGGTCTGCCCAACCGGAGAGGTGGCGGCCACCTTCCGGTGCAGTTCGGCCACCGCGGCCTCGTCGGCGTCGGTGTCGAGGTGGACGGCCGCCCGGATGGCCGAGAACCCGGCGTGCCCTTCGGTCTTCGGGCCCGGACCGAGGAAGGCGTTCAGGTCGAGGTCCCCCTCGACGTTGATGCGCAGGTTACGGATCGTGATGCCGGCCAGGGAGGCGTTGACCGCGTAGCCGACCGCCAGGCAGTTGCCCAGGGCGGCCAGCAGTTGCTCGACCGGGTTCGGGGCGCTGTCCGTGCCGCCCATCCCCTTGGGCTCATCGGAGGCGACCGGCGCGAAGCCGCGGACCGAAGCCTCGCTGCGGAAGGCTCCGGTCCACCGGACCTCAGCGGACCAGGTGTGCTGACCGGCCGAGGGGCGCTGCCGTATCTTCTCGATCAGGCCGCCCAAGGCGCCCAGGTCGACCTCGTTGAGCTGAGCGTCCATGGCGCTCATCCTTCCCACTCGGTGACGGCCAGCCGGGAGACGCCGGCGGTCGCCTGCACGTCGACCCGGGCCGCGGCCGTGGCCCAGCCCGGCGTGGCCACGACCGTGCCGCCCGCCACCCCGGTCAGGCTCTCGCCCTCGACCGTCAGGAAGGCCGCGCCGCCGTCCGCCGTCACCCGGGCGGCCACCCCGCCGGGCAGGCTGAGCGAGAACTGAGCTGCGCCGCCCGCGAACAGGAACGGCATGGTCCCGGCCGGCCGGGGCAGGCTCACGTCCAGGATGTCGCTGCCCGCCGTCACGGCGATCGCGCCCACGTGGCCGCCGCGCAGGTCGACATCGGTCCGCTGGGTACCGCCCGCCAGGTCCAGGCTCCAGGTGACCGCGGAGTTGAGCACCACGCTGACCGCGTAACCCGCGCTACGGCCCGGCGCCGGGCGGTCACCGGCCAGCGACAGCACAACCGGCGACGAGCCGGACAGCACGGACAGCACCGGCCGGACCGGGGCGGTGCCCGGCGTCGAGGCCCGCAGCAGAGTACCGCGCAGCCGCGCCACGCTGATGTCGAGGACAGGGGTCCCCGACGTCACCTCGAGGGCGGCCCGGGTCCGCCCGGCCGTGGCCACGGTCACGACGTGCGCGGAGGACGGCATGCTGACCGCGGCGGCCGTCACGCCCGCCCCGGCGGCTAGCGCCACGGCCACCGCCGCCACGGTGACGCGTCCGTGCGTGAACAAACCGGGCACATGTCCACGATAAGACGCCGCGCGGCGAAGGGGACCCGGCGATAGCAAACCGTCAGATGTCGCCGCGGCACATGCCGATCAGCCGGTCCAGCACCGCGCCCGAACTCACCCGCAGGCCGTCATGTTCGTACTCGCTGGTCACCCACGCGCGCAGGCCGCGGATCGCGCCGGCCGTCCGCATCGAGAACTCACGGTCCACGTACATGTCGTTGTAGTAGACGGCGGCGGCCACCGGCACCTCGTTGGCGGCCAGCCGCGACGAGTCGTACAGCGGCGGCCAGTCGTCGCGCTCGGCCAGCAGGTCGGCGGCCTCGCGCAGCGGCCGGAGCACCGGGTCGGCGTCTATCATCCACGGGTAGACCATCTCGCCGGTGAACAGCAGGGGAGTGGTCCCCAAGTCGTCTTCGACGGCCGCGGCCGCGTCGAACTCGCCGAACTCCGCCCTGATCCGCTGCGCGGCCCACCGGGTCGCGAACCCCTGGGCGTAGCACGGCTCCTGCAGCAGCGCGTACAGCGGGCCGCCCGCGAAGCTGAGCTTGGCCTGCACCGCGTACCGGAACGCGTCGGACAGTTCATCGCCGGCGAACGGGTCCTCCAGCAGGTAGTGCAGCTCGTGGCTGCCGGTGCTCATGCCGAGCATGAGCCCCAGCGACTGGAACGCCCGGACCGACAGCGGCGCGCCGTCCGGCCGCCGGACATCATGCCCGGTCAGGTGCTGGGCGATCAGGGCCGCCTGGGCCACGTCGCCCGGATATCGCTCGTAGTGCGCCGCGTTCCGGTCCGCCACCGTCCGGTAAGTGTGCCGGTAGACGTTATCGGCGGTCACCGCGAGACCCGGCAGGCCGCCGGTGATGAACGCCTCGCGGACGCCGTGCGGGGCAAAGGACAGGTAGGTGACGGTGCAGAACCCGCCGAAGCTCTGCCCGAGCACGCTCCACGGCGCGCCGCCGGTCAGCTCGCGCCTGATCAGCTCGGCGTCGAGCACGATGCTGTCGGCGCGGAAGTGCGTCAGGTAGTCGGCCTGGGCCTTGGCCGAGCCCAGGCCAGCCAGCGTCTGCCGGGTGGCGGGGGTGGACCGGCCGGTGCCGCGCTGGTCGAGCAGCAGGACCCGGTAGTCCCGCAGCGCGCGGTCCAGCCAGGACTCCCGGCCTACCGGCCGCTGGGCCCCGAAGCCGGGTCCGCCCTGCAGGAACAGCAGCCACGGCAGATCGGCTTCGGCCTGGTCGGCGGCCACGACCTCGCGGGCGAAGACCTCGATCTGTTCCCCGTCCGGCCGGCCGTGGTCCAGCGGGACGGCAAAGACGTGATCGGTCAGCACGGTGCCAGGCTGGCGGTAGCTCGTCACGGCTCCGACGGTACCCTCGGCGCCATGGGGCACAGCATCCGGCCGGTCACCCCGGCCGAGCGCCGCAAGCGGCTGGCCGTCCGGCACCACCTGGCGCCGGGCGCGCGGGCCGGCACGCCGGCGCAGGCGGCCGCCGGGGTGGTCGGCCTGCACGGCACCGACCCTGCCTCGGTCTACCTCGCCGCCCGGGCTCGCACTCGCGGAGCCGACCGGGCGGCCATCGAGCACGCGCTGTACGAAGAGCGCGCGCTGATCCGGATGCTGGGCATGCGCCGGACCGTGTTCGTGGTGCCGGCCGACCTGGTGCCGGTGATCCAGGCCGCCTGCACCGACCAGGTCGCGGAACGGCTGCGGCGGCAGCTCATCCAGGTCGTGGCCGAGGCAGGCATCGCGCCGGACGCGGCGACCTGGCTCAAGGAGGTGGGCGAGGGGACGCTCCGGGCCCTGGCCGTACGCGGCTCCGCGACCGCGGCGGAGCTAGCCGCGGACGAGCCGCGGCTGCGCACCCAGATCATCGCCGCGCAGGACAATCCCTACGGCGGGGCGGTGAACCTGACCACCAGGCTGCTCACGCTACTGTCCGCCGAGGGCCTCATGGTCCGCGGCCGTCCGCGGGGCGGGTGGACCTCCACCCAGTTCGCCTGGTCGATCGCGCCGGAACGAACGGACCTGGAGGCTCTGGCCGCGCGGGCCGAGCTGGCCCGCCGGTGGCTGGCCGCGTTCGGCCCCGCCCTGGTCTCCGACCTGCAGTGGTGGACCGGCTTGACCGCCGGGCAGGTCAAGCAGGCGCTGGCCGGGCTGGACGTGGCCGAGGTCGACCTGGGCGGCCCGCCGGGCATCATGCTCGCCACCGACCTACCCGGCCTGGACGGGGCGCACGATCTGGAACCGTGGGCGGCGCTGCTGCCCGCGCTGGACCCCACCGCCATGGGCTGGCGCGAGCGGGCCTGGTACGTGGGTGAGCATACCGCGGCGCTGTTCGACCGGTCCGGGAACATCGGCCCGACGGCCTGGTGGGACGGCCGGGTGGTGGGCGGCTGGGCGCAGCGCCCGGACGGCGAGATCGCGGTCCGGCTGCTCGAGGACGCCGGGGCGCAGGCCGCGGCCGCGATCGCCGCCGAGGCGCAGCGGCTGCGGGAGTGGATCGGGCCCGGCATCCGGATCACCCCCCGGTTCCGGACCCCCCTGGAACGCGAGCTGACCTCTTAGCCGCAAATTTCCCGGTTTCTGGAAGCTGTGCGGTTCGCGGCATAAAACGCGTACCGGGGGAATCTCTACCGGCATGGTTATCTTCATCATCTGGCTGTGCATCATCGGTCTGATCATCGGCGCCATCGCCCGCCTGCTCCTGCCGGGCCGGGATCCCATCGGGATCTTCGGCACCATCGTGCTCGGCATCGTCGGCTCCTTCGTCGGCGGCTTCATCGAGAACCTGTGGAAGTACCACACGCTGAGCGTGCACAGCTTCCACCCCGTCGGCCTGGTCGGATCGGTCATCGGCGCGTTCGTGCTGCTGCTCCTGCTCCGGCTCACGCACATGGAGCCCGGCCGCCGCCGCCGCTACTGACCGCTCCGCCCGGTAGGTTAGCCGGGTGCGACTTGGCCGCCCGCTGGAGCGAGTAGATTCCCGCTTGAGGTCCTAGGAAGCGAGAGGGTGACCATGACAGAGGTAACGCTCGCCATCGGCGCCGCGACGGTGACCAGCGACGGCTTCGCCGGCGAACTGAAGTCCCTGGTGGTGGATCCCCGGATCCGGTCGGTCACGCACCTGGTCGTCGAGCCCGAGCACGCGCACGGGCTCGCCCGGCTGGTGCCGCTGGACCACGCCGACGCCGCCGGCGCGCCGATCCGGCTGCGTTACACCGAGACGGAGTTCAAGGATCTTCCTCCGGCCGAGGAGACCCTGGCGGAGTTCGTGCCGGGCTACGAGGTGCCGGTCCAGCTGCTTCCCGCCGGGGAGGGGTGGCGGCCGGCCGACGGCCCGGTCGCGGACGGCGGGACGATCCCGCAGATCAGGGAGATGGAAACCATCCCGCTGGTCCCGGAGAGCGAGGTCGAGGAGAGCCGCGGCGGCCAGGTCCAGGCCACCGACGGTCACATCGGGCCGTTCCACGGGCTGCGCGTCGACCCGGACAGCGGTGCGGTCCGCCACGTCCTGGTCATGCGGCATCCGTGGGGACACGCGGAACTGGCCATCCCGGTCGGCGCGGTGGCGGGCCTTGCGGACGACGTACAGCTCAGCATCACCAAGCATGAGGTCAAAGACCTTTCTTCCGAACGGAACAGTGGTGGCAGCAGCTGATCACGCGGACGCCAGCCCGGCGGGTCCTGCCCCGGCGGACCTGCCGCACCTACAGCGGTGCGTGGAGCTGGCCGCCGAAGCGGTCGACGCCGGAGACTTCCCGTTCGGTTCGGTGCTCGTCGCGGGGGACGGCCGGGTCCTGGCCGAGGAACGCAACCGGGAGAACAGCGCGGGCGACGCGACCCGGCACCCGGAATTCGACCTGGCCCGCTGGGCGGCGGCGAACATGACTGCCGGGCAGCGAGCCGCCGCCACCGTCTTCACCTCAGGTGAGCACTGCCCGATGTGCTCGGCCGCGCACGCCTGGGTGGGGCTCGGCCGCATCGTCTACGTGAGCTCGTCCCGGCAGCTGATCGCCTGGCGCACCGAGCTCGGCTTGCCGCCGTCGCCGGTGCTCCCGCTGGCCGTCAACCAGGTCGCCCCGGATCTGGTCGTGCAGGGCCCGGTGCCCGGCCTGGACCAGGAGGTCCGCGGGCTGCACCGGCGCTTCGCCGCCGGAGGCTAACGGCCCGCTGCTGCAGGCAGTGTCGCGGCCTATTGCTAGGCCAGGCGGACGGTGTCCCCGGTCCGGATGTGACCGGGCCGCAGGACCTCGGCGTAGACCCCGGCGCACGGCTCCGGGTCGAGCGAGTCGAGCGGCTCGACCCGGTTGTGGCGGGCCAGGACGCGTAGCGCGTCGGCGTTGCGGGGGAGCGCGCCGTGGGCCAGGGTGGGCACGGCGCACCGGGGCGTGCGGGCCATCACGTGCAGGACAAGTCGGTCCCCCACGCGCAGGTTCCGTTCGAGCCAGTCGTTCTCGGTAAAGCCCGGAGCCGTAGTGCGGATGACGATGTTGGGCCGGTAGCGCTGCAGGTCGGCCCGGCGGTACGGGCTCAGCTCGGCGATCCGGTCGAGCGTGGAGGTGGTCAGCAGGTGAACGGGCGCGAAGTCGACGAACGTGCCGGGCGGCCCGCCGCCGCCGATCTCCATGAGCTCGGCCGGGACCGGCGCGTTCACTCCCTCGCGCAGCACGGCCTCGGGGACGGCCCGGTCCAGCGCGGCTCCGGGCGGCGGGGTCGCGGTGAGCGTGACGGGCTGGTCCAGCACGCCGGACAGGACCGCGTCGAGCCCGGCGTCCGTGCTCCAGACGGTTTTCCCGGGTGCGAGCGTGATGCGGACGGCATCGCCTTCGTACCCGGCGGACAGCGTCAGCAGGTCACGCCACAGGCGGGGGAGCTTGGCGCTGGCGATCTTGCCCGTGGTGCGGCTGAGCACGGCCAGCCGCCGGTCGCCGGCCAAGCCGGTCAAGGTCACGTCACTGGCCTCGACGTCCTCGCCCAGCATCGACTTGACCGGGTACCGGCGCAGGACGGCCACAGTGCCGAGCATCCTGCCATCATCCCAAGTTCGCCGGCCGCGTCGTAGAAGTGTGGCCGGGCATCCGGTTAGCGGATCGTCCGGGTCGGGTCGTCCACCGTCGGATAGGTGCCGTTCTTTCGGGCCTGACGCAGGTCCGCCACGAACACGCGGGAGAACATGGCCGACAAGATCGCGATCCCGCCGCGGTGCACGCGGATCTCGCTGTCGTTGGCGCGGCCGGCCAGCCTGACCTGGCGTCCTCCAGCAGGGGCCGGCCGCTGGTCATCCTTGATCCGGCCCTTACCCGTCCAGCCGAGGTTCCAGTGGTCGACCTGGGCCTCCTCGGGCAGCAGCAGCTTGACCATGGACCGATGCAGGTCAAGTCGGATCTCCACGTCGTCTTCGATGGCCGGGGAGCGGAGGTCGAGAACGACGGCGCCGGAGCGGGCCCGTACCTCGAACCGGTTCGCGGCGGTCCAGTGGCCCAGGCGCTTGGTTGTCTCGTGGTCGACGTGCAGGCGCTCGACGGTGCCGGTCTCGGTGGTCATGGCGGTGCTGTTCATGATGATCGGTTCCCCTTGCTCAGGCTGGTTCTTCGGCTGTTCTTCAGCCGTTTTCAGTCCGGCCGGCCGGCCAGCCAGTTCCCGGCCTCGCCGATGCCTTGATAGTGGCATAGTAACTAGTATCATGTCAACTAGAAACGTTGGGAGTAGTATCGTGGACATGCCGACCGCCCCGCGCAGCTCTCCGCTCGCCCTGACCGTCCTGGCCCTGCTGCACTATCAGCCGCTGCATCCGTACGGCATCCAGCGGCTGATCAAGCAGTGGGGGAAGGACCAGGTCGTCAACGTCGAGCAGCGCACGAGCCTGTACCGGACGATCGAGCGCCTGCTGGCCGCGGGGCTGATCGCGGTGCGCGAGACCGAGCGCGACCCGCGCTATCCGGAGCGGACCGTCTATGAGGTCACCAGCGCCGGGCGGCAGACGGCACGGCGCTGGCTCGAGGAGATGCTGGCCGAGCCCCGTCCGGAGTACCCGGAGTTTCCCGCCGCGCTGTCCCACGTGCTCATGCTGGAGCCCGCCGAACTCGCGGACGTGCTGGACCGGCGCGCGCAGCGGCTCGCCAGCCTGCTGGCCGCGTCCGACGCGAACACGGCCGCGGAAGCCGAGACGGGGCTACCCCGGATCGCCACGCTGGAGGCCGAGTATCAGCGGGCCGTGCTGGAAGCCGAGGCCCGGTGGGTGCAGTCGGTCATCGCGGACCTGCGGTCCGGGAAGCTGGACTGGTCCCGGCAGGAGCTCCTGGCCTTCGCCGAGAATCAGGAACGCGGGCCAGCCACCGGCCCGGACAGCACCGCGGCCGTGTCGTAGATGCGCTGCAAGAGGCCGATCGACTCCAGCGCCGCCGCCCCGGTCACCGGCGGCTCCCGGCCCGCGACGACGTCGAGGTAGGCCATGACGCTGGCCTGTACCGACTCCGACCAGTCGTCGGGCCGGACGGGCACCTCCTGCCACTGGCGGTCGCGGAACATCGACAGGGCCGGACCCGAACGGTACCCGTAGAACAGTGACTCGAGCCCGGCCACGCGCAGGGTGGCGTCGCTGCCGGTGATCTCGATCTCGTCATCGATGGTTCCGGGCGGCCCGTGATGGTTGGCCTCGACGAGGCCCAGGGCACCGGACCGGAAGACCAGGACGACCACGGCGAAGGTCTCGCCCCGCTGCCGGGGCGCGTCGAGGACGGCGCGGACCTCGTGCACCGGACCGAACAAGTGCAGGGCGAGGTAGAGACGGTGCACGCCGGCGTCGGCCAGCAGGCCGCCGCCACTCTGGTCGGGGGAGTCCCGCCAGCCGCCGAACCGGGGCCCCAGGCCCAGGCGCAGCCTGATCAGCACGGGCCGGCCGATGCCGCCGCCCTCGATGAGCCGCTTGGCCTCGGCGTGCGCAGCGTAGAAGACCTGGTTGTGGGACACCCCGAGGGCCACGCCGGCCGCGGCCGCGGCGTCGACGAGGCGCTGGCCCTGCTCGAGGCTGGTGGTCAGCGGCTTCTCGACCAGGACGTTCTTCCGGGCCCGGATCGCTTCCAGGGTCACGGGGAGGTGCAGGTCATGCGGCAGGCAGACGCAGACCGTGCCGACCTCGGGGTCGGCGATCAGCTCGCCGCCATCGCGGTAACCGCGTACGCCCTGGGTTTCGAAGGGCGGCAGCGGCTCCGGCGCGGTGTCGGCCACGGCCACCAGGCGCGCGGCCCGGGTCAGCAGTCACGGTCACCACGTTAGACCCCGGCATCTACCCGGTCGCGGGACCGCTGACCCTGCGGTTCGGCGCCGTGTCGCTGAGATCATTCGAAGGCCTCGGCCTCGACCCGGCCACCGAGGTCAACATCCTGGGCACGATCAACAACTACATCTTCGGCTTCGTGCAGCGGGAAGCGGCCTGGCAGCGCCTCCCGGCCCGCCCCGGGCCGGCCGCGGCGCCGTCCGGTATCCACTCGTCCGAGCCTGACGCGCTCTCCGCCGAACACCTCTCGGTCCGCACGAGACTGCACGGCGATGACAGCTTCGAATGGGGACTGGCCTGCCTGCTCGACGGGATCGCGGTGCGCGTGGGGCGGGCCGGTCAGCCCGGCGCTACCGCGACCGCCTCGATCTCTACCAGCTGGTCGTGATAGCCGAGTACGGTCACGCCGAGGAGGGTGCTGGGCGCGTCGTGATCACCGAAGGCCTCTTCGACGACCTCCCAGGCCGCCACGAGGTCGGCTTGCTGGGTGCAGGCCACGAAGACCGTCGTCTTGAGCACGTCGGCGAGCGTGGCCCCGGCTTCGGCCAGGGCGGTGCGGAGATTGGCCACGGCCAGGCTGGCCTGCGCCCGGACATCACCGGCCCCCACGACCTGGCCATTGTCATCCAGCGGGCAGGCCCCGGCGGTGAAGATCAGCGAACCGGGCGTTGCGGTGGACGCGTACGCGTAGGGCACCCCGGCGTACAGGCTGTCGCTGCGAATCAGGTTGACCGGCATCTGCGCAAGTCTGCCAGGAAGGGGATCCGGGCGTCTGCCGTGGGCCGTCAGGTCCAGTGCGTGCCGTTCCGGAAATCCGCGGCGAACGTGCTGGCCATGGCGGCCAGGACCGTGTGACCGGAGATGATCAGGCCCAGTTCGCGGTTGTCATCGAGGGAAGCGATCACGTGGACCAGGACGCCACGCCGGGCGGCTGCCGCCAGGTCGTGTTCCGCGGTCGTGTCGGCGAACTCGTACATGGTCACGTCGATGCTGCGCCGGGCGCCGTTGATGAGGCTGTAGACGGGGGAGAAGCCGGCGCCGGGCTCGATGATCAGCGGGCCCGATCGGGTGAGTCCCGGGGGTCTGAGCTCTGCCCCGGTACCGAGCCGGTGCCCGCTGCGGCCGGGACGTTGACCTTGCAGCCCGCCATGGCGAGCGTACGGCGGCGGCTAGCGCCAGGGCGGAAGCGAGAGACCGGGCACGGCGGCGCAACATGGCGAGCTTCTACCCGTAGCGCGGAAACTAAGCAATCTCACCTCGCCGGCCGGTGAGTCCGCGGCCTCGGGCCCGTCATATTGGGCGGGGCTCGCAAACGGAGGACTTTGATGAGCGTGTTCGTGCTCGTTCCGGGGGCGGGCGGCGCGGCGTGGTTCTGGCACCGGGTTGTGCCCGAGTTGCAGGCTCGCGGCCATGAGGCGGTCGCGCTGACCCTGCCGGGGCCGGATGAGTCCGCCGGGCTACCGGAATACGCCGACGCGGTCGTCGCCGCCATCGGCGGCCGCCGCGACGTGGTGGTGGCCGCCCAGTCCATGGGCGCCTTCACTGCCCCGATGGCCTGCGCGCGGACCCCGGTCCGGCTGCTGGTGCTGGTCAACGCGATGATCCCGCTGCCAGGCGAGACGCCCGGCGACTGGTGGGACCACACCGGCTTCCAGCAGGCTCGCGTCACGGCCGCGCAGGCGGGCGGGTATCCCGCCGAGTTCGACCTGGCGACCTACTTCCTGCACGACGTGCCCGCGGAGGTCGCGGCCGCGGGGGAGGATCAGCGGTATGACGAGGCGGATATCGCCTTCGGCCAGCCCTGCGCCATCGACCGGTGGCCGGACGTGCCCACCCGCGTCATCGCCGGCCGGGACGACCGGTTCTTCCCGCTGGACTTCCAGCGCCGGGTCGCGCGGGAGCGTCTCGGCCTCGACGTGGACGAGGTTCCCGGCGGCCACCTGGCCGCCTTGTCCCACCCGGCCGAGCTTGCCGATCAGCTGACCCGGTGCCGGTGAGCCGGCCGTTTTCCGCATCGACCCCCCGCCCGGCGTGCGCATCGTGGAGGAGACCGGCCATCCGTTCGCCGACGTGGTCGCGGACGCGCCCGGAGCTGCGGGGGTTGCGGTCCGCGCCGGCGTCGACCTCGCCAAGCGCACCGGCGACGCGGCGGCTGCTGCCAGGAACTTCCTGGACAACCCGCGCCGCCAGTTATCCTCCGATTTGACGCAACCGATTGGTTGCCATAACATAGCAACCAGTCGATTGCTATCTGCTGGAGGTTCTCATGAAGACACCGCCGATCGTTACCGCGCCGGAGTGGGAGGCGGCGCGCCAGCAGCTGCTGGTGAGGGAGAAGGAGCTGACCCGGGCCGGAGACGCCCTGGCCGCCCAGCGCCGGCGGATGCCGTGGCTGGCGGTGGAGAAGGCCTACGAGTTCGATGGGCCTAAGGGGAGGGCGAGCCTGCCGGACCTGTTCGAGGGCCGTCGTCAGCTGGTCATATACCGGGCGTTCTTCGAGCCCGGCGTGACCGGCTGGCCCGACCACGCGTGCCACGGCTGCTCCATGATGGCCGACCAGGTTGCCGATGTCGTCCACCTGAACGCCCGTGACACGGCCTTCGCCTACGCCTCGCGCGGGCCGCAGCCGGACATCGCGCGCCTGAAGGCGCGGATGGGCTGGACGATGCCCTGGTACACCATCACCGACGACTGGGATGCCGACTTCGGCGTCGATGAGTATCACGGCACGAACGCGTTCATCCGCGATGGTGACCAGGTATTCCGCACCTACTTCCTCAACAACCGCGGTGACGAGGCCCTCGGAAGCACCTGGAGCTACCTCGACCTGACCGCGCTCGGGCGCCAGGAGACGTGGGAAGACTCGCCCGAGGGCTATCCGCAGTCCGCGCCGTACAACTGGTGGAACTGGCACGACGAGTACGACCATCCCGAGCTCGCGCAGGGACCGATGAAGGGCTGGGAAGAGCCCGTCAGGCGCTCGTGAGGATGACAAGTTGCTGGGTCGCCCGGGTCATCGCCACGTAGCGGTCGACTGCTCCTTCGATGCCGGTGCCGAACGTCTCGGGATCGACGAGGACGACCAGGTCGAACTCGAGGCCCTTGGCCAGTTCCGGGGTCAGTGACCGGACCCGGGACGTGGCCTTGAACCCGGAATCGCCGATGACGCAGGCAATCCCGTCGGCGTGCGCGGCGAGCCAGGCGTCGAGGATCCGATCCAGATCCGAAGCGGGTCCGTGGACGACAGGGACGCCGGTGCTGCGGATGGAGACCGGCACGTTGGCGTCCGGGAGGACGGCCCGGATGACTGGCTCGGCCTCGGCCATGACCTCTTCCGGCGTCCGGTAGTTGATGGTCAGCGAGGCCAGGCTGATCTGGTCGAACCCGACCCGCTCGAGCCGTTCCCGCCATGATTCGGTGAACCCGTGCCGTGCCTGGGCCCGGTCCCCGACGATGGTGAAGCTCCGCGACGGGCAGCGGAGCAGCAGCATCTGCCATTCGGCGTCGGTCAGTTCCTGGGCCTCGTCCACGACGATGTGCGCGAACGGGCCGGCCAGCTGGTCTGGATCGGTGCCCGGCACTGCGGCCTGGTCGACCAGGGCGTCGTGGAAGTCCTCGCCGCGCAGCATCGTGACCAGGCCGACGCCGTACTCGTCGTCGGTCACCTCGACGAGGCTGTCCAGGACCCGGGCCTTCTGCTCCCGTTCGGCGGCCACAGCGGCATCATGCCGGCGCTTGCGTCGTGAGGCCTGCGGGTCGCCGAGCCGTTGCCGCGCCGCGTCCAGCAGCGGCAGGTCGGACACCGTCCAGGCCCGGGCGTCAGCGCGCTGTAGCTTGCGCACTTCGTCGGGGCTGAGCCAGGGAGCGCACAGGCGCAGGTAAGCGGGTACGGACCACAGATCCCCGACGAGGTCCTCCGGCTCGATCAGCGGCCACGCGCGGTTGAGGGCCGTGCGCAGCTCCCGGTTCTGTAGCAGCGACTTGCGCAGCAGGTGCGCCGGGGCGTCACCGTCGTTCTGGTCGATCAGGATCGCGAGCAACCCCTCCCAGATCTGATCGCGCGCCTCGTTGTGCGGAGTACCGGGTTCCGCTGCTTCGAACGCCTCGGCCCAGTCGTCGGCACTGAGCCGGATGCGGGACCATTCGGTCTCGACCGTCATTCCCTCCTTGGGCGGGTTCTCGTAGAACCTGACGGCCGGCTCGATCGCCTTCACCATGTCCGCGGATGACTTCAGCCGGGCCACCTCCGGGTCGGTCCCGATCGCGGCCGCGGCTCCCTCCGGGACGAGATCCCGCAGGGTGCAGATCTGCACGCCCTCCTCGCCCAGGCTGGGCAGCACGTCGGAGACATAGGCCAGGTACGGCTGGTGCGGACCGACGAACAGCAGGCCGCCGCGGCGGTGCCCCAGGCGAGGATCGGAGTAGAGCAGGTAGGCGGAGCGGTGCAGCGCCACGACCGTCTTGCCGGTGCCCGGACCGCCGTCGACGATCAGGGCGCCGCGGGACCCCGCGCGGATGATGGCGTCCTGGTCGGCCTGGATGGTGCCGAGCACGTCTCGCATCCGGTCCGACCGGCTGCTGCCCAGGCTGGCGATGAAGGCGGACTGATCGTCCAGCGCGGCATGCCCTTCCAGCCCGTCCGGGGTGAACACCTCGTCCCAGTAGTCACTGACCCGGCCGCTGGTCCAGCGATACCTGCGTCGGCTGGCCAGGCCCATCGGGTTGGCGTGGGTCGCTCCGAAAAACGGCTCAGCCGCCGGGGAACGCCAGTCCACCAGCAGTCGGCGCCCCGCCCGGTCCGTGAGGCCGAGCCGTCCGATGTACACCGGCTCGGAATCGTCGGCGCCGACGATGCGTCCGAGGCACAGGTCCAGGCCGAAGCGGCGCAGGAGGCGCAGGCGAGCGGTCAGCCGGTAGACCTCGATGTCCCGGTCCATCGCCGCCTGGCCGATGCCGCCGGGCGCCCTGAGCGCGGCGTCGAGGCGGCCGGACAGCTCGGCGATCGTCTGCGCAAGGCTCTCCGCGATGGCCGCGAACTGCTGCTCGTCGATGCCGATCAGCGCCGGGTCGGCCTTGGCCGCGAGCCGCTCGGGAAGGTTGAACGCGCTGGTAGTCAGGGGATTCACGGCATCATCCTGGCCCGGCTGATCGCAAGCCTTTCCCGGCTGATCGCGTCGCACATCGACAACAACACCCGCACCTGGTGACTCCCGTTTCCGCCGCTTCTGTACCCGGCCAGTTCTGTCCCCGGCCAGCCATTCTGCGTCATGACCCGGGCCTTGCGGCAAGCCCCCCTGTGCCCTATAGATTGAGAGTGGAGGGGTGTGAGCGCTCGCCGGCGGAGTGGGTCATCCAAGCCCGTTATCGGTGGGCCGGCCTTGAAAGGAAGCCCGGGGGAGTCCGTGCCCTGGTGGCGGGACTGAGGCCGGCTTCCAGGTCGGCTCTAACTCCCAGCGCAGCGGCAGCTCGGCGCGTGCTTCGGCCGAACGCCCGGTGGTGATGACCTCGATCGCGGTCGTAGCGCGGCTCAGCGGCGGTACCACCTCCACGCGCAGCGCGGTCCCGCCGGTGTTCCCGCTCCGGCCGAGGGTGCGCGTGGCGTGCCAGCGCCCGTCGTCATCGCGGATCCAGGTCACCGGCCAGTAATACAATCCGGCCGCCCCGTAGCTCACCTCGTTCATCGGGCCGCTGGCGTGCATGTGCACGACGGTGCGGCCCAGGCAGTTGTGCAGGCCAAGGACCGCGAGCGTGATCTCGTCGAGTTCGGGAAGCGCGACGGCCGCCGCGGCACCGCCGTCGGCCGCCGGTGCCGTCCGGGCCTGCCCGCCGTGATAGTGCGCCAGCATGCTCAGCCACGGTTCGGGCAGGTCACGGGCGGGCGGGGCGGTGATGCCGTGGCGGGTCAGGTGCAGGCGGGCGCATAGCGCGGCGAACTGTCCGGGCACCGGGCTGAACGGGGACAACGCGCCGGCGGCCTGCAGGGCCGCGATGACGTCGCCGAACCCATCAGCGCCGGGGGCCCGCGGCCCGGACCCTGGCGCGCTTTCCCGCCTCTCCCGCAGCGCGAAGCCGTTGAGGTCGGCCCTCGTCAGCAGCCGGGCGGCAACAGCGTGCAGCACGTGATCGCCGGGGCTGGCGGTCACCGGACTGGCCGTCACCATGGCGCCCTGCGGCGGACGGGCTGACGGTTCCAGGTCGACCCGGACGGCGGGCCGGCCCGGGACGGTAATCAGGTCCAGCCACTGCGGGTCATACGGCGGCCTGGGCCGGAGCATGAGGGTCCACCCGTCGGTGCCGCCGCCGAGGTCGCGGACCATCATCTGGTAGCAGGTTCCCCGGTCGTCCGTGGCGGTGAACTGCTCCAGGCTCTCCGCCTCGGGTCCGGACGGGCCGTCCTGGCGGGTGGACCGCACGAACAGGCTCAGCTGCGGACCGGGCTCCGTCTGCGCGTACGACAGCAGGTACACCTCACCGCCGCCGAATGAGACCACCTGCCCCAGCCGGACCAGCTGGGCTGGGACCGGGCTGGACGCTGGCGACGGGGAGGTCACCGGCGTGGCCGGCCGGAACCGCACGGCGGCTGACCGCCGCCACGATCCGGCGGCCAGGCCCCTCCGGCCCGGTGCGTCAGCCTGCCGGGCGACCAGGGCCAGGTCGAAGTCCGCCAGGATCCGGCCAGCGACCTCGTCGTCGAGCGCACCGATGGCCGTCAGCAGCTCCGCGACCCGGCCCACCCGGATCCGGCGCTCACCCCAGGCCCATGCGGGATGGCGCAGCTCTTCCTCGGCTAGCAGCCGCAGGTGAGCTTCGGCCCGCTGACAGTCCACCCTCTCAGTGTCCCCGGGTTCAATATGGCCTTTCTTCCGCACCGGGGAACAACGATGCCCTGCTGCCCCGGATCCAGGCCGAATTCTGATACCGCATCAGCCCGGTCAGCGCCCCGGCGGCGACGACCACCCCGACGACAAGCGCCGCTACCAGCGAGTGGCCAGAAGCCACGGCCGCGAGCAGTCCGCCGCCCGAGCCGGCCAGTACCGCGGTGATCACGGCCACCATCCCGGCGACGGTCAGGAACTGCTGCCACAGGCTGATCCCGAGTCCTGAGGTGGGCAGCCGTTCCGCGGGGTTGAGCAGGTAGCCGGCCAGTTCGGGAGCGTGATCGAGGTAATAGTCGCGGAGCTGTGCGATACGGCGCGCGTACGCAAGGTCCTCGATCCCCGACTGCAGCACCCGGTGGAACGTCGCCAGCCCCACAAAGGCCAGCGTGGGTAGGAGAATGAGCCCGAACATGTAGAACGCCGTGCCGGCTTTAGCGGCCGTGGCGACGAGCCCGAGGGCAACCAGGCCGCCGGATACCGCGCCAAGGAAAACGCTGGCCCGGCCAGTCGATTCTGAGACCGTCCACGACCGAGCACCCTGCAGCGTGAAGTGCTCCGTGGTCACAAACGTAACCGCCGCCGGGCGCGGGTCGCCATTGGCATGGTCAAGCTTGCTGCCTCGGTCAGTGTTGTTCACGAACATCCGCCTCCGATCCCGCACGCAGGCCGCCCGCACCGCCAGCAGATGTCGGCCAGCAGGATGCCTGCAGGTTGGACGAGGGTCAGTGAGACAAATCAGCGGTCCGAGGGCATAGCGGCTGAGGGTGGCACGCGGGCATCAGGTGAATTCCGTGCGGTACTCGTGAAGGAACACGGCTAGCGGGCGCGGGGGGCGGCCGGTGATCTGCTGGAAGGTGCCGGTCGTGTAGTCGTTCTCGCCGGCGAGGATCGCCCACTCGGGAGTCCGCCGAGGCGTTGAGCACCGACAGGCGGGTGACCTGCTCGATCGAGGAGATCCCGGCGGCGGCGTTGATCACGATCCGCTGCAGGACACCCTCGACCCCGACCGATCCCATCGCGATGAACACCGCGCGGATCCCGTCCAGCGCCTCGGTGAGGTCGCTCGGGTCGTCCAGGCGGGTGGGACGGATGTGCAGCCCGCCGGGCTCGCCGAAGGCGCGGCGGGCCTTGCCGGGGTCGCGGACAAGTGCGGTAACCGCATCGCCGCGTGCGACTACGCCGCGGACGATCTCGCTGCCGCCGCGGCCGGTGGCGCCGATCACCGCGGTGCTCATCGTGTCCCTCAACGCCTCCGTACTCAGCCCGGACCTCCAGCCCCGGCCGCCAGCTCCGCCGTCATCCGCGTGACCTTTCGCCGGGAAGGGCCCCTCGGCCGCAACCCTTCACCTGGCCATTCCGAGCATCAATGAGGCCACACGCTTTGACCTGCGCATTTGCCGCACGTTTCATGCGTGAGCGATGAGTCTGGGCGGCGGATCGGGTCTGCCCTGGCATGACTCGAATTATCGCTGACATCATCTCGGCATCGACCGCGACGCACCTGACCTACGACGTCTTCCGGTGATCCGATGACCACTGTCAACGCCAATCAGATCGCCTTGGGCATCGAGTCGTTCGGTGACGACGACGCGCCACTCGTCCTGCTCGCGGGCGGGACGACGATGCTCTCCTGGCCCGACGCGCTTTGCCAGCGCCTCGCCGCCGGCGGGCGCCGTGTGGTGCGCTACGACCTGCGCGATAGCGGGGAGTCGACGACGACGGATCCAGAAGCGCCCGCCTACACCCTGCGCAGCCTCGCCGCCGACGCGGCGGCCCTTGCTGATGCGCTCGGCGGGGGGCCTGCGCACCTCGCGGGGATCGGCGTCGGCGGGATGGTCGCCCAGGTGGCCGTGCTCGACCATCCGGGCGCGTTCTCGGCGCTCACCCTGGCCGGCACCCGCGCGGTTGCCCCTGGCCCGCCCGACGATGACCTCCCCGACCATGACCAGGCGACGATGAGCCGACTGTTCGCGCGTCCGATGCCCGATTGGACCGACCGCGAGGCGGTTGCGGAGTTCGTCGCCGCCGGCGCGGTGATCCGCGGCGACGACCCCGTCGCCGCGCGCGCAATCGCCGCGCGCATCTGGGACCGCACGCCCGGCACCGCACCCCCGGTCCAGATGGCCAACCAGATGGGCCTGGTATTCGGCAGGCTCGACTGCAAACCCCGCTGGCGCGAGCGCCTGCCCGAGATCGAGGTCCCCACGCTCGTCGTCCACGGCCGCCGCGACCGGTTCTTCCCCGTTGGCAACGGCGAGGCGATCGCGCGCGAGATCCCCGGGGCACGGCTGCTCGTCCTCGAGGAGGCCGCCACTGCGATCCCCGATGCGGCGGTCGGCGAAGTCACCGAAGCGATGCTCACGATTGGATAGAGGACGACGGGTGCGACGCGGGTGTGGCCTAGGCGCGGTCCGCGTTGATTGCCTGGCTGTTTCCCGGCTGGCGATGGTGGGGGAGTAGGCGCATGCCGCGCGCGAGTGTCGCTGCGGCAGCGGCCCCGCACATGATGCCGGTGAGGATGAGCAGTGTCGTCTGGGCGCCGAACGCCGAGGCGAGGAGCCCGCCGGCCAGCGCGCCCAGCGGGATGGAACCCCACGCGATCAGGCGTGCCGCGCTGCGCACCCGACCGAGCATCCGATCCGGTGTCACCCGGTATGAGCCAGACGTGGACTGGCGGGCACCCCGGGCCATGCCCTCTGCCTACCGTATCGAAGGCGTCACGTACCGTAACGCCCGTGGAACTGCCGCTGGACCTCGGCCGTCATCGCGTTCAGCACGATGCCGCAGAACCGGGCACCGAACCGCGGCCGCGTCGCGGAAAGGTCAGGCCGACGGCACTCACACGGGATCACACCTATAGTGCCGCCAGGCCGCCCGTTGTTTGCCAGCACAAAGGGGGCCTGAACGATTGACTTTACATAATGTGCATTATCGGCAGTTAACCGGGACGGGGGATCGACACGTGCATCCGTTGTTGTCCCGTCTCACGGAAGTTGGCGAATCTCACGCATCGTGGCGAACGACTTGGCGGAAGGTTGCTCAGGCGATCCAGTTCTTCGCCAGCGAGCAGTGTCACCTGTCGGGGGTCATAGTTGACGAATGCGCGCCTACGAGATCGCCAGCGGTTACCTTCAGTACTCCTGGCGGATCGACTCCCATCCCCTGTGGTATCCCGACCTGGTGGAACGATGGCACGAGCGGGTCCGTATGCCGGGAGCTGTCTCCACACGGACAACCTGGCAGTTCCCCGGCTGGGCGGTCCACCCCGAGTGCACGGCGATCACGGCCATCTTCGCCAGCCCGTACTGGGCCGCGCTAGCGATCCCCGCGTCGGACAGGCGCCACCGGCTCTTCTACCAGCGATTGCTTGCCCAACTCGAGGTCGGCGACGCTCCCTTGCAGACCATGAGGACCTTCGATCCCCTCCCGCGTGACATTCAGGAACAGGCCCGATGGGGGCGCCTCCTGAACGACCCGGACTGGGGCGCGCCTTCCCCGGCAGTTGACACCGACCCAGCGTGCGCGCCCCACGGCGGGGCCCCGATCGCGGCGGTCCCGTAGCACGGGCATTCCAGGCCCGGCAGCACCCACTCCGTCACCGTCCTGGTGACCTGCATGTCCACGACCTGCGCCCACCCCGGCGCGGCCGGCGCCGCGCTCCGCGCGGCGGCGTTCTCTCGCCCCGATCGGCTCCTTCGACGTCGGCGTGCCCGAATCGGTGCTGTCCATCCGCAGCCGGCGCTCCAGCTCCGCCAGCCGCAGCTCCCGCTCGCGGGCCGCGTCAAGCTCGGCCCGCAGACCTGGTTCTCGCCGTCCTTAGCCTCGCAGCAGCGACAGCAGCTCACGGGCTGAGGGTTCCGTGCTGAGCGGTAACCTTCCCGGAACGGTCCGGGCGTAGCGTCGGGTTTGTGAGGGCAGACACCGCCGGCGACGGGGAGCCGGCACGGGCTGGGGGGCGCCGTTCCTGGCTGGCGCCCCCGGTGTCCGCGTCCGTCCTGGCCGCCCTGATGCTTGTGTTTGCCGTCGCGCTGGTACCGCTGTCGCTCGCCGTCCGGCAGAACCCGCTGGCTACGGGGAATGGGGGCGTCGTGGTGGTGGCGGCGTCCTTCGCGGTGGTAGGACTGGTCCTCGCCTGGCACCGGCCGCGCAACCCGATCGGGTGGCTGATGCTCGTCCTCGGCGCGGGCTTCCTGTTCTACACCGACAGCGGCCTGTACAACGTGCTCAACTACCGGCTCGGCCACCGGCTCCCGCTCGCCCCGGTCGTCCTGCTCCTGTACCACGTCTCGACGCCCGAGCTCGGGCTGCTCCCGCTGGTCATCCTGCTGTTCCCGGACGGGCGGCTGCCGTCGCCCAGGTGGCGCTGGGTGGTGGGCGGATATCTCACGCTCGCCGTGGTCGACATGATCGTGCAGGCCCAGATGTCGGTGTACGCGCTCACCCGCCACCGCACCCAGGTGGACACCAGCGGGCTGCTCCTTCTCTCCGACCGCCAGTACGCGGTCGTCTTCGAGCCCCTGGGCTTGATCTTTTTCGGCTTCTGGGCGCTTGCCGTTGGCTACCAGATCGTGAGCTGGCGGCGCGCGACCGGCGAGCGGCGTCAGCAGCTCAGCTGGCTGATGGCCGGGGGAGCCACGGCCCTCGCCTCGTTTATCGCCGGGGCCTACGCCAGTGCTGCCCATGGCGGCTGGCAAGTAGTGAGCGACGTACTCCTGATCGGCATCGCTGCCCTGCCGGTGGGCATGGGCGTGGCGATCTTGAAGTACCGGCTGTACGAGATCGACCGGATCATCAGCCGGACACTGGCCTACGCGATCGTGACCGGGCTGCTGGTCGGGGTCTACGCCGGGCTGGTGCTGCTGACCACCCAGGTGTTCCGGGTCCACACGCCTGTGGCGGTGGCCGCCTCCACGCTGGCCGCGGCGGCACTGTTCAGCCCGGTGCGCCGGCGGGTGCAGAAGGCCGTGGACCGGAGGTTCAACCGCGCCCGCTACGACGCCGACCAGACCGTGGCCGCGTTCGCGGCCCGGCTGAAAGACGCAGTCGACCTGGGCTCGGTCCGCGATGACCTGGCCGGCGTCGTGCACCAGGCCCTGGAACCTGCTCACGTCTCGGTGTGGATCAGCCAACGTGACTGAGGCTGGCTCCCGCCGCCGCCGTCACGCCCGGTCGGCGCGGCATCACCCACCCAGCCTCTGCCGGATCAGCACCAGGACAAGGGCTTTGGAATCGTCATGATAAGTGAGATGCAGTGAGGCGTCACCCTCTCAAGACCGTGTCGATTCGCAGGTCCTGCCCGACATGATGGATGAGACGGGACAGTTGTTGTCCCGTGCCAGCCAACATGTCATCTTGCCAGCAACCAAACAGCGGCTAGGCAGCCGGAAAGCACCGTCCGGCGATCGCGGTCCCCGGACGAGACGGCGCTTCCTCGCGATTTTCTCCCCCGGAAATCACGCGGGCGGGCGAAGCCAGAGCACGCCGCCCCGGCGGGCCGTCTCCCGTCCGGTCGCAGCGTCGGCGAGTGCCGCCGCGAGCCGGGCTATGTACGCTTTCGTCCGCGGGAACGTGAGGTCTGATGTGTAGATGAGGCCAGGAACCTTGTTTCCGGCCGCCTGGTGTGCCCGTCGGAGGCTCTCGAAGTCCGGGATGTTGTTCGTCACGAGAATCCGGCCCTCGGTCAGTGCCACCTCGAAGATCTCCAGGTCCGACAGAGCGCGCAGGACAGGATCCGCAGCGACCGCACGGCAATCGATGCCGCGGGCAGCGAGATCAATGGCGATCGCGGGCGAGAACATCTCGTCGAGGAGCAACTCGTCGGGCACGTTGCTGGGCACCCCACTCACAGTCCCAGAAGTCTCTGGCTCCGTTCCCATGCCGCCTGCGCCTGCGCGGCCTCGGTGCGTGCCCTGTGCAGGAAATCATCGACCTCCTCCGGGTAATCGCTCCAGTAGGCCAGAGCCGCACGTACGAACGGCTCGGGCGTCCCTGACGTCTCGGCGACGACCGCGAGAACTTCGTCGCCCGCCAGCGCCGGCTCGGCTTCGCGAACGGACCGGATGGCGCCGATGACCTCCCAAACGTCGGGACCGCCGACCAGCCGAGCCCTGCGTCCGGCCGGGCCATCCTTGAACGTGATAAGCGGGTGCTCACGGATCCGCAGCGCCTCATCGACGAGCCTGCTGGTGGCGCTCGACAGGGTCAGATCCCGGTGCGCTGCAACGAACACGGAGAGCCGCTCGAACACGTGCGGTTCGAACCGTATCGACGATGGGCTGGGAGTAGTTACCATGTATGACAATGTAGGTTAACGTAGGTGACTGCGCAAGCGACTTGCACGCTACCTCGGGACCGACGCCGAGCCAGGCCCCGTGGTGTACACGCGAGCCGACAGTCGTTGAAGTGACTGTCGGGCCCTGTTAGTTAGGCAGCGCTCGACCTTCAGGCCGTTCGTGGAGGTCTTCGGCAGGCAGCGCGTACCGCGAGTTGATACTGGTTCACATCCGGGTCACCATGACCACGCCGGCCCAGCGAACCTGCCGTTCAATGTGGCGGGCGTGCCCGGGTACCCAGACCAGACAAGCCCGCCGCTCCCCCGACCCGGTGGCTCCCGGCCGAACCGGGGCCGAGGCGGACGGGCTTTCCATGCCTTCGAGTATGGCGCACTCCGCCGAGCCCGCCGACGAGGTGGCGAACGTGCAAGCTGCCGCATGTCGGGTGACCCGTAAAACGCCTCGCGTCTCGGCGAGGGCGCTGTCACCATGACGGCATGCCGTTCCCGAACCTCGAAGGAAAGCATGCCGGGCGTCCGTATGTAACGCCGCGGCAGCTCCTGGACTACCGCGAGTCGCAGGGCAGCACACAGGCTGAGGCCCCCCGCGCCATGGTGCTCACCTGGCAGCCCCGCCTGGAAGACCGGGTACGAGAGCGCCGGGAGCACCAGGCGGTGACCGGCTCTGAGATTCCCTCATTGCTGGTCCGGCTGGCGCCGGGCCTGGGCCTGGCCCGTCTGCCGATCGGCGCACCGGCAGCAGCCATTGCCGTCGAGGAGCTGTCTGCGCTGGGCACGGAACTGTTCATCGGCGTCGGCACCGCTGGTGCTATTGGCGGTCAGCTGACCGCCGGAGATCTCGTTGTCTGCTCCGCCGCGCTGCGAGACGAAGGAACATCGCATCACTATGCGCAGCCGGAGCCCTTCGCGCTCCCGGACCCGGAGCTGACCGCTCGGCTACGGGCGGCGCTGCCCGCAGCTGCCTATGGCCCGTCCTGGACCACCGACGCGCCGTACCGGGAGACCGCGGAGGAGATCGCAAAATACCGTGCCGAGGCCATCTTCACCGTCGAGATGGAAGCCTCCTGCCTGTTCACGGTGGCCAGGGCCACCGGCACGGCGGCCGCGGCCGCCTTCGTCGTGTCCGACGTGCTTCATGGAGAACAGTGGGAGCCCCACTTCGGCGCGGCGGACGTCCTGCGGGGCCTGTGGGCTCTGTTCGAAGCCGCCGAGACATGCCTGTCCCAGTAGCGGCTCAAATTTTCCGGCTTCGCGCCGCGGGGTGTCCTCTGCGGGCGGCCCCGTCCGTCCTTCCCACGGGTGGCACTCGCCACCATGCGGAGAAACGAGGAGACCGATGACCAGGACGACCACCACGACGGCAGGGTCCGACGCCGACCGGCAAGCCGTTCTCGAACCGCTCGCGGCCTTGTACCGGGCGTGGGAAGCCGGCGACGCCGAGGCGTTCGTAGCCGACTACACCGACGATGCCAGCGTGATCCAGCCCGGCGTCTACAAGAAGGACCGCGAAGAGATCCGCGCCACGATGGCCGCGGGGTTCGCGGGCCCGCTCAACGGGTCGCGGGTGGCCGCCCGCCCAGTGGACGTCCGCCTTCTTACTGACGACACGGCCATCGTGGTCAGCGAGGACGGGATCATCTTCCCTGGGCAGGAGGCTGTCGCGAGCGAGCGGCTGGTGCGCGCGACCTGGGTGCTGGTCAGGCGCGACAACGCCTGGCGCATCGCCTCCTACCACAACAGCCCCGCCAGCTAAGGCGGCTCCTTCCGGGTCCGGATCCAAACGGTTACCAGAGCCGTCGCAGCGGTTGGCGCAGTCGTGATCGCCCAGGTAAAACGGTACGGCATGGTCGGCTGGACGGAAGGAGCCCTGACGATGGCGCTGTATGTGGCCTTGTGCTACTACGACCGGGACCAGTACTGGGACTCGCCGCCGGAGATGGAGTTATCCTCCGAGTAAATGGAATTCGCCCGCCGGGCCACCGAGGCCGGGATCATGCGCGGCGGCGAAGTTCTGCACCGGTGATCATGTCGACCACCATCACCGTCTCGGGCGGAAAGGGCGGCGAGGTCCTGCTGACCAACGGCCCTTATGCCGAGGCGAAGGAGGTCTTGGGCAGGTACTTCCTGCTGGAGGCGGCCGACCTCGACGAGGTCATCGCGTGGGCGGCGCAGATCCCGGCGGGCCAGGCGGGGGAAGATCGAGCTTCGCCCCGTAGCGCCGGCCCACGCCTAGGAGCCTGCTGAACAAGCCTCATTTTGGCTTGATCAACTTTGCAAAGTTGCAGGTCACGGAGTTTCTCCATGATCGAAGACGGGGTTTTTCAGCGCAGTCCTAGAGTGCCGGTCAATTTAACGTCATGCTCTTCAGCACCACCGGCCTCCTACGACACGCAACGTGACGCTCGCTGTCAGGTAGTAACCGGCCCGATGCTCCATCGTGCCGGTTATAACCGGATCAATGCTCCATCGTGCCGGTTCGTCCGGATGGCCTGCGAGGCGGTGCCGTGACGGCTGGGACCGGTGGTGCCGGCGGGCGCCGGCCTGGAGTACTCCCATCTCTGGCACGCTGCCCTGGCGGACAACCTGCGCCGGCTCGGCCGGGTGAGCGAGGCGGCCGGAGAACTCCACACCGCGCTGACCCTAGTGCCCAGCGAAGTCGAACAACGCCTCCTGCAGAACCGTCTGCGCACCGCACGTTCCGAGCTCGGCCGACGGCCTTTCTAGCTTTCTCGACTCGCCTCAACCGCAAGGTGCAGTAGCGCTGCGGATACCCCGGCCGCAGCCTCGCGCCGCAGGATAGCGACAAGACGACGCACCGCTCGTCGCGGGCCGCCCCAACGTTGCGTGGACCAGGAACCACGGGCCCGTTCGGCCGAAAAAGATTTGACCGTCGTAGCTGACGGGTCACGGCGATGGTTCACCGCGCCCTCAACCTGGGAGATTGTCATGCCTTCCACACCGCCAGACATCGGGCAGCCGGCCCGGGAGGCCAGGACCGGCCGCCAGGATCGTGGTCAGCGCGGGAACAAATGGTGGACGCTGGTCGCGGTGTGCCTGGGCACGTTCATGCTGCTGCTGGACATCACGATCGTGAACGTCGCCCTGCCGGACATCCAGCGGGCCCTGCACTCGAGTTTCGTGGACCTGCAGTGGATCGTCGACGCTTACGCGCTGACCCTGGCGTCGTTCCTGCTCACGGCCGGCAGCCTCGCGGACATCTACGGCCGCCGCGTGCTGTACCTGATCGGGCTGGTGGTGTTCACCGGCGCGTCCGCGCTGTGCGGCTTCGCCACCAGCACGCTGATGCTCCAGCTGTCCCGCGGCTTGCGGGGGATCGGCGGGGGGATCATGTTCGCGGTGTCGCTGGCGTTGCTGGCCAACGCCTTCCGCGGCCAGGACCGCGGCGTCGCGTTCGGGGTGTGGGGCGCGGTGACCGGCCTGGCGGTGGCCATCGGCCCGCTGATCGGCGGCGCGCTGACCTCCGGCCTGTCCTGGCGGTGGATCTTCTTCGTGAACGTGCCGATCGGGATCGCGGCCGTCGCCCTCACCACGATGAGGGTGGCGGAGTCGCGCTCGCCGCGTGCCGCCGGGCCCGACTGGGCCGGGTTCGTGATCTTCACGGCGGCGCTGGCGAGCCTGGTCTACGCCCTGATCGAGTCGAACCAGCGGTCGTTCACCGACGGCCTCGTGCTCCGCTGCGTGCTGTACCTGCAGGACATCCTGGGCTACTCGCCGCTGGGTACCGGCGCGCGGGTGATGTACCTATCGGGAGCCATCCTGGTGAGCGCCACGGTGGCCGGGAGACTCTCCTCGCGGGTGCCGGTCCGGCTGCCGAACGCCCACGCCACCATCAGCGGCAGCTCTTCTCGCCAGAACGCGTCACCGTGGGATCCGACGCGCTCGGTCATCATGACGTCCGCGCCGGCATCGCGCAGCGCGGTCGCCCATCGGGTGGCGTTCTGGCGGAAGAAGGGCTCCAGGGTGCCCGCGACGAGGTACGCGCGCGGAAGCGGATCCGGCATGACGCCAGGCGGCTTGTAACCGCCGCCCGGCGAAGCGCAGAAGATCGCGCCGTAGACGTCCGGATGCCGGAGCCCGATAGCGAGAGCCAGCTCCCCGCCCGCCGAGACACCGAACACCGCGGTGCGTTCGGCGGGCATCCCGACTCCGAAACGCGCCCGCACCCATCCGCGCACGTCCTCGACGAAGAACTTCTCGTGTACCGCGAACCGTTCCGGGTCAAAGCCCGGTGAGTACTCGTGGAGCCGCAGCATCTCATAGGACAGCCGATGGACGCCGACGATCATTGTCGGCGGCACGTCAGCCGCCTCAAGGGATTCGCCCCATTGCGAGATCAGCTGGCCGTCCCCGGCGAACACGACCGCCTCGGCCGGAGCCGGGGGGGCGTACACCGTGACCGGCCGGCCACCGTCGTGCTCGAGTCTCTCGGTGATGAGCTCTCCCGCGATCGACGACATTGCCGTTAGGTCTCCTTCCATAGGCGCGTCAAGTTGGCCGAGATGCGGGGAACAGGCGGCACAAGTGGTAGTCGATGACGGCTTGAGCTTGCTCGACTGACGTCTGGCCGGCGAGCAGACTCGTGCCCAGGCCGGCGGACATGGCCAGCAGGCTGAAGGCCTCCAGATCCGGGTCCAGGTCGGCGAGCGTGTCGCCGGCGGCCTGGGCGGCTCGCAGCTGGGCGGCGACGACGCCGATCACGGCGTTTGAGTTCCGGACCAGGGGGCTGATCGCCAGCGCCGGATCGGTCAGCGAGAGGGCCAGATAGGCCGTGTAGACGACGGTGAAGGTGCGCCGCTCGTCGTCGGCGGGCAGCCCCTCGGTCAGGATGGCGGCGATGATGTCGCGCGGGCTGGCCGGGCCGCCTGCCTGGTTGATCCGCCTGATCCGCGCCAGACCTCGCTCGGCGAACTGGGCGGCCAGCTGCTGCATGGCCGAGAGCAAGAGCTCTTCCTTGGTGCCGAAGTAGTACTGGACCAGCCGCAGGGACACGCCGGCTTCGGCCGCGACCTCGCGCATTCCGGTGGCGTGCAGCCCGCGGGTGGCAGCCGTCCGCACCAGCGCGTCCGCGATCTGCCGCCGCCGCTCCTCATGGTCGACCCGCTTCGGCACCCGCTCACCGTACCCTTCGTTGCCCGCCGGGCTCGTTAATGATACGCTTGTATCATAAAAATGCGAGAGTCAGCCGCGAGGAGGCGGGACATGCTCGGGATCAGGCACATCACCGGCGCAGCAGGCTCGGCACCTGAGGGCGAGCCGGGATCGTGGGTGGATGACGCGGCACGGGAGACGTTCATGGCTGCGTATGAGCGGGTCTTCGCGCTGTGGCCGCAGCCGCGGGAGGAGTTCGATGTCGAGACCGCGACCGCGACCACGCGGGTGCACGCCTACCGGCCGCATCCCGATGGTGCGCCGGTCGTGCTGCTCACCGGTGCCGGGGGCAACGCGGCGGTCTGGTTCCCGCACGTGGCAGCGCTCGGCAAGGAGGGCCCGGTCTACGCGATCGATATGCCCGGAGACGCGAACCCCAGCGTCCCGCGCGCTCCGATGACTCCCCCGGCCGCCTGCGCCGCCTGGCTGGACGAGCTCCTCGGCAAGCTCAGCGACCGCCCAGCACACCTGGTGGGCTTCTCCTACGGCGGCTGGGTCGCCATGAACCAGGCGATCCGCGCGCCCGGGCGGGTCGCCTCGATCACGCTGCTTGACCCCGCCGGCCTCACCAAGCTCGATGCCCGCTTCTGGTGGTGGCTGTCCATCAGCGGCCTGGCCAGCATGACCCCGATGCCGCTGCGCCGCCGCCTGGCCCGGTGGCTGGACAGCCCGGCCATGCTGCAGCCGGAGCTGATGACGCTCATGTGGGCAGGCATCCGCGGCTACCGGGCGGAGCCGAAGTTCCCCGGCGTCCTCACCGACGACCAACTTCGCGAGATCACCGTGCCGGTCCTGCTGATCACCGGCGCGCGCAGCGCCCTCATCACCCCGGCGCAGGCCCGCGACCGGGCAAGCCTCATGCCGCACGCGGAGGTCGCCATCGTCCCCGGCAGCCACGGCGGGTTCAACCGGATCGACGAACTGAACGACCGGATCGCCGCCTTCATCAAAGCCCAGGCCACCGACACGCAGGCGGCTCAACCGACACGGCCGCCGACAGCAGAACGCTAGCGATCCACGTCGAACACCGACCAGCAGATGTCGTTGCGCAACTGCTGGTCGTCAAGCACGAGCTCGCGAATCGCCTCCGGGAGCTGGTCATGCTGCCATCGGCACTCGAGCCGCCCCGCGCCCTCGCCCTCGCCCTCGCCCTCCGGCGCGCCGGCCCGTGCGGCCTTGATCGCATAGGCGGCCGCGCCGGGTTCGTGCGCGGCGACATGCGGGACGGCCCCGGCCTGGCCAGCAGCGTACGCGGCATGCCGTGCTGCCCCGCGCAGGTCTCTGGCCGCGGCCATGGCATGGCCGGCCGCCGTCCGAGCCTGGGTCATCTTCACCTCGCCACGCACCCAGGCGCGGGCATGCTCGATCGCCTGACGCGGTCGCGGGTCCTGCGGCCGGGCCGACTCGAAGAGGTCAAGCACGTGCTCCGCGCACGATGCCGCCCACAGAGCGAGGAGCCGGTGATCCGAATCTGTAAGGTCCCGCCGCGACGGATCGTCACGAAGCGAGGGTCCCGGACCTTCGGGAGGATCATGGTTGGCGGGCCAAGGTCAGCCGATCTGTTCGGCCAGAGCGACGATGATGCCCGCGGGCCCGCGGAGGTAGCACAGCAGGAAGATGCTCTCATACTGTGCCACCTCGCCCAGGAGCTCGGCGCCATGGGCGCGCAGGCGGGCGACGGTGTCATGGATGTCGTCGACAGCGAACATGACGCGATGCAGGCCCAGCGTGTTGGGCGGCGGGTTCTGCGGCTCGATACCGGCCGCTTCGGGCCTGTGGTACCTGGTCAGCTCCAGCTTGCCGTGGCCGTCCGGGGTCCGCATCATCGCGATCTCGCTTCGGACGCCGTCAAGTCCCACGGTGCGGTCCGCCCACAGGCCTTCGATCTCCCCCTTGCCTTCCGGTTCCATGCCGAGCTCGGTGAAGAATGCGACGGCCGCGTCCAGGTCGTCGACGACGATGGCGACGTTGTCCATCCGCTGAATGCCCATGTCGCCCAGCATAGGACCGCGGCGAGCCGCCAGCCTGGCGTGCCTGACCATCGCCCGGCCGTCCTGTCGCTACGGTGTACGGTCCTGGTATGGAGGCCGCTGAGTTGGCTCATCTGCGCCGGGCCAGGGACTTGCTGGACCGCGAGTACGCTCGGCCGCTGGACGTCCCGGCCATGGCGCGCGCCGCGCTGATGTCGCCGTCACTGTTCTCTCGCCGGTTCCGCGAGGCCTACGGCGATACACCGTACGGCTACTTGCAAGCCAGGGGGGCCCGCCCGAGGTGGGTCGCGCAGCCATGCACGATCGGAGAAGCGTTCCTGGCCGACCGCGCGTAGGGTCGCTGCCATGACACTTTCCATCACGCACACGCCCGTGTACTGCACTGATCTGGATGAGGCGCTAGCTTTCTACACTCAGCGGCTCGGCTTCGAGGTCCGCGATGACGTCCCGATGGGGCCGGAGATGCGCTGGCTCACCGTCCATGCCCCCGGCGACACTCACGACCTGCTGCTGGCCGCCGTGGATCACCACATCCCGCCGGTCGACCGGCAGTCAATGCGCGAGATTGTCGCCAAGGGCGACCTGGCCGTCTTCATCCAGGTCGACGACCTGGACAAAACCTTCGAATCGCTGCGCGCCGCCGGGACCGAGATCCTCCAAGAGCCCACCGACCAGGCCTACGGTGTCCGCGACGCCGCCGTTCGCGACCCCAGCGGGAACCACCTGCGGCTGAGCCAACCGCTGCCGACACAAGGCTGAGGTTCGGTCTCCGTCACCTCGTCCGGAGTACGTTAGATGCGTGACTGGGTCGCCCGCGCGCAGGGCAGCGGTACTGGTGCCTGGACAGGCATACAGCACGGACGGGGCGCTGCTGATGTATCCAGGCCTGGCTGTCGAGCGCCGCAACGGTTACGCGCACCGCCTGAGCTGGGCCGTACCCGAGTTCGCCGACGACGATCATGAATGCGCGTGGGTGGTCGGGCAGGTGACCGCCGCTATCGACGCGACGGCCGCAGCCGCCCGGGTCGCGGCCCCCGTCGTCATCGGCAAGTCGCTGGCGTCCCTGGCCGCCCCGGTGATCGCGGACCGCGGGCTGATGGCCATCTGGTTGACACCGATCCTTACCCACGAGCCGACGGTGACGGCGCTGCGAGCCGCCCAGGGCCCCTGCCTGCTGGTCGGCGGCACGGCTGATCCGGTGTGGGACGGCCGGACGGCCCGGCTGGTCACACCGTATGTCCTGGAGGTTGAGGACGCCGATCATGGCATGCTCGTCCCTGGGGCGCTGTCGGCTTCAGCTGAGGTTCTCGGCCAGGTGATCACGGCAGTAGAGGATTTCCTTGATCGTGTGGCGTGGCCACACTGATCCGAACTGCCGTGAACACCTGGGCAGCGGCCCGGCGGTTCCTAGCCGAGCTTGAGGGGCACGTCCGCGTAAGGGCCGAGCGCGTAGGCGAGGGAGACGCGGTGGTAGCCGTCCGCGATATCTCCCTCCGCGATGAGGACCGGGGATAGCTTCTCGCCGCCCAGCACCTTCTGCAGGTCCCTCAGCACGCCGGGATCCGACAGCGGCAGCGGAGCGCGCTGGGTAGCTCGCAGGATGTCATTCGCGCGGCGCTGGATGACCGGAAGCTTCCGCAGCTTCTCTGATATCTCCTGGGCCCGGCGCTCCCCGTAGCGGATGCTGAGGTAGCTGGAGGCAGCAGCATAGTCGTGGTCGGCCACTTCCTTCCTCCACTGCAAATACTGGACGGCTGTTTCGGTACTCGCCATTCGTCCTTGCCTCCCGTCGCAGGCCGCGGGTCGTTCAGTTGATGTACACCTTACGGCGAGCTCCGGTCCGGACATTATGGCGCTACGGCTCCGGCCGGCTGATCGCTCGGTTTCTGGGCTGCTACCGCATCGGCGGCGCTGGCCTGGCCCTGACGGCCCGGCAGGGCCAATCCGGTAAGCGCCCCGGCCAGGGCCAGGCCGGTCGCGGCCACGATGGCGAGCGCAAACCCGGCGCTGAACGCAGCGGCCGAGGTGTAGCCGCCAGCCGCGGCGAACACCGCGGCCAGGATCGCGACGCCGAACGCGCTGCCGAGTTGGCGCATCATGCTGAAGCTGCCCGACGCCTTGCCGATATCGGCACGCGGCACCGAGCCGACGACGGCCTTGGTCACCGCGGGCACGGCCAGGCCGAGCCCGGCGCCGGAGATCATCATCGGCGCGAGCATCGCCGGGTAGGCCAGCCCCGGGGCGGCGATGGCGGCGATCCAGCCGAACCCGGCCGCCAGCACGAGCAGGCCGGAGACGACCAAGGGCCGCTCACCGATCCGGTCGGCCAGCTTCCCCGCCCTCGGCGCGATCAGGAGCGGTGCCACCCCCCAGGGCAGCAGCCGCAGCCCGGCGCCGAGCGGATCCTGGCCGAGACCGACCTGCAGGAACTGGGCCATGAAGAAGACCGCCCCGGTCACCGACGCGTTCATGAAGAGGACGGCGGCGCTGCCCGCGGAGAAGCCGCGGATCCCGAACAGGCGCATGGGCAGCATCGGCGCACGAGCCCGCAGTTCCCAGGCGATGAACACCACGGCCAGTACCGCGCCCGCCGCGAGCGTCCCGACGACCTCGGGGCTGGTCCAGCCGGCCGAACTACCGCGCACCAGGCCCCACACCAGCCCGAGCGCCGCGGCGGTGCCCAGCGCCACGCCAGGCAGGTCCAGTGCGGCGCGCGGACCGTAACTCTCCTCCAGCCGGCGCAGCGCCAGCGGGATGGTGACCAGGCCGATCGGCACGTTCAGCCAGAAGATCCACGGCCAGGCAATGCCCTGGGTGATCGCGCCGCCCAGCACCGGCCCCACCACTACCGCCAGGGCGGTCACCGAGCCGAAGATCCCCATCGCCCAGCCGCGGCGCTCGGCCGGGACGGCCGCGTTCAGCAGCGCCAGCGCCAGCGGCATGACCACCGCCGCGCCGACGCCCTGCACGGTGCGCGCCGCGATCAGCGCGGCGGCCCCGGGTGCGACCGCGCAGGCCGCCGAGCCGGCGGCGAACACGCCCAGGCCGATGACGAAGACCCGCCGCCTGCCGAACCGGTCGCCGATAGCGGCCGCGGTCATCAGCAGTACCGCGAAGGCCAGGGTGTAGGCGTTGACCGTCCATTCCAGCTGCCCGATCGAGGCGTCCAGGTCGCGGCGGATGGTGTTCAGCGCGGTCGCGACGACCAGCAGGTCCAGCACGACCATGAACGACGCCACCGACGCCAGCGTCAGGGCCCAGCCCTGGCCGCGGGTCACGGCGTCCTGCTTGCTCGAGGTACTCAACGTGTCCTCCGGGTATTGCCTGGTGATGCTTGCTGCTGGTTCAGACACCGCAGGCCGCCGCGAATTGACCGGTGACTTTCCGGCCCGGCCGGTGTCGGTACGTCTATGACCCGGCGAAGGTGAGCGATGAGAGGATGCGATCGTGACCACGACGGCGCTGGCCCGGGCCCAGGCGGGCGACGGAGAGGCGTTCCGCGAACTCACCGACCCCTACCGGCGCGAGCTGCAGCTGCACTGCTACCGGATCCTCGGCTCGGTCCAGGATGCGGAGGACACGCTGCAGGAGACCCTGCTGGCCGCCTGGCGCGGCCTTGACCGGTTCGAGGAGCGTGCCTCGATACGCACCTGGCTGTACAAGATCGCGACCAACCAGTGCCTGAACGCGTTGCGGGCGGCCGGCCGCCGGCCGCCGGTCACGGCCACATCCCGGTGGTCCGCTCCCCCGCCAGAGCCCACCCGCCGGACGGAGCCGCTGTGGCTTCAGCCCTACCCGGACACGCTGCTCGATGACCTGCCCGATGCCGCGCCGGGCCCGGAAGCACGCTACGAGCACAGAGAAGCGGTAGCCCTGGCGTTCGTGACCGGGCTGCAGCGCCTGCCGCCCCGGCAGCGCGCCGTCCTGGTGCTGCGGGACGTGCTCGGCTACCCCGCGGCGCAGGCCGCCGACATGCTCGGCGTCAGCGAGGTGTCGGTCAACAGCGCCCTGCAGCGAGCCCGCGCCACGCTCACCACCCAGCTTCCTGCCGCCGGCCGCGACGATGCGCCCGCGCCACGGTCGGCCCGGCAGCGCGAGCTCACCAGCCGGTTCGCGGAGGCGTTTGAGGCCGCCGACATCGAGGGCCTGATGGCCCTGCTTACCGAGGACGCGTTGCTGACGATGCCGCCCGAGCCGCTGGAATACCAGGGCCACGAGGCGATCGCCGAGTTCTTCCGGACCCGGCCCCAGTGGGGAACCCGGCGGGTCAAGCTGGTGGCCACCCGCGCCAACAACCAGCCTGCGTTCGGCTACTACCGCGCCGATCCGGACGCGCCGGTCGCGCACGCCCACAGCCTCATCGTGCTCACGCTGGCCGACGACAAGATCTGTGCCATCACCCGCTTCGACGGCGAGAGCCTTCTCCCTCACTTCGGGCTGCCCCAGACCCTGCCGCACTAGGTCTCGCCCGCCCCGGACGGTTCACGGCAGGCAAAGCGGCCGGTGAGCCATCGTGCTTGCAAGAGCATGTACGGTGAGTCATCGACCCGGCAGCCAGCGTTGGCGATATGCTACTAAATGGCGCAAAACGGGCAGATGCTCATCGGGGTGCAGGCCGCTAACGCAAGGAGGGCCTGCCGGTCCAGTAGTTCCCGGACGATGCCGGCCAGCCGGTCGTAGTCGTCTGAGGTGTTGTACGGTGCCGCCGCGATGCGCAGGTAGCCGACTCCGTCGAAGACCATCGGCGCGACCTCGACACGCTGCCGCGACAAGGCCTCGTAGCAGGAGTCAACCTGATCGGGAGAGGTGAGGACGCCGCCCGGCAGCGGCACCAGCCGCATGGCGGGCGCAGGCGTGACCGGAAGCCGCTCAAGCGTGACCCCCAGTGCCTCGGCCACCGTCTTCTGGCCGTCAGCCACCACGTCGGCGAGTCGGCCTACGGCGTCCCAGCCGCCCAGCGCCGCCCAGTACGCCAGGCCGTCCGCGGCCGCCAGCCAGCCGGCGTAGTCCCACGTCCCCGGGTAGTCGAATGACGCAGCGTAGCCATCCTCCAGTTGCCAGCTGAGCACGGCCGGCGTCACGTCGGTGCCCGGCCGGCTCCACAGTATTGCGCTGCCGCGAGGGGTATACGCCCACTTGTGCAGGTTGCCGATCCAGTGGTCGGCGCCGAGCGCCGGGATGTCGTCCCGAAGCTGGCCAGGCGCGTGCGCGGCATCGACCAGCACCGATATACCCGCGCCGCCGACCGCGGCGGCCACGGCCGCCACCGGGACGACGGTGGCGGTCGGCGAAGTGATCCGGTCGATCACCACCAGCCGCGTGCGGTGTGAGCAGGCGGCGGCGTACGCGGATACGATCGCCTCATTCTCGGCGCCGACGGGGTAAGCCGCCTCGACGATCCGCGCCCCGGCGCGTGCCGCGTGATGACTGAACGCCTTGCGGACCGCGCCGTAACCATGCGTGCTGATGACCAGTTCGTCGCCCGCGCGCAGTTCCAGCGAGCCGAGAACGGCGGACACTCCCTCGGACACGTTGCGGACCCACGCCGCGCGCGACGGGTCGACGCCGAGGAAGCCGGCCGCGCGTGCCCGCGCTGCCGCTACCAGCCCGGCGATCTCGACGCGGTTGAAGCGGTGTGGATTGCGCTCGGCACGCTCGCGCCAGGCGGCGGCTGCCCGGCGCACCACGACGGGCGCCACGCCGAACGCACCGTGGTTGAGGTGGAGAACGTCAGAATCGAGGCCGAAGGCCTCCAGCATGGCAGGATCCACGAAGCCGATTTTGTCAGCCGGGTGCCAGTAGAAGGCCTGTCGGCCGCGGGGAATTCGACAGGTTCGGCACCAAGCCGTCCCCCGGACGCTGAGCGACGGAACCGCATCGTTAGCGGTCGAAGCGGTCAAACTCCCCGTTTCGCACGCCCCCGACAAACGCATGCCACTCGTTCGGCGTGAACGTCAGGACCGGCCCTCTAGGGTGCCGGCTGTTGCGGACGCCGACCGCGCCGCCGGGCAGGCAGGCCACCTCGACGCAGTTGCCGACGGCGTAACTCAGAGAGCTCTTGATCCAGTCCGGACCAGAACCCGGCCGTTCGTGTGGACTCCTGAGCGTAGTGCCCACGTTTCCCCTTACCAGTCGGTGTTTTCCTCAACGTGCTCTGGAGCGGGGCCGACGAGCCGGGCGGGGTTCCAACGGCTCGCCGGCCCCACGTCTGGTCCCCCGCGGGTGCCCGATCGCAGCCCCGGAGCGGATCGGGCTGCAGTGCGAGGGTGAAATACATAGCCTTGCCCGCCGGGGTGCGGAAGGATCCCCAGTCGGCCGACAGGGCAGCGACCAGCACCAGGCCGCTTGCCGCCTGCGCGTCGCCGGGTATGTGGCCAGGTGTGTCGACAGCGGCCGGCGCGTAACGCGAGCTGTCGTACACGTCGATCCGCAGATGACCGCGGGCGCATCTGACGGCCAGCGTGATGGTCTCGCCCTCCCCGTGCAGGATGGCGTTGGTCACCAGGTCGCTGGTGAGTACGATCGCGATGTCGGGATCGACCGGGACCTTCCAGTCACGGATGGCCGCGCGGACCTGGCTGCGAGCCTCGGCCGCCGCGGATGGTTCCCTGGTGAGCCGCACGCGACGTTGGTACAGTTCGGTCGGACGAGTCGGTGCCATCACGTTCATGGGTCCTCAGCTAACGCTCGGTGCCTTGCGTTGAAAATGCTCCTGCAACTTGCAGTGCAAGACATCGGTCAGCTGACGGATATTGAACCGCGGAATCCTGGGTGCTCACTTTTGCCGGCGCACGGCGATTCTGCGCCGGCCGCCTGGTCTATATGGGCAAGGCCAGCGCGTCGCTGGCGTCCGGGCGGGCGAGTTTGGGGTAGCCGATGACGGTCAGCGAGGACTTCGCGAGTCTCACCAGCCCGTTCCGGGTTGAGTTGCTGGCTCACTGCTACCGGATGATGGGCTCGGCCGAGGAGGCCGAGGATCTGGTTCAGGAGACGTACCTGCGGGCGTGGCGGTCCTACGACGCGTTTGAGGGCCGTTCGTCGGTGCGGACCTGGCTGTACCGGATCGCGACCAACGTGTGCCTGACCGCGATCGAACGCCGCGGCCGGCGGCCGCTGCCGTCCGGGCTGGGCGGCCCCGCCGAAGACCCGCAGGCGCAGCTGGTGTCGGCACCGGAGGTGCCGTGGCTGCAGCCTTTCCCGGACGCGCTGCTGGCCGGGGAGCAGCACGATCCGGCCGCGGTGACGGTGTCACGGACCGGTATCCGGTTGGCCTTCGTCGCGGCGCTGCAGCACCTGTCCGCCCGGGAACGAGCGGTCCTGATCCTGCGGGACGTAATGGAGTTCCCGGCGGCCGAGGCCGCGGACCTGCTGGGGACCACCACCACGGCGGTCAACAGCGGGCTGCGGCGGGCCCGCGCCCAGCTCGCACAGGCGCCGCTGGCCGAAGATGAGCTCGCCGAGCCCGCCGATCCGGGCCAGCGCGCGCTGCTGGACCGGTTCGCCGCGGCCTTCGAGAGCGGGGATGCGAGCGCGCTGGCCGAACTGCTGCGCCAGGACGTCGTCCTGGAGATGCCGCCGCTGCTGACCTGGTTCTCCGGCCACCTGAGCGTGACTCGGTTCATGGCCTCGCGCGTGTTCGCCAGGTTCGGGGCGTTCCGGCTGGTTCCCGTCGGGGCCAACGGGCAGCCAGCGTTCGCGGGCTACACCCGCGGCGACGATGGTTCCTACCACGCGCACGAGGTCCTGGTGCCCACGGTTACCAGGACCGGGATCGCGCGGATCGTCGTGTTCCTCAACCCGGAGCTGTTCCCGATGTTCGGGCTGCCGCACGACTACGGTTCCGCGGGCGCGTAATGCCGGTCACGGCGATTCCCCGGAACCCGGCTGGTCTATATCAGCAGGCCGCTAGAGGGGCGGCGCGAGACCCGGGAGGATCGTCATGTCTGATCGTGAACTGGCCGGCGCGACGGCGCTGGTTACCGGCGCCAGCCGAGGCTTCGGCCGGGGCATCGCCACCGCCTTGAGCCAGGCGGGCGCGCGGGTGATCGGGGTCGCCCGCGACCGCGGCGCGCTGGACGAACTACGCGCGGAACTTGGCGGCTCCTTCACCGCGGTACCCGCTGACGCCGCCGACCCGGTGGTGGCCGGCCTGCTCATCGACACGTACCGCCCTGCGATCCTGGTGCTCAACGCCGGCGCCACCCCGCTGCCGCGGCCGATCCACCACCACACCTGGCAGACGTTCAGCCGCAACTGGGACACCGACGTCCAGCACGTGTTTAACTTCACGCGTGAGGCGCTGCTCGCACCGCTGGCCCCCGGCAGCACCGTGATCACCTTGTCCAGCGGCGCGGCGCTGCGCGGCTCACCGCTGTCGGGCGGTTACGCCGGGGCCAAGGCCGCCATCCGGTGGCTCACCGCCTACGCGGCCGAGGAATCCGCGCGGGCCGGGCTCGGCGTCAGGTTCGTCACGCTGCTGCCGCAGCTGACGCCCGCGACCGATCTCGGCGCCCTGTACGTTGCCGCGTACGCCGCCCGGCAAGGCGGTCCGGCCCGCCCGGCCGACGCGCCGCCACTCACGCCGGAGCGGGCCGGCCAGGCCGTCGGCGAACTGGCTGCCGATCCCAGCTACCGCGAGAACGGCTACCTGCTGACCGCCGCCGGCCTGCGCCCGCTGCAGTACTAAGCGCCGAGGGCCTGGCCGGTGGTGCGCTCCAGATAGGCGGGTATCTCGCCGTCGTTCCGGTCACCGGTGTTCCAGGTCCCCGACGGCTCGAACATCAAGATCGCGCCGCCCGGTGACGATGGCTTGTGCTCGGTGCCCCGCGGCACCACGAAGATCTCCCCCGGTCCCAGGTGCACGGTCCGCTCGCCGTCGCCGTCCCGCAGCGCGATGTCGAAGGTGCCGTCGAGCACCAGGAAGAACTCGTCAGTGTGGTCATGCACGTGCCAGACGTGCTCGCCCTGAGTATGCGCGATCTTGACGTCATAGTCGTTGACCCGCCCGATGATGCGCGGGCTGTAGATGTCGGAGAAGGCGGCCAGCGCCTGGTTCAGGTTGACGGGGCTCACAGTCATGCCTCAGTGTGCGCATGGGCTTTGCTGAGATTTCAAGGTATTTTGGCCCATGATGCCCTCTACCTCGTCAATCCTGAGGCCGGCGTGTGCGGAGCGGCGGCCTTGACCGACGGGGTAGGTGGCCTGGCCGAGACCGGTGCGGGAGCCGACGTAACAGCACCGTCAGATGAGCGCCCGGTACCAGCACGCGCTCCGCGCCGGCACCGGGCGCGGCGCAGCGTGCTCGCCGCCCTGGCCATCGCGGTCCTGGTCAGCGTCATTGTCGTCGAACGCGACACGCTGGCCAAGTCACTGCACGTGCTGGCCCACCTGAACTGGGCCTGGTTCGTGCTCGCCCTGGCGTCGGAGGCGATCTCGCTGTCGGCCTTCGGGCTCAGCCGGCGGCAGCTACTGCGGGTCAGCGGCCGGCCGCCCAGCTTCGGCACGGTGATGACGATCACCTACGCGTCGAACGCGCTGTCGATCTCGGTGCCGTTCGCCGGCGCCGAACTGGCCCTGGTCTTCTCCTACCGGCAGTTCCGCAGGCACGGCGTGGACGCGGCCACCACGGGCTGGATGCTGGCCGTATCGGCCATCTTCTCCACCTCCGCGCTGGCCTTGCTGCTGGCCGTCGGGGCGCTGGCGGGTTCGGCGTCGCTGGCCAGCGCGGCGGGCTTCCTCGGCGCCTTCGTGTTCATCGTGCCGGGCGCCGCGGTGCTCCTCGCACTGCGCTTCGAGAGCGTCCGCAGGCTCCTGCACCGGGGCATCGCGGCCCTGGTCGGCCTGTCCCGCAGCGTCCTCGGCGTGCCCGCCCACGGGGTCGACGGCCTGGATGGGTTCCTGGACCGGGTGGCCAGCCTGCAGCTGCCCTGGCCGCGGTACGCCGAAGTGTTCGGGCTGGCCGTGCTGAACTGGGTCGCCGACTGCGGGGCGCTGGCCTGCGCGATCAAGGCCACGGGCCAGGCCGTTCCCTGGCACAGCCTGCTGCTCGTCTACGGGGCCGGGGCCGCTGTTGGCAGCACCGGGATCACACCCGGGGGATTTGCCCTGGTCGAGCTCGCCCTGACCGCGGCGCTGACCGCCGCCGGGCTGCACCGGTCACCGGCACTCGCCGCGGTCCTGGCCTACCGCCTGGTCAACTTCTGGCTGATCCTCATCGGGGGATGGATCTTGATGGCCGTGCTCGCCCGCCGCCGGATCGCGCCCGGCGAGCGCACACCCGAGAGCTCTCCCGAGAGCTCTCCCGAGAGCACACCGGGCACATGAACCCGGCCGCAGGGATCACGCTGGCCGACCTGGAGTCGGACCCGCATCCGGTGCTGGCCCGGCTGCGGGCCTCCGCCCCGGTTTGCTGGGTGCCGGTCCTCAGGGCCTGGCTGGTCACCGGGTATGACGTGGCCGTCGAGGTGCTGCGGGACGCGCGGGCGTTCACCGTCGATGATCCCCGGTTCTCCACGGCCAAGGTCGTCGGGCCGAGCATGCTCTCGCTGGACGGCGCGCGGCACACCCGCCACCGGGCCCCGTTTACCCGCCCCTTCCGGCCTGAGGAGATCCACGCCCGGCTCGACTCGTTCACCCGCGCCGAGGCCGAACGCCTGGTCGGCGCTATCCAGCCAGACGGCCAGGCCGAGCTCCGCCGCGCGGTGGCCGGCCCGCTGGCCGTCGCGGTCATGGCCGAGGCGCTCGGCCTCGGGCAGACCGACCCCGGGCAGATCCTCGGCTGGTACGACGGGATCGTGGCCGCGGTCCAGGCCGAGGCGGCAGGTACCAGGATAACCGCCGCGGGCACGGCCGCGTTCAGCGAGCTCGCCGCCAGCCTCCGCCAGGTCATCGCGGCGCCCGAAGCGTCGCTGCTGGCCGACGCGGCCGGAGCGCTCACCGCGGACGAGGCCATCTCCAACGCCGGCGTCTTGCTGTTCGGCGGGATCGAGACCACCGAGGGCATGATCACGAACGCGATGCTGCACCTGCTCTCCTCCCCCGCCGAACTCGAACTCGTACGGACCGACCCCGCGCTGATCCCGGCGGCGATCGAGGAATCCCTGCGGCTGGAACCGGCCGCGGCCGTGGTCGACCGCTACGCGACCCGCGACGCTGAGCTCCGCGGCGCCCGGATAAGCGCCGGTGACCAGGTCACGGTGTCCCTGGCCGGCGCGAACCGGGATCCCCGGATCTTCCGCGATCCGGACGCCTTCCAGGTCCGGAGGCCGAACGCCGCCCGTCACCTGGCCTTCGCCCACGGCCCGCACTTCTGCCTCGGCGCCCACCTGGCCCGCCTGGAGGCCCGGATCGCGGTGGAGACGCTCCTCGAGGAACTCCCCCGGCTGCGGCTGGACGACCGGTGGTACCCGGCCGCGCCACACGGCCTGGTGTTCCGCAAGCCCCTGGCCCTGCGCGTACGGTGGACGGCGTTATGCTGCCACCTGGACCAGAGGAGGCGCGATGTCAGATCAGAACTCGGATCAGGACATAGACGAGCCGGGCGAGTTCGTCGATCAGTTCCAGGAGCGGTTTCACCCGCACCGGCGGGACCACGCCGGCGAGATCGACCGCCTGGACCCCGACCAGCTGGACAAGCTCACCGAGGAGGAGCGGGTCCAGGCCGGGGTCGACGCCTACGACCCGGACGAGGTGCCGCCTGCCACGGACACGCCGCCGCTGACCGACGACGTCCGGCAGACCGAGGTGTACCAGGAGGAGCGGGCCGAGTTCCGCCGGGAGTACGACAAGGGCGAGCTGTACCCGATCGACGAAGACCACCCGTTCCCGCCCACCCGGTACGACAACGAGTAAGGGGCGAGCAGGCCGGGGCGGCGGCCTTAACCGAGCTCAGGGCGCGTTCAGGGCCACGCTGGCCTCGGCGGTGTAGGCCAGGAACGTCAGCGATTCCTGGAAGTACAGCTGCACGTGCTCGGCGTCGTGGGTCAGGTAGCCGATCGACAGGTCCTGGCCCAGCCGCAGCTCGTAGTCGCCGCCCCGGCCGGTCAGCACGAACGCCCCCCCGATGGCGGGGGCCCAGATGATCTCCCCGTCCACCACGCGGGCCAGGTGCTCGAGGATCGGGTAACCGTGGTCGGAGGTCTCGCTCACCATCGTGTAGGCCACGGCGGACAGCAGGAGTGAGTACGGGCCGTCCACGCCGGCCAGCCGCAGCGCGCTGACCGCCTGGCTGATCACGGCCGGGTAGTCACGGGCCTCGGCGGGCAGCGTGAGGACCGGGTTGGAGGTGCTGCGCCTGACCCCGGTGATCCCGGCGGCCGGGTAGCCGTCGAAGATCGCCCGGTCCTCGGCAAAAGCGATCTGCCGGGCCGCGTCCTTGACCGGCTGCCAGTCCGAGTCCTGCGCGCCGCGCTCCACGTTGTCGATATCCAGCCTGGTCAGCGTGAACGGCACCCGGAGCATGACCAGCTGCTGCGCGCCGCGCAGCCAGCTGGAGATCCCGGCGGCGTCGCCGCCCGGCGGTTCGATCTCGGCGATGTGCCCGGTGCCCACGCTGGCCAGCGTGGGACCGTCGGGTCCGGTGACGTCGACCACCCGGCGGCCGGCCACGTGCCGCTCGAACGTCCGGCGGGCCTCGGCCTCGATGCTCGCCCAGGCGGCGTCGGAAACCGGAGCGAGCTCGCGGTGCAGGTTGTTCATTGGGTGCTCCTCTTCAAGCTGCCAATGCCGAGGGAACCACCGGGAAGGGTGGGCGGGCTGGCTACGGCAGGCGGGTCAGGTACGCCGGGCGGGTCGGGAAGGTTGTCCAGGAAGTCAGCCGACGGGGCGAAGAACAGGCCGCCGGTCATGGCCGTGGAGAAGTCCAGGATGCGGTCGGTGTTGCCCGGCGGCTCGCCGAAGAACATGCGGGTCAGCATCCGCTCGGTCACGCTCGGCGTGGCCGCGTAGGCGATGTAGTAGGTGCCGAACTCCCCGCGCCCCACCTCGCCGAACGGCATGTTGGCCCGCAGGATCTGCCGCTGGGTCCCGTCGGCCTCGATGATGGTGTTCACCGCGACGTGCGAGTTGACCGGCTTGACCTCGTCCGGCATCTCGATGTCGGACAGCTTGTAGCGGCCGATCACCTTCTCCTGCTCCTCGGTGCTCAGCGCGTTCCACTGGTCCAGTGGGTGCACGTACTTCTGCACGATGACGTAGCTGCCGCCGGCGAAGTCCGGATCGGCGTCGCCGACCAGGGCCGACGCTGCCGCCGCGTAGCCGGTCGGGTTCTCGGTGCCGTCGACGAAACCCATCAGGTCCCGCTCATCGAAGTACCGGAAGCCGTGCACCTCGTCCACCACGGCGGCCGTGCCGTCCAGCTGGCTCATGGCCTGGGCCGCGAACTCGAAGCACACGTCCATCCGCTCGTGCCGGATGTGGAACAGTAGATCCCCGGGCGTGGCGGGAGCCTGGTGCACGGGGCCCGCGAGCGGGCGGAACGGGTGCAGCTCGGCCGGACGCGGGCCGGCGAACAAGCGGTCCCAGGCGTCCGAGCCGATCCCGGCGATGGCCGCCACGGGTCCCTCCGGGGCCCGGAAGCCGACCGCCCGGCCCAGGCTGGACCACCCCTCCAGGAAGTCCCGGCAGGCTGCCTCGCCGCCGGGGTTGATGGTCAGGACCAGGAAGATCGCGTTCGCCGTAAGCGGGACCAGCACCGGCTGCGGCTCAGGAGGAACAGGTGACGGTTCTGCCACGAGCAACAGGTTAGCCCGGTCCCCGGGGGATCACGCGGTGGGGTCCCGCCGCACGCACCACGTCCCGTTCAGCCGAAAAAGGGTTTTAGACTGTGCCCACATGAGCACTGAGCCGCCGTCGGCCAAGCAGGTCCCTCACGAGCGCACCTTCCACGGCGACACCGTCATCGACGAGTACGCCTGGCTGGCCGACAAGGACGACCCGGACACGATCGCCTACCTGACGGCCGAGAACGCCTATACCGCCGCGGCCACCGCCGGGCTGACCTCGCTCCAGGACGAGATCTTCGCCGAGATCAAGGCCCGGACCCAGGAAAGCGACCTGTCGGTCCCGGTGCGCAAGGGCGAGTGGTGGCAGTACGCCCGCACGGTGGAGGGCCAGCAATACGCCGTGCACTGCCGCCGCGCGGTCCGGCCGGATGAGGTCCTGCCGCCCGTGGCCATCGACGGGAAGCCGCTGGACGGGGAGGAAGTGCTGCTGGACGGCAACGAGCTGGCCGCCGGGGCGGGGTTCTTCGCCCTCGGCGCGTACCAGCCGAGCCCCGACTGGCGCTGGCTGGCCTACTCCACCGACTTCACCGGCGACGAGCGGTTCACGATCCGGATCAAGGACCTGGCCGCCGGGACCCTGCTGGCCGACGAGATCCCGGGTACCTACTACGGGTGCTCGTGGTCGCTGGATGGTTCGGCCCTGTTCTACGTGACGGTCGATGGCGCGTGGCGGCCCTACCGGGTCTGGCGGCACCGGGTCGGGACGCCGGCCGAGCAGGACGTCATCCTGTTCGAGGAGACCGACGAGCGCTTCCACGTCCAGGTGGGCCACACCCGCAGCGAGCGCTACGTCGTGATCCGGAGTGCGAGCGTGCTGACCAGCGAGGTCTGGCTGCTCGACGCGGCCGCGCCGGACGGGGACTTCGCCGTGGTCAAGCCGCGCCGCGACGGCCTGGACTACTCGGTCGATGACGCCGGGGATCGGCTCCTCATCCTGCACAACGACCACGCGGAGAACTTCGAGATCGCCACCGCGCCGGCCGCCAGCCCGCAGGACTGGACCCCGCTGGTGCCGCACCGGGCCGACACCCGGCTGATGGGCATGGCCGCGTTCGCGGACTTCATCGTGGTCTACTTCCGCCGGGACGGCCTGACCGGGCTGCGGATCCTGCGGCCCAACAACGGCGAGCGCGAGCTCAGCTGGCCCGAGCCCATCTACCTGGTCGCGCCGGGACCGAACCCCGAGTACGACTCCAGCCATTTCCGCCTGTCCTACACCTCGCTGGTCACGCCGGGCTCGGTCTACGACTGCGACATGGCGACCGGCGCGCTGACCCTGCTCAAGCGCCAGCCGGTCCTGCCGTCCCCGGCGGGCGAGCCGTACCGGCCCGAGGACTACGAGCAGCACCGGGAGTGGGCGGTCGCGGCCGACGGCACCCGGATCCCGATCTCGCTGGTCCGCCGCAAGGACACCCCGCGTGACGGTAGCGCGCCATGTCTGCTGTACGGCTACGGCAGCTACGAGATCTCCCGGGACCCGGTGTTCTCCATCCCCGTGCTGTCCCTGCTCGACCGGGGTTTCGTATACGCGATCGCGCACGTCAGGGGCGGCGGTGAGCTGGGCCGGACCTGGTACCTCGACGGCAAGCTGCTGCACAAGAAGAACACCTTCACCGACTTCGTCGCGTGCGCGGAGCACCTGGCCGCTCAAGGCTGGACCTCGGCCTCGAAACTGGTGGCCCGGGGCGGTTCGGCGGGCGGCCTGCTCATGGGCGCGGTGGCCAACCTGGCGCCGCAGGACTTCGCCGGCATCGTGGCCCACGTGCCGTTCGTCGACGCGCTGAACACGATCCTGGACCCGTCGCTCCCGCTGACCGTCACCGAGTGGGAGGAATGGGGCGACCCGCTGCACGACCCCGGGGTTTACGCGTACATGAAGTCCTACACGCCGTACGAGAACGTGACCGGGCAGGCCTACCCGCCGATCTTCGCCCTCGGCGGCCTGAACGACACCCGGGTCACCTACCACGAGCCCGCCAAGTGGATCGCCCGGCTGCGCGCGGTGGGCCAGGGCGGGCCGTTCCTGCTCAAGATCGAGATGGAGGCGGGCCACGGCGGCCGCAGCGGCCGCTACGACGCGTGGCGCGAGGAGGCCCTGGTCCTGGCCTGGGTGGTGCGGACCGCTACAGCTGGAACAGGACGCTGACCGACTCGCCGATGTGGATCCGGCTGATCGCCTCGGCCAGGGCGGGCGCGACCGACAGCACGTGCAGCTTGGGGTAGTCGGCCGGGACCGGCGCCGAGTTGGTGCACACCACCTCGGTCACGTCGTCGGCGGCGGTCAGCTTGTCCAGCGCGTTGTCGGCGAACAGGCCGTGCGTGCAGGCCACCGCCGCCGACCGCGCGCCCTCCTCGCGCAGCCGGTCGAGCAGCTCGAACACGGTCGTGCCGCGGGAGATCTCGTCGTCGATGACGATCACGTCGTGGCCGGCCACGTCGCCGATGATGGCGGTGATCCGGACCTCGGTGTCGCTGAGCCGCTCCTTGGCGCCCGCGGCCACCGGCAGGCCGAGCCGGCGGGCGAAGTCGCTGGCGCTCTTGGCGTAGCCGAGGTCCGGCGCGACCACCACCGTGCGGGACAGGTCCCGGCTGCGGAAGTGGGCCGACAGCTCGCGCAGCGCGTGCAGGTGGTCCACCGGGACCGAGAAGAACCCGTGCACCTGCGGGGAGTGCAGGGCCAGCGTGAGGACCCGGTTGACGCCCGCGGTGGTCAGCAGGTCGGCTACCAGGCGGGCGCCGATCGAGATCCTCGGCTTGTCCTTCTTGTCCGACCGGGCGTACGCGTAGTGCGGGATCACCGCGGTGACCCGGGCCGCGGACGCGCCGCGGGCCGCGTCCGCCATCAGCAGCAGCTCGACCAGGTGATCCTGGACCGGGTTGACCAGCGGCTGGATGAGGAACACGTCCCGTTCCCGGCAGTTGGCCTGGAGCTGGACCTCCAGGCAGTCGTTCGCGAACCGCTGCATCCGGACCGGCTGCTGCGGCACGGCCAGGAACGCGCAGATCTCGGCGGTCAGCGCGGGGTGCGCGGTGCCGCCGAACACGGCGATCTCACGCACGGCCAGTTTCCTTGGTGTCGAACGGCGGCAGGCCGAGGCACTTGCGGATCTGTTTTTGGACGACATCGGGGGCAGGCCGCGCGTCCACGGTGAACACGTACTCCTTGCGGCGGAACAGGTCAAGCGCCGGCTCGGTCTGGGTGTGGTAGTCCGCCAGCCGGACGGCCAGCGCCTCCTCGGTGTCATCCTCCCGGGTGACCAGCTGCCCGCCGCACGAGTCGCACTGCCCCGCGACCTTCGGGCTGTTGGCGATCAGGTTGTAGTCCATGCCGCAGGCGGCGCACAGCCTGCGGTTGAGGATCCGCTGGCGCACCTCGCTGTCGGGCAGGTCCAGCTCGATGACCCCGTCGATGTCGTAGCTCTCCAGGAAGAACTCGGCCTGCCTGCTGTTGCGGGGGAACCCGTCGATGATGAAGCCGAAGTTCCAGTCGTGCCGGGTGAGCCGGTCCTGGACCACCGACTCGACCAGGTCGTCGCCGACCAGTTCACCCGCCGCCATGGTCCGCCGGACCAGGGCGCCCGTCTTGGTGTGGTTCTGCACGTTCCAGCGGAAGATGTCCCCCACGCTGATGTGCACGATGTCCAGGTCCGCGGCCAGCAGCTGGCTCTGGGTGCCCTTGCCGCTGCCCTGCACGCCCATGATCACGTACTTGCGCATGTCAACAGCCTGGCATATTCGTGTCGTGCCGTACCGGTAAGGCCCGGTGATGCGCGGGGGCCCGCAGGCCGAGCTTGCGCTCGCAGGCCCGCCGCATCGGCCGGCTGATCAGCAGGCGCAGCTGCGGCCAGTCGTCGCGCAGCCGGCTGGGGTTGACGAAGCGGGCCAGGTCGTTCGGCCTGCCCTGGCTGAGCACGATGCTGTACAGCGCGAGCCGGGGCTTCTCCAGCGCGACGTCGAACTCGCGCAGCCCGTGCCAGGTCAGGTGAACCGGCAGCACGACCACGCCCTGCCAGGGTCCGTGCAGGTCATCAAGGCGGCGGGGCAGCCGTGCGGCCTCCGGCGACCACGCGGCGAACACGCTCATGGGAGAATTATCTCGCGCGCAGCCGGCCGACCGGCACCACTTTCGGGGCGGCGCTAGGCTCATGACATGGAGAACGCCGTCCCCGCCGAGAGCGCCTCGCCCGAGCGCTCCGCGCCGGTGTGGCGGTTTCTCATCAAGCCCCGCTGGCTGGGCTGGCACCTGCTCATGGTGGTCGCCTTCTGGGGGATGCTCTGGCTCGGTGACTGGCAGTTCCACCGGGCGCTGGCCGGCAACGGGCTGAGCTGGGCTTACACGTTCGAGTGGCCGCTGTTCGCGGGCTTCGCCGTGGTGTTCTGGGCCAAGACGATCAAGGACGAGTTCCGGATCAAGCGCGGCGAGGCGATCGGATCGGCGGAGTCCTCGGCCAGCCTGGACGACCTCCCGCCGAGCGCCAAGCCGGTCCAGGTCAGCGCCGCCCTGCCCCGGGAGGGCGAGGACGAGGACGAGGAGCTCAGCGCCTACAACGCCTACCTGACCCGGCTCAACACCGAGGTCAAGCACCACGGCCGATGGCACGGATGGCGGAGCTAGCGCGTTACGACGTTCGGGACATGAACAACGAGCAGGAGATGAAGCCGTGAAGGCAGCGGTGCTTCGCTACCGGGTGATGGCATACATAACCGGAGTACTGATCATCATCGTGGTGTTCGTGGGCATTCCGCTGCAGATCTGGGGCCACAACACCTTTATCACCAACCAGGTCGCCACGGTGCACGGCGTCCTGTACCTGGTGTATATCGTGTTCGCGTGGATGCTGGCCACCAAGCTCCACATGAAGCCGAAGCCGACCGTGATCATGCTGCTGGCCGGCACCATCCCGATCATGACGTTCATCGTCGAGCGGTGGGTCACCCGCCAGTTCATCGACCCTGCGCTGGCCGCTTCGCCTTCTTCTTCAGCCCAGCCTGTCCGCCCTTGAACGAGCACTACTTCTCGCCGCAGCCGGGCGCCCCGCACCGGCCCGGCCTGGTCCGGGTCGTCCTGCCCGACGTCTACCTGGAGCTGGCCACCGACGCCGGGGTCTTCTCCCCCGGCCGGCTCGACCCCGGCACCCGCCTGCTGCTGGATTGCTCGCCTGCCCCGCCGTCCGCGGGTGACCTGCTCGATCTCGGCTGCGGCTACGGCCCGATCGCCTGCGTGCTGGCCGAGCGGTCACCCGGGGCCACGGTCTGGGCGGTCGACGTGAACGAGCGGGCCCTGGAGCTGTGCGCGCGGAACGCCGCCGCGGCCGGGCTGTCCAACGTGCGGTGCGTTACTCCGGATGACCCCGCGGTTCCGCCGCGGCTGGCCGGGA
>Ga0335073_10000230_pt1 | contig 70429 bp, 45 predicted proteins | sample Lox_Sample_22_FD_207093 | JGI IMG/M metagenome (GOLD analysis project Ga0335073, IMG submission 207093) | Soil microbial communities from Loxahatchee National Wildlife Refuge, Florida, United States - Lox_Sample_2.2 | ecosystem: Environmental > Terrestrial > Soil > Wetlands | place: USA... | reverse complement strand
ATCCCCGCCAGCCGGAATGCCAGGTCGCTCAGCAGTCGGCTCGTGGCCGACTGGTCGGGATGAAAGTACCGGTTGACGAAGACGAGCTTCCTGCGCGGCGTGCCTGTGGCGCTCGGCTGTGTCTGCTCGCTCGCGGACATGGTTCTACGCCGGGGAGGAGCTCACGGCGGGCCCTGCGCCGACGCGGCGGCGAAGCGTCGAGCCTCGGCGGACCGGGCGAACGGCCGTGCGAGAGGCTCCCCGATGAATACACCCTGGGAGGGCTCCGCGACGCTCTTCCAGTACGCCTCGATCAGCGTCTCTCCGGCGAGATAACGGCGCATGACGATCGGCACGGACGGAAATTTCTGGGGAAAGTTGCACGGCTCGACGACCGTCCCGTAGCTCGCGGTGGCTCCGGCCTCGAGCCATGCGAGGCTGCTCATCTGGGTCGACCCGATCAGCTCGCCGCCGAAGGACGTCAAGTGGTCGGCGACTGCCCCGGGCAGAAAGTGCAGCGTGTCGAGACCGGCCACGCGGGTGAGGCCGGTGAAGTAGAACAGCACGTCCGAGCGATCACGGAGCGCATCGGAGCTGAGAATCCGCACCCGCACGCGCGCGTTGGCCCACCGGTCGGCGGTGGTGAATGTCGCGGCGCGGACGTCGCGCTCCGTGTCGTCCGTATCGAGGAGGTAGGCCGTCCCGAGGGGGAAGCTCTCGTCGGCCGCCACGCCGCGGTCGATCAGGGCCTTGGCATGCGCCCAGTCGCGGGCCGCGAGCATCATCGTCGGCCGCATGTGCAGATCGCCGAACGGGCGATGCGTGTCGGAGTCGAAGTAGGGACTCATCGGTGTGCGGCGGCAGCCCACGGCGCAGAATCGCGGATCGAATCCGTAGGCGAAGGCGCTGGTGACTGACATGCACGCCACGCGGTAGGGCTCGGTCCAGGCGAGTGCGTAGGCCTGCACGCGCGCCGGCGTGCGTGCATCCACGACTTCCTTCACCAGGGCAAACTCCGCGGCTGACAGCACCGGAGCGGCGGCCAGCCGCACGTGCAAGATGTTCGCCCGCGGTATGTGTCGCCGCAGCCGATAGTAATCGCCCACCCGGACACTGAGCGGATCGGCGTCGTTGATGATGAGCGCGAGCTGCCGCACGTTGATGCCCGGTAGTACGGGGCGCGGCCCCGCTCCCCACGCCTCGTCCGCCGGCGCGCTCGTCGCGTGCAGCGCAAGCCCAGCCGCAAGGAGCACTCCGAAGGTGATGCAGGCGATCCGCCGGGTTGCGTGCGAACGCCACGGTGCGGCGCGCCTCACCTTTAGCCCTGGATCACATCGGCCGCCGCCCGGGGCGATGCCTTGAGCGGGAGAATGCCGCCAGCTCGGTCGGCCAGGACCTGCTCGATGAGCGCCGCATCCACACACGGACGCTGCTCCGCGAAGCCGTACACCAGTGCGGTGTCGCACAGGAGGTTGACCAGTCGCGGCACGCCCTGCGTACTCTCGTGGACGAGCTCGATGGCATCGCCCGACACGAGCGCGCTGCTTGCGCCTGCGACTTCGAGTCGATGCGCGATGTAGGCGTGAGTCTCCTCGCGCTGCAGCGGGCCGAGGTGATAGTCCACCACGATCCGTTGCGCGAACTGCCTCATCCTGGGCCGCCGCAGCATGGCGCGCAGCTCCGGCTGTCCGATCAGGATCGTCTGCAGGAGCAGGTCCTGGCCGGTATTGACGTTCGAGAGCACCCGCAGCTCCTCGAGCGCTGCGAGCGGGAGGTTCTGCGCTTCGTCGATCACGAGCAGCGTTCGGCGGCCCTCGGCGTAGCTCTTCCTGAGAAAGTCGACGAGCAGGCGATGCAGCTCGTGAGAGGCCTCGGCCAGGTGGGCCCCGACGGGCACCTCGAGCGCATCGAGGAGCCATGGCAGGAGCGGCCCGATGCGCGCGTGGGTGTTGCAGAGCAGCCCGACCCTCAATCCATCGGGCTTCCCCGCGAGGAAGCGCTGCACGACCGTCGTTTTGCCGCAGCCCACCTCGCCCGTGATCACGGCGAAGCCCGCCTGCTGCAGAATGCTGTATTCGAGCAGCGTCAGGGCATGCCGGTGATGCCGGCTCAGATACAGAAATGCGGGATTCGGGGCGAGCGCGAAGGGCTTCTCTCGCAGGCCGTAGAACTGCTCGTACATGGGCTCAGTACGCCCGCCGCTCGGATTCGGAGGAGCGATTGAGCACGGTGCCGATGACCCGCGTCTTTCCGAAAAGCTCGAGCACCCGGCTCACGTCCTCGCGTCGCGTGCGCCCCTCCGTGACCACGAGCACCACTGCGTCGAGCTGGGGCGAGATGGTCAGAGCATCGTCGCACAGCAGCGCCGGCGGCAGATCGACGATGAGCAGCCGGCCGGGATCGCGCTCCTTCAGGTCCGCGAGCATCCGCCGCGTGCCGGCATGCGCAAGAGCCTCGGAGCTGTGAGGCACGGGAGTGAGAGTGGGGAGCACGAACAGCCGCTCGACCCCTTCGATGCCGTACCACACCTCCTCGATCCTGGCGGTGCCTGCGAACCATGCCTCCAGACCGCGCTCCACGGGCAGTCCGAGCGTGCGTCCGATCGAGGGGCGGCGCAGATCGAGATCGATGAGCAACACGGTCTGATTGGGTTCCGCCGCGAGGCTCAGCGCGAGATTGATGGCGGTGAGCGTCTTTCCTTCCCCGTGAGCCGCGCTGATGATGCCCAGCGTCGATAGATTGTGCACCCGCGCGCGCTGCAGCACCTGGGTACGCAGCATGCGATACGCGTGAACGACAGACCGATCATCGTCGGGAGGCACGATGCGCCGCTCGCGCAGCTCGCGCCAGTCGAGCGGCAGCCGCTTGAAGGGCTCGATCGGAGCCGGGGTGAATTCGCGCCGCACGGCCACCCGCTCGGCGAGGCCCACCTCGGCTTCGCCGGCCGGCGAGCTGTGCTGCGTCGAGCCACCTGTCTCGTCGCCTGAGGCAGAGCTGCGTTGCTTGCGGGCCAGATCCAGCGCCTGACGGATTCGGTCCATGCGCCTCAAAATCCCAGGCGCCGTGCCCAGCTGAACCAGAGCACATCGAGCGGCTGATAGAGAAAGTGAACGAGCACGATCGCGATGCAGAGGGAAGCCACGGCGCCCGCGGTGGCAACCTGTCTACGCAAACGCGCCGCACGGCGCTCCCGCTCCGTGCCGATGTGCGGCACGAGCGCAAGCGGGGGGATCCCGATGACCCGCAATAGATCCCCGCGCGTGCGGATCGTGGTATCGATCTTCTCCAGTAGCCACAGGACGCCCGCTGCGAGGGCGAGGCTCAGAATCAGCCCGGCGGCGAAGATCAGCGGGCGGTTGGGACTGACCGGCTCCTGCGGCGCGAGGGGTGGGTCGATGAGCGTGAAGCGCTCTCCCTGGCGGTTCGCTTCCAGATCCTGGGCCGTGCGCGCCTCGACCTGCTTGGAGCGGATCTCCTCGTATTTCGCGTGCGCATTGTCGTAGTCTCGCATGAGGTCGCGGTATTCCTTCTCGACCGAAGGCGCGAGACTCAGATCGCGCTGGTAGTGCTCGACTTGCGCCTGCAGCTTGGCAATCTCGTCGGACTGGGACTTGATGTCGTTGAGCGTCGCGGAGACCTGCGCCTTGACTTCAATATAGGCGGGATTGTCCGGCTCCGTAGCCGCCGGATTCGTGGCCGTGGGGTCATTCTCGCCCGGGTCGGCGCTCGTGCCGGCGCCTGCCTTGCCGCTCGCAAGGGCACCCGCGACTGGCGCAGCGCGCTCGCTCGCGGCCAGCTGCGCCTGTAGCGAGGATACTTCGCGCTTGAGCCGTACGAGATCCGGATGATCGGGCGCGTAGCGCTTCTGCGCCTGTGCGAGCCTGCCTTGCGCATCTTCCAGATCCCGGCGCAGATCGTTGGTGATGCTCGGAGTGTCCCCCACTTCGCGCTCCAGCCCGTCCACCTCCCGCTGCAGATTCACCACATCGGGATAGTCCGGCGCGTACTTTGCGCGCGCGGCCGCAAGCTGCGAGCGGAGCATCTTCAGCCGGTCCCTCGATGAGAGAATCCGCTCTCCCGTATCGGAGAACAGCGTCGAGTTCGGTTTGAGCTGCGCGAGCTGCGCTTGAAGATACACGCGTTGCTGCTCGAGCGAGGTCAGCCGCTCCTGTGCCTCGAGCAGCTGCTGCTGCGTGCGGTCGAGCATCTGCATGTCGAGCTGGGTCACCTCGGGCAGGCTGTCGTAGTTCTTCTTCTTGAACTCCTCGAGCTTCACTTCCAGGTCCGCGATCTGCTTGTTGATCCGGTCACCTTCGGACCTGAGAAAGTCCGTCGCATCACGCGCGACCTGGGTGCGATTGGTGAGATTCTCGTTGAGATAGAGCGTCGTCAGCTCGTTGGCGACCCTGGCTGCAAGATCGGGGGAGCGCCCCGTATAGGAGACCTCAAAGGCGATCGTTGCGGAGGTGGGCCGCCCGCTGCGCGGGTCGATCACATCGGCACTGATCATCTTCAGGCCGATGTCATCGCGCATGCGCTTGAGCAGTGCCTCGCGCGTTTCGCGGGCGCGCTGGCGCGGATACAAGTTGTAGCGGCGGATGATGTCGAGCAGCGTCTCCGTCGTCATCACACGCCGGCTGATCACCTGCACCCGCTCATCGGCGTACGAGGTCACCGTCGAGCGCACGAGGTCGGTCGGCATCTCTTGCTGCTCGATCAGAACGGTCCCGGCCGAGCGGTATCGGGGCGGCAGCAGAAAGGCGAGCAACAGGGTCGCAACCATCCCGGCGGTGATGGTCGCGATGAGCCATCCGCGCCGGCGCGCCACGATGGCGAGGTAGGTGCGTAAATCCTTCGGCTCGGTCGAGGTATCCATGGGCTCTTCAGGGCCAGATCAGCGGATGCGGCGTCCAGGTCAGGGAGAGAGCCACCCGCCACTCGGTGACCGGAATGCTCACCGCGTCGAACGTTTGGGTGCGCGTCGTGCCGCCCTCCAGGCGCAGCCTCCAGGGCTCGAGCGGGCGCCAGTCGAGGCCGCAGTTCAATCCCGTGTAGCTGCGGCGGTCGAGGCGCAGATAGACCACCGACTGGCTGTTCTCGATGCGCAGCAGCGAGGCGTTGAGATCGAGCTTCTCCGTCAGATTGTAGGTGCCGGTCAGGCTGATCTGCTGCCGATCGGCCAGAACACCCGTGCCGTAGGGCGTCAGCTGTCGCGAATAATTGAGGGCGACGCTGCCAAGCTCGGAGGAGCGGGTAAACGTCACGTTTGCGACGGTACCCGTGCTGCGCTCGCCCTCGAGCGAACGTGCGCTGCCGCCCACCGTGACGTTGAGCACCATGCGCTCCGAGAAATTGTGTATGAGCTGGAGCTCGCCCCCTTCCTCATGGCTGTCGTTGATCGCGAGGGGCGCGATCAGCTCATCCCCGAAGCCACTTGCCGTCAAAGTGGTGCGCTCCGAGAGATTGAACTGCTCGCCCGCAGAGCCGGTGAGGTAGCGATACCCCTCCAGCAGTGCAAGGTACCCGACCTCTCGCCCGTAGTAGGTCAGATCGATGTAGGCCGCCTGGAGCACGAAGGCGCGCCGCTCCGCAAGTCCGTAGTTCCACGACAGGGCGGTCCGGTCAGTCAGGCTGTGCACGTCGCTACTCGCGATGCCCGTCTCGGTGAGCTCGGTCGTGAGGGTGCTGTCATCGAGCCGCGCGGCGGTCAGGTTGAGGCTGCCCCGCTCCTGTGTCCAGAGGAAGGAGGCGCTCAGGTTGCGATTGACGATGTCACCGAATTCCTTGGCGTCGAAGTGCTGCCACTGCACCTGCGGGGTGATCGTGATCTGGGTGACTTCGGTGCTGCGCTGGAACTGAACATTCGAGAACACCCAGGTGCTGGCGGCCCCGATGGCCGGAGAGGAAAGAAGCCGGTTGTTGTCGTCGTCGGTTCCCACGGCGAAAGTGGGCCCGATGGACCATTCAGCGGCGTGCACGGACGCGCCGGTGCTTGCCACGCACCCAAGTCCGAGGAACGCATGGCATGTTGCGCGCGCCACTCGATTCACCCCCGGGGCTCACTCACGGCACGACGACGGTGTCGCCGGACTGGAGGAGGATGTTCTGTGAAAGATCTCGTCCACGTGCGACTTCTGAATAGCGGAAATGAAAGGCTTGCTGCCGGCCATTCTCGCGGTGAAGGATGACGATACTGTTGAGAGCGGCGTAAGGGGTCGCGCCGCCGGCGAGGCTCAGCGCCTGCATCACGTCCACGGAGCGCACGATCGGGTACTCCCCCGGCCGCTGCACCTTACCGACCACATAGATGTGGTTGCCGCCAACCTGCTTCACGGCGACGGTGACCACCGGGCTCGGGACGTAGCGCACCAGTCGCTCGGTGATCTCTTTGCGCAGCTCCTCCACAGTCTTGCCACGTGCGACCAAGTCGCCGACGAGGGGGAACGAAAGCCCGCCGTCGGGTCGCACCAAGACATCGCCAGTGAGATCCTGCTCCTTCCAGACGGTGACCGTGAGCACATCGCCCGCCTGCACGAGATATTCGGCCGGCGGCGACTCCGGAACGACCGAAAGGAACATGCTGGCCGGAGCGGTCGCGGGTATGGGCGGAGCCAGTGGGCTGGAGCTCGCGCCCTTCGTCGGCCCCGCCACCGCAGCCCCGGCCAGGGCGAGCATCACGCAGATCAGATATTGCATCGTCGTTATATTCACCCGATGTGCGAATCGGTGGGCGCGATGAGTCGGCGGCTGGAGATTCCGCGACGCAACGGGCGACGTTATACGGACGATTGTCATACTAGGGGCTGTACGTGACGCTTTCTTTGCGCTCGGAGTCGCGCGGCACCGCCGCGCAGCGCGGCCGCTTCAGGCCGGGCGGTCGCCAGCCGCCATCTCGCCCCGGCTTCGCCGGATCGCGAGCGGTCGTGATCCTCAGGCGGCCTGGGGAAGCGCTGTTCTGAAGCGCAAGAGACCACCGATGCCTGCGAGCCCCGCGAGTAGCAACCAGATGCTCCGCGGCAGTGGCACGGTGGATGGCTGAAAGACCACGTTGAGCGAATACAGTCCCACGTCGAGCGAGCCCGTTGCCTGCCCGGTAAGGTTGAAGAACACGGTCTCGGGGCCGGAGACGGGCAGCGGAGAGAGCAGGTCGGTGCCGGTCACCCCCGACGCACCCTCGAGCAGAGTCGTCGCGGAGTCGACGGTCAGCGAAAGATTGGCGTCCACGAAGGACCCCACGTTGATGCTCGAGAGCTGCACGATGAGGTCACCCGGTCCCGGCACGCTGGCGGAGTACTCCACCGAGTCCGAAACGCTGAACGGATCGCTCATGGAGACGAGCAGGCTGTCGCCTGCCCCCACATCGCTGATCGTGGGTCTGGATATCCTGGTGGCCGGCGTGCTAGTCAGCGCGCTCACTAGTTGGGCGGCCGAGCGAACGACATGTTCTCCGCGCGCCGCGCGCGGGCTCTCGGCTCGTGCCGTCTGCATCGATGCGGCTGCGCAACTTGCCAAAATGAGCGCCGCCACCGCTTGACTCGCGTGGAGCGCGGTCTCGAGTTGCTTACTCATCACGTCCTCCTGCTGCCAGTAGTGGCTCGGGCGCATCGACGATGCCGTCCACCGCCGGGACACGGGCCTCACGATTCCCTCGCGATGGGGGACCGAGTGGTGTGTCCCCGCTTCCGCGATACACGTATTTCTCGTAGAGGTACTGCCGCAGCGACGCCGCGAGCTCGCCCACAACCGATCGGCTGCCCTCTTCGGGATTGAGCTCGCGCAGCATCAGCGCCGCGTAAGCCTCCTGTCCGCTGCTCAGTGCGAGCAGCGCAACATCGTCCCGATCGACCCGTTTGCCGGCTTCGACTCCCTCGTTGATGAGCTGCTCGAGGCGCGCGGCATCCAGCTCGAAGAAGCGCAGGAGCTCGGCCCCCGACTCGACGAAGACCGGGACGAGGTTGCGCCCCCGTACGTCTGGGTCGTAGAGCGGCCCCAGCCGGGCCAGCATGCATTTAACCGCGAAGCGGATGACATCCGAGTCTCGCACCGCGAGACGCTCAGCGATCCGCTTCACCTTTCTCACGTCCGCACTGTTCATGCGGACGGATACGGCCCGTTTGCGACTTTCAATCACGACCCCGGAACCCTCCCCGTCGTCTGTTCGTGGTCCGATCGTTATTCCCTATGGGGTGAACGGTAGTTATGTAGTGTTGCAACGCTTTTGCGTTTATATGACGTCCGTACCAGTTCTGTACGCTGCAATGCGCAACAGGTGCTGACGATCGTCACGCCGGCCGCACTGGCAGCGCGAGGCTCCGCTCGAGGGAAACTCAGTAAGGCGAGGGGATCGCGACTCGACTGAGCGAATCGCTGGATGAGTGGCTCAAGGAGCGGCTTCGCTCGACTGCGGGAGCAGCGGCGATCGCCCGAGGACGCCCCTCAGCTGCGGGTGCTGATCTCGACGGTGATGGGCTCGGGTGTGTCCGCGGGAGGGGCCTGCGAAATCCGTGTGAGCTCGGACAGCTTCTTCTCGAGCTCCCTGTCCCGCGCGCTGTCGCCGCTCGATTGCGCAAGCCGGAACCGTTCCACGGTTCCATCTCCGCGCAACCACAACTTGACGCTGACCACATATTCACCCTTGCGGATGGTCGGATCGTCTTGCAGAAGACTCAGGATGTCGTTTTTCAGGATTCCGGCGTACCACACATAGGCGCTGCCGCCCGCACCGCCGATCAGCTCGTGACCGCCCGGATTGCCATACAAGCCGAATGCGTCCGATCCCGCTCCCCCTTGAGCATCCAGACCCAGGTGGTTTCCGGGTGGGGGCTGGTTGTCCGGGGTTGGGTTGGGCTGCTTCTCCGGTTGGGGCACGTCCACCTTTTCCTCCGGCGGAGGCGGTGGAGGTGGCGGCAAGTCGGGCGGAGGAGGAGGAGGACGGATGAGATGGATCTCCTGCACAAGGACCTTCGGCTGGACAGGGGCGCTGTTGAGGAAGCTACGCACGAGGGCAAAGGCGCCAACACCCACGATTGTCACGCCGAGCCCGACGATCACGATGGGTAGATGGCGATTCTTTTTCTTGCGTGCGCTCATTTGACGATCTTCTGCGTCACCAGGCCCAGCTGAGTGATCTGCAGTCGCCCGAGCAGATCGAGCACGTCCACCACGCGCTGATACTGAATCGTGGCGTCCGCCTTGATGATGACCGGCAGGTTTGGATCGGCCGCCTTGTACTGGCGCAGATTGCTTTCCAGCTCACTCATCGTCACCGCAAAGGTGTCGAGATAAATGGTCCCGTCGGCTGTGATCGTGATCGCCTTGGTCTTGTTCTGGGCGAGGCTCGGTTGTGCGCTCGCCTTCGGCAGGTTCACCTTGATGCCCTGGACGGTGGCCGTCGTCATGATGATGAAGATGACGAGCAGTACGTACGCCAGATCGAGCATCGGGGTGATGTTGATCTCGTCGTAGACATCCTTCTCGCCACCGACCGACCCTGACATCGATTGTGTTTCCTTAGGAGTAAGTCTCGGCAATGCGCGCGACGAACTCGTCGACGAACACACGCATGTCCGCGCCGATCTCTTTCACCCGGGTATTGAGGTAGTTGTACCCGAACAGGCAGGGAATCGCCACTCCGAGCCCCGCGACTGTCGCGACGAGGGCGGCAGCGGTGCCGGGCGCAATCGCGTTGATGTTCACATCGCCGGAGGCAGCAATCGCTGCGAAGGTGATCATCACGCCCACGACTGTGCCGAGGAGGCCAAGGAAGGGGCCTCCTGCAATCGCGACCGTGAGCCAGACCATCTGGCTGTTCAACCGCTGGGTCAGCCGGGTGAGCGAGGCATCGAGGCTCGCGCGGATCGCCTCGATCGACTGCGCGGAAAGCGAGCGCACCCGATCCGCTCCGGCAGCCTGACCTTCCAGACGCCTCATGGTCTCGCGCATGCCCTGGTGGTACAGCGGCCACAGCGTGGAGATCCCGAACTCGGCCGACTCCTCGAGGTCGCCCTCCTCGTCCGAGGCCGAGGACCCGAGCTTTCTTTCGAGCGCCGCCGGATCGGCCGAGAGCTTGTGGAAGACCGCCAGAAACTTCCGGTTCCCTCCTGCCACGCGCGACAGGAAGATCGCCTTGGCCGCCATGATGACGACCGCCATCATGAACATGAATGCCAGCAGGCTGATGATGACCCAGCCATCGATGGTGACGTTGCGCAGCGTCGTGGCGAAGTACGACTCGTGGCCGCCCTCCTTCTGTGTATCCCCACCGTAGACGATGAGCGGCGCCACCATGCCCTGGCTGCGCGCAGCCGCCTTGAGCCAGTCGGCGCTGCGCACGATGTTCGACACCTCGAGCTCATCCAGGTCGCCCGTGTAGTAGTTGGAGCCCGTCGCCGAGCCGCCGATGGTGAGCGCGCCGCCGATCTCCTGCGAGTCGGCGTTGGCATGCCCCGCGTCGAGCCCGTCGACCAGCAGCGTCAGTCGCCCATCACCGATCCGCAGTGCCAGGTGGTGCCATTCCCCCGTCGTGAGCTGGCCGGGCTGCTGCAGCATCACCGGCGCGCCGCTGCCACTTGCATAGCGCGCGTAAGCCTGGGTCGCATTGATCCCCAGCACGAGCTCGTGGCCCTGATCGGCAAGCTGCGCGACGTAGGCATCCTGCTGTGCGCTCGAGAACCGTACCCACGCCGACACCGTGAAGCCCTTGCCTGCCGCGAGATGCACCGCGCCGTTCGCCGGGATCGAGATGATCTCGCTGCCGTTGAACTTCACGCCCGAGGCGATGAGAGAAGCCTTGTTGAGCTCCGCGGTGAACTTGGTCGGCTCACTCTTGTACCCCGTTGAGTCCTGCGGGGCGCCGGCGGGCGCTCCAAAGTGATATACGAGAACCTGGTTCGTATCGTAGGTACCAGCGGCGTCCGCGCCGCTGGTCGCGTTCTTGTTGCCGTAGTAGAGAAAGATCTTGTCGGTCTTCGCCCCACCGGTGAGCCGCGGCACCCGCACCCACACGAAGGCGATCTGCGATTCCGCATCGAAACGCTCGATGTGGAACTTGAGTGGCGTCTTGTCATCCGCGCCGATGAAGACGAAATCCGAGCCGTCCGGCTTGGCGTCGCCGAAGTACTGGAAGTTCCCGATGCTCAGGCGGATGAGGATCGGCACATCCGTCGGAGTGCCCGCGATGTCCGCGCCCGTCGGCGTCAGGTCGAAGTCGATCTCCTTGCGGTAGCTCCAATCGCCGCTCCACCAGGCGCGCGCCTCCGGGCCCCACAGGCTCCCCAGCACAACAAGCATCGCCAGCATCAGAAATCGGGAGCGATTCATGGAGTCAACCTTGGGATCTCACCGGCAAAACCATTCCCTGGGGGCACTTCCCCGAGCACTGCGTTCGATTATTGGCAACATGCATGACACTTCAGTTGCGTCCGATGCAGACGGCTGAGTACCGGGATAATTGTCGCACCGCAACAGTCCCGTGTGTCACGATGGGCCCACACGCAGTGGTTATCGGCTGCTCTATGAGCTCGGTGCTGCTGCACGGAGCTCACGAGCACCGGCTCGGTGAGTGTCTCAGTCGCTCGCCCGCGGGTTGCAGGCGATCAGCATTTCTCTGTCGTATTCCTCGCTGCGGATCGCCTGATAACCGCGCACACCGCAGATCCGGCCCGCCTTGATGAGGCATGATTGCCAGCTGTTCAGGAATCCGCGGCACGATACCGCGTACGCCACCCGCCCATCGGGAAGGTAAGTCCTGCGTTGACCCACGCAGGAGGCAATCAGCGCCAGGGCGACCGCGATCAGCAGTATTCGCCAATGCCACTTCATTCCCATGTCCGGTACCCCATCTGACAGACAAACGAACAATTTTGCGGGCCCTGAGTGACAGTCCCATTTCGTCCCGCTCGCGGTCGCAGGATCGGCGCGCTGCAATGATTTCGAAACCGGCCGTCCGTCAAACTGGCTCATGCGAAGAATTCCTGCACCGACCTCATGGGTCCTTCTGCTTGCGGCGCTCGCGGCGAGCCTGTTCGATGCCCGTGCCGCGGCGCAGGAGAGCGGTGCGCTCTATGTGGGTGGCAACTTCGGCTACGCCCTGAGCAGCTATGGCAGAAAGGCCCTCGACGATGCCCTGACCAGCAACGTCAACAGCGCAGGCGACGCACTTACGCTCGACGCGGCATTCGTGCACGACAAGGAGGGGATGTGGTCGGCGGACCTCGGCTACATGATGTCGCCCAACTTCAGTGTCGAGGCCTCCTATCTGGACCTCGAAACGCTCAAGTACTTCGCCAGCGGCACGGAGGAGTCGCTCGCGGCCCCATACCTCGGCCCGAACCCTCTTGCGACCAAGGTGGACATCTCCTCCCGAGGCCCCGCGCTGGCGTTGATCGGAGTGCTGCCGATGACCAATGACTGGTACGTCAGCGCGCGCGCCGGAGCATACGAAGGCAAGACCACGAGCGACTACAGAATTCTGGCCGGTACGAGCCTCGCGATCGGATCCGAATCCGCAAGATCGACCACCTTTCTGGCGGGCGCCGGAACGACTTACGTCCTGGGCGCGCACTGGATGCTGCGGCTCGACTACCTGTATCTCAATCAGATCAAGGAAAAGCTGCTGGGCCAGTCCTTCAACGTGAGCCTCGTGATGGCGGGAGTCGCCTACGTCTTCTGACCAAGCCCGGGCGAGCGCCAGCCTTGCGAGCTCAAATCGCGCGCGGCGGCTTCGCCGCGGCGCTGTCGATCGCGGGGAAATCGGCGAACACATCGCGGACGCGTCGAGACGCAAAGATATAGGCGAGGAAATACAGGTCGAGCGCGGCGGCAGCGAGTGGCCATACCGTTTGGTCATAGGGGTCGCCATGCAGGAGCGGGGATCCGAGCAGCTGCAGCACCGCGTCCGCAAGCGCTGCGGCGCCCAGAAATACCTGGCCGTTATTCCAGACCCAGCGCACCGCCCTCGATGCGCGCCGGCCTCGCCTGAGGAGCGCGTACAGCACCGCAGCACCCATGCTGGAAGCAATGACCACTCCGAGGCTCAACGACCCTCGAAGCAACGTGAGCGTATCGGAGCTGAGGGCGGCCAGCGACCCGGCGGCCGAGAGCACAAACAGCAGAATGCCTCGCGAGAGATACAGCATCGCGAGCCAGAGCAGGAACGGCGGCCTCAGGCAGAGATTGTCGTCGTAGTCGTTCGGGTCGTAGCGGCGCATGTGTCCAGCCCCGACGCGGCTGTCGACTCGGGGCGCAAGAATCTACGCGGTGCACATGACAGCCGCATGTCGCGGCCTATGCGACCTGACCCTCCAGATCCGGAGTCGGGAAGCTGCGGGGGGACTCGAGCAATTCCCCGATGGCCCGCGCGATCTGCTCGGGATCGAGCCCGGGGATGGGCTGATGATCGTACGTACCGCTCGCCACTGCGCGATCGAACTGTTCCCGGCTCGGCGAGACCGTCCGGCTCGTCGTGCCCCACGCCGCCCAGCATCTCCCGCCCGTTCCGGGACCGCGGCTGGTGATCGGGTAGTCTGTCGGCACCCACCCGATCTCCAGCACCGGAGCGCGGACCGCTGCGGCAATGTGCTTCGGACCGGCGTCGGGACCGACGAATAGCCTCGCGCCGCTCAGCAGGGCGGCAAGCTCGTACAGGCGCAATGCTCCGACCGCAGACACCACATCTGCGGCGGCGAAATGGCTCCGGAGAGCCTCCGCAAACGCTGATTCGGCTCCCGATCCGACCAGCACGATGCGCGACGACTCCGCCTGCAGGCGCGCGAGCACCGCACGATAGATATCGAGGGCCGGCCGCTTGAAAGCGAAGGAAGCACCCACGCCCACTACGATGTAGCGCTGCGATTGCAGATCGAATTGCCGCTCGACGCGCTGCCGGTCTTGCGCATCGAACCACACCTCCGGCTCCGCAGCCGCGGGTCGTCCGGTACAGGCCTGCGCCATGATCGCCGCATAACGCGCCGCATGCAGGTCCGCGGCCGCATCCACCAGCTCCGTGTAACAGCGATTCGGGTCGTAACGGGGTATCGGGCTGTGCGCTTGACGAAACGCAATCACGCGCGCCGCAGGCCCCGCAAGCGCCGCGCTCACGGCGCCCGCTGCATACCAGTCCTCCGCAAACCGGGGATTCACGACCAGGTCGAATCTTTGGCCCGAGGCCAGCAGGCGATGCATCTCCGCCCAGACCTGCGGATCGCTCAGGTAAGAGCGATGGGACGGCAGCGTAAGGATTGCATCGATCGACGGACACCGCGCGTAGAGCTCTGCCAAGCCGCTCGGAACTACAGCGATGAGCCGTGCTTCACGGTGGCGTGTCCGCAGCGCGCGGAAGATCCCCGCGCCCAGGACGTGATCACCGAGGTTGTCCATGCGGACAACCGCGATACGCCGAGCCTCTTCATCTGCACGGATGTGTTGCAACGTTGTCGCCAGCGGCGGCGGAGCCGTTGTTGTCGTTTATTCGCGAATGACTTCCGTGCGAAGATGCTGCCAGAATGCCATGAAATGCGCGAGCGTCATCATTCCGTCACGTAGCCAGCCCGAGCAGGTCGGATTCCTGATGCGCGCCATCCAGTCCATCGCGGAGCAAACGGCCCGGGCAACCCATGCGATCGAGGTGATCGTCGGCCTGGATCCCGGCGCGGAGCCGCCCGATATCCCAGTGGGCGACCTCTCGATCCGTCATGTGAATGCCACGCAGAGGTCGCAGGCGTCGGCCCTCAACGCCGCGGCAGCGATATCACGAGGAGATTTCGTCGCATTTCTGGAGGACGATGACCTCTGGCATCCCGACCATCTCGCCGTGTCGCTGCAGTCCCTGGAATCCGCCGGCTTTGCGTCCACGACGCAGCTCGAGGTCGACGGCGCAGGTCACGTGCTTCGCATCAACGACTTCCCGACGCCCTCTGGCTGGGTCATGACCCGCTCCACATGGGAGTGCGTCGGCGAGTTCAACGTGCAGCATCGCTACCACCTCGATAATGAATGGCTGGGACGCCTTTCGGCGGCGAGCATACAGCGCGTCCATCTGGTTGAAGCGACGGCACCCATCGATGTGTCGCTGGCGAGCCAGGTGCGTCCGTGGCTTGCCAATGTCCTCACCTATGGGGGCAAGTGCGTCCGGCTCGCGCGCCACCGGTCGCCGGTACCGAACGTGATGCGCCTGGTCCATACGCATTCGGGGATGCATCAGATTGCGACCAACCCGGAGGCGAGAGCGGTCGCCCAGGCCGAGTTCGCGCAGCTGCAGACGCGCTTCGGACACTTTCCGTGGTGACCGACCCGAGATCGGCATGCATCACCCCGGTACATCGAAGTCCTCCGGCTCCGCCCCGGACCGGTGGCGGCGGTACATCCATTCGTACGCATCCTCGATGTGCCGCGTGAGGGATTGGCTGTCGAACAGCGGAGTGCTCGCGCGGTTGGCGCGCAGCTTCTGCCTGATGGCTGCCAGGCGGTCCCGATCGTGCGCCAGCTCACGCGCTTGCGCTTCGTACTGCTCGTCGGTCGCGGTGACCAGCTCGGGCAGTCCGATCGCGCCGAGCAGACTCGCTGCCACACGTGCCGCGAACGAGCTCCCGATGCGGGTGAGCACGGGCAGGCCGGCCCACAGGGCATCGCTCGTCGTCGTATGCGCGTTGTACGGGAACGTATCGAGGAAGAGATCCGCAGCCCGTTGCCTTGCCAGATGTGCGGGCAGTGGCGTGCGCTCGGCGAAGATCAGACGCGATGCGTCCACACCCCGCAGGGCGGCTTCCCGTCGCAAGTTCGCTGCAGCGGTGTTGTTATCGAGCAGGAGCCATAGCACGCTTGCGGGCACGCCGCGCAGAATGCGCATCCAGCTGTCGAAGACCCGCGGCATGATCTTGTACGAGTTGTTGAAGCAGCAATAGACGAAAGCCGACGGCGGCAGACCGAGCTCGGCGCGCGCGGGCTCGGTACTCGCGATCGAGCGCTTGCTGTCATTCATCTGATAGCAGTTCGGTAGACGGCAGATCTTCTCCGAATAGTCCCGTCCCGGCGCACCGGCGGGAATCAGCGTACGGTCGGCAATCAGATAGTCCATGTACGGCGCCGCCGTGGTGCCCGGATACCCCAGGTAGCTCACCTGCAAGGGCGCGGCCCGCCGCGCGAATATTCCCATGCGCTCACCGTGCGTGAATCCTCCCAGGTCCACTGCGATGTCCACCCCGAGCTCGCGTGCCAGCTGCGCAACATCCTGGTCGGTGCGCGTGCGCACATCGTGGAACTGATCGAATGCCGCCTGCAGGCGCGCGCGCATCGCATCGTGGATGTCGGGCCCATGCGAGAATGCGAGCACCTCGAAGCGGCGGCGGTCGTGCAGCTCGAACATCTCGGCGGTGAGATAGGCGGTTGCGTGAGCATGGAAGTCGGCGGAGAAATACCCGACTCGGATCCGTTCATGCACCGGTCCGCGTGAGCGGGTCGGTCGATCCGCTTTGGGCGGGCACATGTGATGAACCCACGTCTCGGCAGCGCGTCGCTGCAGCGCAGGCGAATCGGCGAGCGCTAGAGCGTAGAACGGCAGGCCGACCTTCTCCCCCCGCCCGATCCGCAGCAGCGCCGCCTCGATCCGCGCATCCAGGTCCCGCCAGTCGCACAGCTGCTGCAGCGTATGCAGCCAGGTACCGTGGACCCACGGAAAGTCGGGCTTCAGACGCAGCGCCTCGTGCAGACTTTCAGCCGCGGCTTCCAACCGCTTCATCTCGCGCAGGGTGACGCCGCGGTTGTTGTGTGCCTCCGCGTAGTCCGGCTTCAGCTCGATGGCGCGCTCGTAGCTCTCGAGGGCCTCCTCCAGGCGTCCGAGCTCGTGGAGCGCGGCGCCACGGTTGTTATGGACCTGGGCGACGCGCGGCTCGATCGCGATCGCGGCATCGTAGTCGGCAAGTGCCTCCTTCACCCGCCGCAGGTCGAGCAGCGCATTGCCCCGGCGCAGGTGGCACCGCGCCCAGCCGGGCCACAGGAGCAGTGCCTGGCTGTAGGCCTCAACAGCCTCTGCGTGTCGTCCGAGATCCCGCAGGGCGTTGCCGCGGCCGTCGTAGCCCTGCGCAATATCCGCGCGCAGCGCGATGGCTTGCTCGTAGCTCGCGAGTGCCACGTCGGCGCACTTGAGGTCCCGCAGCAGGTTGCCGCGGTTGATATACGCCTCTGCGTAGTCCGGGCGCAGCGCGAGCGCGCGATCGAAGCTGTCCAGCGCCTCATCGAGGCGACCCAGTCCACGCAGCACGTTGCCGTAGTTGTTATGGGCGGCGGCCTCGCCCGGCTGTATCTCCACCGATCGGCGAAAGAGCTCGGCCGCCTCGGCGGTACGCCGCGTTTGGGCGGTGATGACCGCCAGCAGGTTGAGCGCCCCCGGGTGGTCGGACTGCGAGTCTAGCGCCATTCGGCAGAGCTGCTCGGCGCGGTGCCAGGCGTGGTCGCGGAATGCCGCCTCGGCCTGCTGAACCAGACAAGTGACGCGCGCGCTCATGTGCTGGCCGCACTCTCATCGATGCTAAGGTGCTGCGGTCCGAGCCCGGCATGGGATCGCAGCCACATCGCGCGGAACGCAGCCTCCAGGTGCCGGCAGTACCGTCCGGTATCAAAGAGCGCACACACCGACCGCCGCGCCGCCAACGACTCGCGCAACCGAGCCAGACGCCCGGCGTCACGGGCGAGCGCGACGGCAAGCTCCTCGTACCGTGGCAGATCCACGGTGATGAGCTCGGGCACGCCGGCGGCGTGCAACAGGCTGGCCGCGACGCGCCCGGCGAACGCTCCCCCGCGACAGGTCAGCACGGGCAACCCGGCCCAGAGCGCATCGCTCGCCGTGGTGTGCGCGTTGACGGGTTTGGTGTCGAGGAAGAGATCCGCCAGGGCGTAACGCGCGAGGTGCCGATGCGGGGGCAGCCATGAAGCGAAGACCAGCCGGGCAGGCTCTATCCCCCGAGCCGTTGCTTCGCGCCGCAAGTTGCCAGCCACGACGTCCCCGTCGTTGAGGAGCCACAACGAGCTCCCGGGCACCGCGTGCAGCACGCGCGTCCACACCTCGAACATCTCCGGTGTGATCTTGTAGCTGCTGTTGAAACAGCAGAACACGAAGCCGCTGGCAGGGAGGCCGACCTCGGCTCGCGTGGGTGCCTGCTCCGGGGTCGCTCTGCGGCAGTCGTTGACCTGATAGCTGTCGGGAAGGTGAACGACCTTCTCGGCATACCAAGCGCGCTCGTCGGGCGGGATCACATGTCGATCGGCGATGATGTAGTCCATGTAAGGCGCGCCCAGCGTGCCTGGGAAGCCGAGATAGCTCACCTGCACGGGAGCCGGCCGCAGCGCGAATATTCCCGTGCGGCAGTCCTCCGTGAAGCCCTTCAGGTCCACCGCGATGTCGATTTCCCACGAGCGCAGCAGCTGGGCGACGTCGTGATCCCCGCGCGCGCGCACGTCGACGAAGCGATCGAAGCCGCGCCGCAGGCGCTCTCGCATGGCGCTCCCATCGTCGATGCCGAACGATACGGCCGTCACCTCGAAGGCGCGGCGATCGTGGTGCTCGAACAGACCGGCCGCGAGCCGCGCGGTCGCATGGTCGTGGAAATCCGCGGATACGTATGCGAGGCGGATACGATCGTGCCGGTAAGGCTGACCGCACCACAGCGGCGCAGCGGCCGGCGGAAACTTGTCCGACGAGTAGATGCGGGCGCATTGCAGCTGTGCCGCGGCGGACTCCGACACGTTGAGGAAGAAGAACGGCGTATCGACCTTGCGTCCGGACGTCACGCCCTCGGCGACCCTCGCGCGCAGCTCGGAGCAGTCCTCACCCCAGTCACAAGAGCGCCTGCGCGCGTGCAGCAGCGCACCCGGGGCGTACTCGAAGTCGGGCGCCAATGCCAATAGCCGATTCAGAGCCCGGGCCGCCAGATCAGGTTCACCGCGCAGGCTGTGGGCCTGGGCGAGGTTGCGCAACGCTTCGGGGTACTCGGGGCGCAACCGCAGCGCCCGTACGAAGTCGGCAAGCGCCGCGTCGGGTTGCCTCATCGCCATCCAAGCGACCCCGCGGTTGTTCAGCGCAGGCGCGCAGCGCGGATCGAGCATCAGCGTGCGACTGAAGCTGTCGACGGCCTCCGGATGGCGCCGCAATCGCTGGAGCGCGTTGCCGCGGTGATGCCAGGCCCCGGCAGCGTTCGGATCGAGCTGCACGCAGTGATCGAGAGCCTCCAGTGCCTCTCCATCGCGCCCGAGCGCGAGCAGCGCCAGCGCCCGATTGAAAACGATGACTCGCTGACCGGGCGCAAGACACAATGCCCGATCGAGGCTCGCCAGCGCCTCCTCGCAACGTCCAAGGGCAAGCAGGGCATTTCCGCGGTTGCCCTGTGCGAGCGCACTCTCCGGCTCGAGCCGGGCCGCCTGCTCGAAGCTCTCGAGAGCCTCGCGCGGACGATTCAATGCTGCGAGCGCGTTGCCACGATTGATGTGGACGGCTGCCGACCGGGGCTCGATTCTCAAGGCTCGCTCGAAGCGCTCCAGAGCCTCCTGCGGGCGCCCGTGCGCGGCGAGTGCCATACCCTGATCGCACAGAGCCGACAGGTCGGCACCATGCGCGCTGAGCGCATCGCCCGAGGTGCTCATAACAGCGAGATTCCCAGCGCGCGCATGAGCTCGAGCTCATTGCTCGGCCCGCGAAACTCCGCCTGTCCGTGCGGGTGGCTGTGGTAGTTGCCGATCACCTGCCGCAACCGGATGAGCCTCTTGCCGAGCTGCTGCAGCACGGTCCACCAGCCGGTATCCGCGGCGCTGCGCAGCAGCGTGCCCTCGGGCAGGCGCCAGGGGTAACGCGGCGCACCGACGTGCGCATCCATTCTCCAGAGTGTCGCCGGACCAAAGGTGCCCCGCTCACCGGTCCCGCTGCCGAGCCGCGCAGCCACGCCGCTCGGCGGAGGCCACGCGGCGACGAAGGGTATGCGCTCTACCGGGAAGCACGCCTCGACCGCATCGGTCGCCTGTTGCGAATAGCAGATGCGCCAATCCCCGCCGACCAGCATGGCTTCGTTCTGCAGAATGCAAGCCTCCAGTCGCTCGACGGCATCGGGTGCCAGGCGATCGTCGAGGTTCAGATTCATCACGAGCGGTGTTTGCACCAACGCCAGCGCAACGTTCCACGCTTGATAGATGCTGAGATCGTCGTGGGCGATGAGTACCCGTCCGGGCACTGAGGGGGGCGGCCGATCCCTCCCGTCGAACACGTAGATCGGCTCGACCGGAACGGTCTGCTTCGCGAGGTTGGCGGCGTGGCCAGCCACCAGCGCTGCGCGGTCGGGATCTTCGTGCCAGACCGAGCAGATCACCGAAGTCCGTGCCAAGGCTCGCACGCCGCGGCGCTTGAAGATCTGATCGTGCTGGAGCCTCGCCACGAGCTCGTACCCGCGCTCGGCCATCAGCCGCGGGATGCGTGGGTCATCGTAGGGATTGTCGACCGAGAGCACTCTCACCTCGAAGCGCTCGAGATCCAGCTCCGACAGGATCGCGAGCTCGGATCCGGAGGCATCGATGGAGCAGTAATCGATCGGCCCGAGAGCGTGGCGCTCGAGCAGCGAGGAGAGCCTCAGGACCGGCACGCGCCGCGCTGCAAGTCGCCCGGGCGAATGCCTCAGCCGCTGGAGCGTGCGCGCATCGATCTGCGCCTCGAGTCCGCTCGACATGCTCTCGTCCCCGCTTGCCTCGAGGAACGTGGCCTCGCCTTCGAAATCCGCAACGCAGACCTGCTCGCAGATGCAGGCGCGGCGCCTCTCGAGCGCGCTGAAAGCCGCTGCCAGAGGCTCCACGCACAAGCCTCGCCAACCCATGTCGCGCTCGAAGAACAGGCTGTTGCTGAATTGCTCGCCGTCGTAAGCACCCACGTCGACGAACACTCCCGCGCGGCGGCCACGGAAGAAATGGCTCAGCAGGAACGCGTCCTCGCCGGACTGTGAGTGAAACTTCATGCCCCGAGGGCTCTCGAGCCCGCGAGTCGGAACAGATCGGTGCGTACCGCCCGAACCACGCCGGCCCAGTCCCCCGAGGCTTGCTGCCGGTACAATCTCGCCGTGGGATACCACGGGCTGTCTGTCCTGCCGAGCAGCCAGCGCCAGCAGGTGTCGAAGCGGAGCATGAGCCACACCGGCTTTCCCAGTGCGCCTGCCAGATGTGCGACCGCCGTGTCCACCGTAATGACGAGGTCGAGATTCTCGACCAGCGCCGCGGTATCCGAGAAGTCCTCGAGCTCGCTCGTGAGGTCTATGAGCTGCGGGCCTCGCCAGCTCTCCGCCCTCAGGCGGGCAAGCTCGGATTCTCCTGGCTGTCCCTTCTGCAGGCTGTAGAACTCGATGTGCGGATGGCGCAGAGACTCGAGCGCTGCGAGGGGGATGTTGCGGCGCAGAGTGAGTGTTCGCTGGTGCGGCCTGTTTGCTCCCGACCATACCAGGCCGACCTTCAATGCGGAGCGCTGAGCGAGCTTCTCTCGCCACGAACGGGCCTTCTCGGGATCGCTCCGCAGGTAGGGGATCCGCGCGGGTACCGTGCCGAGCGTCGTTCCGAAGGCGAGCGGCAAGCTCATGAGGGGACAGTGTTGATCGAAGCTCGGAAGAGGGTCGCCCCTGCTGATGACTTGCGACACACCCTCCAGGCCAGCGAGCAGACTTGCGAGGACCGCAGGCACCTCCAGAATGACCCTGGCACCGCCTTCTGCGACCAGGCTCGCATAGCGACAGAATTGCAGCGTGTCCCCCAGACCCTGCTCGGCGTGGAGCAGGATCGCCTTCCCGGCAAGGGAGTGCTCGCCCAGCCAGGGCGCCCGATCGAATCGCTTCGCTTGACCGCCCGGGCCGCCTTCCCTCTGCCAGCGCCACTCGTTCTCCGCCCACCCGGTGGCGAGGTCGCCGGCCAACAGGGCCGCGAACGCCTTGTTCTGGTGCGCCTGCGCGTAGCGCGGATCGATCGAGATTGCCGTCTCGAAGCTGGCCAGCGCCTCCTGCGGCCGGTTCAGTGCGTAATGGAGGACCCCGCGATTGCTGTAGGCCTCGGCGTAGCCCGGTGCGATCGCGAGCGCGCGATCGTAATCCTGCAGCGCCTCCTCGAAGCGATCGAGCTCCCGCATCACGATTCCGCGACTGTTCCAGGCCTCGGCGTAGCCCGGCGCGATCGCGAGCGCACGATCGTAGTCCTGCAGCGCCTCCTCGAAGCGATAGAGGTCGCGCAGCAGGTCGCCGCGATTCTTGTACGCCGGGGCAAGGTTCGAGTCGAGCACGAGCGTGCGCGCGTAGCTCTCGAGCGCCTCATCGAAGCGCCTGAGCTGCTGGAGCAGCAGGCTCCGGTTGTAGTGGGCATCGATATACTCGGGCCGGCCCGCGAGCGCGCGCCCGTAGCTCTGCAATGCCTCCTCCGGTCTTTGCAGCCCCTGCAGGGTCACCGCGCGGTTGAAATGCACCTCGGTGTAATCCGGCTTGAGCGCGAGCGCACGGTCGTAGCTCACGAGCGCCTCGGTCAGTCGATGCTGACTCTGCAACGCCGCACCCCGATTGGCGTGCGCCTGAGCGAAATCGGGCCGGAGACTGAGGGCTCGATCGTACGCTTTCACAGCCTCATCGAGTCGCTGCATATGCTGCAAGACAACGCCGCGACCGAACGCCGCTTCGGCAAAATCGGCTTGCAGCTCGAGCGCCCGCTCGTAGCTGCGCAAAGCCTCCTCGAAGCGCTGCAGCGCTCGCAGCGCGTTGCCCTGGCTGTACGCGGCCGCTGCTGGATGCATTGCCAAGCTCATGGCCCGTCGACACCGACCTTGAAGGTCTCAGGCGCCGCGCCGCACCGCTGACGAAGCCACATGTGGCGATAAGCGGCCTCCAGGTGCCGGCAGAATCGGGGCGCATCGAACAGGGCCTTCGCCTCCCGGTGCTCGCGCAGTCGGGCACGCAGTGATTGCAGAAGCCGGGGGTCGCGTGCGAGGCTCACGGCAAGCTCCTCGTACTCTGCGAGCGAGGCGGTCACGAGCTCTGGAAGGCCCACGGCTCGAAGCAGGCTCCCGGCCACGCGCGCGGCGAACGATCTGCCGCTGCACGTGATGACCGGCAGACCGGCCCACAGGGCGTCGCTCGCCGTGGTGTGCGCGTTGTAGGGCAGCGTGTCGAGGAACAGATCCGCCAGGCGATGCCGGGCCAGGTGCTCATCCGCCGGCAGGCGGCCGCAGAAGATCAGGCGCTCGGGTGAGATGCCGCGCCTGGCTGCCGCTTGCCTGAGGCTTGCCGCGGCCCAGGCGTTGTCCTCGAGAAGCCACAACACGCTGCCTTCGACCCGCTCGAGCACCCGCATCCAGACCGCGAAGACCGGTTCCGAGATCTTCCAGTTGTTGTTGAAGCAGCAGAGCACGACCGCCTCTTCGGGCAAGCCCACTGCGCTGCGCGGTGGGAATGCTTCGGCAACACGTCGCCTGCGGTCGTTGACCTGATAGGAATCCGGCAGATACGCGATGCATTCGCTGTAGAATTGCCGCTCGCTCTGCGGGATGAGGAACTCGTCGGCGATGATGTAGTCGATGAAGTCGGCGCCCATCGTGCCCGGATATCCCAGGTAGCTCACCTGCACGGGCGCCGCACGCTGCGCGAATATTCCCGGGCGCGCGAGCGCCGTGTACCCCTTCAGGTCCACGGCGATGTCCACCTCCCGCTCCCGCAGCAAGCTCACGACTTCCACATCGGTCATCGCGCGCGCATCGATGAACTGATCGAACGCCGCGATCGCGCGCCGCCGCATCGGGCTGCTATCGTCCGGCCCGAACGACACTCCGAGCACCTCGAAGCTGCGACGCTCATGCAGCTCGAGCAGCTCCGCGATGAGCGACAGGGTCGCGTGTACGCAAAAGTCGCGCGACACGTACGCCACACGAATCCGCCCGTGAGTGGCGGCTCGCGGCGGGACCCTCGGGCTGCCGCCGCGGGGGATGCTGGTGCGCGCGTGTGTCTGCGCCGCTCGCAGGTGCTGCTGCGGGTCGTCGCACACCGCCATCAGAACGAAGGGGTGCGCGCGGTCCGCGGCCGCCGGCAGCTCGCACAGGCGCTTCCAGGCGCTCTGGATGCCCACCCAGTCGCACATCTTCATGCAGCAGTTGAGCTTCTCCGCGAGCGTGTCGCTGTCGTCGGGTTGCAGCGCTAGCGCTTGCTCGATGCTCGCGCGCGCGGCGGCCAGCTCCTGCAGCATCGTCAGCGCCCCGGCGCGATGCACGAGGGCGTCGTGATGCATCGGGTTCGCCTCGAGCGCTCGGTCGAAGCACGCGAGGGCAGCGTGTACGTTGCCGCTTGCATACAGGGTCGCAAGCCCGAGGTAGCAGTGTGCGTCCGCGAGGCGCGGATTGACCGCAAGCGCCTGCTGAAAATGCCACATCGCGGCCAGACGCTGGCCACTGTGCATGAGAACGCGGCCACACAATATCTGAGCGTCGGCCAGATCCGGGTTCAGGGCCGTCGCCCGCCGCAGGCTCTCGAGCGCCGGCTCGAGCGCACCCTCATCGACGAGCGCCCGGCCGAGGCCGAAATGTGCCTCGGCCAGGCGCGGGTCGATCGCGAGCGCCCTGCGCAGATCCCCCACGGCATCGGTCAGCCGGCCGAGATCGGTCAGCAGGAAGCCGCGATTGGTGAGCGCGAGGGGATTATCGGGGGCAAGTTCCAGGGCACGATCGAGACTCTCCGCGGCTGCCTGCGGATCACCGGCGCTGCGCAACGCCTTGCCGAGATTGACCAGGGGTCGAACGTAGTCCGGTCTCAGGCGCTGCGCTTCCCGGAAGCATTCGATCGCCTCGGAAAGCCGGCCGGTGCGCTCGAGCACGGCCCCCAGGTTGTTGTGCACCTCGGCCGAGCCGGGGTCGAGCGTCAGACACCTTCGATAGAGCTCGACTGCCGCGGCCCACTCTCCCGCCGCCTGCTGCGCGAACGCGAGCCTGACCAGACTCTCGAAATCTTCTGCCGAGGAAGCGAGCGACGCTCGAGATCGTCCCGAGGCAGAGCTCATGGCACGCTTCCGGTCCAACCCCTGCAAACCGCCGCTAGTGCGGCGTCGGCGCAGCGGGCACGGCGGCCCCCTTCAGGCGCTCGGGGGTGAGCCGCTGCTCGTCCGCGCGAGCATGGTAGTCGTCCAAGAGATTCTCGAGCCGCACGCGCGCGAGCTTGGTGAACGGCTCGGTCCGGGCCATCCGTGACCAGACCGACTCGTGATCCCAGCGATCGAGGATCTCCTCGTCGAGCTTGTAGAGCGCCCCGTTGCGGCCCATGCAGACGTTGAGCTCTCGCTCACGCGTCGCGAGCGTCTGCTTCGTCACGTTGCGATCGGCCTCGATGCTCCGGTAGGTCTGAATCGTCTCGCGAAACTTCGCGATCAGCTCCTGCATCTGGCTCTTCATCCGATCGAGCTGCGTTTGCAGCGTCGCGCGCTGCGTCGAGCTCTGCGCGAGCTCGGCCTCGGACGTGCGCGCGCGCGCATCGAGACCCCGTTGGGCGCTCTTGAGCGCATCCCGCTCCTTGCGCATATCGTCGAGCTGCTTCTTCAAGCCCGCGTTCTCTTCCTGCAAGCTGGTTCGCTCGGAGGCGAGCTCCTGCAGCTGCTGGTAGAGCGCCGCGCTCGCACCGCCTCCGGAGCGAGGCGCCTGTGCCACGCTCGCGCGAGCGAGCAGCAGTGCGGTAGCGACGGCGCTGCAGAGGATCACCGAGGTGCGCGGCCTGTCCCGGACCAACTTCATGACTGCCTCCTCGAGCCTCCGTGCCGCCGATCTCAGAATGCTGCGTTCAGATCGACCTGGACCACGTCGATGGCGAGCGGTGGCCCGTCGATCGCCGTGAAAGGCATGTATCGGGCACGCAGCCAGACACCCCCGGTGAGGCTCAGATCCCCGCCGACGATATAGCCCTTGGCATCGGTTCCACCGAGGTGGTAGTCCTGGTCGGTGAACGCGTCGACAACGGCGTCGCGCTCCAAGTACCGATAGCCGACGAACGCATCCCATGCGAGCGCATGATCGAGCTTCGGCGTTCCAAAGCCGATCATGCTCTCGTAGCCGTCGATCCGCGGCGCCACGTACGCCCCGACGCGCTCGGCCACGGCAGCCGCGTTGTAGCCGAGATTGCGAACCGCATCCGCGAAGAAGTAGACCCTGTGCAGGGGAGTGACCATGTAATCCAGGGCGAGCATGCCATCGAGCTCGTGATACTCCGAGGCGAGCGCGAAGATCTCGTTCGCGGAGCTGCCGTTGTTGGTGATCGGGAAGAGCGTGTTGCCCTTCTGGAAGTAGGGCGGCGCGGTGTAGTTGGTGAGGGTACTCTGGTAGGAGTTGAGCTCGCCGGCCATGTGATTGAAGTCGTAGTACGCAACACCGAAGCGCAGATGCGTCCCGCTGTCGAAGAGCAGATCAAGTCCAGTCTGGCCCGCGTACAGCCACTTGTTGGTCGATTCCGGTCCGAAGTCGTAGGTGAGCGGCACATATTCCTCGGGAATGGCGCCCAGCGTCACGAACCACGCGCGCGGCGCCTCGGGGGGACCCGCCAGCCTCAGCCGGTAGTCACCTGTCACGCCCTCGAGCGTCACGTCGGGCATCCAGATCAGATCGCTGTAGAGAAATGGATTCTGGTATTTCCCGGCCCAGAACGTGAAATGCTGGCGGGATTTCGCATCCCCACCCGACCAGCCCAGGAAAGCAAGATCGACGTCGGTCGTATAGCGCCCGCCGTACTGACCCTCCACCTGGTTGAGGGAGTCGGGATTGATGAGCGTTCCGGTGCCCAGCCGTGCTCCCGCGAACCACCCTCCGCTCAGGAGCGCGGTCACGTTCAGCCGCAGACGCACGAGCGGGTAGTAACGGTCCTGAGTGGTGTTGAGAAATGCCGCATCCCCCGCCGCCTCGAACCCGCCCGCCTGATCGATGCTGGTGAAGTTCAGGTAGGAGTCCGGCTCGTTTCCCTTGCCGTAAAGATCAGCCTCCGCGCGCACCCGCACGTCCCCGCTCAGCGCTATCCGGTTGATCCAGTCCGGCAGCGCCGCCGGAACGCCCCAGCCTTCCGACTTCGCCTCCTGCTCGACCTGCTGCGCGACCTGCGGTGCGAGTTGATCGGCGACCTCCTTTCTGATCTCGTCCTTGACGATCTGCGGAACGTAGGGCACGCGCACCGCATTTGCCTCCTCCTTGGCCTGCTGCTCCTTCTGCTTCGCAGCGGTTGCCGCATCTGTCGCCGCCTTGTCCTCCGCGGCTTTCACCATCGCCTGCGCCTGCTCGCGCGTGATCACGCCACGCTCGACGAGTGCCTGGAGCAGATTGGTGATGGTATTGCGCAACTCCTCGAGACTCTGCTGCTCCTGCGAGACGGCGGCCCGCGCGGGTTGCGTCAGGGTCGCCACGAGCAATGCCGTCGCGAGCAGCGCCGGCCCGGCCAGACGACGCAGCGTGACGCTTATCGAATCGTTTCGCGATGTCATGTGTATGCCCGGCGGCGGCCGCAGACCGTCCCCGTTTGACCCACCCGATTAGCTGCGCGGACCCGCCCGCCTTACACGTCTTCTTGCTGGCGCGCGCAACCACGCTCGCGCAGCGGTGCTAGGTAACCCCCCACTGTCTCGTGGGCTGCGCTGTCCGCCATCCGATTATTTCGGCGCTACGTGACAGTCTCGTTGCGGACTCGCCGGTCAGCCCGCGCTGTTCTTGAGCGATGCGAGTGTAGTGCGCGCATTGTCGTCCCCGACGAATCGATGGGTGCCCGACAAAGCGGCCTCCAGGTCGCTGCGTGCGCGGTCCCGCTCTCCGATGCGCAGCTCCGCCATGGCGAGGTGATAGCGGATCTCTTTCGCATTCGGCGCCCGCTGCTCGGCCTTCTGCAGCGCCGCAGCGGCCGCAGCGAACTCGCCTCGCTTGAACTGAACCCACCCCGCGCTGTCGAGCACTACCGGATCGTTCGATGCGGCAAGGGCCGCCGTGAGGTCGCGCGCCCGATCCAGGCTGCGCGCGTCGCTTCGGTAGCTCACCAGCAGCATCGCGAGGCTGGCGGCGATTCGCTGATCGCGCGGGTTGAGCCGGTGCACGTCATCGAGCTCCGCAATGGCATCTCCGGTTCGCCCCTCGTGCTCGTAGAGCGCCGCAAGCTCGGCGCCCAGCAGCACGTCGCCCGGCGCTTCGCGAAGCCCGGCCTGATACGCGCCGATCGCACCCGCCGTGTCGTGGCCGGCGAGTCTGGCATGCGCCAGATCGCGATACGCCACGCCCCATCGCGGTGCAAGCTGCGTGACGTGGACGAACGCCCGCTCGGCGCCGGCGAGATCGCCCTTCGCCAGGTAAAGCTCACCCAGCAGATTGGCGGGCAGCGGATCCTTGGGATCGGCGGCCATCGCGCTTTGCACGTCCTTGTAGGCCTGCTCCGTCTCGCCGCGCGCGAGCTCCACCGAGGTGAGCGCCATCAAGGCATCCAGGGCATGCGGATTGAGTGCCAGCGCTTGCCTGAGCTCGCTCTCGCTCACCGACAGGCGCTTCTGTGCCTTGGCGACCAGGCCGGCAAGATAATGACCCTCTCCATCGGCCGGCCACTGAGCTTTGAGCGCTTCGGCCGCACTCTGCGCCGCCGTGAGATCCCCTTTCGCCATGTACGCGCGCACCAGCGCCTGACGCGCTCGCGCGTCCGTCGGCGCCGCCTTCACCGCGGCCTCGAGCAGACTGACCGCCTCGTCTGCCCGATTGCTCCGAGCCAGCACCGCCGCAAGCTCGATGCGTGCGGGAATGTCTCCGGGGGAGGAGTCGACGATGTTGCGCAGGGCTTCCACCGCGAGGCCGATCTGCCCGTCCGCGAGGTAGACGCGCGCCAGCGTCTCGCGGATAGCCGTGGCGTCAGGGTGATCGCGGAGCACCGCGCGCAGATCCGCGATGGCCGCCTCCGGATCGTCGTGCTGCGCGCTGAGCCTGCCGCGCACCGCCAGCGCATCATCGTCCTGCGGGTTGTATTTGAGGACCTCCGCGAGGATCTTCTCCGCGTCGGCGTCGCGGCCCAGCGATGCTTCGAGCTCCGCCATGCGGTCGCGCGCGACGAGCCCGCGAGGCTGATCACCCTCGCGCGCCGCGACCTCACCGTAGGTCTGCAGCGCCTCCGCCGCCTTCCCGTGCTGCAGCAGCAGCTGCCCCAGGCCGAGCCGCAGATCTTCGTTCGCGGGCTCGCGCGCGAGAAAATCGCGCAGAATCTTCTCGCCCGCCGCAGCCGAGCGCTGTGCGGACACGAAATCCGAAAGGGCGATCTTCGCTTGCATGCTCCGTGGGTCCGCCTGGACTGCCTCCTCCATCACCCGCTGCGCGGCATCAATCCGGTGCTCGTACACCAGGGCGCGCGCGAGCTGATCACGGTAGACGGAATCGTGCGGGCGCAGCTCGATCAGCTTGCGCAGTTGCTGTTCCCCATCCCCGGTGTTCCGGGTGTCGAAATAGAGCTGCGCGAGTATCTCGCGCAGCTCCACCGATCCGGGTGTGTGAGTCACTGCGTTGCTCACCAGGGCGATGGCCGCGGGAAACTCCTTTGCGCTCCGGTATAGACCTGCGAGAAGCGCGACCGCTCGCCCGTTCGTCGGATCGAGCTGCAGGCACCGTTGCGCATCGGCGCGCGCGCCGCTCAGGTCGTTGAGGGCGGTGCGCGCCGCCGCACGCGCGACGAGCAGATCGACACTGTTCGGGCTCTTGGCGAGTCCTGGCTCCAGCAGTGCCAGCGCCTTTGCGGGCATCCCGCCTGCGACATAGATGCTCGCCAGGCCGGCGCGCGCCGGCACAAGGTCCGGCTCGACATCCAGGGCGGCCCGATACAGGCTCAATGCCGCGCGGAAATTGCCGCTGCGCTCCGTCAGCTGGGCATCCAGCGCGAGCGCATCGGCTCCCTTGGGCTGAATCTGCAGAGCGTTGCGAAACTCGAGCCCGGCGCGCGCGAGATCGCCCGCTGCAAGATATCGCTTGCCGCGCTCGAGGTGGCTCGCATACCGCGCCTGCGGACCACCGCACGCGGACAGCGCGCCGAGCACGAGCAAGGTCAGCAACACGGGACGCAATCGCTCGGGGGCGGACATGGGCCTGCGCGCCTCTTATTGTGGGCAGTTGTAGACCGCCGGAATGCTATTCGCGACGCGTGACGTTGGTATTACGAACCGCCCGCATGCTGTGCGACGGCGGCGGCGGCCGCAGGTGTGGCGCTCGCCAAGGCGGCTGGAGAGTTCAGGAGCTTCTCGAGGTCCGCGGCCGACAGCGCCCCGCGGAAACGATGCCCGCTTTGCAGGAACAAAGTCGGTGTGGTGTCCACGTTGAGCGTCTTCCCGAGGTCCTGCAGCTGCGCGAGGGGATCGTTCGCGCAACCATGGCCGGCGGGCGGCGTGCGCTCGAGCATCCAGTGCCTCCAAGCCGAGGCGCGATCCGGGGCGCACCAGATTGCAAGTGCGTGCGACGTCGCCCCGGGGTGAACCTCTTCGAGTGGATAAAGAAAGATGTAGACCGTCAGGTCCGTGAGCTGACTCATGCCCTGTTCGAGCCTGCGGCAGTACGGACAATCCGGATCCTCGAAGATCGCCAGCTGTCGGTGGCCATCGCCCTTCACGATCTTGATGGCGCGATCGAACGGAAGCTCCTTGAAGTTGATGGCGCTGCGCGCATCGAGTGCCTCGGTCGTCAGGTCGCGCTTCGACCGCGTATCGACCAGGCGGCCGACGAACACATGGTCACCGGTGGCGTCGGAGTAGATGACGCTCTTGCCGGTGAAGACCTCGTAGATGCCCGGCACGGCCGAGGGCAACACGTCCCGAATGGTGACGCGCGGATAGCGCTGCTGAAGTGTCTGCTTGAGGCGCGCCGCCGTGGCGCCGCTCCCGGGCCACGCAGCCCCGCAGCCAAGCACCGCGCACACAGCGAGCAGGATGCCCGCGCGGATGAGTTTCGATTCCATGATGAACACCGCAGATGAGGTGCTGCGAGGCTAGCGCGGCAATGTGACAGATTCGCGCTGCCGCTACTTCTTCTTCTGCTCACGTTGCAGGCATGCGTTGTCCTCCGGCTTGCAATTCTCCTCGCCCAGACCGGTCACGAACACATCGAGGAAGCCGAGCGCGGCGCTCGAGACGGGAGTCTCGTTCTGAGCCGTCTGGGGTCCTTGCACGGCCTCCTGCGCCGCATTGCTTGCCGCGGAAGCCGTGCCACTGGCAGCGGCGAGGCTCGCGCCGACTCCCGTGACCACCACGGGCAGGCCGATGGCTGTCCCCGTCACGGTGATGTTGTTCGCACCGAGCACGGCAGTCGCGCCGATCGTGAGATTGCCGGCAACGATGCCCGCGTCGTTGGCATTCACCACCCCGTGCGGCGCGAACAGGGACACGGTTCCCGGCACCACCCCCGGCTCATCGGCGAGCGCCTGGATGCCGCTGCCGGTCAGCGCCGGTGGGAAGCTCACGATCGGCTGTCCGTTCGGGCCGATGGTGATCGTCGGCGGCGGCGCCGAAATCGAGGATTTGGCACCTCGGCCGGCATCGATATTCCCATCGGTCGACCACGCGAGAATGTTGCCGCCGTCGGCGGCAAACACGCGCGACTCGTTCACTGTGAAATCTCCATAGGAGACGGAGCTGACATTGCCCGGACCTTGCGCCACCATGCCCAGATTGGACGCGCCCTTGGACAGACCGAAGGCCGTCGGCGGAGTCGCAAGACCCACATCGATCTCGCCCCCGGGGGCGAGCAGCGTGATGCTACCGCCCCCGAGCGTGTAGATCTGGCTGAAGTACATGTCCACATCGCCCTGATAAGGGACGCTCTGTCCGGAGGCAAGGTCGGGATTGGCTCCCGGGAACAGCGTCGTGAGCGCCGCGAACGCACCGGAGTAGTCGTTGCTACCGCTCTTCACGGCTTGCGTGGCATCGGTGTTCATCTCCGTGAGCACGACCTGATCCACGAAAAGGTCCTGCAGCGCGGCCGGCAGCCCCTGGAACGCCTGTTTCGCAGCGCCCGCGCTCGTGTACGACTCCCCAGTGACCTGCTCGACGTACGCGGTGAGCATCGAGTCGTAGGTGCTCGAGCCATCGATGTACTTGCTGATGGCGGCGCCATACTGCGGCGCGAGCGCATACTGCATGAAAGCCAGCTGCTCGCTCTGGGGCAGCTGATCGAGCGCCTGTTTCGCCTGGGCGATCGACAGGCTTGCATCGCCGGTGAGCGATGCCACATACGAGACGACCTGCGCGTCGAAGTCATCGGAGTCGCTCACGAGCTTGAGGAACCCGCTCAACTCGGCAACATTGGCTCCAGTGCCGACGGTGATGGTCACGTCTGCGCCTGTTGCGGGTAGAAAGGGATTGACCAGGTTGCCCCGGGTCACGATCCCGTTCGATGTGCCGAGATCGAGCGTTCCGCCGGCGCTCACCTCGAGCGCACCCGGCCCGTCGACTGCAATCTCCTCGGTGTTCGGGTTCAAGTAGCCCGATGGGATGCGCGAGAACGGATACGTGATGCTGCCGCCTGCGCTCACCACGGTCACATCGCTCGGCAACAAATTCTGCGCGATCAGCCCGAGGTCGATGATGTCTCCACCTGCAATGACTCGCGCAGGCTTCGGAGTGATGATTCCACTCTCCCCGCCACCTGCCGAGAAATCGATGTTGCCGTCGGCCGCGACGATCTCAACGGGTGTGGTGTCCCCGGTGTGTACCGGTACGGGCGCATCCGGGCTGATGCTGCCCACCACCACCGAGCTTGGGCCGCTGGGGAAGAACTGCTCCGACTGGGTCACGAGGTACTGAAAGGTGGCCAACGAGTCCCCCGAAGGGGCCTGTATCGAGGGCAGCAGCTGCGGGTCGGCGTCGGAAACGATGAGCGTGGCCGGACCCGTGCCGGCGCTGGGCGCCGCGAGGATACTGTCCTGGGCGAGGAGCTCCAGATTACCCTTGGGTGCGGGCAGAAGCGCAAGCAGCCCCCCAAAGGTGATGTCGCCATCGAGCGCGACCGCGCTGACGGTCGGCGGCAGCAGGTCCACTGCGGTGACGGGATATCCCGCCGGATTCCACGGGTGGAGTCCCTGAAAATACGTCGTGGTCTGCGGATTGCCCTCGAGCGTGATATCGCCGCTCGTGGAGACGAGGTTGACCGCCGTATCGGGCGTGTAGGTGTCGAAGAAGCTGGTGTAGCCTGCCTCCGCTATGCTCGTTGGGGCAAGAGTGGGGTTGACGATCCCTCCGAGCACGATGTTGCCCCCGGCCTGTACGGTGACCTGAGCGTCCCCGAGCGCGAGCACCGGGGCTTCTGCGGATGGCGAGCCCGTGGCGCTCACATCGCCGCCGGCGCTGATCCGTGCGGTACCCAGGCCAACATAGTAGGTGCCGCCCGCAATCGATCCGCCGGCCTGTACGGTGAGACTCCCGACGCCGATCACATCGACGCCCCCGAGAGGCGCACCGGGGTCGTAGGCGTTCGACTGGTTCTGCTTGCCTATGCTCGGTATCGAGACAGAGAGGTCGGTGATGTTGCCGCCCGCCGTGATAGTCACATCACCGCCGCCCAGCGCGCCGATCCCGTCCTGAAAGTCCGGGAAGGCGACGCTCCACGAAGTGGAGTGCGGTGTCTCGATTCCAGTTCCCGGTGTGCCGATGCGCCACAGCCAGCCGGTGACGAATTCCCCGCTTGCGCTCCCATCGATGTTACCGCCGGCGCTGATGCTGACATTGCCCCCATCTGTCGGGTATTGCAGCCGCAGCGAGCCACCCGTGTTCGTGCCATAGCTCACGACCAGGCCGGGGTCTGCGGAGTCGACAGTCCCCGCCGTGTACAGCACCGACAGCGGCGTTGAAAGCACGAAATCTCCGGACGCTGCGACATCGATGGAGCCCGTACCGGTACGCACCACCGTGCCCGTGGACGACGCCGTGCTGCTCTGGATCGTCACGTCGGCGGGCGCTGAGGCGCTCGACTCAGGCAACACGGTCATCACATTGGCGGAAGAAAAATCCGCTCCCGCCACCACACGGTAGGACCATGAGTCAGTCGCCTGGAGGGCCGCCGAGGTAGGCGTGGTGAACCCGTCGGAGAGGGACGCACCTGGGGCGAATGTGACCCCGCCGCTGGCGCGCAGGGTGAGGACGCCCGGCACGCCGTCGAACCTGTCGGGGTACAGGTTCCACGCGCTCGAGACCGTCAATGAGCCGCTGGGGTTGTCGAACTCGAGACCCGGCTCCAGCATGAGTGAGGAGCCTGCGGGCAAATTCAGATTCGCGAGAATGCTCGCCGCACTCCCGCTCATGAAGTCGGTGGCTGCCGCGATGGCCGATGACTCGTTTGCGCTGGTGACACTCGAGGTGATCATCCCGTTGGCTGTCGTCGGCTCGATCACGGCCTCCAGGATCGTGTCGTTGGGACCTGCCCCCAGCACGGAGCCTTGCCAGAGCACGCCGTTCGCGCTCGCGACGGCTGCGGGAACCCTCGCCAGCACACCGCCTCCGGAGCCCGTATTGCCATAGGTATTCACGGGACCGCCCCCGACCTCGATGGTCGCGCCGGGCTCGAACGCGATTCCGGCGGTGGGACTCGACTGCAGCGCTCCGCTGCCGTCGAACGTGTAGGTGCCGGCCTCGAGTACGACCTGCCCGCCGCTTTGGCCCGCCCCGCTCGCCTCGGCGTCGATGAAGCTGGTGCCCGCGAGAGTGATCTGGTTCGAGGCTGCGAGAAGCACGGTGCCACCTGCGGTGCCGGAGACGTTGAGGGTCCCACCGATGGTCACGCTGCCCTGGTCGGCCACCAATGACAGGTTGTCTGCCACGATCTGCGTACCCGGGGCCACGTCGAGGTCACCTGGACCATGAAGCTCGACGGCCAGAGTGCCGTTGAAGCCGGCGGTCGCAAGAGTCTGGATCAGGCCGGCAAAATCGGCAGTGCCCTGCGTGTTGTCGATGGCGCCGGCCTCGAGGCTGAAGGAGCCCCCCTGTCCCGCGCCGCTCGCACCTTTGAGTGTCCCGCCTGCGACGAAACTGCCGTTGGGCGCGACGATCGCGAGCGACCCCGCCTCTCCGCCCGGAGCGCCACTCACATCGATCACGCTGCCCGGGGCAAAGGACACATTGCCCTGCGAGGTGATCGCCACGCTGCCTGCGGGTGCGGCGACGTCGATGCCGTCGTAGGTCCGCAGTGCGCCGGCCACGTCAATGACGGCGCCGGAGTCGAGCGTGACGTCCGATCCTCCTGCGCCCCCGGTGCTCGCGATCCGCACGCTTCCGGCCGGCAAAGCGAGGCTCGTGTTGAGCTCGACGGATTGACCCGTCAGCTGAAGACTCCCGCCCAGACTCGTCACCGGCGCCATGATCGCCGCAGAGCTCGGTGCGGTCAGCATGAGGCTGCCGTTCGCGGCGGTGATGCTCAGGCTCGCATCCGTCTGCGTCGTCAGGCGTGCCGCCGTGACGGTCAGATTCCCGCTCGCCGCAGCGAGCGAGGCATCGGTGCTCGCGGCGAGCTCGCCTTGCGCGCCAAGCGCCACCGTGGCAAACCCGGACAGGGTCACACTCACTGGACCGGCTGCAGCGGAACCCGAGCTTGCGGCGGACCCCAGCTCGATGTCCTGGGCGTTGAGTGTCAATGAGCCCCCGGAGACGCTCGCCGCCGCGGACGAGCCGTTCGCGCTGTTCGTGAGCTCCAGCGTGTTGCTCGCCGTCATGGTTGCCGTGGCGTCGGGCTGTGCTGCGACGAGGCCGGGCGAGTCCAAGGTCAGATTTTGAGCACTGACCGTGACGCTTCCGCCGATGCCGATGCTCGAGCCGCTCACGAGCGTGAGGCTGCGAAGCGCAGCGGCGCTCAGCACGCCATCGCCCAGCACGGTCACCGGCGATCCACCGTTGCCCGACGCTGCAACACCCAACGTGATGGCAGAGCTCTGCACGGCGAGATCGCCGCCGCTCAGCGCAAGGGTGCCGTCGGTCAGCACCGCCGCGCCGTCGAGGTACGCAGAGCCGCCGGAAGCCTTGAGGGTCGAGCCGGCCTGCAGGTCCAGCGTTCCCGTATCGGCCGTCGCGTTCACTCGAGTCAGGGTGCCGATTGGGCTCGTGCTGAGACTGAGGAAGGCCCCATCGCCCGTGCCCGCCACCTGCGACGGCACGCTCACGGTGTAACTGCTCGGCGGCGGCGCCGCGCCGCTGGCACTGAGGGTTGCGCCCGTCGAGACGGTGATCTGATCCGTCGCCGCGACGAGGATCTCCGGGGCTGACAGCTGCACGCCCGCATCGATGGTGACCGACTGCGCAAACGTTTCGATCGTGCTGCCGCTGCGCTCTCCTCCGAGCAACAGGCTTTGCGCGCCGAGCTGCTCGAGGCTTGCGGCCGTCAGGGCGATCACACCGGGTGTCGCGGCGGCCGAGCTGGCCGGCACGACGTCGATGTTTGCGCTGGCGATATTCACCTGTGCGCCCAGCCCTCCGCTCGCGGGGCTCGCAAGCACGTTGCCGCTCAGTGTGAGCTGGTTGGTGGCCGCCAGCGTGAGCACGCCTGCGTCCGCAGGCAGACGGGGCGTTGCAACGGGGGCACCTTGAGTCTGCGCGGTGCTTTGCGCCTGGGATGGAAAGAACTGGCTCGCGAGAGTCGTGGCATAGGTCGCCTGCTGGTCGAACACCGAAGCCGGGATCACCGCGAAACCGGATGTGTTCGAGTCGGCGATCGAAGTGGCCGCCACGGCGTTGTAACCCGCCACGATCGTGCCACCACCGGGATTCGCGAACTGCTCCCCCGGCGTGATGCCGTTGTAGGCGGCACCGGCCGGCTCGACGAGGAATGCACCGGGCAGCAGGGCGTAGCGGGCGGGCAGCAGCGTGTAAGTACCCGCCGGTAGTCCGGGGGCTCCGGCCAGGTAGAGGCTCTGCCCGAGCGCAAGCGTGCTGCCATTGGAGATGTTGGGATCATAGGGCGCGACACTTGAATTGAGGCTCGGGAGAATGGCGTAGAGGCCGGTCGTTGCGCCGAGGACGTCCTCGGTCCCTCCTGTGGTCGTGTCCGGCAGGAACTCATACGCCATGAGATCACCGCCACCCGCCATATCGACCGTCGCGGCGCTCTTCCCGTCCTTCGCGCCGTCGATCGCAACATTGGAGCCGATGAGATTGATCTGCTGCGACGGAGGTGCAACCCCACCGGCTCCATACACGAAGTACAAGGTCGAGGTGCCGCCTGCCTGCTGCACCGGATAGGTCCATGCGAATGCGCCGGTGGCGGTCCCCGCACCCTGGGTGGTGCCGAACGGAATCGTGAGCCCATCCGCGGAGGTCGAGGTGAGACTGCCGGCGCCGAGCTCGATCGTGCCGCTGCTCACATTCGTTGCGGGTCCCTCCAGTGTGATCGTGCCGAAAGGCGCGCGCAGGGTCCCGTTCTGTGTGATCGCAGCAGCCGATAGTGTGAGCGCGCCACCGGCAGACCACACCGAATCCGGCGCCGCGGAGGTGCTGCTCGGCTCCACATCGATGAGTCCATTCGCAGCCGTGCTCGCGATGGTGAACTGTGTGAGCGTGGCGGGGTAGATCTGGACGGCCTGCAGCTCGATGTTGCCTGCCGAGAGTAGTTGCCCGGCGGGATTGGTTGGCACCGGGTTGGTAGCGATGTACGGAACGATCCCTTGCAGGCGAATGTCGCCGTTCGTCGCCTGCAGATACGTGCTCGCCACACCCTCGAGCGTCAACGACCCGAAGACATCGAGCATTTGCGTGCCGGTGATGTACAGCGTCCCCGTGCCTGCTGAAGGGTTGCCCATGCTCGGCAGCAGACCCACGTCGGTGTTGCCTATCGACACATAAGGCGCAGAGAGCCGCGCGGCGACACCCGGGCTCAGGCTGATGGCGCCCGCATCCAGGTCGATGGAATCGTCGGTCTGGAGAAGGAGGTTCTGTGGCATCGTGACCACCCCGGCACCGACGCCCGACTGCAGGGTCTCGCTGCTGAAACCCGACTCGTTCAGCGCGGCGGCCGAGACGATGGCCTCGCCAAAGAGGCTCTCGGGCACCGGCGAGCCCGGCGCGACGACGTCGGGTGCGGCATTCTGCTCGAGCAAAAGGTTGCCCGGACCGAGCTCGAATGGAACCGTGCCAGGGCTGAGCGGCGCCGGGTACGACGCCAGCTCGGGATCGAGCCACACCTGCAGCGAGCCTCCGGCCGGGGTGCGAGCGGCACCCGCTCCGGGGGCGGCCAGCAAAGTCCCCCCGGCGGAGATGCCGGTACTTGCCTCGAGCGATATCGAGCCGCCTGCCGTCGCCACGGTGCTGGTCACGGGCCGCATCCCCCCGCCCACGATCTCGAGCTGGGTCAGCAGGGTTGCGGTTCCCGACACGTCGATCACCGAGCCCGGCAGCAACTCCACGTAGCCGCGGTCCGCGACGAGGCTCACCGTGCCCCCGGGGAAGACGGTCCCCGTACTGATGCCGCTGTCATTGGGCACGATCTGCGCCACGCCCTGTGCATCGACCGTGGCGGCGGGGCCGAGCCAGATTCCCTGCGCCGTCGTGTCTTGGAGTGGTTGACCCGTCGTGGGCAGCGTTGCCGTTGGTGGCGCGATCGCGGTGAGGTCCTGCAGGTTGTTGTTGACGAGCATTCGCACGTTGCCCGCCGGTGCGTCGATGGTCCCGTCATCGATCACTCGGGTGTCCGAGATGAGAGTGATCGATGCCTGAGGGTCTGCAGAGATGACCGCTCCTGTGCCGATCTGCAGCGAGGGCAGCTGCTGCACCTGTTGCGCATCCAGCTGGGCCTCGGCTTGCGATGGACTGACAATCTCCGCATTCAGCTCGAGATTGGTCGGCTGTCGCAGGACCGAGGGCAGCAGGGTGGGCGAGGCGAGCGGCTCGTAGGCTGCGGCGCTCGCGATGCTGTCGAGGTCGAGTGGGGTGGTGAGATTCTGCTGCACGAGACTGATGACCGCGCCCGGCGCGACGGTGAGACCCCCGAGGCTCGAGCTCACGTCGTAACTCGAGAACCCTCCCCGTTGAAAGAAGTCCGGGGTCAGCCACAGCACGCTCGAGTCACCGGCGGCGCAGTCGCTGACCGCCACGCATACCGTGTCGGCCGTCAACGCCAGCGACCCGCCCTCTCGCACGCCGTATCCGCGCAGCGTTCCGCCAACGACGAGAGTCGTTGGCAGGATCTGTGTTGCGCCGGGCTCACTGGTTGGAACGACGTAGGGAGTGACTCCGAGGGAGATGGTGCCCGCCGTTCCAAAATTCAGCGTTCCACCGACCGTGAGCTGCGCTCCGCCGGAGACATCGATGAGCGAACCTGCAGCCAGTGTCAGATCGCCGCTGGAGACGCCGAGAGAGACACTGCCGCCGTTCAGGAACAGTGGCCCCGACGGTCCATTTGGGTTCAACTCGACGCTGTCGTTGACCCATGCGCCGCGGGCAATCAGCCCCGCGCCGGCTCCGATATCGATGCTGGGCAGCTCTTCAGCGGTCAACGGATACGGGCTTGGCGCCGTGGACTCGGCATCCATGCTGATCGTCCCGCCGGGGGCATCGACGCTTCCCTGAACATCGACCGTGTTCGCGGTGATCGCAAGTCCGCCGCCGGTGGGGATCTCCAGATGGACGCCGGCCGGAAGCGTCACGCTATCGTCGCTGTAGATCTTGAGGTTCCCGATACCCTGCGCTCCGAAGAGCTCGGGTCGCAGCACCGATGCGGTGTAGCTCGCAGGCAATGGATCGGTCGCGGGATTGAATCCGCCTCCCGCGGTCAATTCCGGCAGCACCGTCTCGTTCGCAAAGATCACGTTGCCCGAGAGGAGCTCCGGACCGCTCTGGGAGGTCACCAGGGGCACCGCTTCGCCAACGATCAGAGTTCCGGGCAGCGGTACCTGATCGTAGGGTTGATACAGCTCGGAGCTCTGCCCGGTGAGGGCATTCAAGGCCCAGTCGGCGGAGGGCTGCTGTGGCAGGCGCTGGTACTGCCCGACGGTCACCTGACCGTCGATCGTCCCGTCGAGCACGAATCGCGGCGTCAGGAGGGTGACCGTGCCTGCATTCATCCCCTCGACGAATGCGGGCTGATAGTCGTAGCCCGCGCTTCCCGGGTTCGCGTACGTCGTCGTGACTCCCCACTTCGGATCCGACACGGTCGTCGTGGGGCTCGCGATACCTGTATAGAGCTGATCGGGGTCGGCCTGGGAGATGTTCACCAGCGTCCCGCCCGTCGTCACGAGCTGCGTCGTGTTGAGATAGCCGGCCGTGTAGTGGATCGCGCCGCCGGCCACATCGAGCGTCGCGCCGGGTGCCACGACCACATCGCCCTGCGACTGCAAGCTGATCGTGCCGCCGGTCAGATTGCGCTCGGCGACGTTGCGGGGGATGGCCGCAACCTCACCGCTCACATCGCCGACCGGGGTGCCGACCCAGAGGCTGCCATCGGCGCGTGCGCCGTAGAGCAGCGAGTCCACGTAGACCGTAGCGCCGCGCAACGGTCCGTCGCGTTGCAGGGGGAAGTTGGCGAACTCCGTGCCGCGCAGCTCCACCGGAATGACGAGCGAACTTGCCGGTAGCGTGACGCTCGCTCCAGAGACATCGAGCGTGGCATCCGGCGCGATGTAGATGCTGCTGCCATCCGACTGCGCCGTCTCGCCCACCTGGTTGGGGCCGAGGTTGTTGTAGGCCTGATTCACGAGCGCGGTCACACCGATGCTGCCGCTCGTCGCAGTCACCGTGGCACCGTTCTGCACCTGCACGTTCGCGGCTGTCATCGCGACAGTCGATTTCGGCTGCGCCACGGAGTCGACCGTCGTCTCCGTACTGGCGGTGTCGAGCGTCACGGCAGTGTCGCTCTGCGGACCGAGCGTCAGGTCGCCACCGGTCAGCGGACCGAGCGTGTATTCGCCGGGCGACCCCGTGACCGAGCCGCTGCGCGCCTGCAGTACGATCGAGCCGTTCTCCCGCACGCTCGTGGTCGCGGACACGCGTCCGAGCTGGTTGACGGCCAGCCCGGCGAGGGTCACGTTGCCCTCGTCCGCGATGATCTGCCCGACCAGCTGCGCCGGGGATCTCGCCGCCGCGTTGCCGGCAGCGCCGTTGGTCACCGTCGGCGTGGTCGTCGGTGCGGCGGCGTTGTCGACTTCCACGAGCAACCCTCGCAGATCCGGATCGTTGCTCGCCGCCAGATAAACCTCCGTGCCCGCCGCAAGCATGACCTGGCCTTGCGGTGCTTGCAGTGTTCCCTCGTTGGTCACCGTCGGAGCAAACAGGAGAATCGTGCCCTCGCCGGAGGTTTGAATGCTCGCTCCGGGCTGGACGGTGAGCGCTCCGGCCGCACTGCTCGACCCTTGCGAGAACGCCGGCTGACCATTCTGAGTCAGGGGTGCCGTGAGCCCATTGGTGAGCACCAGCTGCTCTTGCGACGGTGTGACATCGAGCGTCGAGGCAACGAGGCTGCCGACGTTCACCTGAGCGGTCGAGCCGAAGATGATGCCGTTCGGATTGATGAGGAAGATCTGACCGTTCGCATTCAGAGCACCGAAGATGCTCGAGGGATTGCTCAGGACGATCTTGTTCAGGGCAACCGACGTCGAGCTCGGCTGCACGAACTGCACGGTGTTGCCGGCCGCGATGTTGAAGCTCTGCCAGTTGAGCAGCGCGCTGGAGGAGGTCTGGGTGACCGTGAGCTTCGATCCACTTTGCGCCCAGCGCGCACTGCCGTAGGTCGCGAAGTACGGAGAGCCCACCGCGGAGCCGCAATTCCCGGACGCTTGGCACGGCACGGGCAGGCCCGCGGCCCAGCTGTTCGCGGCCAGAATCCAAGCCCCTGCCAGTGCCACCCATCGCATGTCGCCTCCCTGTTGCGCTAGAAGCCGTAGTGGATTGAGAAATCCACGCGCGGATCGCCCCGGCGCGTGAACGGCCCGGTGACCAGCGGCAGCGCGTAGTCGATGGTTCCTTGCAAGCCCGATCCGCCATCCATTCGCACGCCGAGCCCAGTGCTTCCGAGGTGCGTCCAGCGCGCCTCCTCCGGCAGGGGCTTCATCAGGCCGGTGATACCCCAGTCGCCGAACACGAATCCATAGAACGCGTTGAGCGTGTGACCCCACTGAGCGCCCCACTGCGGGGTGTGCAGCTCGAGCGTTCCGGTGCCAGCCTCATCTCCGAGACTCTCGGCGACGAGGTACCCGCGCACGGAGTCGAGGCCGCCCAGCGAGAATTGCTCATCATCGATCAGTGGGTCCGGTGACCACTGTCCGCCGATCCGTGCGAGAAGTGCGAACTGAAGAGGGAGGGCCTGCAGAACCTGCGCGCTGCTGCGGAGATAGTAGTAGCCGGCCAGTGCCCCGTACCGCCGCGCCTCGAACTGATCCTGCTGGTTGACGAGCCCCGGAACCCCGAAGTTGACGGTACTGGTCACGGTGATGGTCCGGCCCGTCGTGCGCCAGCTTCCCGAGTACTGCGCAGACCAGTTCAGATACTGGATCGGGGTCTCATCGCCTCCCTCCCCCGCGAGTCGGACGTCTTCGAGGAAGTCCTTGTAATCGAGTCCAAGCGTCACCGACTGGGAGGTGGTCTCCGTGTTCTCGGCCGGATCGACCCAGCGCGCCCCGTAGATGTTGCCCCTGCCGAGCACACCCAGCGTGCCGATCGTCGCCACGTTGCTGCTGTTGTTGACGTAGCTGAACGCCCAGAAGGGCGATGCGGGATCCTCCGAGCGCGCGATGTAGGTTGCCGCCGCGACCTCCTCGTCCCTGGTGTCCGCCGGCGCCGTCTGGAACTGCAATGACAGGCTGTGATTGAGTTGCCAGAGGTTGTCATCGGAGATCGCGACGCCCACGCGATTCGGGGTGGTGTTTTCCGTGTACTGGTTGTCCGCCTCCACCGATGCGTGGAAGGGCGAGGTGTCGCGAACCGCGAGGTCGACATCCACGGTCCCGGGCTCCGCTCCGGCCTTGAGGATCGGCGTGACCGTGCGATCGGTGGTCTGCGCGTTGAGCCTCGTCAGCTCTTGCTGTAGAGCGGTGAGATTCGGCGTGGTGCCGACTCTCAGTGCCGGCAGCGCAGCGAGGATCTGGCGATTCGAGTAGTAACGAGCGCCCTTCACGCGCACCTGGTCCAGGCGTCCCTCGGTCACCCGCAGCCGTACGACCCCGTCATCCTCGATGCGCTGCTCTGGGATGTCGACGAAAATCGTGCCGTACCCTGCGTCCCGGTAAGCTTTCTCGAGCGACGTCACTGCTTGCTTGATCGCGTCGAGATCCCGCCCGGGCCCGAGGAACGGATAGACGGCCCGCTCGACCGCGCGACCGGGAAGGACAGAGTTCCCCAGCACGCGATACTCGAGGATGTCGAAATGCTCAACGGGCGACGCCGTGGCTGCAGCGGCGGCCGACGCGCGCTCGCCTGCGCTCAGCAGCGCCGCGAGCGCGATGGTCGCTGCCAAAGCGCGTAGCCCTCGCGTGCTCACACCATCCCCCACACAACGGAACCACCAAGAAAGTCGGCTACCCGCCCGCGAGGACGGATAGCCGACTGTAGCAGTACTTTGCTTACGTTTTTGTTTTGGGTGCTTTCCCTACACCCGGTTCCTATTGGTTCCTCCACTGGAACGTCGGAGTCGAAAGTCCGAAGTACACGGCCGCTGGATCGCAGTTGTTCGGCGAGCCGCTGGCTGTGTCGGATTTCGTGAACGCACCGACCGGGGAGGTGCTGACGGTTGCCGCCGTGGCCGGGATATGCGGCGGGCTCGAGGAGGCATAGATGCTCGGCGGGGACAGGTCGCCGCTCTGGCCAAAGTAGTTGTTGTAGCCCGAATCCCCGTCGGCGAGGAAGTCGGGCGTTCCGATGTTGGCCTTGACCTGATTCCAGACGAGCGCTGGATTGCCGCTGTACAGGGCGCCGCTGTCGACGGTCGGCGAGATGTTGTACAGCACGTCCTCGCTGAAGAACGGATAGAAGCCGTTCGCGGCGTTCTCCAGAGTAGGCAATGCGCCGTCCACCGCGATGACTCCCATGCCGCCCAGCGTGGCGGTCGGTGTCGTCGGCCCGAGCGCAAAGGTCGCCGGCGGGTTCTCGGAGCTGATGATCCCGATCGCCGGCCGTGGCCCGTTGGTCGCATAGCTGTGCCCGAGGTAGTCGGTTACCGATCCGGAGCCATCGAACGCCGTGAGGCAGCCCTTGATGTTGCCCGTCGAGGTCTCCTCGATGATGTTCGACGTGTCCTCGCTAGGCATGGTCAGATTGGATGCATTGGCTCCGCCCGAGCCACAACCCTCGGTCAACCAGAACACCTCCGCCGAAGCTTCGGTGCCGGAGCCGAACTCGCGCCGGCAGATCGCCATCAGCGTCTCGGTGGCGTCGGGGAAGGCGATCGAGGTGTTGGCCGCGGAGACGAACTGTGAGCCATCCTTGAGCGTGCGGGCGAAGATGCCGCTCACCTGAGCCTTGCTCAACGAGGGCACTCCGCTTGCGCCGTTGCCGGAGATCCCTTGGGCAACCTGAAGTGCGCGGTAGAACGTGTTGTTCACCGGCAGCGCCCAAACCACCTGCAAGCCCGGAGCGCCCTGGAGGTAGTTGGCGACGTCGGTGGGATTGGCACCCACCAGCGGGGCCTCCACGTCGGATACGCCACCCGTGATGTTCACCGCGGGCACGAAGGTGGTGAACGAGCAGTTCTGGTGAGTCACGAGCGCCGACTGCATGCCAGTGGGCACCACGCCCGTCGTGCAGCCCGTCGCGCCGGCGGCCGGGTTGATGAAGGCAAGGTAGTTGGAGCCGCTGCCGTTCATTGCATTGGTGTACAGCGGGATCGATCCGTTCTGCGAGCCGAGGGTCGACTCCTTGAACAGCGCGATCTCGGTCGCCGTACCCGTCAGATGCAGCGCGGGGTTGGCGTAGCAATAGACCATCCACTGCGCGTGCGGGTTCGAGGCACCTGCCGCAGCGATCCCGTTGTCCGAGTACAGGTCGGCCTGACCTTGAGTCGTCGAGCACAGCGCGGTGAGTCCGGCGGCGGTCGGCTTGCCGAGGGCCGAGTACATGAGCGCAATGTTCACGGCGGTCGAGCCGCTGACGTAGACGTTGGTGACACGCCCGGCGGCGTTCTCGCTCGCGTAGAGGGAAATATCGATGGCATGGGCAGCGCCGCTTGCGATCGAAGCCGCAAGCGCAGCCGCCACTGCTTTTTGGATCGGAGTCATTTCAAAGCTCCCAATTGCTGTATTTGAGGGGTCCTGTTCAGATTCACTCAATCGGCGATCACGCGGCCGCAACGCGTCTCCGACCTACGGCCCCGAGTCCGGCGAGTCCCGAGAGCAGCAGCCAGGCCGCGGCGGGCAGCGGCACGACCGCAGCGACGGGCACGTTCCACGTGAGGTCGCCGGTCGCCGCATTGATCTCCCAGTAGCCGGCGCCGGTGGAGCTCCCGAAGATATTCAGGATGCCGTCGGCTCCGCTGGTGGTCTGGTGCAGGTTGAACATGTAGAGGGCGCTGGAGGTGGAGCAGGTCGTACCGCAGATGCTGGCCGCGGTGGAGCCGCCGAACGCGCCATTCGTGTTCGTCGTCCAGTGCGGGGAGGTGCCCGGATTGTTGAGGCCCGTACCGCTGGTGTCGATCGTCACGCCGGAGTCCGAAGGCGTCCAGTTGCTGAAATACGGGACCACCGCGGAGCCGACGGTCGTCACCGCGACATTCCCGGAGCCGAGGCCCGCCGTGGACGCATCCGTGTAGATGATGTCCTTGCTCGCCCCGGTCCCACCGCCGGCACCGGAGAAGCCGGTCACCCAGAAGACGGCGTTGCTGTCGTCGGCGCCGAACGTCGAGATGAAGCTCGGGATGACTCCGAAGTTGAGCGACGCCACCCCGCCGGTCACCGACCAGGCACTCGGATCGATCCCGGTCCCATTCTCGTCGATCGCGGCCGTGGTCGCCGTGCCCGCCGTGGTCGTCAACGTGGTATCGCCGGCAGTCAAAGCGCCGTAGTCCTGGCTGAGGTTGATCGCCTCACCGGCCTTCGTCACCGGATCGTAGATCGAGAGAATGACCGGGCCGTTTCCTTTGGTAGCCGTTTGCGAGGGCTCGCTGCTCGCGGCGACCCCCACCGACTGCGCATGCGCGCCAACGGCCGCGAGCGTCAGGGCCACCGCCGTAGCCACTGATTTCATGTTGATCCTGATAGTCATGTACCCATCCCCTTGCATGCTGTTTGAATGAACTCAGCCATGGCATGCGCGATCTTCGAGGAACCGCACATCGCCGCTGGCGAGCAAAGCTAGTGGCGCGCTGTGACGTAATCGTGACTTTTTCTTTAAACCCGTTCACATATTTCGGCCCGATGCCCGAGTCGATTCGTCGTGTACATGTGTCATACGAATGCAGTTCAGTCGTCGGCTGCCGACGAAATGCGGGTGTCATCTGCGGCGATGAAACTGCGGCCCCTTTATCAGTTGCTCTCGGAGCGGATCAAATGCAGAACAAGCTCGGATTTGCACGGGGCGCCGCACTGGCCATGGTCGGCGCGCTCGCCGCATCGACGATGACTCTGGCCGGGGCGGCACAGGCCACGGGCGCCGGCACGGTCGTGGCGCGCGCCGGCTCCATCGAGCTTTCCGCGGCCGACCTGCATGCCGCAATTGCGCTGCTTCCCGATGGGGCGCGGACCAATCTGCACGCGAACAGCGCGCTGCTGCAGGGGCTCGTGCGCTCGGAGCTGATGGAGCGCGCGATCCTGGAGGATGCGCATGCGCACGGATTCGACACCGAGGAGCTCACTCGTGAGCACCTCGAGCTTGCGCGGCGCAAGGCCCTGGCGAACCTCTGGGTCACGAGGCAGGGATCGCCGCCCGCGGATTATCCGAGCGACGCCCAGATCAACGCCGCCTACGAGGCGGCGCGCAAGCGGCCCCCGACCGAGTACCATGTGGCGCAGATCTTCGTGGGCGCGCCCGATGGCATATCCGCCGGGAAGCTCTCCGTCGCGCTGGGCAAGGTAGCTCGTCTGAGCAAGCAGGTCTCGGTGGAGGACTTCGCCGAGCTCGCGCGGACGAGCTCCGAGGATCCGGCGACCGCCGCCAAGGGAGGCGATACCGGCTTTCTCACGACGGAGCAGATGGTGCCGACCGTCGTCAACACCGTGAAGGGGCTGCAACCGGGACAGGTCGCAGGTCCGATCAAGACTCCCTCAGGCTTCTTCTTCGTGAAGCTGCTCGAGACACGAAGTGCGAGCCCACCGGCGCTCGCGAGCGTGCGCCAGAGCATCGCCGCGGAGCTGCGCTCGCGCTTGCAAAGGCGGCTGCAGGATCTGTACATGAGCGACCTCGGCAATCGGGTGAACATCAGGATCGACGAGCAGGCCCTTGCGCAGCTGCAGGCGAGCCTCGACTGAAGGCATCCACGCGGGATCAATGCGGCAGGCGCTCGCCCCAGGCCTGCCGGGCGGCCTGCAGAAAGAACCGCTCGAACTCCCGCACGACGTCTCGGTTCTCGTAGAGAACCCCGTTGCGCGCCAGGATGCGCGCGCGAATGGTGCGTGCGTAGTCCCGGTCGCAGCCCAGGCGCACGGCGATCTCGACGTAGTCGTTCGCATCCCTGGCGATGCATTCCACGATACCCATCTTGCGGTACATCGCCTGCGTGTAGCGGCCGCGTTGCAGCCGTCCGGGCAGCGTGACGATCGGCGTTCCGAGCGCGAATGCATCGAGCGAGGAGCACATACCGTTGAAGTGCGGTGTGTCGAGGCCCACGTCCGCGAGCGCGAGGAGCTGCATGAAGCGCCGGAACGGCATCGGCTCGAGAAACAGTACGCGCCGCGCGAGCTCCCTCAAGGAGCGCGCGAGACGGGACTGCAGCTGCCGTGTGTATTCATCGTAGTCCCCTCGCATCAGCACGACGATGCCCTGGGGATCGCGGCGCAGGATCCCTGCCAGCATGGCATCGAGCTCGGGATGCAGCTTATGGGCGGTCTGCGCGCAAACATAGACGTGATCCTGCGGGTGCAAGCCGAACTGCGTGCGATCCGCCGACACGGACGGGCAATCCGGCCGGTAGTAGTAGGCGAGCGTCGGCAGCTCGCTGAGCAGGAACAGATTCTCGGTGTAATGCGCCGGAGCATCCGGCGGCTCGAGCAGATCGCTCGATACGAAGTAGTCGATGCTCGGGATGCCGGTCGTGTTCGGATGGCCGAACGAGACGCATTGCACCGGCGCCAGCCGAGAGAAGGCGAGCAGGTACGACGTGAGCTCCATGCCGATGTCCTGGAAGAACAGAACATCGAGCTCGAGCGCCGCGATCTGCCATCTTGCCACGCGGTAATCCGGGTCGAGGTCGATCACCCTGTCGGCAGAGCGGCAGATCACCTCGGTGAGTGTGTCGCTCACACACGGCGCGATGCGCAGCACGATGACCTCGAAGGTCGTGCGCGAGAGCTCCCTCACCAGTCCGCGCGCCGTTCTGCCGATCGAGTGATCGCGCATGAAGGCCGATACGAACCCCACCCGGATCCTGCCCCCGCGCCGCGCGGGTGCCCCGCAGTGCGCCGCGGTGATTGCCAGATCCGGTACGACGCTCGTGACGAGCCTTGCGGCCTTCGCCTGCAACCGACTGTCGTTCTCACCGTGATAGGCCAGGAAGAACGCGCTCATCCGAATTGCCGCCGAGACCGTGTGCGCCCGCCAGTTCCGCGTGAGTGCTTCGTCCAGCTGCTGCTCATACACGCGGCGACTCGCCTGCAGTGCCTCGAGCGAGGGTTGAATGGCCGGCACAGCGAGCGCGCGAGCAATGCGGATATCGTCCGAGGGTCGCAGGCGGTACGCTTGCTCGGAGTAGCTCAGCGCGCGCTCGAACAGACCCGCGGAGACGCAAATGCGCCGCGCAGCCTCTACCGCCGGGAAGAGAGCCGGATCGAGTCGCGCTGCCTCCTCGAGGAACGACAGGCTCATCGCCTGCTCGCCTGCCTCGTCGGCCAGCAATCCCGCCGAAAGCCAGAGGTGCGCGAGATGGGGTGCGATGCGCAGCGCTTCAGCGTGCCGCTGCAGGGCCTCGCCGAGCTTGCCGGCCGCCCGCAAGCGTTGCGATTCCGCCTGCAGGTGCGGAAGTCGCCCCAGATGCTCGCTCTGCGGTCGCGCAGTGCTGTCGAGACTGGCGCGCGCTCCGGGATGCTCCGGGTGGATCGCCAGCGCTTCCCGGTATGTCCGGATCGCCTCCTCGCGCCTGCCCACGCCATGCAGCGCGGTGCCGAGACTGGTGAGCACGGCCGGATTGTGCGGCTCGAGCATCAGCGCACGACGATAGCAGGCGAGCGCGGCGCCCATCTCGCCGAGCTCCTTGTGCGCACGCGCAAGCTCGTGCCAGGCCGCCGCGCAGTTGCGCTCGACTGAAAGCGCGGCCTGCGCCGCCGCACGGCTCGCTTCCCAGCCGGGCTGCCGGGCACTGCGCAAAAGGCTCAGCGCCTGGTGAATGCGCTGCGAGTCATTGGCTTGCATCAGATCGCCCCGCCCGTGCCCCGCGCGATGTTACGGAAGCTGTGGCCACGCCGGGGTGCTGTCACGAAAGATTCATGGTCGCGACACCATGATCTTCGGCGTGAGCCACGAAGAGCGGGTGTCAGAGCTGCAGGAGCCAGCGGCGGTCGCGCAGATGCCCGCCGCCTGCGGCGACGAGGCGGTGCGCGAGCGGACCATCGAGCAGGCGGGGCGTTGCTACACCACCGGTGATTGGAATCAGGCGGAGCAGCTGTGCAGGACGATGCTCGGGCGTTGGCCCCCCGATATCCGCGCGCTCGGCCTCCTCGGCGCGATCACCGCACAGACGCACCGCACCGTCGAGGCAGCGAAGCTGCTCGAACAAGTCGTCATTGCACGGCCAGACGACGCGGGCGCGCACAACAACTACGGCAACGTGCTGCATCAGCTCGGGCGCATCGAGGAGGCCCTGACGAGCTACGAGCGCGCCTCGCTGCTCGCTCCGAGCTCGGCCGAAGTTTGCAACAACCGCGGCGTCGCTCTGCAAGCGCTGCAGCGGCCGCACGAGGCACGCGAGAGCTTCGAGCGCGCGCTGCGGCTGAAGCCGGACTTCGTCGCGGCACATACCAATCTTGGCATTGCGCTCCTCGCGCTCAAGCAGCTCGAAGGCGCGCTCGCGAGCTTCGATGCGGCACTGAGGCTCGACCCCGATCACGCGGAGGGGCACAACAACCGCGGGACCGCTCTGCAGGCGCTCGGGCGCTTTGAGTCCGCGCTCGCGAGCTTCGAGCGCGCGCTCGAGATCAGGCCGGACTACGTCAAGGCGCTCCATGGCCGGAGTGCGGCACTGCGCGCGCTTGGACGCCCCGCGCAAGCTCTGGAGGGCTTGGCGCACGCACTGCGGATACAGCCCGATTTGGCCGACGCCTGGAACGACCGTGGCAACGCGTTGCGCGACCTCGGGCGCATCGAGGAGGCTCTGGCTAGCTACGAGCGCGCGCTGCAGATCAAGCCGGATCTCCCCGCACCACACAACAACCGTGGCAACTGCCTGCGGGACCTCGGGCGGATGGACGCGGCCCTGGCAAGCTACGCGCGGGCGCTGCGCCTGAAGCCTGACTCCGCGGAGGCGCATAACAATCTCGGCAATGTGCTCTACGACCTGGACCGGCACGCGGAAGCGCTCGCGAGCTACGAGCGCGCGCTCGCGCTGCAGCCGCAGGACGCAGAGATCTACAGCAACCGGGGCAATGTTCTGCGCGATCTCTATCGCCTGGAGGAAGCTCTGGCGAGCTACGAGCGCGCGCTTGAGCTCAGGCCGGATCTTGCTTGGCTCTACGGGGCATGGCTCAACGCCAGGATGCAGGTGTGTGACTGGCGGGATTTGCCTCGGAGCGAGGATCTTCTGAGGAGGATCGAACAAGCCGAGCACACGATACCCCCGTTCTTTTTCCTCGCGCTCGCAGATTCACCGGCAGAGCAGCGCCGGGTTGCGCGCGCCTGGATGCAGATCAAGTGCCCACCGAGCGGCGCTCTGCCGCCGCTCGGTACACGCGAGCGGGGTGGGAAGATCTGCCTCGCTTACTACTCTGCGGACTTCCATCAACACGCGACCGCCCACCTGGCTGCCGAGCTGTTCGAGCGGCACGATCGGCAGCAGTTTCGGCTGCTGGCGTTTTCCTATGGACCCGACGTGCGTGACGGCATGCGGGCGCGCCTGTCCGCGGCCTTCGACGAGTTCCTCGACGTGCGCACGGCGACCGATGAGCGCATCGCGCGCCTGTCACGTGAGATGCAGGTGGACATCGCCGTCGACTTGAAGGGGTTCACGCATCGCGGCAGACCGGGCATCTTCGCGTGTCGTGCGGCCCCGATCCAGGTGAGCTATCTGGGCTATCCCGGCACGAGTGCCGCCCCCTACATGGACTATCTCATTGCCGATCCCGTGCTCGTCACGGCCCGGAGCCGACCGCACTTTTCGGAGAAGATCGTCTATCTCCCCGACAGCTACCAGGTGAATGATCGCAAGCGTCCGATCGCCGCGATTGAGCCGACGCGCAGCGATCTCGGCCTTCCAGCCACCGGCTTCGTCTTCTGCTGCTTCAACAACGCATTCAAGATCGCGCCACCGACGTTTGCCGCATGGATGCGGATTCTGAGACAGGTGGACGGCAGCGTGCTGTGGCTGCTGCAGGACAGCGAGGCGGCGGCCGGCAACCTGCGCCGCGAGGCGGAGCGGCATGGCGTGAGCGCCGAGCGCCTGGCTTTTGCACGTCGCGTGCCGCTTCCGGAGCACCTGGCACGCCACCGCGCCGCGGACCTGTTCCTCGATTCGCTGCCCTACAACGCCCATACCACCGCGAGCGATGCGCTTTGGGCCGGACTGCCGGTACTGACCCTGGCGGGCGAGTCGTTCGCGGCGCGGGTGGGTGCCAGCCTGCTCGGTGCCATCGGCTTGCCCGAGCTGATCACGACGAGCCCGGAGCAGTTCGAGACCCTCGCCGTGGAGCTTGCGGCGAGCCCCGGCCGGCTGGCACAGATCCGCTCGAAACTATGGCGCAATCGCCTGACCACCCCCCTCTTCGACAGCGCAGGCTTCACGCGCCGCCTCGAGGAAGCCTACGCGCAGATGTATCGGCGCCACCAGGCGGGCGCGGCACCGGAGGACATCCATGTGGTTGGATGAGGCCGCCGCAGCTGCCGGCGGCCTCCCGGCGGCGATAGCGCAGCTCGAGCAGGCGGTCGAGCTTGCGCCGGATCGGCAGGACAATTGGACTACGCCTGGGCGCCGCGCTGCTCCGGGCCGGCGAGGCCTGAAGGTCACCCGGCCTCGGACCCCTCCTGCGCGTAACCCAGCCACGCCATCGCATCCGCGCACTGCTCCAGGAGCTCGCGACGCAGCTCCGGACTCACCTCGTGCAGCCCGTAGTCGGTGGCGCCGCGCCTGAAGAATGCGGGATATCGAGATCGACCGCGCATGGCTTCGAGTGTCGTCGCCGCGACGATCGGTTGGAGCAGCACGTCATCGGCCGACGCACCGAGGAATGTGAAGACCCGCCGTAGCGTCTGCACTCGATGGACCACCAGGTCCTCGAACCGCACCGCATGGACGTGGTCACGTTGCTCGGCAAAGGCGCGGAAGGCGCGCACCGTCGCCGCGAAATGCGCGGCCCTGTGGCGCAGCCAGCCTGCGAGGTCGACATGGCGCGCGAGCGATTCGCGGTGACGCGGATCGTTTTCCTCCGCGGCAAGACGCAGGTTGTGATGCCATCCCGAGAGTCCCTGGTCAATGGGATTGCGAAAGATCGCAATCATCCTGGGATGCTCGAACACCTCGTCGTACAGCGGCAGATTGCGCAGGATGCTGTTGTCGTTGGCACCCATGATCGACTTGTCGCCCGCCGCCTGCCGCACGATCGCCTCGACGGCCGCACGGAACACCTGCGTACCGGTCGCCACGCTGACCAGCGTTGCACCCTGTCCGCCGGTGCGTCTATCAACGGTGCCGAGAGTCTCGTTGTACGCTGCGAGCACCTGTCCGAGCGAGGCGCGCAGATTGGTGAAGTTATGCTCGGAGGGACACGAGACCTGCGGATGTAGATTCAGCGCATACTGTAGCAAGGTCGTGCCCGACTTCGCCGGGCCGAAGCAGAAGAACAGCGACCGGTCGGATGAGGAGGCCACGCTACGCGCCCGCGTGGCTCTCACTCGTATCCGAGCCGCCCCAGCAGGCGCGGAAACCGGTTCTCGATCGCAGCCAGATGAGAAGGCAACAGATGATTCCGCCATTTGACGAGCGGTCCCGGCGAGATATGGGTGTTCGCGCGGATCCGCTGCTGGTCCATTCTTTGCAGATCATGGGCTTGCGCGATGCGCAGAATATCCCCGCACTGCGCCCGGCCGGGAGCGAGCTCCAGATGGGCGAAGATGTCGCGCCACACGTTGTCGAAGTCCGCGTACATGCTCTCGAATTTGAGCTCCAGGACTGCGCCCTGGTCGTAGTCCCAGTTGGCCATCGCCTCGGTCGTCCACCCCGCGTAATTTGCGAGCTCGAATGACAGTCCCTCTTCCTGGCTCCTCTCGAGCAGGTTTTCCTGGTACGACTTGCCGTTGAGAGAGAGCACATAGTCCCTCTTCCATGCTTCGGGTCGGTGCTGCTGCGAGCGCGGAACCTTCGGGAACAGGATCGGCGCCTGCAGGGAAAACTCTCGATTGATGCACCAGGCCTCGTTGCATCGACGATGATAGAGATACCCGGACACGATGATGTCGCGCGGATCGCGAATCATGTGGATCGCGCGGAACGGACGCTCCATGCGCCGCAGGTCGTAGCCCGAGTGGCACATGACGATGATGTCGAATTCCGCGGGAAGCGAGCCGACGGTGCCGGAGACCGCTGCGATGCGCAGGCCCTTGAGCCCGGCGATCTTGCGGAAGACGTTCAGGAACAGGGCGGTTCCTGTCTTGTGATAACAACAAATGATTCTCTGCATGTGGGCTTCGAGGGCATCCGCGGGCAGGGCTGGCGCTCGCGGGGCTCGATCTGCGCGATCCGACCTAAGGATAAGGCTCCTTGCGGAAGTTGAAGGCGATCGAGATGCGCGGGCCGCCGCCCTTGTGCGGATGAACCATGTGAGGGAGGTAGCTCGGGAAGAGCACCATGAGCCCTGCGACGGGCTGAATCTCCGGGCACGTTCGCAGCAGGTACGGGAAGAAGGCGTTCGCGCTTCCGGGCGCCGGGTCGAGGAAGCGCAGCGCTGCAGTGTCGCGCTCGCCGGGCGAGTCGCCCGTGTCCACGTAGTAAACGCCCGACCAGGTGGCCCCCGGATGCGTGTGCGTAGTGTGGAAGTCACCGGTCCGGCACACGTTGGCCCAGGCGTAGAACGACCACTGCACGGCGAGCGGAGCGATGCCGCATTCGGTTGCGAGGCGTTGCGTTGCCTCGTTCGCCATGAGGTGCATGCGCTCGATGAGAGGCGCGCGGAGGTCGCCGAGGAATTCCAGCTGTCCGCTCGCGGAGTGCCACCCACCCACATTGGTGCGCCGGTCGCCGGCATCGAGCGCTGCGCGCGCGAGGATCCGAGCCCGCAGCTGCACATTGAGCGCGGCTGCATCGCTCCACACCTGGTACATCAGGGGAACCGAGAACAGATGCACGAACTTCGCATCCGCGAGGGCCTGGGTTGGCAGCGGCGCGGGCATCGCCGGAGCCTGCGTCGCGATGAGCGCAGGCGACAGTGCGCCGATGGCCTCGGCGTCAGAGCTCACATGAGACCTGCAGGGTGCGTCCACCAGAGGGTCGGGCACCATAGTATGTGTGTATTGCAATTCTGTGAAAGCCACGCATGGCCCGGGAGTGCCGTCAAGGATTGAGGAACGGCTCCCCCGGCGCCAGTGTCGGGATGCCCCGGGGTTCGGCGAGTTGCGAAAGATCCAAAGCTACCTCCATCTCCTGCCCATCGCGCATCAACGTGAGGGCGACCGGCCCCTGCGGCGCAAGAGTGTGCAACAGCGCGCCACGCGCCGCAGTGTCAAGCCGCGTGCCATTGACCTCCGTCACGACATCCCCAGGCTTGAGGCCGAGAGAGATGAAGGCCTGAAGGCTGACCCCGGGATAGATGCGATAGCCGCTCAGCTTGCCGTTGGCGAACACCGGTTCCGAGCGCATCAGCCGGCCGATGAGCCTGCGCATGCGGCGATCGGCAGTGGCTTGCCCGCGCGGCTCAGCCTCGCCCATCGCAAGGAGCGGCCGGCGCCCGTACTCGCGCGGGAGCCGTAATGCTTCGATGCTGCCGCCGCGCGCGACCAGCACGCGATCCACGTAGACCGCTTGCACTTGTGCCTCCCCGGAGATCGTGTCGCCTACTGCGTACAGTTTCGCCCTCGACCCTCCGGAGCTGATGATGGCGAGGCCCCCCTTGGAGTCCGCGGCTGCGAGGATGCCGGTGAGAACCAACGGTGTGCTGCTCGCGGCCTGCGGATGGGCTTGCGCCACCATGGCTCCCGGTTCTGCGCCGAACAGGTGGCTACGCCTGATGGCCGCGATGTCGATGCCGGGGTGCTCGAAGGATTCCGGAGCCGGAGCGAGTAGCGGGGGCGTGGGACTGGAGCGCATCACGTGCTCCACGATCAGTGCGGCTTGGCCCGCCAGGGCGAGGGCAAGCACCCCCACTGCGATCTTGGGCCCTGGCGGCGGGAGGCTCTCGCGCCACCTCCGCGGTGTCAGCATTTCCTGCAGCAGGCTCATGGATATCGCGAACGTTCGCATCCGGAGGGTGCGATACTAATTTATCGATAATGTCCTCGGTATTACGATCGGGGCCGATTTGTTCCAGCTCGTGAGTTGATCGGATATCATCCGCCCATGCATCCGTTGAGTGTTTCGCGCGTACGCTGGAGCACGCGTTGTGCACCCGTGTTGCTCGCGGGCGTCTTGTGCCTGGGTCCGGCCGGGCGCGCATCGGCAGCGCCACTTCAAGCGGCGGACACGGCGCACTGCGTCGACGCGCACAGCCTCGATCTGCGTCGGATCTTGCCTGCGCCGCCTGCCGACGGCTCCGCCGAGCAGCAAGCCGAGCTCGCCGAGCTGCACCGCTTTCAAGCGCAACGCACGACCCCGGACATCGAGCTCGCGCGCGCCGACCAGGCAACTGTCTACTGGATCTTCAAGAGCGCCTTTCACTCGCGCCGGTTCATGAACTCCCAGCTGCCGCTCCTCAACGCGCTGTTCGTGCACATGTCAGCCGATGAAGCCGCGGTGCTTGCGCCGGCGCAGGAAGCGTTCGCACGGCGTCGGCCGTTCGATGTGGATCTGCAGCTGCAGCCCATGATCGCGAACGTGCGCAACAGGTCGTATCCCAGCGCACACGCGCTCTGGGGATACGTCGGGGCGCTGGTGCTCGCGGATATGGTTCCGGAGAAGCGCGACGCGCTGCTCGCCCGAGCGGCCCAGTATGCGCAGGGTCGCCTCGTTGCCGGCGTGAACTACCCGAGCGACATCGAGGCCGGAAGGCTCGCGGGGACGGCGCTTGCAGCGATGCTATTCGATTGCACGGCCTTTGCGACCGAAGAGGCGGCCGCAAAACAGGAGCTGCGCAAGGCTCTCGCATTACCCTGATCGCCCGCGTGCGCGCGCCGCGGGCATCAGATCCTGCCGCCCACGACCGAGCAGGCCGACGGTGGCTCGCCGCGTTGCGATCGGTCCCACATCATCGCGTATGCCCGCTCCAGGTCGCGACAGAAGCGCTCCGCATCGAACAGCGGGTGGGCGCCACGCTTGCGCACGAGCGCCGCTCTGAATGCCGCCAGCCGCGACGGCGTCGCGAGCAGCTCGCGGGCAATCCGCTCGTACTGCGCCAGGCTCGGGGCGATGAGCTCCGGCAGACCGAGCGCATTGAGAAGGCTGCCCGCCATGCGCGACGCGAATGCCTCGCCCGCGCAGGTCAGCACGGGCACGCCCGCCCACAGCGCATCGCTCGCGGTGGCGCCACCGTTGAATGGAAAGGTGTCGAGAAAGAGGTCTGCGAGAGACAGGCGCGCGAGATGCTCGCGGTAGGGAAGGCGGCCGGCAAATATCAGCCGCCCGGAGTGCACCCCGCAGCGTTCCGCCTGCCTGACGAGATTGTCGCGGGCCGCGCCCTCCGCGGTGAGCCACAGCACGCTACCCTCGGCGTCGCGTAGCAATCCCATCCAGCGCTCAAACATCGACGGGGTGAGCTTGAAGTTGCTGTTGAACGAGCACAGGACGCTTGCATCCGCAGGCAAGCCCACCTCGGCGCGGGTCGGGTAGTGCTCGGCCGCCGCTCGCCGATCGTCGTTGGCCTGAAAGCACACGGGCATCCGCACGACCTGCTCCGCGTAGCCGCGGGCAGCACCCGGCGGGATCGTGAAATCGTCGGCGATGATATAGTCGATGAAGTCTGCGCCCATCGTGCCCGGGAATCCCAGATAGCTCACCTGCACGGGCGCAGGTCGGCGCGCGAGGATGCCCGGTCGCATGCCCTGCGTGTAGCCGAGCAAGTCCACGACGATATCCGCTTCGAAGCGCCCGATGAGCTCGGCGGCCCCCACGTCCGTCATCGAGCTCACGTCCCAGACCGGATTGAGTGCGGCGGCAACCCGGCGTCCGAGCTCGCTTTGGTCTTCGCCGCTCAGCGACATACCGACCACCTCGAACCGCTCCCGATCGTGCCGCTCGAGCACGCCAGCGAGCAGCCGCGCGACGGGGTGCTCACGAAAGTCCGCCGAGAGATATACCACCCGGATCCGGTCATGGCGCCGAGAAGCACCGCTCGCGGGGTTAGGCAGCCCCCGGGGTCGATGTCGCGCCGCGAAGTGCCGTGCGCATCGCAGCTGATCGCTCATCGAGTCGGTCAACGCAAGCGACCAGAAGGGCGCTGCGACCGTGGCACCGTCCCGGAGGCCACGCAGGACCTGCGCCACCCGCGATTCGTACTCGCTCCAGTCGCATTCCTGCATCTGACAGTAAAGGAGCAGCCCGGGCGCGAAGTCGAAGCGAGGCTCGACGGCCAGCAGCGCGGCGAGCCACCTGGCCGCGGCGCCATACTGACCGAGCTCGGCGAGCACCTCGGCGCACCCGTTGAGTGCCAGCGCAAACGCGGGCTGGATCCGCAGCGCCTGCTCGAAGCTCGCCAGAGCCTCGTGCGGTCGCCCCATGCGGCGGAGCATGTTGCCGCGGTTGAACCAGGCGGAGGACTCCTGCGGAGCGAGCTCGAGGGCTCGATTGAAGCTTGCGAGTGCCTGATCCGCCCGGCCGAGCTCGAACAGCAGGTTTCCCCGATTCACCTCTGCGGGGGCATATGTGGGTCGAAGCTGAAGCGCGCGCTCGTAGCTCGCCAGCGCCTCCGTCAGCCGCCCGAGATCTCTCAGGGCATTGCCCCGTGTGTTGAATGCCTGGGCGTTGCGACCGTCGAGCTGCACTGCGCGATCGCAATCGTGCAGGGCCTGCGCCGCGCGCCCGAGCTCGAGCAGGGCGAGCGCGCGATTGTTGAGTGCTTCGGAGAAGCCTGGCCTGAGCGCAAGCGCGCGGCTGAAGCTTTCTACGGCCTCCTCCCACCGAGCCTGGGCCCGCAGGACGTCGCCGCGGTTGTTGTGCGCTTCCGGGAAATTGGGTCGCAGCGCCAGGGCCCGATCGCAGCTGTCCACAGCCTCGGAATGACGCCCGAGCGCACACAGCGAGTTGGCCCTGTTGCTGAGTGCCTCGACCAGATCGGGCTGCAGCGCGACGGCGGCATCATAGCTTTCCACGGCTTCCCCGAAGCGTCGCAGAGCGTGCAGAGCGACGCCGAGATTGGTGAGCACCACCGGCTGGGCCGGGTTGACCGTGAGTGACCGGCGCAGCGCCTCCGCCGCGCGTCCGAGATTCCCGTCATGCAGCCAGATGAGGCCGAGGAGCTGCCACGCATCGGGATGCCCGCCATCCTCGCGCAGAACGTGCTCGCAGATCGCACGAGCTTCCTCGAGCCGCCCGTCTTGCAGACGGCTGACCGCGAGCGACAGGTCCGCACCGCGTGGATTGGCTTGCACGCTCACGACCCGCAAGCTCCTCGCGTGAGACGCCGGCGCTCGCCCCGGGCTCTTGCAACAGCGAGGCTCGCGAGCAGCGCGAGGAGTGCCGGTGATATGGCACCACCACCGCCACCCTTCGTGATCGTTACGGCGATCGACTGCGGGGTGCTCGCCCCCCCGATGCCCGTACAAGTGAGCGTGAAGGTGGTAGAGACGGTCAGAGCCGAGCTCGTGAGCGTCCCGCTCGTGGGGAGCGTTCCGCTGAATCCGGACTGCGGGGAGCTCGATCCGGTGCATGAGGTTGCATTCTCGCTGCTCCACTGAAGCGTGACCGTTCCGCCGGACTGCACCGACGTGACGTTACTGATCAGCTTCGCAGTGGGTGGCGAGGGCGCCGAGGCCACCTCCACTGCGTAGGTCCCTGCCTCGTCCGATGCTCCCTGCGGCTGCGCGAGGATGTTGACCAGGTAGTCCCCGGGGGTTGCCTTGAATGTCAATGTTCCCGAGCTGGGCGAGGCGTAGATGCTCCCGACCAGACTCGAGCCTTGAGTCACGACCACCGCGAGCGACTGCAGCGTCTGGGGAAACCCGAGATCGCTTGCCGTGACCGTGTAGAGGCCCCCCGTTGGGATGCTCACCTGCTGGCTCGAGAAGGGCTCGCCCACGGCCTGGGTCGCCTGGAAGAGCGGGCTTGCGCCGGCGCCCGAGGCGACATCGATTCCAAAGAGTCCAGCGCTCGGCAAGCTGCTCGCATTCGGAGTGGCAAATACGAGCAGCGACAAAGCTCCCGAGGTGGCTGAGATGTTGACGGTACCGGCGGCGCTGAGACCCGCTCCCAGAGTCGCGCCATTCTGGACCGCCACCGCCTGCAGCGTCGTGAACGCGGTGGGGAAGGCAAAGTCGGCCAGGTCCAGCGTGAAGGTTCCACCACTCTGTAGCGCCGCATCGAAGCTGTACCCGAGTACCGCGCCCCCCGAGCCGCTCACCGCACGAGCCACATCGAGCAGCGATGCACCGCTCGAAGACCTCAGATCGACCGTATATCCTCCACCGCTCGCGGCAGCGGACGGCGCTGCGAACACTTGATAGGTCGCAGCCGCGGCGGTGAACGATTCAGAGCCCGCAGCGGTGAGCGGGGCTTGCACCGCTTGCCCGTTGAGCGTTACGACCGCCTCGAGCTGCAACAGTGCGGCCGGAAACTGCAGATCCGCGAGGTTGAGCGTGTAGCTTCCCGCCTGCAGCGGCACATTGCCGACGAGGGTCGTCGCCCCGATGGGCTGAACGTTCGAATAGAGCGGGGTCGTGCCGCCCACCGCTGTCACGCTGACACTGAACAACCCCGAGTTACTGCTGCCCGCCTGCCCGACGCCGAACACATCATAAGTGCCCGCCACCAGAGCGACGGTCGTGGTATTGGGTCCCCCTCCCCCGAGCACGGCGGCCGGCGTCGAGGCTCCCGGTGCGATGATGACGGCCAGCACGACGGAGAGTGCCTGTGGAACTTGCAGATCGCTGAGCGCGAGCTGGTAGCTCCCGGCCGTCGTCACGGTGAAACTGTCGCTCAGAACGCTCTCATCGCTCGGCAGCGACGATGCGGCAAGCGCGAGTGTGCCGGAGAACAGCGCGACCGGCGCACCTCCTGCGGTGCTCGCCACCTCGATCCCGACCGGTCCCGACCCGAGCCCGACCCCGGGCTTGCCCGTCACGTGAATGACGTACGTGCCCGCCACGGCGCTGAACTGGGTCGTCCCGGGGGATGCGAGCGGCGTTCCCACGATTGCAGTTCCGCTCGTGATGGCCAGCTTCACGTCGGCGAGCGGCGCATTGAGTGGAGCCTGCGCACCCAGATCGGTGAGAGTGAGCTGATAGGTGCCGGGCGTGGAGATCGTGAAGGTGTACTCAAGGGGTACCGCCTGATCCGAATCCGCGACCGTGTGCACAATGCTGCAGGGAAGGGTGCTGCAGGGAGGTAGCTCCTGGGCGTTGGCAGCCGCGCAAGCCAGCGCCACCGCGCTGGCGATCCACTGGATCCAGCCGGTCCAGCGCATGCTTGGAAACGGATGTCTAGCCATGAGGCGAATGCGCGCCGCAACCGCGACGACTTGTTTTTTCGAGAACGGACGAACTGTATGAAGCGTGCATGACCGGCGCATGACACTCAGCACATGCGCGAGCGCCGCTCCGCGCGAGCAGGGTGTCAGAGGCCGATGCCGACCAGCGCGCGTCCCGCGATCACCGCCAGAGTTACCGCCAGAAAGGTACGTGGCATCAGAGCTTTGAAGTTGACGGTCAGCAGCATCTCGACCACGTACAGCAGAACGACCGCCTTGGCGACCCCTCCCGGGAGGTCGGTGGGCAACGCCAGTGCGAAGGACCCGGGAAGATTCGGCAGCACCAGTGCGATGAACACGACGAGCAAGTCCAGAGCCGTCACTTCGAAGCGCCGCGTCGGGGAGAGCCAGAAGCGCGCCAGCGCCGCAGCGCCCGTGATCGCGATGAGCGTCCAGGAGGCCGTCGTGATGAAGGGCGTCTTGACGTGCGCCGTCTGGTCGAGATACACGAGAAGGATCACGCTCACGTAGGCGACCGCCCGCTCGACCCACACGAGCGGATGTTCTGCTCTCCAGGTGGCCAGCACGAGAAGCGCGATCAGCATGGCACCGGACAGCACGCCCACATCGGGGCTCACGCGGGCGCTCATTGCGACGACCGTGGCGGCGTATACGCCGAGACAGCTGATCATCACGCCCAGCGCGAGCTGCGGGATGCGCGGCGAGCCGATGAGTGCGCGCATCCGCGCGTGGATCAGCGCGGTCCGATCCGGCTGGTGCAGCCGCCAGCCCGAGCGGCTGGTCCAAGCCAAGAGCGCCAGCACGAGCGCGGAGAATGCGCAAAAGGTCGCGACCACCTCCCCGTCGGATTCGAATCTGAGGAAGTAGGCGAGCAGCACCAGGGCGACCTGGAGCAGGTACACGGTCGCCACTGCCTCGCGGTGCGTGAACCCCAGCGCGAGCAAACGATGGTGCAGATGATTACTGTCGGCTGCAAAGGGTGACTTGCCGGCGCGGATCCGCCGGATCATCGCGGTGAGCGTGTCGAGGATGGGTAAGCCGAGGAGCAGCAACGGCAGCGCCGGGCTCACCGTGGAGTTTTCTCCCTGGGTCGCGAGCAGCGCGAGCGCGCCGACCGTGAAGCCGAGCACCTGGCTGCCGCTGTCGCCCATGAAGATCCGAGCTGGATGGGTGTTGAACCGCAGGAAGCCGAGCACCGCACCGCCTTCGATGAGACATAACGCGGTGACATTCGGTTTGCCCTCCGCTGCGGCAAACAGCGCGACTGCACACAGGCAGAGCAGCACCATTCCGCCCGCAAGACCGTCCAGGCCGTCCGCCAGATTCACCGCGTTGGTGATGCCGATCAGGAATACGAATGTCACGAGCGTCGCGCAGGAGCCTGGAAGAACGTCGATCTCACCGAAGGTCACATCCCCGATCTGTACGCGGCCAACGGCCATGCACACACCGACGGCCAGCACCTGTCCGACGAGCTTCGTGCGGTAGCCGAGCGCCACGCGATCGTCCCAGAGACCGAAGATGAGCAGGATCAGCAGGCCGAGTAGGATTCCGCGGACGGATGCGGTCAGCGGGACGGTGAGCAGCGCGGGCAGCAGCACGCCGGCTGCCATGGCAAGCCCGCCCACGCGGGGCACGGCCGTCGTGTGTACCTTCCGGGGGCCGGGTCGATCCGTCAGCCCCACGGCCGGCGCCCAGCGCGCGAGCAGCGGGATCAATGCGGTGGTGGTCGACAGCGCTACGACAAAGGCGAGAAAGAGTTGCACGGCGTCCTCGCGCGCTGCTGTCTCACGTCCTGCTTCCCTCACCCACCACGCTCGCGTGGCGAGCCACTCCGCCATGCTGCACGCAGAACCGCGCCAACCTCTGCACCGCGACGCGGTATTCCTGGTCGAGCCAGGCAAATTCCAGCCAGAACTCGCGCTGCGCGACTTGCGTCGTGGCTCCGCGGCTCGCGCGCAGCAGCTGGAACGCCTTGCGGCGGTCGCCAGCCAGCTCGCGCATATCTGCTTCGAGCGCCCGGAGCTGCAAGAGCGTGCGGCGGGACAGACTTCTCACGATCGGCATCGATTGCGGTCAGGGCGCGCTCCTGCGCAGCAGGTCGAATTCGGCAGTCGTGCGATCGAGCTCGGCAATCACCTCGCAGTAATGGCGCCAAGCGTCGCGAATCTCTTGCACTTCCCTTGGGTTGGCGCGGTCGAGCTTACGACGCGCGCTCTCGTGCTCCGACAGCACCCGCCGGTGCTCGCCCTCGAGGCGATCTAGCTGGGCCCAGAATTGCGCTTCGGGCCGGTCGGCCCGCTCTCCTTGCGATGCGCTCATCGGATTCTCCCCTGCCCGCATAGTTATTCGATGTGGCGAAGAACGGTATCCGATCAGTGCTACAGAATAGTTGCAGGCAAAGTTCGGTCGTGTTGCCGACGCGCGGCCGAAGCGCCGCGTTGCCCACGCTCGCCGGGATGCTCGCGGCAGTTTGCTCTGCCCTGCCGCACCGCAACGCCGCATGAGAGCCACGTCACTCTCCGCATTGCGCCGGCCCCGGCCAGTGATGAAAAGTTCGTAAGACTCGTACGCCTTTTGCAGCATGCGACGTTGTTAACGACCAAGAGCCGCGGAACGGGTATCAAATACCGCTCGCTGGTTTGAGCCGATTTGACTCAATTCAGGGCTCTCACCCACCACTCGCTCAGGAGATCGTCAGCATGTCCTCGAAGTTCTCACGCATCCTCACGCTCGCGGCGGCGAGCGTCGCGCTCAGCGGCCTCACGACGGCTGCCCTCGCCCAGACCCAGTGGCAGAAGGACCATCCGCGTCGCACCGAGGTGAACGGGCGCCTGGCCAACCAGAACCGGCGCATCAATCAGGAGCGCAGGTCCGGGCAGATCACCAAATCACAGGCCCATCAGCTGCATTCGGAAGACCACGCAATGCGTCAGGAAGAGCGCACGATGGCCAGCACGAATGGCGGCCACATCACCAAGGCCGAGCAGCGCTCCCTGAACCAGCAGGAGAATCAGGTCAGCCGTCAGATCGGGCACTAAACTCAGCGGCTGACGGCACGCCGGCTTGCCAGGGTGCCGGCAGCGCGCAGCGCACTGGCAAGCCCGGCGCGAACGCCGCAGTAGACGGCGGGTGCCGTCTCCATGGTGAGCGGCGCGTCCACGGGAACCGCCACGAGCGGCTGCGCGGCGGGCGCCCCGATCTCCGGAGGTGTGTCCGTCGGCGTCTCCTGCGCGCAGGCCGCACAGGCTTGCTGGACCGACACGAGCTCGGGGGGCGGGTCGCTCTCCTCCGGGGTGAGCAGCAACCCGCAGCGGCGAAAGAATCGGCCCACGCTCGCGCGGCTCGAGATGGCCGTGAGCGGCGCGGAGAGCACGAGTCCGATCACGACGGGCGCCAGCCAGCCGATGAATCTCGGGGCAATGAGCATGACCGCCGTGCCCCACGCAAGGCCGAGCAGCATGTGCCACTTGTGGCGCCACAGCGCCTCGCGCAGCGTCAATCCCCGATCGCCGCGCTCCTGAGCGTTCCAGGTGACCGGCCGGCCGAGGAGCGTGGTCACCACGAAGGTGGAGTGGAACACCATCATCGGTGGGGCGAGCAGCACGCTGAACACCTGCTCGAAGATCAGACTCACCCACAGCCGTATCACCCCGCCGAAGCTGCGCCGCAGCCTCGGATTGACCAGCGCGAGAATCGTGCCGAGCAACTTCGGAAGCAGGAGCACCACGATCGTGCTGGTGAGCAGCACGTCGATCTCACCATCGCGGTACTGCGGCCAGTTCGGGAACAGGGAATACCGGCCGGTCTCGAAATAGTGCGGGATCTGCAGCGCCATCTCGCAGGTGAGAACGGTGGAGAGGATGAGCAGCGAGAACCAGATCGGCGAGGTGGCATACGAGAGAATGCCGGTCAGCATGTGCAGCCGGTTGAGCCAGGGCAGGCCCCGGATGGGCATCACGTTCCAGTGCTGCAGATTGCCCTGCGCCCAGCGGCGGTCGCGCGCCGCAAAGTCGATGATGTTGGAGGGAACCTCCTCCCAGCTGCCCTCGAGGTCCGCGAGCAGCCACACCTCGTAACCCGCGCGGCGCATGAAGGCCGCCTCGACAAAGTCGTGGCTCAGAATCTCCCCACCGAGGGGCGCCGCACCGGGCAGCCGCGGCAACCCACACTCCTTCGCGAACGGAGCGAGCCTCAGGATCGCATTGTGGCCCCAGTAATTGGCCTCCCCGAGCTGCCAGAACGCAAGTCCGCTCGAGAGCATCGGGCCGTTCAGGCGCGCCCCGAACTGGATCACACGGGCAAACAGTGTGTCGCAACCGGCCGGCAGCGGCGCCGTTTGCATGATGCCGACCTCCGGGTGCGCATCCATCAACCGTGCGAGCGTGACGAGCGCATGGCCGGTCATGACGCTGTCGGCATCGAGCACGATCATGTGCTGGTACGCACCGCCCCAGCGACAGACGAAGTCTGCGATGTTGCCCGCCTTGCGGCCGGTGTTTTCCGCGCGTCTGCGATAGAACACCCGGCCCGCAGCGTCGTGGCGCGCCACCAAGCGGCGCCACAGAGCCTCCTCGGTGACCGCGATCTCGGGCTTGCGCGTATCGGAGAGGACGAACAGGTCGAAGGCCTGCTGCTCGGGCTGAGCCTGTAGCGAGGTCCACACCGCATCGATGCCCGCCATCACGCGTACGGGCTCCTCGTTGTACACCGGAACGACGATGGCCACGCGGCTGCGCACGGAGAGGTCCTTGGCCTCATCCGCATGGATCACGCGCGCATCCCGCCCCACCAGGCGCACGACGAAGCCTGCGATCGCTGTCCAGAATGCGCCCGAGATCCAGGTGGTCAGCACGAAGAAGAGCGCAACGGCCAAGCCCTCCATCGGCGTGAGGCCATTGGCACTCAGGATGTCCTCGAACAGGAACGTCGCCAGTCCACTGGTGAGCAGTGTGAGTCCGAAGAAGGCGAGGCGGCGTCCGAGCCGGTTCCTGGATTGAGGGCTGTTCATGGTCATCCTTGAGACGTTACCAGCTGGTAAGTCCATGTTTCCGTAAGGGCTTCCCCGTACAGTGTGAGATAGCACCGCAGATCCACGGGTTCCTTGGGATTGGCCGGTACCACACGAAACGCTACACGCCAGGTACCGGTTTCCGGTAGCCGCTGCACGCTGATCTGGTCCACGCGCCCGCCGTTGGCCCGGATGTTCGCATGGACCGGCTGCGCCGCCTCGAGCCCCTCCAGATCGCCCCCGGCATAGTCGATCAGCATCCGTCGCGCACCGGCCCCGGTCTTGTTGCCCTCCCAGGTGAAGTCGCCAGATCGTGTGGCGATCACCCGGCCGCCCGGGGGCCACTCGGGCGAGTGCAGGTACGCCGACAGCACGTAATCGAAGCGCACCGGCTTGTCCATCGGCTGCGAGGGCACCCAGTACGCGACGATGTTGTCGTGGATCTCCTCGTCGGTTGGAATCTCGACGAGCTCCACTCCGCCCTTGCCCCAGTTCTCCAGGGGCTGGATCCAGTAGCTGGGCCGGCGCTCGAACTCGGATTCCGGATCCTGGTAGTGGTCGAACGAGCGATCGCGCTGCGATAGACCAAAGCCGCGCGGATGGTCGTCCATGAAGCGGTTGACCTCCAGAACGTGCGGGTTCACGAGCGGACGCCACAGCCATTCCCCGTTGCCGGTCTGCATCAGCAGTCCGTCGCTGTCGTGCACCTGGGGCCGGTAGTCGTCGAAGTGACGGCCCGAAGGGTCGCTGCCGTCGAGGAACATCGAGGTGAGCGGCGCGATACCGAGCTTGGCAATCTTCTTGCGCGGAAAGAGCTCGGAGGTCACGGTCACCTGAGTGATATCTCCCGGCAGCACATCGAACTGGTATGCACCCGCAAGGCTCTGGCTGTCGAGCAAAGCGTAGATCGTGAGCGTGCGCTGCTCGGGCGTTGACGGACGCACCAGCCAGAAGTCCGTGAACCACGGAAACTCCTCGCCCTTGGTCGATGCGGTGTTCACCGCGAGCCCGCGAGCGGACTGACCGTAGACCTCGTTACGGCCGAGCACGCGGAAATAGGAGGCGCCGAGAAACACGATCAGCTCATCCTTGTAGGCAGGCGTCTGCAGCGGGTAGTGCACGCGAAAGCCCGCAAATCCCAGATGCACGGGCAGATGACGCGCGAGGGATGCGAGCTTGCCGAAGTCGAACCAGCTCGGGCTGTAGTGAATCGGATGCACCATCCCGTTCACCACTTCGGAGACGTCCACGCGCCGGTCGAAATTGAAGCCGCGGTGAAAGAACTGCACCTCGAAGAGAGACTGGCCCCGCCAGAGCGCAAAATGTGGGCGAAAGCGGATGTCCTGGTACTGCTCGTAGGTGAGATGCGCGAGATTCGGGGGCAGCTTCGGCGAGCGATCCTGGTAGGGCTGCGCGGCGCGCTGCTGCGCGAGCTTGACCACATCGGCGTACCCGAACGGCTGCGGTACCGGCCCGTGCGCCGCCGCGGACTGCGGCGCTTTGCCCGGCCGACCCGGGCCGGAAGCAGGCACCGTCAGCGCGGGGGCGTTTTGCGCACTCAAACTTTGAGTGTCCGGTGCCGTCGAGCTCTGCGGACCTGCCTGGGGCGGCAGAACATTCAACGTCGGGCCATTCTGCGCATTCGAGGCGGGTGCCAGCGTATCGGTCTGCGCCGAGCTCGGCGTGGCCGAGCGCCGGGCGGCGCCAGCAGGCGCAGCGCCCTCCGGGGCTGCGCTCTGATCGCTCCCTTCCGCGGTCTCGGTGCGCGCGAGCTGCCCTGAAGGCGCAACGGAGTGCAAGGAGGTCAGCACGGGCCTTGGATGAGGCTGCAGGATTGCCGGCAACGGCAAATGCACGAATCCGCCGACCGCGTTGGCGAGGTACAAGGCCGCAAGCACAGCCGCTGCAATCAAACATTGGCGGAGTACCACTCGTAGCTTTCCAGATCCAGTGCGCACCCGGGGATCCCCGCGCGCTCAACTTGAGAAGAAGTACGGGCTGATCGCTAGCAAAAATTGGACGCCGCCGGGTGTCGCCGCGGAGCGACGCATGGATCCATCTCGCGCGAGAGATTCAAGTGTGGCAGTCCATACCCCAACAAGCTGCTTAAGAACTTGTCACGCGCCACCCGCGCAGGAGCAGCTGAAGCCATTGATTGGGTCGAACTTGTCAAATCCAACGGGGCTATCGTCGCCGAGCGCCGCGTAGCTGCATGGGCGCCACGGCAGGGGCCGCCGCGCTGCGGCGCAGGAGCGTGTTGCGCATCTCCCATTGCTCGCGCGGAGTGAGCTTCTCGAGGAATGTCACCTCTCCGGCAGCCAGCAGGGCGGCGGGCAGTCCGTCGCGGTACAGCACGCGATTGCCGGTCAGGGCAGCCAGCCGGCCCCCCGGGGACACGATCCCCACGACGTTGAGCGGGTCCGCCGCCGAGAGTGAGAGTGCATTGGACAGAATCTCGCCGCCGGGGCTCGAGCTTGCCAGGCGTCGCACCTCCCGCAACAGCCCGATCGCCTCGGGCGCGGCGTACTGCTCCCCTGTGAAGCCGGAGACGAAGCGCCCCCCACGGATCTCGCCGCGCGCCTCGAGCCGGCGGCAGCACATGAGAATCTCCCTCCAGGGCGGGAGCCACGCGGCCTCCCGTATGAGCAGCCGGTAGAAGAGCACTCCCCAGCGGCGCAGGAGCACCCGCACCAGGTGCTCGACCGCCTCGGCGCGCTCGGCGGGGGCCGCCCGCCGCACGAGGGCCCAGCGGCCCGAATCGGCCATGCCGTACAGGGCTGCGGTGCGCAGGCGGCGCACTCCACGACCCCTGCCGCGACGCTCGGCGGGTGCAAGCAGAGCACGCAGCCCCGCGAAGCTATCCGAGTTCACGAGCCCAAAGGCGACGAGCTCCGCGAGGGCTTCCTCGACCTGAGCGGGCAGCAGGCGCGCCTGCTCGACGATCTCATCGAAGAACGATGCGCCGTGCTCGCTCAAAGCCTCGCTCACGGCGCGCGCTCGCGCGCTCAGGCGCTCCGGCTGCGGCACATCGGCAAGCGCCGACCAGAACCGCACGCTCTTGCGCGCGAGCAGAGTGATCGGAGTTGCACGCACCGGTCCTGCGCGGCGCGTCGGGCCACCACTGCGCGATGCAAGGCGCGCCCACAGGAATCGCCCCGCGCGGCACTGCTCATCGAGCCAGGCGGGCTCGTACTCCGCCACGCGCGCGGGCAGGATCTCCGATTCCCAGGCCGCCGCCGGCGCCTCGAATCCCTCGAGCTGCAGCAGAATCTGTGCAACGGCATCGGGCCCTTGCATGCGGGTCTCGGGACTGACGTGCTGCCACTGAGCGAGGAACTGCAGGAAGTCGCGTGCCTGTACGGGACTCACCTCGGCACGCAGGCGCTTGACGGTGTAGCGGTGGATGCGCGCGAGAAGCCTGCGCTCGCACCACTCCTCCTGAGCAGCACCGGGCGTGAAACGCCCGCGCATGGCGAATCCCTCGCTCTGCAGGGCCGCGAGCGCAGCGTCCACTTCTCCACGCGGCACGCTCAACGAGCGCGCCACATCCTCCGCCGTGGTGGGGCCGAGGCCCTCCAGTCGTCCCCGGACGATCTCGATCAGCGCTTCCTCGCGTGCCCACGACCTCTGCGCAGGAATCGTGGCCGCACCGGGGATGAACTCACCCGCGGGGAACAGCGCTGTGAAAAGCTCGCGTCGCTCGGCGGCAAGCAAGAGCGTCCCGCGGCGCGAGCCCTCGCCACCTGCAACGCTCAAGCGCACCGCGCGGCCCTCCCTCTCCAGCAAGTCGATCAACGGCGGCCACGCGGCGTTGCGCGCGATCTCCTGGTCCGTGAGAAAGCTCAGCCACAGCAACGCATCGTGCAGCTCATCCGCCGTGGTGGCATCCGGCCACGCCTCCTCGCGCACACGGCTCACCGCCTGCGCATCGAGGCTGCCGATATCGGCGGCCGACTCCGGGTCGAGCCATCGCCGGCTCATCACCGCCTGCGTACGGCGCTCCTCGAGAGGCGCGTCGTCGAGATATGCGTAGGGCCTCGCCGAGAGCACCTCGAGCGCGAGGGGCGAAGGCTCGGTCAAGTCACGCGCGATCACGTGCACGGAACCGCTCTCGAGCGCCCCGAGCAAGCGCTCGAGGCCCTCGATGTCCATCGCCTCCTCGAGGCAGTCGCGCAAGGTCTGCGCAACGAGAGGATGCTCGGGAATCTCGAGCTCGCCGGTCAGATTCTCGGCGCACGCCACCTGGTCCGGGAACACCGAGGCGAGCAGATCCTCGGCCTGCATGCGCGCGATCGGCGGCGGTACGCGACGGCCACCCCTGAAGCGCGGCAGTGCCAGGGCGATGGCCGCCACCCAGCGCCAGCGCGTGATGAACATCGGCGCGCCGCACACGGCCTGAGTGAGCAGC
>Ga0335073_10000229_pt1 | contig 70603 bp, 50 predicted proteins | sample Lox_Sample_22_FD_207093 | JGI IMG/M metagenome (GOLD analysis project Ga0335073, IMG submission 207093) | Soil microbial communities from Loxahatchee National Wildlife Refuge, Florida, United States - Lox_Sample_2.2 | ecosystem: Environmental > Terrestrial > Soil > Wetlands | place: USA... | reverse complement strand
CGGCCCGATCTCGAAGGCCATCGTCCGCTCGATGTCTGTTTCTGACCCTGGCTCCGCCTGGGACCCGAGTTCTGCCAGTGGCGCGAATTCCGCGGAGGAGGCGGCCGTGGCTGCGGGCTCGGGCTCGGATTCCCGCTCGGGCTCTACCGCGCGCCAGAAGTCTGGCCCGAGAACGAGGTCGGTCGCGGGCTCCCGTTTCGATGCCTGCTCGAGGTAGGAGGCGAGCCACGAGTCGACTTCGGGCTCGGGTTCCGCTTCGGTCACAGGTTCCGGTTCCGTCGCGGGTTCCGTTTCGTGGGTGAGTCCTGCGACGGGCTCGAGTTCGGCTTCCGGCTCAGACCCCGCTATGGGCTCGGGTTCTGCGAGAGACTCAGGTTCCGCGAATGCCTCAGGATCCGTGAGAGGGTCGGGTTCCGCGAGGGACTCGGGTTCCTCGGGCTCGGGTCCTGGAACAGGCTCTTGTTCCGCCAGGGTCTCGGGCTCCGCCAGGGTCTCGGGCTCCGCCAGGGTCTCGGGCTCCGCCAGGGTCTCGGGCTCCGCCAGGGTCTCGGGCTCCGCCAGGGTCTCGGGCTCCGATTCCGGCGTGGATTCGGCGACGGGGTCGGATTCGGCGAGAGCCTCGGGTTCATAGTCCGGCTCAGAATCCGCGACCTGCTCGGTGAGAGCCTCAGGTTCCGGATTCGGCTCGGATCCTGGGACAGGCTCTGGTTCCGCGAGGGTCTCTGGTTCCGCGAGGGTCTCGGGCTCCAAGAGGTCCTCTGGTTCCGCGAGGGCCTCAGGCTCCAGGAGGTCCTCGGATTCCGCGAGGGTCTCTGGTTCCGGGTCTGCCTCGGATTCCTCGACAGGCTCAGGGGTTGCCTCGGGCTCGTCGGCCGCCGCTGACTCCGCTTCCGCGAAGGGCTCGGGCGCCGTTGCGGGTTCCGGGGCCGCGCCGGGGCCGGGCAGTGTGTCCAACTCGAGGTACGCGGCGAGCCACGAGTCCACTTCGAGTTCGAGGTCAGTTTCAGGCTCGGCCTCGACGGCGAGTTCGGCATCGGCGGCGAACGCGGGCTCGGCTGCGGTCTCCGGCTCACGCGCCGATCCGGCCTCCATCGTCTCGGTCTCCACCGTCCCGGCCTCAGCCGGCTCCGGCTCGGCTGCCTCTGGCCATGCCGCCTCTGGCCATGCCGCCTCGGGCTCAGTGCCGGACTGGGGCTCAGCGCCGGACTGGGGCTCAGTCGTCGTGGCTTCGGCCGCGGGCTCGGAGTCCGCATCCTGGTCCAGGCCAGCTTGCCGCCCGGCCTCCGTCGCGGGCTTGAGGTCAAGTTCCCCGTCGAGGCCCACGGCGGTCGCGAGCCAAAGGTCGGGGTCGAAATCAAAGCCCGCGATGCCCAGGCCGGTCTCCTGCTCGCCGTCAGCCTTGACCGGGGTGCTTGGGGTCGTTCCGGCTGCCTGCGGCGCGGGGCGCGCGTACGCCATCGCCGGGGCCCTGGCTGGCCGCCAGCGCGCCACCGTGGACCATGTTCTCGCGGGGACCAGCAGCGAAGCCGCCAGCGTGACCTCGAGCATGTAGGTCGAAGCGTCGGTGATGCCGGTCTCGGTGAACGAGGCCATGATGCAGTAGACGATGAGGAACAGCGCCAGCGCGCGTTCCATGCTCGGCGGCTGGAAGTAGGCGTGGATGAGCAGGTAGACGAACACCGCGATGCACACGCTGACGCCGAACAGGCCGAGTTCGTCGTATGAGGACAGCCAGTTGCTGTCGATGGGCAGGCCCTGGTACGAGCTGTTGGACAGGCCCGATCCGAAGATCATCTGAAACTTGGTGCGGGGAATGCCAAGCACCCCGCTCCAGACCACGGTGCGCCCGGTCAGGTCTGTCAGCTCCTTGGTGCCCTCGCCGCGGGCCAGCCAGCTGACGATGAATCCGGACAGGGTAGCCGCCGCGACGGCCGCCACGATGCCCGCCGTGATGTAGACCTTGCGGATCCGGGCGTTCTGCTTCGCCAGGCTCAGCCCGGCGACGACTAGCCCGACAACCAAGCCAAGGAGGGCGGTCCTGGTGTGCGTCAGGATCAAGATCATTAGTTCTGCGATAAGGACCGCGCCAACGCGCCAGCCGCGGATCCGGCCGCAGAGCCACATCAGCACGAACAGGCCGGTAGACACCGCCGCGTAGTGCGCGACCTGCGTCGGCGGGACAGGCCAGAGCGCGCCTGTCAGCCTGCCCTGAGAAAGAGCGTCGCCGGGCGACACGAAGATCCCCAGGATCACGGTGACCAGCAAGGCGGAGATCATCGTCAGGTGGCAGCGGACCAGCAGCAGGTCGCGTCTGCCCCACCACGGCGTGAGCAGCCAGAGCGCGCAGATGAACTCAAGGAGCCTGACGGTGCGGTAGACGGTGCCGAAGTACTGCGGCAGCAAGGCGTCGAGGATCGCGCCGAAGAGGAGCAGCGACAGCAGGCACAGGAAGACGTTCGGGCGGATGACAAGCCGCCGGTTCGCCGACACCGCAAGCAGCAGCGCCAGCGGAAGCGCCGCCTGCGTGATGCCCTTGCCGACGATGTTGGGCATCGGTATCGCGGAAACGCCCGAGTAATACGTCAGCGCGTTGAGCACCAGCAGGCCCCACGCCATGCCGACGCGCCGCTTGACCCAGCGCTCCCTGTTCGCTTCTGGTGGCCGGCGCTGTCCCTGCCGTGCGACGGGTCCTAGCCGCTGCGCCCCGCGCGACGGCCGGAACCCGGTGGTCGTGATCGTCATCGGTCTCCGCGCATGCCGTCGCCGCAGCGCCCACCTGAAGTGGACCTCGCCACCACGAACCTCATAACGTCCCTGTCGCGTACGTCGCTTGCCTGCACAATCGCACTCGTCTATACGAGCCCTGGGAAGCGTTGCTTGATACCGCCGGGTCAGCATACCGCCGGGGTCGGCTGTATCTTTCCTGTTGGCGCAAACCAGCCGGCTTTGCTCCTGTCCGCGAGAAAGACCACCCAGGCTGCTGTATCAGAGTCCTTCATGCGCGGGTCTCCTTCGTGGAGGCCGCCGCTAGGCAGCCCTGTTGTTATGGAGGCCGCGACATGACTGACGTTCCTAGAGTGTTCATTGGGCTTCCTGTGTACAACGGCGAGAAGTACCTGGAGGAATCGCTCGACGCGTTGCTCGGCCAGACGTACACGGACTGGGAACTGGTCATAGCTGACAACGCGTCGACGGACGGGACCGCCGACATCTGCCGTGCCTATGAAATGCAGGACAGCAGGATTCGGTATCACAGGCAGCAGCGCAACATCGGTGCCGCGCCCAACCACCATTACCTGTTCACGCAGTCACGCAGCGATTACTTCAAGTGGGCGTCCGCGGATGACTTGTACGCCCGCGACATGCTTGAACGTTGCGTCGGCGCGCTTGACGAGCATCCAGAGGCAGTGCTCGCGAACTGCTGGACGGCGGCGATCGACAGCACCGGCAAGCTGACCCAGGCGCTCGACTACCCGCTGGCGACGGATTCGCCCAGCGTGGCCGTCCGCTTCCGCGCCATGCTGCTCGGCAGCGGAGACGACGACTACGGGCTCATCCGGGCGGACGACCAGTACGCGGTCATCCGGTCCGACGTCCTTCGCAAGATCCCCCCGCAGGGCAGTTACTACAGTTCTGACCGCACGCAGATGGCCGAACTAGCCCTCCACGGGCCCTTCCACCACATCCCCGAGTGGCTGTACTTCCGGCGGGATCACTCGGACCGGCCAAAGCACGCCACCCCGACGATCCGCGGCTGGTGCTCGAACCTGGACCCGCGGCGGGCGAACAAGCTCAGGCACCCCACCGCCCGCCTGGTCGCCGAGTTCGTCTGGGGGTACGTGTCGGCCATTCAGCGCGCGCCGATATCCGGTGCGGAGCGGATGCAGTGCTACCGGATCATGGCCGAGTGGTTCGGCAGCCGCGCGACACCGGCGGTCAGGCGAATCACGCGCGGCGGCATGCTCACCGGGCAGCCGGTGGAGATACCGCCGCCGCCCGAGTGGCTATCCGTCGAAGCCCTCGTGGCCGGCCGGGAACATAAAGCATTGTGAGAATCCGCCGGCTGACGAGCAGGGCCGCCACCATCTGGACTGGTCTTTCCGGCCTGGCCTAGTTGCGTTCGTCCGCCGCCACCGGCGCGGCTTCAAGGAGGAAGGAAAGGAGCCGCGGCGCGACGACATCCGCGTCGTAGTCGCGGCGGAACCGCGCCCTTGCCGCGCTCGCCGCGTTCGAGCAGGCCTCCTCGTCGTCGAGCAGGGCGAGCAGCGTCGCGGCGGCCTTCGCCGCGTTGTCCAGCGGCCAGAACCTGGCCTCCGCGCCGTCGTCGCACAATTCTGAGATGGGCCCGATGTCGCCGGCCACCACGGGCAGGCCGGCCGCCATCGCCTCCATGATCGCCAGCGACGACGACTCGGAGACGGAGGCGTGCACATAGACCCGGTAACCGGGGAGGAAGTCGCGGATATTGCGCTGGAACCCGCGGAACCGGACTTGGCCGGCCACACCGAGGGAGCGCGCCCGCTGCTGCAGCTCACCGAGTAGCGGGCCTTCACCGAACACGTCGAGCGTCAGGCGGCGCCCCGTCTTGGCGGCCGCCGCCAGTATCTCGAGCAGGTACCTATGGTTCTTGACCGGTTCCAGGTGCCCCGTCGTCACCATGTCGGCGTGGCGGGTCGCGGGCGCCGCGGTCGGCCAGGGGGCCACGAAGTTGCCGATCACCGCCGACCGGACTCTTCCGGCTTCAGGCAGCCACTCGAGCAGGGCGCCCCGAGCCCATTCCGACACGTAGACCAGGCCGTCGACCTGCGGGATCACCGTCCGCTCAAGCTTGCGGATACCGCGGAAAACCGGCCCGCCCGACTTGATTTTCCGCTTGCCCGCCCACTCGTCAGCCTGCGAAATCCGGAAATGGACGGCCATGACGATGCGCTGCTGCGGTCCCAGCCGGACACGCAGCGCCGCCCGCGCGGCCACCGGTTCCTGCGCGTAGATCACGCACGGCCCGGCATCCTGCAGCCAGTTGCGGAGCGCCGCGCGAAGGAACCGTTCGTGCCAGTAGCGGTACCAGGCCACGCTGGCCGGGCCGCTGAGACGGTCGAGCAGCATGCGGACGCCGAAAACGACCGAAGCGAGCTTGCGGCTTTGCGAGAACGGCGTGACGACCGGAATCTGCGTGCCGTCACGCAGCACGTACTGGCGCAACTGCCGGACATGGGTCTGTACGCCCGTGTTGCCTTCCTCGCGGAGGATGGTCGCGATCACCAGCCGGATGGTCGGGTCGCCAGGCATCGGCGGGATCATGCGCTCTCCCGTTCACCGGCGGGCACGGCATGCGGCTGCCCGAACTGCCTGCGGTGTCTTCCTGTCTGGAGATCGCGCCGCGTCCGGTTCGCGGCCATGCCCTTGCGGTAATCGCTGAAGCCCTGGCGCAGCTCCCACCAGAAGAGCCCCGTGCCGACGATTCCGGATACCACGGCGCCGTACATCGCGCCAACGGCTCCCCCGACGAATGCGCCGGCGATACAGCAGACAACGTAGAGGACTGTCGAGTAGGACATCGCGCGAAGGCTGCGCTTGGAGGCGCCGAGCGCGTGCAGTCCCGTCCCCGCGCCCGCGCTGATGCAGGCGCAAATGGTGAAGATGCCAAGCGGCAATACGAGCGGGTATGTGGGGTGCACTCGCGGGGAAGGTTGCCATACAGAGCCGAGCATCGCGTGGCCGAGTCCCCTGGGCAACGCCACGAGCAGGATCACTGTCCACGCGACCGCGGCCACCCCGAGCCCGGCGCTGACCAGCGCGCAGAATATCGGGAAGTGCCGCGGGGAACGACGCAGCACGCGGGCGGCCTCGGGGAGGGTGACGAGGCCCATGCCGAAGAAGACCACCATGAAGGGCCCCATCAGCGTGTTGGCGGCCTGGATGTAGCCGACGGCCGCGATGCTGAGGATAAAGGCGAGGCTGTAGTTCCGCAGCAGCGTCTGAGAGCTGTTGACGGTGCCTTCCATCAGGTACCGCGGACCGAGGTCGCGATGGGTGTATATCCAGGTGAGCGTGGTCAACGGCCTGGGCAGCACCCGAGCCTGCAGCGGGCCAATCAGGCCGGCGACCCCGGCGGTCAGGCCCCACGCGAGCAGGAACCAGAACACGCTGGCGTGATGGGTGACCTTCAGCACTCCCAGCGCGGGAATCAGCGCGATGGTCCAGATCGTGTCGTTCAACAGCGCTTGCCCGCCCCGGCCGGCCGCGAAAAACGAGAACCGCCAGCTGTCCTGCAGCAGCAGGCCGGGCAGCGTCAGGCCAAGCGCGATGAAGGCCGCCCGGACCGTGCCGTGCAGCAGGGCCGCGACCAGCAGCACGCCGACCCCGCTCGCCAGTCCGGCCGACGCCGCGGTACCGGTGCAGCTGGCGACCGCGCGCCGCCAGTTCCGGTCGTCCGCGCCGCTGAAGCGGACGAGCAGCGGGTCCGTGGACAGCCCGCGCGAGGCGTTGAGCGCGAAGGAGTACGTCACGTAGGCGAGGCTGAAGGCCCCGTACGACACCGCGCCGAGCTCACGGGCAATGAAGATGTTGACCGCGAAGTTGCTCAGGCTGGACATCGCCTGGTCCGCGACGCCCCAGCTCAGGCGCCCGGTCGCCTTGCGGACCAGCGGCCACGCCCGCGTTGTCCGTATCTTCGGCACAAGCGTCACCTGGGCCAGGTCGAGTTCGGCCTGACCGCGGCGGGACGGCTGGCGGCGATCAACCGGCCTCGCCAGCGGTCTCGGCGACAAGCGGGGCGCCAGGGTGCGGCAACGGGCTGGCGGTGAGCCTGCGCATCGTCTGGTCGACGAGGCCCGCCGCCACGAGCTCGCGAATCCGGCGCAGCCGCACGAACCGCGACGACTGGAAGTCGTCGTACGTCAGATCGTGCTTGGCGTACGCGGCCACCAGCTCGTCGATGCCCGTGCGCACGGTCCACCGCATCGCGAGCTCAGGGAACGTGTCGCCGAGCTTGGCGAAGTCGACGCGATAGTCGCGCTTGTCAGGCCCGGCGCCGTCGGCGAACGACAGCCCGGATCCCGGCACGGCGGCCTGCACCATCTCGGCGATGTCGCGCACCTGCACGTTGTCCTCGTTACGGCCGACGTTGAACGCCTCGTCGTGGACGAGCTCGCGCGGCGCCTCGAGCATGGCGAGGAACGCCCGGCTGATGTCTTCGATGTGGACCAGCGGCCGCCACGGCGAGCCGTCGCTCTCCAGCCGGACGCTGCCGGTGGTCATGGCCACTGCGGTGAGGTTGTTGACCACGATGTCCAGGCGCTGCCTCGTCGACGCGCCGTAGGCGGTGGCATTACGCAGGTACGTCGGGCTGAAGTTGTCGTCCGCGAGCAGTGACAGCTCCTGCTCGGCGCGGACCTTGGACTCGCCGTACGGGGTCACCGGGTTCTGCGCCGCGTCCTCACCCACCGCGGCCGAGCCGGCCGCCCCGTAGAGGCTGCAGGATGAGGAGAACAGGAACCGCGGCACGCCGGCGTGCTTCGCGGCGCGTGCCACGTTCAGCGTCCCGTCCAGGTTGACCGAGTACGTGGTCTCCGGGTTCAGGTCACCGAGCGGATCGTTGGACAGCGCGGCCAGGCACAGCACCGCGTCATAGCCGGCGAGTTCGCCCGGCGTGACATCCCGCATATCGCGCCACAACCGCTGCGCGTCGCCGCCGAGTGCCGGCCCGAGGTCGCATCCTTCGTACAGGTCCAGATCGAGCCCGTCGACCTCATGCCCAGCCGACCGCAGGAACGGGACGAGGACCGCCCCGATGTAGCCGCGGTCGCCTACGACCAGCACTCTCATTCATTACCCCCAGGACGACGGATGCGCGTTGCAGGACGACGGATACGCGTTGGCCGCCACCGAAATATAGCTTGTTCGCGCGCATATGACCCACGGGCTGGCCGGATTGATACGTCCCTGACCAGGTGGATTTGGTAAGGTTCGGCCGATGACACCCAAATCAGGGTGGTTCGTCGTATCAGGATCAAAGCGCCGGCGGTCATATAACCGCTGGCAGCAGTCGCACGCAGAGCTAGCCGACGTTGCAACGTACAACAGGGGGGTGACGCCATGCGGGCCGGGCCAGGCAGCCGGGTCTTGATCATTGTCCAGAACCTGCCGGTGCCCTTTGACCGGAGGGTGTGGCTCGAGTGCCAGGCGCTCGTGTCCGCGGGCTACGACGTGTCCGTGGTGTGCCCCAAGGGCAAGGGAGATCCCGCGTACGAGGTCGTCGACACGGTGCGGCTGTACAAGTACCGTCCCTACGCGCCCGGCGGCAGCAAGGTCAGCTTCCTGACCGAGTACGTGTACTCGTTCCTCGCGACCGCGCGGCTCACGCTGAAGGCGCGGCTGAAGGGGCGGTTCGCGGTCATGCAGGCGTGCAACCCGCCGGACATCTTCTGGCCGATCGCCCTTATGCTCCGGGCGGTAGACCGCACAAGGTTCGTGTTCGATCACCACGACCTGTGCCCTGAGCTGTTCCAGTCCCGGTTCCCCGACGGGCCCACGCTGCCTTACCGGGGACTTCGCGCGCTCGAGCGCCGCACGCACAGGACCGCGAACCATGTCATCGCCACCAACGACTCGTACAGGGACATCGCCATCCGCAGAAGCGGCAAGGCACCGGAGGACGTCACGGTCGTCCGCACCGGCCCCGACCCGGACAAGCTCAAGCGCGGTCCCGAGGATCCCGGTCAGCGTCGCGGCAGGAAGTTCCTCGCCGCATACATCGGCGTCATGGGCCCCCAGGACGGCGTCGACATCGTGGTGCGTGCCGCGGACATCGTCGTGCGCGAGATGAAGCGCGACGACATCGCCTTCACGATCATCGGCTCAGGCGACTGTTTCGATGAGCTTGTGGCGCTACGCGACGAGCTCAACCTTGGCGGCCACGTCGAGTTCACCGGCCGGGCGCCCGACGAGCTCGTCAAGAGGATCCTCTCGACCGCCGACGTCGGCCTGTCGCCCGACCCGAAGAACCCGCTGAACGACGTGTCGACGATGAACAAGACGATGGAGTACATGGCCTTCGGGCTGCCCGTGGTCGCCTTCGATCTGCGCGAGACGCGGGTCTCGGCCGCCGAGGCGGCCGTGTACGTGACGCCCAACGACGTGCACGAGTACGCGAAGGCGATCGTCGACTTGATGGACGACGAGAGCGGCCGCGCCCAGCTTGGCAAGTTCGGCCGGGCCCGGGTAGAGGACGAACTCGCCTGGTCCCACCAGGAACGTGCTTACCTCGGCGTCTACGAGCGCCTGACCGGCAAGGCGGGTGGCTGAGGCGTGTGCGGGATCGCCGGGTGTTATCAGCAGGCCGACGGGCGCAAGCTGACCGACGTCATGACCGACCGGATCGCGCACCGGGGACCCGACGCGGGCGGAGTGTGGAGCCACGAGGACGAGCGGGTCTCGCTCCACCTAGGGCACCGCCGGCTGTCGATCATCGACCTTTCCACGGCGGCCGACCAGCCGCTGCACAAGGGCAGCCTGACACTCATCTACAACGGGGAGCTCTACAACTACCGGGAACTGCGTGCCGAGCTCGCCGCGCGCGGCGTCACGTTCGTCACCCAGTCCGACACCGAGGTCGTGCTCGAGGGGTGGCGGCACTGGGGTCCGGCCGCCCTGGAGAAGTTCCGCGGCATGTTCGCCTTCGCGCTCGCGGACAGGGAAACCGGCGAGCTGATCCTCGCCCGCGACCCGCTCGGCATCAAGCCGATGTTCTACCTCGAGCGCGGCGACGGGATCGTATTCGCGTCCGAGCTGAAGGCGATGCTCGCCGCGCTGGGCAGCGAACTGCGCATCGAGCCGGGCACGCTCGTCGCCTCCATGCTCTATTACTGGGTGCCCGAGCAGCGGTGTGCCATCCAGGGTGTCCAGAAGCTGCCCGCAGGCTCATGGATGCGGATAAAGCCAGGCGCCAAGCCCGAGGTGCGGCAGTACTGGCGGGTCCAGGACGTCGCCTCGGCCGCGGCGCACCAGCCCGCCGCCGACCTCAAGACTGTGATCGAGGAGTCGGTCGCGGCGCATCTGGTGGCCGACGTCCCCGTGTCGAGCTTCCTGTCCGGCGGCCTCGACTCCAGCATCATCACGGTCCTGGCGCACCGGGACTCCAGCGCCGTCGACGCTTACACGATCACGTTCCGGCCGGAGGACCAGAAGCTCGAGGCGATGCCGGACGACGCGTTCTACGCCAGGAAGGTGGCCAGTCAGTTCGGCATCGACCTGCACGAGATCGAGATCTCCCCGGACATCGTGGACCTGCTGCCGCGGATGGTCGAGATCCTCGACGAGCCGATTGGCGACCCGGCGGCCATCAACACGGTCTTGATGTGCGAGGCCGCCCGCGAGCGCGGGGTCAAGGTCATCCTGTCGGGGATGGGGGCCGACGAGCTTTTCGGCGGCTACCGCAAGCACCTGGCCTGCCTGATGGCGAGCCGCTACCACCGGCTTCCCGGGGTAGTCCGCGGGCCCGCGCGCTTCGCCGTGCACAGCATGCCCGTGAGCATCGGCGACCGGGGCCTGCGCTACCCGCGGTGGGCCAAGCGATTCATGACGTTCGCGGAGCTGCCCGAGGAAGCGCGGTTCCGGCGCAGCTACACGCTGTACGACCCGGCGGACCTGGTCGCTCTCGTGGGTCCGGACCTCGCGGGTCACGTCGGCAGCGTCATCGACGAGCATGCCGCGATCTACAACGACAGCGCGCTCGACGACGAGGTCAACCGGATGTGCCTCGCGGACGCGCGGCTGTTCATGGCCGGGCTCAACCTCACGTACACGGACCGGGCCAGCATGGCGGCATCGGTTGAAGTGCGGGTTCCGTTCGTCGACAAAGTGGTCGCCGAGGCCGCCTTCACGATCGCCGGGCGGGACAAGATCCGCGGACGGGTGCAGAAGGCGGCACTCAAGGACGCCGCGGAGAACTGGCTGCCGCGGGAGATCGTGCACCGGCCGAAAGCGTCCTTCGGCGCCCCGCTGCGCGCCTGGGTACGCAACGACCTGCGTGAGCTGATCGGCGACGTGCTCGTGAACGGCGAGCTGACGCAGGCCGGGATGCTCCGCAAGCAGGCGGTGCAGCGCCTCATCGCGGACGAGCAGGCAGGCCGTGAAGACTACGCCAAGCAGATCTGGCAGCTGCTGTCGATGGAGCTGTGGTACCGCCAGGTGCGGGCCGCCGGGGTAGCAGCCTTACCTGTCGCGACTATTCAAGGGAATCGATGAAGCAGATAGCCCAGAACTACAAGTCGGGGGAGCTGGCGGTGCTCGACGTGCCTGCCCCGGTCTGCCGTCCCGGCGGTGTTCTCGTCCGGTCGCTGTTCTCGCTGATCTCGACAGGCACCGAGATGATGAAGGTGACCGAGGCCAGCATGTCGATGGTGGGCATGGCGCGAGCGCGGCCGGACCAGGTGCGCAAGGTCCTCGACCAGGTGCAGCAGCAGGGCCTCGTCACCACCTACAAGAAGGTGATGAACAAGCTCGACTCATACACGCCGCTCGGCTACTCGCTGTGCGGAGTGGTGACAGAGGTCGGGCGCGGCGCCGAAGAGTTCAAGGTCGGACAGCTGGTCGCCTGCGCCGGCAACGAACAGGCTCTGCACGCCGAGTACAACTGGGTCCCTGTCAACCTCTGCGCCGTGGTGCCGCAGGGCGTACTGCCTGAGCACGCCGCGTTCGCGACCGTGGCATCGATCTCCATGCACGGCGTGCGGCGCGCTGAGGTGCAGCTTGGCGAGACGGCGGCGGTGATCGGCCTTGGCCTGATCGGCCAGCTCGTCGTGCGGCTGCTCGTCGCGGCCGGCGTCCAGGCGGTCGGCATCGACCCGGTGCCCGACAGGTGCCGTCTCGCGGAGAAGGCCGGCGCGGCTATCGCGGGATCGCCCGACGAGCTGGACGCGGTGCTGACCGAGCTCGCCCGGATGACCAACGGCCGTGGCGCCGACCACGTGTTCCTTTCCGCGGGCGGGTCGAGCAACGGGCCCGTCGAGATGGCCGTGAAGCTGGCCAGGGACCGTGCCCGGGTGGTCGACATCGGCAAGATGAAGCTGGACCTGCCCTGGAACGCCTACTACGAGAAGGAACTCGACGTCCGGTTCTCCCGGTCCTACGGGCCCGGCCGGTACGACACCCGGTACGAGCTTGACGGCATCGACTACCCGGCCGGGTACGTCCGGTGGACCGAGAAGCGCAACCTCGAGTCGTTCCTCGACCTGGTCGCCCGGAACGAGCTCGAGGTGGGGACGCTCATCGACGGCGTCTTCCCGATGGCCGACGCGGCCAAGGTCTACGAGGACCTGAAGTCGGGCCAGCTGAAGGCCATCGGCGTGCTGCTCGAATACCCGGTCCCGGCCCAGGACGCGCCCGCGCCCGCGACGAGCACGGTGCTGCCCGGCGCGAAGACACCGCCCGTTCGGAAAAATCCTGCCGGGAAGAAGGACCGGATAGCGATCGGCTTCGTCGGCGCGGGGAACTACGCGTCATCGATGCTGCTGCCGCACCTCGCCAAGCTCGCCACCGCCGACCTAGCGCACGTCGCGACCACCAAGTCGCTGTCCGCGGTGAATGCCCAGAAGAAGTTCGGCTTCACCACCGCGTCCACGGACGCGGACTCGGTGTTCGAGGATGAGTCGCTCGAGGCGATCTTCGTCGTGACCCGGCACGCCACCCACGCCAGGCTCGTCTGCCGCGCGCTTGAAACGGGGAAGGCGGTATTCGTCGAGAAGCCGCTGGCGCTGACCCGGGAGGAGGCCGACCAGATCGCGGAGGTCATCGAGCGGACGGGCAACGACCGGCTGATGGTCGGCTTCAACAGGCGTTTCGCCCCGCTGCTTGTGGCGATGAAGAAGGACTTCGGCACCGCGGCGGGCAGTTCGGTGACCCGCTACCTCGTGAACGCCGGCCCGCTGGCCAAGGACAGCTGGTATCTCAACGAGGAGGCCGAAGGGTCCCGTTTCGCCGGCGAAGGCGGGCACTTCATCGATACCCTCGCCTGGTGGGCGGACAGCGTGCCCGAAGAGGTCTACGCCGTCCGTGGCCCGGAGAAGGGCGACGTCACCGCGACCTTCCGGTTCGCTAGCGGGGCGTCAGGAACCATCGCGTACCTGACCGGCGGTAACAGCCGCTTCCCGAAGGAGACGCTGGACGCGACCGGCGGCGGCCGCAGCGCGCGGCTCGACAACTTCCGCGCGGCGGCGGTCTGGTCCGCTCGTGGGAAGAGCAGCACAAAGGCGCGTGGCGGCCAGGACAAGGGGCAGCAGGCAGAGATGGCAAGCTTCGTCGAGGCGGTCAGGACAGGCGCGCCAATGCCGATCAGCGCCGACTCGCTGCTGGCCACCACGCGAGCCACCATCGCCGTGGGCGAGAGCCTGCTGAGCGGGCGCCCGGAGGCGGTGTGAGCGGTTCCGGCCAGTCGCGGCTCGGCTGGTATGCCCGCCGGCTGGGCAGGATGTCGCCCGCCGAGATGACCTGGCGCGCTCGCGACCAGGCGGTCAAGGCGACATGGTCGCGGCGTCAGGTGCGGCCGGCCGACCTGGCGGGGCTCTCCGCGCCGCCTGGTGAGCGGCGGTTCACCAGCGTGCTGCCGGCCGGCACCGCCGCACGGGTGCCTGACACGGCGCGCAAGTCCGTCATCGCCGCGGCTGACCAGCTGATGGCCGGTGAGTGGGAGGTACTCGGCGTCGTCAGGAACGACCTGGACGCGCCCGACTGGTTCGCCGACCCGGTGACCGGCCGCCGCAGCGACCCCGGGCAGTACGCGTTCAGCATCAACCACCGCTCCCAGGAGCAGACAGGCAACATCAAGCAGGTCTGGGAGATCTCGCGGATGCAGCACCTGACGCTGCTCGCGACGGCGTGGTTCCTCACTGAAGAGGAGGGGTACGCCGAGCAGGTGGCGCGGCAGCTCCGCTCCTGGTGGCAGCAGAACCCGTTCTTGTCCGGCGTGCACTGGACGAGCGGCATCGAGGTCGGCATCCGCCTGATCAGCTTGGCATGGATCAGGCGGCTGCTCGACGGCTGGCCTGGTGTCGCTGACCTATTCGAGGACAACCCGCTCGCGGTCGCGCAGGTCCGCTGGCACCAGCAGTACCTCGCCGGGTTCCGCAGCCGGGGTTCGTCGGCGAACAACCACGTGATCGCCGAAGCGGCCGGCCAGCTCGCGGGCGCCTGCGCGTTCCCGTGGTTCGGCCGCAGTGACCGCTGGCGCCGGAATGCCGCTGACCTGCTAGAGCGGGAGCTGATCCACAACACGTTCCCGTCGGGTATCAACCGTGAACTGGCCACCGACTACCAGTGTTTCGTGGCTGAACTCGGCTTGCTGGCCGCCGTCGAGGCCACGGCGGCCGGGCATCCGGTATCCGACGCCGTGTGGACGCTGCTGTGCGCGATGACCGACAGCGGCGCGGCACTGCTTGACTCCGCGCTCCGGCCGCCCCGTCAGGGTGACGGTGACGACGGCCGCGCGATCCTGCTCGACCCGCCCGCGGAGAGCCGCTGGCCGGCACTGCTCGCGGCCGGCGACGCGCTGTTCGGCCGCCTGGACTGGTGGCCGCACCCGGCGCCGGACGCGGGCAGCGTGCTCATGGGCGCGCTGGCCGGAGCGCGCCGCGAGGTGGCAGGCAGGCCGCGGCGGCGCCCGTCTCGTTTCGCGGACGCTGGCATCGCGATCCTGCGCACGAGCGGCCCTGCCCCGGAGATCTGGTGCCGGTGCGACGGCGGCCCGCACGGGTTCCTGTCGATCGCCGCGCACGCGCACGCCGACGCGCTGGCCGTCGAAGTCCGGCACGCCGGCACGGACATCCTGGCCGACCCGGGAACGTACTGCTATCACGGCGAGCCGGCGTGGCGCACCTACTTCCGGTCGACGATCGCGCACAACACGGCCGAGATCGGCGGACGCAGCCAGTCCGTCGAAGGCGGCCCGTTCCTGTGGCTGCGGCACGCGCGGACCTGGGAGATCGAGGCCGGCGACCCCGACCTGAACTGGACCGCGGAGCACGACGGCTACAGCCAGCTCAGTTCGCAGGCCTTCCACCGGCGCTCGGTCCGCCTCGACCCGCAAGCTCGTGCCGTCGACATCATCGACGTGATCGACGGCGCCGGGCACGACGTGCGGCTGGCTTTCCACTTCGGCCCGCTCGTCCAGGTATCCCTTGACGGCGCTCTCGCGTGGCTCGCCTGGCCGGACGCCGCTGTGCCCGGCGCGGCGCGCATGGAACTGCCCGCGGGCCTGCGGTGGAGCCTGCACCGGGGCGAGACCGATCCCATCCTCGGGTGGTACTCGGAGGGACTCGGCCGCCGTGTGCCGGCGGGCACGCTCATCGGCGTAGGTAGCTGTCGGCGGGACACGGCGCTCTTCACACGGCTAGAGTTTCACGGGGATTACGAGTTTCACGAGGATTATGGCGACTCGCCCGCTTACCCCAGCGCGCCACCATCGCAGTCATCTTCCGCCAGTTCAGGCGAAGAGCCGGATACTCCCGCGGAGGCCCAATGAGTCAGCAGCCGATGAACCTGCGGCGATCTAGCCAGGTTGTGCGCAGAAACAGGATCCTCCTCGGCGCGTTGGTCGTGCTCGGCCTCGCCGGGGGCGCCGCTTACGGCGTCGTCACCCCGCCCAAGCTCACCAGCCAGGCCCTTGTCTTCGTCCCGAGCAGCACAAGCGCGCCGGCGGCTACCGAGGCCGTGATCGCGGACAGCATCCCGGTGCTGGAAAGCGCACTGCCCGACGTCCCGGTGACAGACCTGCGCAAGCAGGTGCAAGTAACCGAACAGACGGCCAACGTCCTCCAGATCAGCGCGACGGGCACAAGCGCCGCGCAGGCAGAAGCCAACGCCAACGCGGTGGCGAACGCCTTCATCGCCTACGACAAATCGGCGGCTAACCCCGTCGGCCCCGTGACGGCGCACGTGCTCGCTTCGGCGAGCCCCGCCACCGGAACTTCAGCGCTCGTGCACAGGATGACCTTCGCCGGGATCGGCGCGCTGATCGGACTCCTGCTCGGCTACGTCCTCGCGCTCGCGGTCGGCCGCCGGAACCGCAAGCTGCGGCTGCGCGACGATATCGCGAACGCCGTCGGCATTCCCGTGCTCGCTTCCGTGCCGGCCGCCCATCCGTCGAGCCCGGGGGACTGGGGGAAGCTGCTGAGCTCCTACGACCCGGGTGCCATCTACGCGTGGCGGCTGCGGAAGACGCTGCAGCAACTTGCCCTCGCCGGGGTGCGGCTCAGCGGGGACAGTGACGACGACACCAAGGGCTCGTCGTCGGTGTCGGTCATCTCGCTGGCGAACGATCCCGGCGCCCTGGCTCTCGGGCCGCAGCTGGCGGTGTTCGCATCGTCGCTTGGCATCCCCACGGTTCTCGTCGTCGGACCCCAGCAGAACCCGAATGTCACCGCCACGCTCAAGAGGGTGTGCGCCGAGCTGAAGTCACCACCGGGGCGGCCCCTGCTGTGGACGGCGGCTACTGAGGACCGCGAGGCGGCCGGTCATCCAGACGCGGTGCTCAGCGTCCTGGTGGCGGTGGTCGACCCGGGCCAGCCGCGGGTGGCCGACACGATGCGCGGAACAGCGACGATCATCGGCGTGACGGCGGGCGCATTGACCGCCGACGAGCTCGCCAGGGTCGCGGTCAGCGCCGCCTCCGACGACCGTGACATCGCCGGCATCCTCGTCGCGAACCCCGACCCCGCGGATCAGACGACAGGGCGCGTCCCGCAGCTGGCGGGGGCGCCCCGCCAGGTGATGCCGACGCGTATCACTGGCAAAGTGACGGAGGCCAAGCGGTGATTGACCAGAATCCGACGACGAGCGTCTCCGGCGCCGACGACCTGCGGGAGCGGTTGTGGGCGTACGAGGACTTCAGCACCGCGCAAGAACACCCCTCGATCGAAGTCACCGGCTCGTTTACGAGCCTTGGATTCCTCCGGGCCGCGCTGCGGCGCGGCAGGCGCTTCTGGCTCGGCATGGGGGCCGTCGGGCTCGTGGTCGGCATCGCCATCTTCGCGGAGCTCCCGCCCGCGCACTCCGCGTCGACGACGGTGCTGCTCACCGTCGCGGCCGGCAGCGACCCCAACACGACGATGCTGACCGACCAGTCCATGGCGGCGAGCGAGCCGGTCGCCCAGGATGTCATCAGTCAGCTGCATCTGACCCAGACGCCGCAGAGCCTGCTCGCGTCCGTTACCGCCACGGGCATCACAGAAGAGGTGCTGCAGATCACGGTCAAGGCGAAGACGAGTGACCTCGCGGTATCCGAAGCTCAGGCGTTCGCCACGTGGTTCCTGAGGTACCGCGCCCAGGTGCTCGCCGACCAGCAGACGCAGCAGACCAAGGCGCTGGACAAGCAGGTCACCCTGGCCCAGCAGAAGGTCGCCACGACCCGGCAGAAGCTCATCAGCGCCCACGTGAGCATTCCGACCATCGCCCTGATCTATCCGCCGTGGGGCCAGCCGCCGAAGACCGCGGCCCAGAAGCTCCGGGAGCAGTTCTCGCTCGCCGCTACCAACTACGAGACCGTGCAGTCCAACGTCGCCACGACTATCCAGCAGAACGAGATAGCCGTCGACACCCAGATCTACGGCAGCCAGGTCCTCGACCCGGCGACCGCGGCGAAGTACTCGGTGCCCAAGTACCTCGGCTACGACATCGGCGGCGGCCTGTTCGGCGGCTTCGTGCTCGGCATGATCATCGTCATCGTCCGGGCGCTGGTCTCCGACCGGCTGCGGCGGCGGGACGATATCGCGGCGGCCTTCGGCGCTCCGGTGAAGCTCAGCGTCGGACCACTGAAGAAAGGCGCGTCCAGGCAAAGCGACCTGCGGCGGATCGCAGCCTTGCTGCGGCGCTCGCTCCCCGGCACCGCCGACGGGCCCGCGGCGCTCGCCGTGGTGCCCGTGGACAACGCGAAGATAGTGGCGCCGGCCGTGGCGGCGCTGGCCCAGGCCTGCGCCGCGGAAGGCAAGCGAGTCGCCGTGGCCGACCTCACCCCGGGGGCGCCCGTGGCGCGCGTGCTCGGTGCGCGGGACCCCGGCGTGCAGCGGGTCCAGGCGGGCAACGCGCCCCTGGTCGTCATGATCCCCGACCGGCGCGACGCGGTCCCCGCCGGCCCGCGCCAGCCGTCTGACGCGACCCCGTTGGCGGCACCGCCGGATGAGAAGCTCGTGACCGCGTACCAGTCCGCTGACGTGCTGATCACCGTCGCCGAGCTCGATCCGGCCGTGGGCGGCGAGCACCTGCCGACGTGGGCCACGGACGCCGTGGCGATTGTCACGGCGGGCCATACGCACGGGCAGAAGGCCTACGCGGTCGGTGAGATGATCCGGACGTCCGGCGTGCGCCTCGGCTCCGTCGTCCTCGTGGGGGCGGACGAGACCGACGACAGCCTCGGGCTCGACATGCCCGTCGCTGAGTTCCTGCCGGGAGCGTAATGAAGGTCATGGTCGTGCACAGCCGGTATCGCTCGGCTGTGCCGAGCGGCGAGAACCGGGTCGTCGACCAGGAGTCCGCGGCACTAGCCGGCCTCGGGCACGAGGTCGTCCTGTTCGAGCGCCGCAGCGACGACATCGCCGGATGGCCGAAGGCGAGGAAGGCGACGCTGCCCGCGACGATCGTGTGGAACTCCGCCGCCCGCGCGGACCTCACGGCGCAGTTGCGCGCGCAGCGGCCCGACGTGGTCCATGTGCACAACACGTTCCCGATGCTCAGCCCGGCCGTGCTGTACGCGTGCCGGACCGCGCGGGTGCCTGTCGTCGCGACCATCCACAACTACAAGCTCGTGTGCGCGAGCGGTGACTTCTTCCGCGCGGGCGCGCCGTGTCACGACTGCGCTCCCGGCCGGCCGCTGCCGGCGCTGCGCCACGGCTGCTACCGCGGCTCGCGCGTCGCGACCGCGCCTGTCGTGACGTCGTCGGCCGTCCACCGCACCGCCTGGCGATCGCTGGTCGCCGCGTACATCTTCATCTCGCAGTCACAGCGAGACCTGCTCCACGGCTACGGGTTCCCGGCAGACCGGGCCTTCGTCAGGCACAACATGATCCCCGCTCGGGAGATCACGAGCGCTGCTCGCGAGGACACGGTCGTGTACGCCGGCCGGCTGGACGCGGCCAAGGGAATTCCCCTGCTGATGAAGGCCTGGGAGCGCTACGAGCAGACCGCTGACCGCCCGGGCCTGCGGCTGGTCATCGCTGGCTCGGGCCCCCTCGACCGCGAGGCAGCCGCCTGGGCGGCGGCACGGTCAGCCGTCCACGTGGCCGGGCAACTCGACCCCGCCGCCTGCGCGCGGGCCATGGCCGCCGCACGCGCCGTCATCGTGCCGTCCGCCTGGGAGGAGACGTTCGGCCTCGCGGCTGTCGAGGCCATGGCGCTCGGGGTGCCCCCAGTCGCCTCCGGACACGGCTCCTTCACGGAACTGATCGCCGACGGCACCGACGGAGTCTTGTTCGCTCCCGGGGATCCCGCGGCCCTCGCCCAGGTCCTCGCGGACATCGACGCGCACCCGGACCGGTACGCGGAATACGGCGAGCAGGCGAGGAAGACCTACGAGCAGCGGTTCGACCCCGACGACGCCATGCGCAAGCTCATCGAGATCTACGAGTACGCGATCGCGAATCCCGTCTGATCGCGGCAGCCAGGGAGCCTCGTGAGCGAACGCGCGCTAAGCGGGAACGGGCAGGGCGAGCGGGCAGGCAATGCCGAGCGCCCCCCGCGCTAGTGAATGGGAGGCAGAATGCGTTTCGCGGAACGGCACCCGCGCCGGATCCCGCGCGAGAGGCGCCGCTGGCCGCGTCCGCTGCCAGCAGCCGGCGCGCTCATCGTCATCCTCGCCGCGGTCGCCGGGTGCACCGGCCAGGGCCAGCCCGCGGGAGGGGGCACCCACACCGCGACGCCAACCCCCCGGCCGTCGCAGTCGTCGCAGACCGGGATACCGTCCCAGGTCAAGGCCGTGTGCGGCGACAAGAGCATCCTGTCGGCCGGGCCGACTTCGGCTCCGGCGAACGCGGTCACCGTGCCCGCCGGCGACGACTCAGGCGTCAACTTCAGCCAGCCGGACACCACTTACTGGTTCGCGCCCGGCGTGCACACGCTCGGGAGCAGCCAGTATTCGCAGATCATCCCGGGTAACGGCGCGACATTCACCGGGGCGCCAGGCGCCATCCTGGACGGCGAACAGGTCAACGACTACGCGTTCAGCGGCAGCGCGACGAACGTCACGATCAAGTACCTCACCATTGAGAACTTCGGTGGCCCGGGCGGGAACCAGAACGAGGGCGTGGTCAACCACCAGTCCGCCACTGGCTGGACCGTCACCCATTCGACGATCACCCGCAACGCGGGAGCGGGAGTGATGCTCGGCAGCCACGACACGCTCTCCTATGACTGCATCTCCGACAACCAGCAGTACGGCTTCAACGCCTACGCCGCGCCGACCCCGCCCGCTGACCTGCTGCTCGATCACAACCAGATCTCCGGCAACGACACCTACAACTGGGAGGCGCACATCTCCGGCTGTGGCTGCACGGGTGGCGGGAAGTTCTGGGACGTGGACGGCGCGGTCATCACGGACAACTGGATCACCGGAAACCACAGCGTCGGGCTCTGGGCCGACACGAACAACCGCGGGTTCGAGATCAAGGACAATTACATCGCGGACAACTACTCGTACGGCATTATCTACGAGATAAGCTACAACGCGCTGATCACGGGCAACACATTCGCCCGCAACGGGATAGGCGAGGGCCCTGCGAACCCCGGATTCCCGACCAGCGCGATCTACATCTCCGAGTCCGGCTCCGATGACCGGGTGCCAGGGAATTATGGCCATGTCTTCGAGATCAGCGACAACCAGTTCCTGAATAACTGGGGCGGCGTCATCCTCTGGGAAAACTCGAACCGGTACTGCAACTCGCCGGCTAACACGAGCTCAGGAGCCTGCACCCTCGTCGATCCCTCTGTAGCCACCCTGCAGTCCTGCAATCCGGGCAACATAAGCAAGGAACCGTACTTCAATGACTGCCGCTGGAAGGTGCAGAACGTGGCGGTCGATCATAATGTCTTCGATTTCAACCCGGCCGACGTGGGGTCGAAATGCACGCCGCAGAATGGCTGCGGCTTCCAGGGCATATTCTCCGAATGGGGCACCTACCCATCGTGGAGCCCGTACAAGGCAACGGTTGTCGAGCAGCACATCACGTTCGACCAGAACAACCACTTCTTCGACAACGACTACAACGGGCCGTGGAAGTTCATGGCCGTGCAGCAGGGCGACATGATGAGCTGGCTGAAATGGCGGGGCACCCCGTATGGCCAGGACCGGGACAGCACGTTCAACGCGACGGGCGACTGACCCCGCCGCCGCCGCATGCGGGCCGCCCGGTCACGTGAGCAGCCTGATCGCCTCGGCGAGCGACGGCGCGTTCTTGTCGCGGTGGGACATCACGGTCACCGGCAGGGGCCACGGGATGTTCAGCTCGGGGTCATCGAACGCGATCGACACGTCTTCGGCCGGGTCGTGTGGCCGGTCGATCCGGTATGACACGTCGGCGGGCTCGGTGAGCGCCTGGAAACCGTGTGCGCAGCCGGCCGGCACGTAGAGCGTCACCTGCTCGTCGTCGCGCAGCTCGAAGCTCTCCCAGGCGCGGTACGTCGGCGACCCGGGCCTCAGGTCCACGACCACGTCGAAGATCGCGCCGTACGAACAGCGCACAAGCTTGGACTCCCCGGCGCCCCGCCTGATGTGCATGCCCCTGATGACCCCGCGCACTGACCGCGAAAGGCTGTCCTGCGCGAACGATGCTGGATCGATCCCGGCCGCGCGCACGACGTCCGCGTCGAACGTGCGGGAGAAGAACCCCCGCTCGTCGGCGTGCGGGACAGGCCTGAACAAAAGCGCGCCAGCGATCCGCGGAACCGCACTGACCTGCACGCGTGCTCCTTCCGTCGTCAGGTGCCCGACTCTACTCCGCGTGCACGGCTGGTGTAATCTCCCGTAACGAGGCACGGACCTGCATATCTGGCCTTGGATGGGGACGGAAGGGGTGTGCCGGGCCGGTGACTCGCTGATGGACATGACGCCCGCGCCCGCACGGGCCGGCGCCCGTCGCTTCGTGCCCACATGGTGGCGCAAGGCCGTCGCCGTCCTCGCGGTGCTCATGGTCGTGTTCGCCGCCGCCACAGCGCGGATCCTCATCTGGCCAGCCCAGGGAGCACCGCCCAGTGCCGGCGCCATCGTGATGCTCGCCGGCCCCGGTGACCGGCTGCCCGTGGCGCTCGCGCTCGCCAGGGCGCACCGGGCCCCTGTCCTGGTCGTCTCGCGCGGCTGGATGGGCTACGGCGGCCCGTGCCCGCCCCCGGTACAAGGCGTGCGGACGATCTGCTTCGAACCCAATCCGGGCGACACAAGGGGCGAGGCGGAGTACATCGGCCAGCTCGCGCGGCGCAGCGGCTGGCGCACGCTGATCCTCGTGGCCACGAGACCGCAGGCGGTTCGCGCGCAACTGCTTTTCGGGCGCTGTTTCAGCGGCACCACGTCCGTGATCGCCGCGTCGCTGCCCTGGTACGACTGGCCCTACCAGATCGCGTACGGCTGGGGCGCGCTGCTCAAGGCCGTCTTCGTGGTCCGGGGCTGCTGACCGCCGGCGTGCCCGGTGTGCTGGCGCTACCTCGCTCCACTAGGCTCCATAACGGAACTCCATAACGGAAGGCAAGCGCGTTCGACAGGCAAGGAGCCGACGTGGCGTCCATTGAAGCGGTGCATGCCAGGCAGATCCTGGACTCCCGGGGGAATCCGACCCTCGAGGTTGAGGTCGTCCTCGATGACGGCTCCCTCGGCCGGGCGGGTGTGCCAAGCGGCGCGTCCACCGGCGCGTTCGAAGCCGTGGAGCTGCGCGACGGCGGAAGCGAGTACGGCGGCAAGGCCGTCACGCGCGCCGCCGACGGCGTGGTCGACGAGATCCAGCTTGAGCTGGTGGGCCACGAGGCCGACGACCAGCGGCTGGTCGACCAGGCGCTCATTGACCTGGACCGGACGCCCGGCAAGTCACGGCTCGGGGCGAACGCGATCATCGGCGTGTCCATGGCGGTGGCGCGCGCCGCCGCTGAGTCGGCGGGCCTGCAGCTGTTCCGCTACCTGGGCGGGCCGAACGCGCACGTGCTGCCGGTGCCCATGATGAACATCCTGAACGGCGGGGCGCACGCCGATTCCAACGTCGACATCCAGGAGTTCATGATCGCGCCGATCGGCGCGCCGACGTTCGGCGAGGCACTGCGCTGGGGTGCCGAGACTTACCACGCCCTCAAGTCAGTGCTGAAGCAGCACGGCCTGTCCACCGGTGTCGGGGACGAGGGTGGCTTCGCCCCGAACCTCGAGCACAACCGGGCGGCGCTCGACCTGATCATTGAGGCGATCGGCAAGGCCGGGTTCATCCCGGGCCGGGACATCGCGCTCGCGGTGGACGCGGCAGCCACCGAGTTCTACACCGAAGGCAGCTACGTCTTCGAAGGCAAGCCGCGGTCCGCCGAGGAGATGACCGCGATCTACCAGGACTGGCTGGACAGCTACCCGCTGGTGTCGGTCGAGGACCCGCTCGCCGAAGAGGACTGGGCGGGCTGGCAGGCCTTCACCGCGGCCGTGGGCGACCGCGTCCAGGTGGTCGGCGACGACATCTTCGTGACCAACCCGGAACGGATCCGCCGCGGCATCACCGAGCGCTCGGCGAACGCTCTGCTCGTGAAGGTGAACCAGATCGGGACCGTCGCCGAGACCTTCGACGCGGTGTCGCTGGCGCACCGCGCCGGGTTCGCCTGCATGATCAGCCACAGGTCCGGCGAGACCGACGACACGTTCATCGCGGACCTCGCCGTGGCGACGAACGCCGGCCAGATCAAGACGGGGGCCCCGGCGCGCGGTGAGCGGGTCGCGAAATACAACCAGCTGCTGCGCATCGAGGAGCATCTGGCCGACGCGGCAAGCTACGCCGGAGCGTCCGCGTTCCCGAGGTTCGCCCGCCGCTGATGGGGATGCCAGCCCCCGGGGGGCAGAATTCCGGCACGGAGGGCGCTGGCTCCCGCCCTCCTGCTTCCCCCGCGGTGTCGGCCGCGCAGGCCGCCGCCTTCGCGGCTGCCGCCCGGTCGACGAGGCTGACCGGACGGGCCGCGCTGCTCGCCGTGGTGATCTGCGCGATCGCGCTGAGTCTCGCCTACCCCGTCCGGGAGTACATCGCGCAGCGGCAGCAGATCGACCAGTACCTGGCGCAGCAGCAGACGATATCGGCGCAGGTCAAAGCCCTGCAGGAACAGGAAACAAGGCTGGGCCAGACCTGGTACGTCGAGCAGCGGGCCCGTGACGAGCTGCACATGTGCTTCCCCCAGGAGCAGTGTTACGACGTGATCTCCGGCCAGCCCGCGCCAGCGGCGACGCCGCACAGCACCGCTCCGGCTGTCCCCTGGTACGCGAAGCTCTGGTCGTCGGTGCAGCGTGCCGACGCCGAACCCGGCCGATGATCTCACGGTCAGACATGGCCGCCGTCGCGGTGCAGCTCGGCCGCGCCCCCCGCGGCCTGCGCGCGGTCGCGCACCGCTGCCCCTGCGGGCTGCCTGACGTAGTGGAGACCGCGCCAAGGCTGCCGGACGGCAGCCCGTTTCCGACGCTGTATTACCTCACGTGCCCGCGTGCCGCCGCGGCCGTCAGCGGCCTTGAGGCGGCGGGCATGATGCGGGACATGACCGCGCGGCTTGCCGCCGACGCCGCTGTCCGGGCGGCGTACGAGCGGGCGCACCGCGACTACCTCGCCCGGCGAGCGGCGGCCGCGGCCGCCGCCGGCGTGGCGCCGCTGCCGGCGGGAACGCAGAGCGCGGGCGGCATGCCCGACCGGGTCAAGTGCCTGCACGCGCTGGCGGCGCACGAGCTTGCCGCGCCAGGCGCGAACATCTTCGGGCGCGAGGCGCTGGCGGCGGCCGGGCAGTGGTGGGCGCGCGGCGCCTGCGTGACAGCGCCCCAGGCGGACCCCGCGGCGGACCCCGCGGCGGACCCCGAGGTGACGCCGTGATCAGGCGGGTGGCCGCGATCGACTGCGGAACGAATTCGATCAGGCTGCTGATCGCCGATGTCGACAGGCAGCGAACCACGCTGAGCGACGTGGCACGGGAAATGAGGATCGTCAGGCTCGGGGAAGGCGTGGACAGGACGGGGCGCCTGTCCAGCGCGGCGCTGGACCGGACGATCGGCGCGCTGGCCGAATACGCGGACCTCATCGCGCGGGCGGCGCCGGCCGCCGTCCGGATGGTGGCGACGAGCGCAACCCGGGACGCGGAGAACTCGCTCGAGTTCGTGGACCGGGTCAAAGAGGTGCTCGGTGTCGCTCCGGAAGTCGTGACCGGCGACGAGGAAGCACTGCTTTCGTTCACGGGGGCGACGCGGGAACTCGTCGGCTCCGCGCTCGCCACGGCAGGCAGCTGCCCGCCGCCCTACCTGGTCACCGACATCGGCGGCGGCTCCACCGAGTTCGTCCTCGGCGGGCCCGAGGGAGTCAGCGGGGCTCGTTCGGTGGATATCGGGTGCGTCCGGATGACCGAGCGGCATTTGCACGGCGACCCGCCGTCCGCGACCGAGGTGGCGGCGGCGACCGCGGACATCGACAGCGCCCTCGACGTCGTCGCCGCGAGCCTGCCGGCGGCTGGCCAGGCGCGGACGCTGGTCGGCCTGGCCGGGTCCGTCACGACGGTCGCCGGGATCGTGCTCGGCCTCGACAGCTACGACGCGGGCCGCATCCACCACTCGCGGATCACCGCCGCGCAGACCCCCGCCGTCACGAACGCGCTGCTGCGCCAGACTCGCGCGCAGCGCGCGGCCATCGCCGTGATGCATCCAGGACGGGTCGATGTCATCGGCGCGGGCGCCCTGGTGCTCGACCGGATCATCACCCGGTTCGGGTTCGCCGGGGTCCTGGTCAGCGAGCATGACATCCTCGACGGCATCGCATGGTCGCTGGTCCCGTAGCGCCCGGCAGCGGCTGGCCAGGCGACCCCGCGGACGCCGCCACCCCGGTCGCGCGCAGCGACGCTGACGTCCGCGGGCTCGCCCCGGGCGCGCTGTCGCTCGCCGAGCTGACCGCGAGGCAGTCGGTGTGCCGCGCCTGCCCTCGGCTCGTCGAATGGCGTGAGGAAGTCGCGGCCGTGCGCCGCAAGTCATTCAGGGACGAACAGTACTGGGGACGCCCCATCCCCGGCTGGGGGGACCCGGCGCCGCGTGTGCTCATCGTCGGCCTCGCGCCCGCCGCTCACGGCGGCAACAGGACAGGGCGGGTGTTCACCGGCGACCGCAGCGGTGACGTACTGTTCGCCTCGCTGCACCGCTGCGGGCTGGCGACGCAGGCGGCGAGCGTCTCCGCTGGGGACGGCCAGCGGCTGACAGGCGCGCGCATGGTCGCAGCGGTCCGCTGCGCGCCGCCGGACAACAAGCCCACCCCTGCCGAACGCGACACCTGCGCGCCCTGGCTCACCGCGGAACTGCGACTGGTGGCGCCGGACCTGCGGGCGATCGTCTGCCTGGGCGGCTTCGCCTGGCAGGCGCTCTGGCCGGTGCTCGGCGACGTGGGCTACGCGCTGCCACGCCCGCGACCGGCGTTCGGGCACGGCAGGGAAGTCGCGCTCGGCGCGGATCGCCGCGTGCTCCTCATCGGCTGCTATCACCCGAGCCAGCAGAACACGTTCACGGGCCGCGTCACGTCCGGCATGCTCGACGCGGTCTTCAACCGCGCCCGCGAGTGGGCCGTGATTGGGTGACGTAATCCCGCCAGCCCTGCCTCGTTCCGCGCGAATTTTGCGTTGTATGAACACATTAATCCCGCCTCCGGCATAAGTCTCGCCGGAAGTCAGCGCGGGGGCGCGCATATTACGAGCGCCCGCGATGGTCTCCGTGCGGCTACCGTTCGTCCGCGCGATTGATTTAGCGTTCAGTCAAGGTCGTGATCCCCTGTTTTCCTGCCGCGGAGCCAGTGTGGCTGTATTGGTTCGCTATACGCCTTCGCATCACGGGGACTCGTGGGTGTCGTGTGCTCACTACCGTTCTCTGCCGGCACCGCCACCAGCGGCTGGCAGACCTCGCGGCCAGCGCTCCCGCCACCGCTGACCAGTCCCGATGACTGCCGATCACATCCCGTTTACTTGATCTTGATTTGATTACCCTCCGTGCGAGATCCCCGGAATGCCGATAAGCCGAAAATGCGCGCTTGGATAACAGGTGGCTTGCGAACTGCCACTTTGCTGGATAGATATCGAATCCGGGTTATTATTAGGGCGCCCCCGTAGCCCAAGGGCAGAGGCCGGCCCCCTAAAAGGGTCCGCAGTGTCGGTTCGAACCCGACCGGGGGCACACTTTAGCGCGCAATCTAGCGCGCGAAATTCCCGTGCATCTGCATCTGCATAAGCAATTGCAGATGCACTCACGGGACGCGGAAAAGGGCGCGACTGGCGCGTACGCGAGGGGCGCGGCGCGGTGTCCGATGGGGGCCGGCAGGACGATCTAGGGGGCTCATAGCGAACTAAGACGGGGGGCGGGCCTTGCCAGGCGCCCGCTAGGCGCCCGTCAGACGGTACCAGGCGCGGCGCGCACGCGGCGCGGAGGGAGCGCATGCCTGACGGCAGGCTCAACAGCAAGGCGTGACGCGGCGGCGTTGCCGCGATAGATGACTCGTGCAGCCGGGCGCGCGAACGCGTGGCGCGCCCCGCGGGGGTTACGCGCCGAACAATCGCGTGCGGCGCCGTACTTCGTACTCGTGAACGATGGCGGTGGCGTAGCGGTCGCAGATGCCGTGCTCGTCGGCGAGCCAGTTGGCACGCTCTTCACGGCGCAGGAAGGCAGGCCCCGATTCCAGGTGCCTGAACCATTCCGCAAGCTCGCGACCCGTAACGAAGGGGATGCGGGCGATGAGGCTCTTGTGCATGTCTGGCGTGTGCGTCAGCGACATTGACACCTCCAGGGGAAGCCGCTTATCAGATGAGACTGCCTCACCTGAGGGCACCTGGCAAGACCCAGACCGCAACCTTCCCGTAATGTCCCGTTTGGCCTCGACTGGAGGGAGTGTGGTGCGGCCTTACTTGTGGCGCGAGTGGGTCAGCTGAGCCGCTCGACCACCATCGCCATGCCCTGGCCGCCGCCCACGCACATCGTCTCGAGCCCGGTCGTCTTGTCGTGGAACTGCAGGCTGTTGAGCAGTGTCGTGGTGATCCGCGCCCCGGTCATGCCGAACGGGTGCCCGACGGCGATCGCCCCGCCGTTGACATTCAGCCGGGCCAGGTCGATGCCCAGGTCCTGATACGAGGGGATGACTTGCGCCGCGAACGCCTCGTTGATCTCCACGAGATCGATGTCGGAGATCGCCATCCCCGCCCGGCCTAGTGCCTGCCTGGACGCTTCCACCGGGCCGAGGCCCATGATCTCAGGCGACAGCGCGCTCACCCCGGTCGACACGATCCGGGCCAGCGGCGTGATGCCAAGCGAGGCCGCCTTCACGTCGCTCATCACGATGACGGCCGCCGCGCCGTCGTTCAGCGGGCAGCAGTTCCCCGCGGTCACCGTGCCGTTCGCGCGGAACGCGGGCTTGAGGGTGGCGACCTTCTCAAGCGAGGTGCCTGGCCGCGGCCCGTCGTCCGCGGACACGACATCCCCTGAGGGCAGCGTCACCGGCGTGATCTCCCGCTGCCAGAACCCGTCCGCGAGCCCCTTCTCCGCGAGGTTCTGCGACCGGACCCCGAACTCGTCCTGCTCCTGGCGGCTGATGCCGCGCAGCGCCGCCACGTTCTCCGCGGTCTGCCCCATCGCGATGTAGATGTCGGGCAGCTCGCCCGCCGAGCGCGGGTCGTCCCAGGAGGAGGCGTCGGCCGCGGCGGTCTGCTCAGTGCGCGCCGCGGCGGTGCCGAACAGCGGGTTCCGGGTGTCCGGCCACGTGTCGCTGGTACCGGCGATGCCCCGGGACACGCACTCCACGCCGGCGGAGATGAACACGTCGCCTTCGCCCGCCTTGATCGCGTGGAACGCCATCCGGGTAGTCTGCAGCGACGATGAGCAGTAGCGATTGACGGTGGTCCCGGGAAGATGGTCCTGGCCGAGCAGGACAGCGACCACGCGCGCCATGTTGAACCCCTGCTCGCCGCCGGGCAGGCCACAGCCGAGCATGAGGTCGTCGATGTCAGCCGGGTCCAGCTGCGGGACCTTCGCCAGTGCCGCCGAGACGATCTGCACGACAAGATCGTCTGGCCGGATCGAGGTAAGGGATCCTTTGAACGCCCGGCCGATAGGCGAACGGGCGGTTGCGACGATTACTGCCTCCGGCATGGCGGGCGCCTCCTGAATATCCGTGTCACGAACACGTTAACAGGACCCGGCTGACCGCAGCCGATAGCGTCTGTCTAGAACGAAGGGGGTGGACCCGTGCAGGTGTACGACTCGCTGACCGAGGTGATGGGCGGCACGCCGCTGGTCCGGCTGCACGCCGTGACCCGCGGCATCGCACGGACGCGCGACGTGCTCGCCAAGGTGGAGTACATGAACCCTGGCGGCTCGGTCAAAGACAGGATCGCGCTGCGGATGATCGAGACCGCCGAGCGCGCGGGCACGCTGAGACCAGGCGGCACGATCATCGAGCCGACCTCGGGAAACACTGGGGTGGGTTTGGCGATCGTGGCGCAGGCCCGCGGCTACAAGTGCGTGTTCGTGTGCCCCGACAAGGTGGCACAGGACAAGATCAGCGTGCTGCGCGCCTACGGCGCCGACGTCGTCGTGTGCCCCGGCGCGGTCGCGCCCGAGCACCCGGACTCGTACTACAGCGTGGCCAGGCGCCTGGCGCGGACGACGGAGGGCGGCTGGCAGCCGGACCAGTACGCCAACCCGGACAACCCGGCCGCGCACTACCACGGGACCGGCCCGGAGATCTGGGAGCAGACCGAAGGCCGGGTGACCCACTTCGTGGCCGGGATCGGCACCGGCGGCACGATCTCAGGCACTGGCCGGTACCTCAAAGAGGTCTCCGGCGGCACGGTGAAGATCATCGGCGCGGACCCGGAAGGCTCGGTCTACTCCGGCGGAACAGGTCGCCCTTACCTGGTGGAGGGCGTGGGCGAGGACATCTGGCCCATCACTTTCGACCGCGAGATCGCCGACGAGGTGATCGCGGTGAGCGACGCCGACTCGTTCAACATGACGCGGCGGCTGGCCCGTGAGGAGGCGCTGCTCGTCGGCGGGTCCGCCGGGCTGGCCGTGGTGGCCGCGCTGCGCGTGGCAGCGGAAGCCGGCCCGGACGACATGATCGTCGTCTTGCTGCCCGACGGCGGGCGAGGCTACCTGTCGAAGATCTTCAACGACGAGTGGATGGCCGACTACGGGTTCCTGCGCGCGCAGACGAGCGAGCCGACTGTCAGGGACCTGCTGGCGGCGCGGGAACGCGACACGACGCGCACGATGCCCGCGCTCGTCCACGTGCACCCCGACGAGACCGTGGCGCAGGCGATCGCGCTGCTGCGCGAGTACGACGTCTCGCAGCTGCCCGTGGTCCGCCAGGAGCCGCCGCTGATGGCCGCCGAGGTCGCCGGGTCCGTCGACGAGCGCGACCTGCTCGACGCGCTCGTGAGCGGCCGTGCGAAGCCGAACGACCACGTGCAGGACCACATGGGCCCCCCGCTGCCGGTGATCGGGCAGGGCGAGCCGGTGAGCCGCGCCGCCGCCGCGCTTGAGAAGTCGGGCGCCGCGCTCGTGCACGCGGACGGCAAGCCCGCCGCCGTGCTCACCCGTCAGGACCTCCTTTCCTTCTACGCGGAGACGGCACGATGAACTTCGAGACACTGGCGATCCACGCCGGGCAAGAGCCGGACCCGATGACCGGCGCGGTGGTACCGCCGATCTACCAGACGTCGACCTACAAGCAGGACGGCGTCGGCGGCACCCGGGGCGGCTACGAGTACTCGCGCACCGCCAACCCGACGAGAAAAGCGCTCGAGGACTGCCTGGCCGCCCTTGAGGGCGGCACCAGCGCGTTCGCGTTCGCCTCTGGCATGGCCGCCGAGGACTGCCTGCTCCGCACGCTGTGCCAGCCCGGCGACCACGTGCTCATTCCGGCCGACGCTTACGGCGGCACGTACCGGCTGTTCGCGAAGGTGCTGAGCCGCTGGGGCATCAGCTATGACGCGGTCCCGCAGACGGACATCGACGCTGTGCGCGAGGCCCTGCGCGCGCGCAGGACGCGGCTAGTCTGGGCCGAGACTCCCACCAACCCGCTGCTGTCGATTGTGGACCTGGGCGCGCTCGCCGACGCGGCGCACGCCCACGGCGCGCTCCTGGTCGCCGACAACACGTTCGCCTCACCGTACCTGCAGCGCCCGCTCGAGTCCGGCGCCGACGCGGTCGTGCACAGCACGACCAAGTACCTGGGCGGCCACTCCGACGTGGTGGGCGGCGCGGTGGTGCTCCGCGACGCCGGGCACGCCGCCGACCTCGCCTTCAACCAGAACGCCACCGGGGCAGTCGCGGGCCCCTTCGACGCGTGGCTCACCCTGCGGGGCGTCAAGACGCTGGCCGTGCGGATGGACCGGCACTGCGCCAACGCGGCCGCGGTCGCGGAGATGCTCACGGGTCACCCCGCGGTCAGCCGCGTCTACTACCCGGGACTGCCGGAGCATCCGGGTCACAAGCTGGCCGCCGACCAGATGCGCGGCTTCGGCGGGATGGTCTCGTTCCGCCTGCTCGCCGGCGAGGTGAGGGCGCTGGACGTCTGCGCAAGGACCCGTCTGTTCACGCTGGGCGAGTCGCTCGGCGGCGTGGAGTCGCTGATCGAGCACCCGGCCCGGATGACGCACGCGTCCGTCGCCGGGTCGGCGCTCGAGGTGCCCGCGGATCTGGTCAGGCTGTCGGTGGGGATCGAGGACGCCGCCGACCTGATTGACGACCTGCGGCAGGCGCTCGCCTAGGACTGCCAGCCTAGGACTGCCAGCCTAGGACTGACTGCCCCACACCATCAGCGCGAGGATCGCCAGCCAGATCAGTGCCGTGATGCCCGCCATCATCGCGATCCGCCCGCGCTCGACCGCCGCGACGTGCAATTCCGCGGCCGCCGTAGCGGGCTGGCCGCCGCGTGCCGCCGCGGGGTCCTGTCCGGTGCTCTGCGCCATTTCCTCCGAACGATCCGTGGCGTCTGCGCTCGCCACCGCTTCTGCTTCCGCCAGGGCCGCGATGGCCTTGCGCTGGTCGCGTGTGATGAGGACGAGCAGGACGGCCGCGACGACGTACAGCGTGATCGACGCGGAGACCCACGGCTTGCTGAAGTCGTGCAGCAGCTGGGTGATGATGAGGCCGAAGACCAGCACAAGCAGCGAGCCGATCGCGTAGCTCGCGGTGACCCGGCGCAGGTAGCCGACCACGACCGTGTTCCGCTTGCGGATGTATCGCGGCGTGGCCATGACGGCGGCGGTCATGGGCCCGATGGTGAAGACGGCCGCCGCGATGTGGAGCCACAGGATGGCGCGATCGGAAAACGACATGCAGACCTCCCATGGGCGCGCAACAGCCCGGGACCAGGACTGGGGCGCCAGATCCCGGGCTGCGACTGCCGGGTAAACCCTTGGCGGCTCGCCTAGCGGCCCGCGGGCTCCTTGGCGGCTGAACCGGCAGGAGTAACCGTCTTCCCCTTGTACTTAAGGGCAAACCAGGCGCCGACCGCGAAGACCACGCCGACGATCAGGCTGCCAGCCGCGCGCAGCGGGTGGTGCCCGGTGGAAGCAACGTGGTGGCCGTGCACGGAGGTGGTCGCGTGGCCGAGGAAACCGGGGAGGGACCCCGCGGGCACCGCCACGTAAATGATGCCGACCACGATGAACGCGAGCGCGATGACGGCAAGGACCACCGCGGATGCCGTCCGGCCTGAAGAGCTGCCGGATCCAGTCGAGGGACTCACTTAGTCCTCCTGTTGAGATGAAGTCAACCGTGCCGCGGCTAACGCGGCGCTTGGGGTTTGTGGTGCTGTGAGGGAATCTGTAGCGGCAAATCTACCGCTGACGTCGGGCACCGCGTGTCCGAAGAAAGTCACTTACCACATATTCGCCGAGATGTTCCGGCGCTGCCCGCAGGACGCGGCCGCCGTTCCGCCTGGCAACATTGTCCACGAACGCGCTGAGCCGGTCGTCCTCGGCCAGCATGAAGATGTTCAACGCGGCATGCCGCCTCGTCATCTTATCCACCTCGGCGAGCGTAAGCTCGACGGTCTCAGGGGACGGCGGCCAGTCGAACCACGGACGGCCGTCCCGCTGCAGGTGCGCGGTCGGCTCGCCGTCGGTGACGATCAGCACCACGGGCTCGTGCTCGGGATGACGGTCCAGGTGCCGCCCGGCCAGCATGAGCGCGTGGTGCAGGTTGGTGCCCTGCACCATGTCCCAGCCCAGGCCCGCGAGCTCGGTCTCGCGCAGCTCCCTGGCGTAGTTGGAGAAGCCGACCACCTGGATGGCGTCTTGCGGGTACTTGCTGCGCAGCAGCGCGTGCAGCGCGAGCGCGGTCTGCTTCGCCGCGGCCCAGGTGCCGCGCAGCGCCATCGAGTAGGACAGGTCGACGAGCAGGCACACCGCGGCGGCGCTGCGCCGCTCGGTCTCCGCGACCTGGAAGTCATGTGCGGTCAGGCGTACTCGCCCGTCCCTGCCGCCCTCAGCCGCGGACCGCAGCAAAGCCTTCCTGACCGTGCCGGGGACGTCGATCGGCTGCTCGTCGCCGAACTCCCACTCCCGCGTGGCGCCGGTCATGTCTCCCGCCTGCCCGGCGTCCTGCAGGTCGTGGTCGCCGGTGCGGTTGCCGTCCTCGAGCCCGGCGAAGACACGGCGCAGCGCCGTGTCGCCGATCCGGCGGACCGCCTTGGGCGTGAGTTCCAGGTTGCCGCCGTTATTGGTCAGGTAGCCCTGCCGCTGCAGCTCGCGCTCGATACGCCGCAGCGCCTCCAGGTCGTCGACCGCCTGCCTGCCGAACGCGCGGCGGACCGCCTCCTCGTCGACGTCGTCGAGGCTGGCGCCGGCGTAGTCCTGCGTGAGCGCGTTCTCGAGTTCGGCGAGGTCGGCCAGGTCGGCGACCGCGCTGGTGGCGTCACCGAGCCCGAGCGGCGTCTCGCCGGACATCCGCACGCCGCGCTGGGGCCTGCCAAGCTCGGGCCGGCGCGCGCGCAGCGCGTCGGCGAGCGCCGCCATCTCGGCGGCGAGCCCCGCGTCCTCCATCGCCTGAGCCATGAGGTCGGCGAGCTCTTCGCGCTGTTCGTCGGACAGGGACTCAAGCAGTCGCTCGGCGGCCATCATCCGGCGGACGAGGGAATCGACAAGCTCTTCCAGGTTCCGCGGGTTGTCGGGGAACAGGTCCCCGTATTCGGCCATGAACCGCTCGAAGTCCTCCTGCGTGTGCTCGCCGCGGCTGTCCGCGTCGAGCATCGCGCGCAGGCTGGCGAGCATGTCCTTGACCCGCTGCATCGCTTGCGGGTCGGGGTTGGTCAGCGCCTCCTTCATGCCGCGGAACTGGCTGTCAAGCACCTCCCTGCGCAGCAGGTCGCGGAGCCGCTCGAACGTCTCCCTGGCGGCCGGCGACCGCCAGTCGTAGTCCGCGAGCTGGCGGATGGCCTGGGCGGTGTCCGACGGCAGCGCGTCCAGGTCGGCCTCGCGCATCCGCGCGTCGTCGCTCGGGTCGGGGAACAGCTCGGCGCGCTCCTGGCCGACCGCCGTGTCGAGCAGCGCGCGAGCCTGCTCGAGCATCCCGTCGAGCCGGCCGCGCCCGCGCAGATCGCGGGACCGCTCGCGGACCCGCCGCAGCAGGTCGTCCAGGCCCCGGCGGCCCTGCCAGCCACGGCGCAGCAGCTCGCGGAGCGCGTCCGCCGGGGTTCCGCCGCCCAGGATCGAGTCGCCCATGTCGTCGAGCGCCCCGCGGACGTCATACGGCGCCGCGAGCGGATCCGGCCCGCCGTCGTACTCCCCGTACCGGTAATTGGCCATGCCCTACTCCGATCTCACCCGCGTCCTACCCAACCCGCCGCGCCGCTTACCTCCCGCCGGCTACCACCGGCCGCCCCCACCCCGGCCCGGTTCATGATCACGGGTCGTTGTGTGCCGTATTCGACCGGTTTTGACCCGTGATCATGGTGCGCCCCTGCCTTTAGGTGCGGTATGTGGACGTGCCGTCGCTCGTGTCCTTGGAGAGGCGGCGCATCAGGTACAGGCCCTCCAGCGCGAACTCGATCGCCGCTGCCGCCTCGCCGAAGGATTCCCGGCCTTCCATGCCGAGGCGCGCCATGACCTTGGCGAGCCCCGGGACCTCGCCGGTGCGGCGCAGCAGTTCGGTCGCGGAGACGAGCTCGCCGGACTCGATCGTGGCGCCCTCGTCGAACTTCGCGAGCAGCCCGGACAGGTCGGCGCCGCCGAGCCGCGCGCGGAACGTGTCGGCGACCGCGCGCCGCAGCAGGTGGGCGAGGATCTCCTCTTCCCTGCCCTCCTCGCTTACCTCGAACTCGACCTTGCCGCGCAGCGTGCTCACGATCGCCGGCAGGTCGCAGACCCGGGCGACGGGCACCTCGTCGTGCGCCTCCGCGACCAGCGCGGTCCGCCGCACCGCGGCGGCCGCGGTGCTCTCCGCGGCCGCGATCGCGAACCGCGCAGAGACGCCGGACCGGGCGTCGGCCGCGGGCGACTCCCTGACAAGCCGGGTGAACCGGGCGATGACCTCGATGAGGTGCTCGGGCAGCTCCGCGCCGGGTTCCTTGCCGTCCCACGACACCGCCGCTTCCTGCGTGATCAGGGCGAGCTCGTCCTCGAGCGAGAGCGGGTAGTGCGTGCGGATCTCGGCGCCGAACCGGTCTTTCAGCGGCGTGATGATCCGGCCGCGGTTCGTGTAGTCCTCCGGGTTCGCGCTGGCCACGAGCACGATGTCGAGCGGCAGCCGCAGCGAGTACCCGCGCACGCCGATGTCGCGCTCTTCGAGGACGTTCAGCAGGGCGACCTGGATGCGCTCGGCGAGGTCGGGCAGCTCGTTGAGGCAGAACACGCCGCGGTTGGTCCGGGGCACGAGGCCGAAGTGGATGGTTTCCGGGTCGCCGAGCGTCCTGCCTTCGGCCACCTTGACCGGGTCGATGTCGCCGATCAGGTCGCCGACGCTGGTGTCGGGCGTGGCGAGCTTCTCGCCGTAGCGGTCCCCGGGCTGCCGCCAGGTGACCGGCAGGTCGTCGCCCAGTTCGGCCGCCAGCCGCTGGCAGCGCGTGCAGACAGGAACGTAGGGGTGGTCGTTGATCTCGCACCCGGCCACCACGGGCGACCACTCGTCGAGCAGGCCCGCCAGGGTCCGGATCAGCCGGGTCTTTCCCTGCCCGCGCTCGCCCAGCAAGATGATGTCGTGCCCCGCCACGAGCGCGCGCTCGACGTGCGGCAGGACGGTCTGGTCGAACCCGACGATGCCGGGGAACCGGTCCTCTCCAGCCCGCATTCTGGCGAGCAGGTTCTCTCTGATCTCCTGCTTGACGCTTCGGTAGACGTGACCGCTCGCACGCAGTTCACCGAGCGTCGCGTCCGCCGGTGCCCTGGTGTGCCGAGCGCTTGCGCTTGGCTGCTGGCTGTTCTGGTGCACGGCTCCGACACTATGTCGGCCGCGCGCGTCTTCGCATCTTCCGCAGGTCAGCGGCACGTGGACTAGTGTCTATCCCGTGACGACAATTCCCTCGCTTGTGCAGCCCGACGACGTGGTCGCTGCCCGCGAGCTGCTCAGCGACGTCATCTCACCGACGCCCCTGCAGTACTCGCGCGTGCTGTCCGAGCAGGCCGCCGGCCCGGTCTATCTCAAGTGCGAGAACCTCCAGCGCACCGGGTCGTTCAAGGTGCGCGGCGCCTACACGCGGATCGCCCGGCTGTCAGGCGAGGAGCGCGCTCGCGGCGTGGTCGCCGCGAGCGCCGGCAACCACGCGCAGGGCGTGGCGTTCGCGGCGGGCATGCTGGGCACGACCGCCACGGTGGTGATGCCGGAACGCGCGCCGCTGCCGAAGGTGGAGGCCACGCGCGGCTACGGGGCCGAGGTGATCCTGCACGGGGCGTCGGTCGAGGACGCGCTTGATGAGGCGCTGCGGTACGCGGCGCGGACCGGGAGCGTCTTCATTCATCCGTACGACCACGTCGACATCGTGGCGGGCCAGGGCACGCTCGGCTTCGAGATCATCGAGCAGTGCCCCGGGGTGCGGACGGTCGTCATTCCCGTCGGCGGCGGCGGCCTGGCGGCCGGGATCACCGTCGCGGTGAAGAGCCTCGACCCGCAGGTCAAGATCGTCGGCGTGCAGGCGGAGTCGGTCGCGGCCTACCCGGCCTCGATCGCGGCGGGGCATCCGGTCCCGGCGTCGGCCCGGCCGACGATCGCGGACGGGATCGCGGTGGCCAGGCCCGGCGACATCGCCTTCGGCATCCTGGCCGCGCAGGCCGACCGGTTCGTCACGGTGTCGGAGGCGGCCCTGTCCCGCGGGCTGCTGCTCTGCCTGGAGCGTGCCAAGCAGGTGGTCGAGCCCTCCGGGGCGGCGGGGGTCGCCGCCCTGCTCTCCTATCCCGGCCAGTTCGAGCCACCGGTCGTGGCCGTGCTGTCCGGCGGCAACATCGACCCGCTGCTGCTGTCCAAGCTGCTGCGGCACGGCTTGTCCGCGGCCGGGCGCTTCCTCGGCTTCCGCTGCCGGCTCCCCGACTACCCCGGCTCGCTTGCGGGGCTGCTTTCTGACATCGCCGAAATGGGGGCCAACGTCCTCGAGGTCAGCCACGAGCGGCTGGCGCCCACCCTGCACGTGGACGAGGTCGAGGTCGTGCTGCAGGTCGAGACCCGCGGCCCGGAGCACTGCGAAAGCGTCAAGGCACGGCTGCGCGCCTCGGGCTACGAACTGTCGTTCAGTTAGCGAGAAAGATTGCTGCCCCTTCCAGGGGCACGGATCCTTCGCGTTGTTGGACGGCTGGCGCTGGGACGCGATAGCGGGGGACTGGCGTGACTGCAGCGCACGCCTGTTCATGCCTGCCGCGCAGAGATCAGCCCAGGGCGATGTCGCGGGTGAGGTCGTCGGCTAGTTCCAGCACGATCTTGCGGAGTTCGTCCCTGTCAAGCGGCTGCCGGGTGTCCGCGCCGTCCTCGCCCTGTGCCTGCTCGTCGGCCGGCGTCAGGGGGTCGTGCGTGAAGAACACGCTCGCCGCGAAGATGGCCGTGGCGGCCCGGATGCGCGATCGCGGCTGCGCGTTCGGGCCGGTGATGATCTCCACCAGGGCGTTCAGCCGGGGACGGAACTGCTCGAACCGGTGCTTCCCGCCGCCGGAACTGGCGACCGACGCCTGGTTGCGCTCGAGGAAGAGGAAGACCTCGCTGCCTTCGATCAGGATCGTGATGTAACGCTGGAGAATCTCGTGCCCGGTGTGCGCGGTGGGCGGCTGCTCCCTGCCCCAGGCGATGAGCGCGTCGAGCCGGCAGAAGTGGTCCTCGGTGAAGCTGCGGACGATGTCTTCCTTGGACTTGAAGTGGTAGTAGAGCGCGGCTTTCGTGACGCCAAGGCGCTCCGCGATCTCGCGCAATGACGTGCGCTCATATCCCTGCTCAGCGAACAGCTCCAGCGCGACCTGCTGGATTCGCGTGCGGGTGTCGCCGCGCCTGGCGGGGTGGGTGGATTCCCGCGCCTGCTCGCCGTGCGAGAATGCGTTGCCCGGTGCCGCGACGTCGCGCTCCGGGTCACGCCCCTCGTCGGGTGGTGCCGCGTCCATCCTCGTGTCATGCCTCCGCGTGCCGGCCAGTAGGCCTCCGGCCGCTCCGCGTGCGCGCGGAATTTACTTGACGACCGGCTAGTTAGAACTATAGCGTTTTTCTAGGACCCCAAACTAGCCGGGCGGCAAGTAAGTTTGTACGAGCGGGAGGCTGTGGCTGAGCGGGCGGCCACGGAAGACCACCGCGACGGACACGAGCCGCGGCCGAGGGCTCGGCTTGCCTGGCAAGAGGGTTTTCAGGCCGCCGATAACGGCGGCCTGGTCTGGTTTGCGAGCACTACCGCACCCGATGGAGTCGAGGGAGCAGAGCGTGGATGAGGCAGCGGGCGGGGTAGGCGTCCCGGACGCGACGGACGCGAGCGCGGCCGGACAGGCGACGTCCCCGGCCGGCGGCGGCGGATACGGCAACGGCTCGGCCAACGGCAGTGGCTCGGCCAACGGTAAGGGTTACCCGAACGGCAAGGATTCCCCGAACGGCAAGGATTCCCGGAACGGCAAGAGTTCCCGGAACGGAAAGGGTGCTGCCAACGGCCATGGCCCGGCGAACGGCGCCGGCCCCCTGAACGGGAGCGCGGCAGCGCACGGCGCCGCGAGCGCCAACGGCGCCGCGCCCGTCAGCGGCGAGCCGGCGGCGAACGGCCACGCCAGCGCCGCTGTCAATGGCACGGCGGCGGCAGTCGCGACTGACGGCGCGCCCGGCGCCCCCGGTGCGCCCGGCGCCGGCACGTTCCTCAGCCAGCGTCAGATCATGATCATCCTGCCCGGCCTGCTGATGGCGATGATGCTGGCGATGCTCGACCAGCTCATCGTGGGCACCGCGCTGCCGCGGATCGTCGGCGACCTCGGTGGCGTCGCCCACCTGTCCTGGGTGGTCACCGCCTACACGCTCGCCTCCACGATCACCACGCCCTTCTACGGCAAGCTCGGCGACATGTACGGCCGGAAGAGGTTCTTCATCGCCGCGATCGTGATCTTCCTCGCGGGCTCGGCGCTGTCCGGCCTGTCGACCTCCATGGCCGAGCTGATCACGTTCCGCGCGATCCAGGGTCTCGGCGCGGGGGGCCTGATGGTCGGCGCGATGGCGACGATCGGTGACATCGTGCCGCCTCGCGAGCGCGGCCGGTACATGAGCTACTTCATGGTCGTGATGATGCTCGCCACGATCGGCGGGCCGCTTGTCGGCGGCTGGATCACCGACGCGTTCTCCTGGCGCTGGATCTTCTACATCAACCTGCCGCTCGGCGGCGCCGCGCTCGTGTACCTGATCGGCACGATGAAGCTGCCGCCGCGTCGCGTGCAGCACAGGATCGACTACCTGGGCGGGATCCTGCTCGGGGTCGTCGCGACGGCCGTCATCCTGCTCGCCACCTGGGGCGGCACCGAATACCGGTGGGCTTCCCCGGAGGTGGTCGGGCTGGCTGGGCTCGCCGTGCTCGCGCTCGTGAGCTTCATCGGCGTCGAGCGGCGGGCCGCCGAGCCGATGCTGCCGCTGCACGTGTTCAAGAACCGGAACTTCTCGCTCACCATGGTGCTGACGTTCTTCGTCGGCCTTGCGCTGTTCGGCGCGATGACGTTCCTGCCGCTGTTCCAGCAGACGGTCCAGGGCGCGAACCCCACGGAGAGCGGCCTGCTCTTCACCCCGCTGATGCTTGGCTCGGCCGCCACGTCGGTCATCGCCGGACAGGCCGTGACCAGGACAGGGCGCTACAAGATCTTCCCGGTCATCGGCGGGCTGATCATGGCTGTGGGCATGTTCCTGCTCAGCAGGATCGGCGTGAGCACCTCGCGCCTGCACCTCAGCATCGACTACATCGTCCTCGGCCTCGGCATGGGCTTCCTGATGCAGATGGTCTCGCTGATCGCGCAGAACAGCGTGGAACTCAAGGACATGGGCGTCGCGAGCAGCGCGCGGATGTTCTTCCAGCAGATCGGCGGGTCGCTCGGCGTGGCCGCCCTCGGCGCGCTGTTCGCGAGCAGGCTGAACGCCGTGATGAGCTCGGCGGCCTCGGCGGGCGGCGGGCAGTTCCACGTGAGCGGCGGGCAGTTCGACCCCACGGTGGTCAGCAGCCTCCCGCCGGCGGTGAAGCACGTGGTGCTAGGCGCGATCGCGCACGGCGTCCAGGGCGTGTTCGAGGTCGTCGCCCCGCTGTCGGTGCTGGTGTTCGTGATCGCCCTGTTCATCAAGGAAGTGCCGCTGCGCGGCCGGGGCGCTCCGGCAGCGGAGAGCCCGGCACCGGAGGCAGACCTGGTGGCCTGAGCAAAGAGCCCGGTAAACGAACTGAGCGCCCGGCGGCAGTCACTGCCGCCGGGCGCTCAGTCGCGTTCAGGCTCCGGCGTAGGGCACGGCATCCAGGATCTCGACCGTCGTGGACCGTCCGTTCGGCAGCGAGTACGTCGCCTGCTCGCCGACCTTCTTGCCGGAGATCGCGGCCCCGAGCGGGGACTTAGGCGAGTACACGTCGATCGGGGAGCCGCTCTCCTCGCGCGAGGCGAGCAGGAACGTGACCTCCTCGTCGTCGCGGACAAACCGGACCGTGACGGTCATGCCCGGGCCGACCACGCCGTCGGTGCGGGGTGGCTCACCGACCCGCGCGTTCTCCAAGATGTGCTGGAGCTGGATGATCCGCCCCTCGATCTTGCCCTGCTCTTCCTTGGCAGCGTGGTATCCGCCGTTCTCGCGCAGATCACCCTCTTCGCGGGCCGCCTCGATCTTCTTGGCGATATCGATGCGTCCCTGTCCGGAGAGGTGGTCGAATTCGGCCTTCAGCCGGTCGTACGCCTCCTGGGTCAGCCAGGTAAGGCTGTCTTCGCGCGTCTCGGTCACGGATACTCCTCAGTACTGCGCAGGACTCGTTCTGTCCGCGAGAGCTGTGTTCCTAACGGAGGCCCTCATCGCCCTCCGCCATGGAGCCAGTAGGTCTCCGGGGGTAATCTTCTGAGGCTAACAAGGGTCGGCCACTACTCGGTACTAGTCAAGTGCCGCATGCCGGCGGCGTGGCGACCCTGTGAAGCTCTCCGGGCGAGCTTTTCCCGTGGGGAATGCCGCTAAACCGCGCGGATGTTTCGGAGAGGGAAACGAGAGTAAACGGAGGGAGACCACGTTGTCATCCCAGCTGTCTGGGCAGCCTGCGGACCAGGGAAAATTCCGGCTGATGGCGGTGCACGCGCACCCCGACGACGAGTCGAGCAAGGGCGCCGCGACGATGGCCAAATACGCGCGTTCCGGCGCGGAGGTCCTCGTCTGCACGCTGACAGGCGGGGAGCGCGGCGATGTGCTGAACCCGGCCATGGACCGGCCGGAGGTGAAGGCCGACCTGGCCCGCATCCGGCGCGAGGAAATGACGCGGGCCCGCGAGATCCTGGGCGTCGGCCAGCGGTTTCTCGGTTTCACCGACTCCGGCCTCCCCGAGGGCGACCCCAAGCCGCCGCTGCCCGAGGGCTGTTTCGCGCTGACCCCGCTCGCGGAGGCGGCTGCCCCGCTTGTGCAGGCGGTGCGCGAGTTCCGGCCGCACGTGATCCTGACCTATGACGAGAACGGCGGCTACCCGCACCCGGATCACATCAAGACCCACCAGGTCACGTTCGAGGCCTTCGACACGGCGGCGGACCCGGACAAGTACCCGGGACGGGGCGAGCCATGGCAGCCACTCAAGCTGTACTACTTCGTGTCCTTCCACCAGGCGAAATACGTGGCGCTGCACGAGGAGATGCTGCGCCGCGGCATGGAATCGCCCTACACGAAGATCTTCGCGGAATGGCAGGAGCGCGCCCGCAAGCGGGAAGAGCTCGGCATCAGGAACCTGGAGATCACCACCCAGGTCGAGGTGGCCGGCTACTTCGAGATCCGCGACCGGGCGCTGCTGGCGCACGCCACCCAGATCGACCCGAACAGCTCCTGGTTCGCCTGCCCGCTCGACGTCCAGCGCGCCGCGTGGCCGACCGAGGACTATCATCTAGCTAGGTCGCTCGTCGATACCGAGCTGCCGGAAGATGACCTTTTCGCGGGTGTCCTTGAGAGTGTGACCCTTTGACGTTCCTCGCCGCGGTGCTCAGCAGCGGTACCGACAACTCCACGCTGAACAACGTGGAGCCGGGACTGCTCGGCTTCCTTGTCGTGGCCGGGATCGGGATCGCGCTCGTCTTCCTGCTGCGCTCGATGAACAAGCAGTTCCGCAAGCTCGGCCCGCCGCCGCAGGAGACTGACGCCGACGGCGGAGACGACGCTGACAGCGGCGCTGCCACCGGCGGCGGCGCGACGGCGGAGGGCGCGAAGCGCAGGTAACCGCAGGGCGGGACGGCGGCATGCTCGTGGTGCACGGGATCTGGGCGTACGGCGCGGCGCAGCTGTGGGCCGAAGATCCCGCTATGTCCCCGGCCGCGCGGCCGCGCGCGGGCCGTCCTTCCCGGGCGCCGCGTACGCACCCGTTCGCGGCGAGCGCCGACGCCCTGGCGGACGCGCTCACAGCGCTCCCTGACCCCCTGAGCGATCTTGTCAGGAAGGCCGTCGACGACGAGCTCACGCTCCGGCTGCCCACGATCGGCGACGGGCCGCTCGCCTCGCCGGAAACGGGCAGGGAGCCGCCTGGCGGCAAGGCTGTGCTGGCGGCGTGGCGGGTCCCCGCGCTCGTCTTCGAGCCGCCGGCCGCCGCGATGCTGCTCGCCGCGTTCGGTGCGGCAGGCGAGCCGCACCCGGACCTGGTGGCCGGGGCGACGCTGGGCTACCTGGCCGCCGTCGCGCGGTTCGCAGACGGTCTGGCCGCGCGCGGCCGCGTGCTGCCCGTGCTCGTCGCGGGCGAGGACGGCTACGACGCCCGGTGGCACCCGGTGCTGGCCGCCGCCGACGCGCACCGAGCGCGCGAATTCGCCGCGGCGATGCCGCCGCTGTGCCGGGCGGCGGACGACACGACGGCCGGGGTCGTGCTCGCCGGCGCGCTCGAGGCCCTCGCCGATTCAGCCGCGCGCACCCGCTTGCAAGCACCGCTCCTGCCCCCGCGCCGGGGCCGCCACCCGCACCGTGTCGAGTTGTCCGAACGGGTCGTGGCGGCTCTCACGACCCACGATGCCCGGGTCGAAGTGGCGACGCATGAAGACGCCGCCGAGGCGGACCAACTGGCCGCAGCGCTCGCCGGATGGCTTGCCAGCGCGCAGCTGCCGACGGGTCCGGTGCGCACCTGCTTCCGCCTCGTGGAGCCGCCCGTGGCAGCCCAAGACCCGGACCCAGCCCCTGGCGGCCCGCCCGTCCCCGCCGGCGCGCCGCTCCCCGGCCCCGCCGGACCGTCCGTCCCCGACCCTGTGGGACCGGCTATCCCTGACTCTGCCGGAGCATCCATCCCCGGCCCTTCCGGCGCGCTGGCCTCGTCAGCCCCCATCGGACCGGCCGGCCCGGACTCGGGCTGGCGCGTCGAATTCGCGCTCCAGTCGGCCGAAGACCCGAGCCTGATGCTCCCGGCGCCGGATGTCTGGGCCGGGGCCGGCGGCGGCTGGCTGGCGTCGCGGGCATACCCGGACGAGGAACTGCTCGCCGGGCTCGGCGCCGCGTCCCGGCTGTTCCCCGCCCTCGAGGACGCGCTCACCGAGGCGGCGCCGGCGGCGGTCGGCCTGGACACCGCGGGCGCGCTGCGTTTCCTGCGGGAGACCGGACCGCTACTGGCCGGGGCGGGGTTCGGCGTGCTGCTGCCGGACTGGGCGCGCAAGGCGCGGCTGGGGCTGCGGCTGACCGCCAGGTCCGCCTCGCAGCCAAGCGCGGCGTCGGCGCGGCAGTCGGCGTTCGGCCTGCAGGACCTGGTCGAGTTCCGGTACGACCTCGCCGTCGGCGACCAGTTGCTGTCCGCGGACGAACTCGCCGAGCTGGCCGCGATGAAGGTGCCGCTCGTCCGGATCCGCGGCCAGTGGGTGGAGCTCGACGACGCGCACGTGAAGGCGGCGCTGCGGTTCCTCGAGCGCCGGAAGCAGGGCACGATGACCGCCGCCGAGGTGCTGCTCGCGGGCGCGGGCGCGGGTCAGGAGGAGATCCCGCTCCTCGCGGTGGACGCCGACGGCTGGCTGGGGGACCTGCTCTCCGGGCAGGCCGACCGGCGCCTTGAGCCGATGGCCACCCCTGACGGCTTCGGCGGCGAGCTGCGGCCCTACCAGGAGCGCGGCCTGGCCTGGCTGTCCTTCCTCGGCGACCTCGGGCTCGGCGCGATCCTGGCCGACGACATGGGCCTTGGCAAGACGGTGCAGCTCTTGGCGCTGCTCTCGTCCGGCGCCACGGCGCCCACGTTGCTGGTGTGCCCGATGTCGCTGGTGGGGAACTGGCAACGCGAGGCGGCCCGCTTTACTCCGCACTTGCGGGTCCATGTGCACCACGGGGCGGACCGGCTCGACGGGGATGAGCTCGCCGCGGCCATGGCCGGCGCCGACCTGGTGATCACAACGTACGGGATAGCGACCAGGGACGCCGCGGCGCTCGGCGCGGTGCGGTGGGCCCGCGTGGTCTGCGATGAGGCGCAAGCGATCAAGAACCACGCGACAGCCCAGGCGCGTGCGGTCCGCGCGCTGCCGGCCGGAGCGCGGATCGCGCTGACCGGCACGCCGGTGGAAAACCAGCTCTCCGAGCTCTGGTCGATCATGGACTTCGCGAACCCTGGGCTGCTCGGCTCGGCGAAAGCGTTCCGCGAACGGTACGCGGTCCCTGTCGAGCGCCACGGCAACCCCGACGCGGCGCAGGAGCTGCGGCGGGTCACTGGTCCGTTCGTCCTGCGCCGCCTGAAGACGGACAGGTCCATCATCTCCGACCTGCCGGAAAAGCAGGAGATGAAGGTCTGGTGCAACCTGACCCAAGAGCAGGCGAGCCTGTACCAGGCCACGGTCACCGACATGCTCAGCCGCATCGAGGAGGCCTCCGATGACATCACCAGGCGCGGCCTGGTGCTCGCCACGATGGCCAAGCTCAAGCAGGTCTGCAACCATCCCGCGCACCTGCTCGGCGACGGCTCACGGCTAGCGGGCCGGTCCGGCAAGCTGGCGCGCCTGGAGGAGATCTGCGAGGAGATCGCCGCCGAGGGTGACAAGGCACTCTGCTTCACGCAGTACGCCGAGTTCGGCCGCATGCTGCAGCCGCACCTGGCCGCGACGATCGGCTGCACGGTCCTGTTCCTGCACGGCGGCACGAGCAAGAAGCAGCGTGACGCAATGGTCGCCAGGTTCCAGGAAGCAGACGAGCCCGTGCTGTTCCTGCTCTCCCTCAAGGCCGGCGGCACCGGGCTCAACCTGACCGCCGCCAGCCACGTGATCCACGTCGACCGCTGGTGGAACCCGGCTGTGGAAGAGCAGGCCACCGACCGGGCGTTCCGTATCGGCCAGCGCCGGGACGTGCAAGTCCGCAAGTTCGTCTGCGTCGGCACGCTCGAGGAGCGGATCGACGCCATGATCGAGGAGAAGAAGTCCCTGGCCGAGCAGATCGTGGGCACCGGGGAGAGCTGGCTCGCCGGGCTGTCCACGGCGCGGCTGCGTGAGGTGATCACGCTGACCCCGGACGCGGTGCCGGAATGAGCTCCCGCTACGTGCCCTTCCGCGAGTACGGGGCGCCGATCCCGGTGGACGGCGGCGTCCGGGCGAAAAGCAAGCGTGGCGCCATCGGGGAGCAGTGGTGGTCGCAGCGGTTCATCAGCGTGCTCGAGTCCTACGGCATGAGCGGCCGGCTCCAGCGCGGCCGCAACTACGCGCGCAAGGGGCAGGTCATCGAGTTCGAGCTGACTCAGGGCAGGGTGACCGCCCGGGTGCAAGGGTCGCGCCCCCATCCGTACAACGTGACCATCGGCGTGCTTCCGCTCACTACCGCGCAGTGGCGCGCGGTCGAGCGGCGGCTGGCCAGCCAGGCGCTGTTCCGCGCGAAACTCCTGGCCGGCGAGATGCCCGCGCAGATCGAGGAGGTCTTCGCGGATTGCGGGACCCCGCTGTTCCCCCGCTCGGCGGGCGATCTGGACATGCGGTGCAGCTGCCCGGACTGGGGAGTTCCGTGCAAGCACCTCGCCGCGGTCTGTTACGTGCTGGCTGAGGCGTTCGACGACGACCCGTTCGGGATGCTCGCCTGGCGCGGCAAGGGCCGCGAGGAGCTGCTCGCCGCGCTCCGCGGGCCCGGTTCTGGCGGGGCAGGCGGCGAGCCTGGCGGGACGGGTCCTGTGCCCGGTGCCCGCGGCGTTCCCGCCGCGGACACCAGCCATGCCAGCACCGCCCGCGCGGTCCTCGCCGACGTGACGGGACCGCCGCTCGCGCAGTCGCTCGCGGACTTCTGGTCGGCCGGGATGAGCCCCGCCCGGCTGCGCGCGCTGGCCGCCTCGCCGCCGTCGGCCGTCGTGCCTGACCTGCTGCTGCGGATGACGGACCCGCCCGCCATCACCGTCCGCGGCACGGACCTGCGAGACGTGCTCGCACCCGCCTACGACCAGCTAGCCGCCGCCGGCGATTACCCCGGAGGGAGCTCGGCCAGCGCCACACCGTGATTTCAAAGACGCGGGATATCCAGGGTAGCTATGGCTACGCCAACTATCCCGCATCTTCCTCAGGAGTGAGAATGTCTCACTATGTGAGATGACTTGCCCGAGAAGGCCTTGCGGGCGGGGACTTTGGCTGATCACTCCGTCCAGGCGCGCTGCATCGCCTCGGGTAGCCCCCACCAGCCGAGCGCGGTGAGCCGGTCGTCCTCGTCGATCGCGCCGAGCACGCTCCACATCGCGGTCACGTGCAGGAACAGCCCTTCGATGCTGAGTTCGTCGAAATCGTCGAAATCGTCGAATTCGGCCGAGTCGAACTCCTCGTCGTCCTCGTCCTCGTCGTCTTCGTCGGCGCTCTCGTCGTCTTCGTCCTCGCCCAGGTCGAAGTCCCGCACGTACCGCGCCAGGTCGGCGGCCGACGCGGGGGTGCCCGGACCGCCAGTTACCAGCGCGGACATGACCGCCAGCCAGTCGAAGTGGTCAAGCGCGCACACCGCGGCCATCGCGGCCGACATCTCGTCGAGCTCGTCGCCGTCCTCGTCCTCGTCAGGCACCTCGTCCGGGTCGCCGAACTCGAGGTCCTCGTCGTCGGCCCACTCCATCGCGCGGGCGAACTCCTTGTCCTCTTCGGTGAGCGGATCGCCCTGCGGCGAGGCCACCGACGTGGCGAGCGTGAGCCACATCTCCGCGTCGTCACCCGGGAGCGACTCAGCGTTGCGTCCGCTGAACGAGACGAGCATCTGCCCCGGCCAGCCGGGACGCCCGATGTCCGCGCGGAGCCTGCTCGCCGCCGCGCGCAGCTCCGCGGCGGGCAGCGGGCGCTCGCCGACGGTCTGCAGCACCGAGCGGAGCGCGCTGAGCGCCTCGGCGTCGGCTGCCGCCCAGTCGGCGAGGAATGCCTCGTCCTGCTCGTCGAGGAGCACTGTCATCGGCACCCGCCCGTCTGGCAGCGGTGCCGTCATCCAGCTTTCCTGCAGCGCCAGGTAGTCCTGCCGTGCCTCGGTGTCTCCCGTCGCCAGCTTGTCGGGGTCGATCTCGCCCGCGGCCAGGCGCTCCTCGAGGAACCCGACCAGGCGGGTGTGCATCTCCTCTTGCAGCGGCGTGCGCTCGGACGGTTCCTCCCAGACGTGCAGCCCGATGATCCCGGTCGGTTCGGTGCCGGTCGCCTCGAGCCAGCCGTGGACGTCCCCGTACGTCGCCTGGTGGTCGGTGATCTTGTGCAGGATGACTTCCGCGGAATCCCAGAACGCCGCGGACAGCGGGTTGCCGACCGCGAGCAGGCCCCGCCGGATGCCGGGAAGCGATGCGAGCGCGTCCACCGCGGACACGCTGAGCAGTGCTAGTGCGACGTCACGCCGCTTCAACTCGCCGAGCGGGCGCCCGGCGAGTTCAGCGACGCGATCAGCTTCAAGTTCCACGCCTCGCAGCGTACGACGCCCGGGTCCCAGCGCGCACGGCGCTTGCGGTGTTCCGGCCGCGTCAGAGTTCGGCCCGGCCGCCCAGGTACGGGCGGAGCACCTCGGGGACCCGCACCGCCTGCTCGGCGGTCTGGTAGTTCTCGACCAGCGCGGCAAGCAGTCGGGGCGTGGCGATGGCCGTGTTGTTCAGCGTGTACGCGAACCGGACGTTCCCGTCCGTGTCGCGGTACCGCAGGTTCGCCCGCCGGGCCTGCCAGTCGTGCAGCGAGGAGCAGCTGTGCGTCTCACGGAACCGGCCAAGGGACGGGAACCAGGTGTTGACGTCGTTCATCCGGTACTTGCCCGCGCCCATGTCGCCGGTGGCGCATTCGACGACCTCGTAGTGCAAGCCGAGGCCCTGCAGCAGGTGCTCAGCGGCGCCGAGGATCTCGAAGTGCCAGCGGTCGGACTCGGCGTCGTCGGCGGCGCAGATCACGAACTGCTCGACCTTTTCGAACTGGTGCACGCGGAGCAGTCCGCGGACGTCCCGGCCTGCGCTGCCCGCCTCCCGGCGGAAGCACGGGGAGATGCCCGCGTAACGGATCGGCAGTGCCTTGGCGTCGAGGATCTCGCCCGTGTGCAACCCGGTGAGGGCGACCTCCGCGGTCCCGGCCAGGTACAGGTCGTCCGCCGTGATCGCGTAGGTTTCCTCGCGGTGCGCCGGGAACTGGCCATTCCCGATCAGCGGCTCCTCGCGCACCAGCACCGGCACGGAGATGACGGTGGAACCCACCTCGATGAGGTAGTCGAGCGCGTAGGACAGCATGGCCCGCTCAAGCAGCACCATGTCACCCTTGAGTGCGTAGGCGCGCTCCCCGGCCACCTTCCTCGCGCGGGCGAACTCGGCCCAGCCGCGATTCTCGAGCAGCTCCACGTGGTCCTTCGGCTCGAAGTCGAAGACCGGGCGCTCTCCCCAGACCTTGATCGTGACGTTCGCCGAGTCGTCCGGGCCGACCGGCGCGCCTTCCCACGGGATCGTCGGAGTGAGCAGCAGCAGCGACTGCAGCTTGTCGTTGACGGCGGACAGCTCCGCCCTGACCTTCTGCAGGTGCTCGTCCTGCTCGTCGTGCTCGGCGCGCAGACGTTCCCTGGTCGCCTCGTCGGCCTTCGCGAACTCCTTGGCGAAGCTCTTCCTGCGGGTCTGGGCGTCGTCGACCTCGCGCTGCAGTTCCCTGCTGGCCCGGTCCAGGCCCAGCAGCTCATCGACGTCGAGATTGATGCCCTTGACCCGGACCGCGGCCTTGACGGCGTCCGGGTTCTCCCTGATGAATCGTCTGTCCAGCATGGTGACGTGTCAGTCCTCGCTGCGAGCTTGCTTGACTGGCGGGTGTGAGCGCCGGCGTCGGCCGCCCCGGCTTGCTGCCGCCGTGGGGCTGCCGTGCGGGGCTTGCCCCTCGCGTGCCCGAATTTCGCCCGCCACGGAAACGCTACCAGTACTGCGCCGTCGCCTGCTGACGTAGACGGCTGCGCCAGTTACGTTGGAGACATGCTGGTGACGAACCATGTCCTGTCCGGTGCGCTCATCGGCGCCGTGGTACGGCGCCCGGCGGGCGCCTTCGCGCTCGGGGTGGTGTCGCATTTCGTGCTCGACGCCGTGCCGCACTGGGGGGAATGGGGCGGCCGCCGCCGGTTCCTGCGGGTGGCCGTACCCGACGGCCTGGCGGGTCTCACCGCCGTCGGGGTCATCGCGGCGATGGCGCCACCCGAGCGGCGGCTCGCCGTGGTGGCGGGCATGGCCGGCGCCGCGCTCCCGGACATCGACAAGCCGTCGAAACTGTGGTTCGGCTCATCGCCGTTCCCGCGTGCCGTGGACAGGTTTCACTCGGGCATCCAGCGCGAGGCCCCGAATCGTGCACACCGTGAAATCGCCGTGGCGGTGGCCTTCGGTACCGCGGTGCTAGCCGTCCTCCGCTGGCGCCGCCCCGGGGCTATTACGAGTTCCCAAGCGCCGAGTTGAGCGCGCTGTAATCCTGGTCGAAGCTGTCGAGGATCTGCTGCAGGCCGGTGCTGTCGAACGTGGCCTGGTACTGCGTGACGCTTGTCGTCTGGCTGAGCTCGGTGAAGTCCTGCGCGGCCTGGGTCGCGTCAGAGTCGAGCCGGCTCGCGGCGGCTTGCGCCGACGAAGGCATGGGCGTGCCCTGCAGCGTGCCCGCGAAGCTGGAGAAGTACGTCGCGGCTTTGCCGTCCGCGGCGGTGACGCAGGTGAAGTTCGTGCCGCAGGTCTTGATCGTGCCCTCCCACTCGTTCAGGTTGCCGGTGAGCGTGTTGTACGCGCTGTCCACCGTGAAGCCCGCCTGCAGCGCGCTGGTCCCCGACGAGACAGCGAGTCCGATGACGGCGAGATAGGCCGCGTACGTCAGCGCGCCAAGCACGATGAACAAGGCCACCAGGCGCTTTGCGCCGCCTGTCAGCAGCAGCCGCCAGTCGGGCGCGGCCGCGGCCGGCCCGGGGGCGCCGTAGCCGGTGAACCCGGCAGGCGTGCAGTAGACGGACCCGTGGGTCCCGTAACCCGGGGCCCCATAGTCCTGCGTGCTGTAGCCCGGGGTGCCGTAGCCGGGGTCCGGTGCTGTGTAGCCCGGGGTGCCGTAGCCGGGGGCGCCGTAACCGGGGGTGTCGTAACCCGGGTCCGGTGCTGCGTAACCCGGGGCGCCGTAGCCGGGATCCGGTGCTGTGTAGTCCGGCGAGCCGTACGCTGCCGCCTGGGGGTCGTCGCCGAACAGCCCGCCCGGATACGCCGGGGTGAGCAGGTACAGGTAGCTGTAGGTGCGTGCCGCGAAGCGGACCACCGCCGCGTAGGCCAGGTGCAGCGGCGCCGGCAGCTGTCCGGTGGCAAGCGTGACCAGCCATCCGACGAAACCGACAATGGTGCCGCCTCCGACCAGCACCAGCGCGGCAAGCAGGTTCGCCGGTAGCGCAAGGAACCAGCGGAAGAAGACCGCCGCGCGGTTGAGGCGGTCGCCCTGCGGCAGGGCGACGCGCACCGGGTAAGCGGGATCGTCCTGGAGTGAGAACGGCGGGTAGGCGTCCGCCAGCAGCAGCGCGTACGCCGCGACCCGCGTGGCCCACCGGACGTAGCCGGTCAGGAACGTCGCGGCGAAGTCGGGCAGCCGCCCGGTGAACAGCGCTCCCCACCAGCCGATGAACGCGACGACGACGGCGGCGATCCCCAGGAACTCCAGCACGACGTAGTGCGGGATGACCATGAAGACCCGCAGCAGCACTGTCAGCCGGCGCTGCCTCGCCGGTCCCGCGACCGCTACCCCCACAGGAAGCGGCGCGGACAGCGTGGCCGGCCGCGGGAAACCCTGGTTGGGGTAATAGGGAACAGTGCTCACGGTGCTCTCTAGTTCACGTCGGCGCTGGATGGGAGAACACGAGAGCCTAGTAAGAAGGCATGGTCAGCGCCATGCTTCGCGTGCCTGAGTCAGGTAAATGTTGCGCATCAATGGCGAATTCTGGCGAGTGTCAGTCCCGCGGAAGGGGGTATTCAAGCCCCACGAGACGCGCCAGGTCGGCGAGAGTGAGCTCGAACATCGGCTCCGGGTCGTCGAGGGCGAAACCCAGGTGCCCGAAGACTTCCATCGACACCGCGCCGTAGAGCAGCACCCAGCACCGCAGGAACACCAGAATCGCCCCTTCGGGCGCCTCGGTCCGCAGCGCGCCGCGGAACCGCCGCAGTTGCGGCAGCAGCACGGGGTCGATCTCCGATTCGGCGGGCACGGGAAATCGGATCACGTTCCACAGTTCGAGGAAGAGAGTGTAGAACGTGCCGGCGAACTCGAGCGCGCACTGCTCGACGACGTCGAACCGCCCGTCGTCGAGTCCCGGCACCGGCACGCCGAACAGCAGGGCGAACTCCTCCTTGTGGCCGAGCGCCCAGTTCCGGAAGGCGCGGCAGGCCGCGACCATCTTCAGCGCGACGTGGGCACGCTTGGCGGCCGGCTGGCCGCGAGCGGCGAGCGGAACGGCGCCGTCGATCGCCCGCCGTATGTCGACCGCGAGCTCGCGGAACATCTCGGCTACCACGTGCCGCCAGAGCTCTTCCCTGCTGCTGTAGTACCGGTACAGCCCGGGGGCGGTCATCCCGATCTCGCGGGCGATCGCGCGCAGCGTCATGGCCTCGGGCCCATGCTCGACCAGGAGCCGGCGCGCGGTCGACGTGATCTCCTCCATCGTCGCGGCGCGAATGCGGTCGCGGCGGCCCGGTAGCGGGGCCGATGCCTGTGTCACTGAAACCTCCCGACTCCGTTGTACCGCTCCGCGCGCGCCAGCGGAAGAACTTCTCGCAAACACCCTTGACTTTAGTGAACATCATATGCGAAGTTAACGCTGTAATCAGTTTACGGCGTTCACCAAAGTGATCATGAGAAACGGCTCGTCATGGCCAGGAGCCGGCCGGCTGGTCTGTGCCACCAGGAAACAGATCCGGCTGGTCTGTGCCAACAGGAAACCCGGCTGGTCTGTGCCAACAGGAAACCCGGCTGGTCTGTGCCAACAGGAAACGAGGACATGATGTTCGAGGCATGGGGACGCGGCCTGTACCGGGCGCGGAAGCTGACGCTCGCGATCGGCATCCTCTTCGCGGTAGCGGCCGGGGTCTGGGGGACCGGCGTGTTCGGCAAGCTGAACGCGGGCAACACCTTCACCCCGCCAGCCAGCCAGAGCAATCAGGAAAGCGGCCACGCGGCCAGCGTGTTCGGCCGCAACGAAGCGGACGTGGTGGTGCTGTACCACAGCGCCGCGCTGACGGTAGCCGACCCGGCCTACCGGCAGGCAGTGACGACCGCGCTCGCCGCCCTGCCCCCCGCCGACGTCACGCGGATCGCGACCTACTGGTCGGCCGGCCAGGCCAGCCTGGTCTCCGCGGACCGGCACTCCACCTACGCGGTCCTCCAGCTAGCTGGCGCGGACGACGCCGCGCGGCAGACGACTTACAAAGCGATCACCGACGACCTGTCAGGCGCGTCCGCGCTCGCCCGGGCCGGGATCACCGAGCAGGTCGGCGGCACCGTGCCGACCGAGGTCGCCATCAACTCCGAGGTCACCGTCAACATCGCGCGCGCCGAGGGCATCTCGCTCCCGGTCCTGCTCATACTGCTCGTCCTGATCTTCGGCAGCGTGGTCGCCGCGGGCCTGCCCGTCGCGATCGGCGGCATGGCCATCCTCGGCTCGTTCGCCGTGCTGCGGCTGCTCACCCTGGTCACCACGGTGTCGATCTACTCGGTGAACATCACCACGATCATCGGCCTGGGCCTCGGCATCGACTACGGCCTGTTCATGGTCACCAGGTACCGCGAGGAACTGCGCCGCCAGCCCACCGTCCAGCAGGCGGTCGCCAGGACCGTCACCACCGCCGGCCGCACCGTTGTCGTGTCCGGTGTCACGGTCGCGCTCGCGATGACCAGCCTGATGCTGTTCCCCGAGGTGTTCCTGCGCTCCATGGGCTACGGGGGCGTCGCCACGGTCGCGGTGGACGTGATCGCCGCGGTCACGGTGCTGCCGGCGATGCTCGCGGTGCTCGGTCACCGGGTCAACGCGCTGCGGGTCCGCAAGAGCGTCGGAACGGCCCCGGCGACGGAACAAGGCGGCTGGTACCGCCTCGCGCACGGCGTCATGCGCCGCCCGCTGATCTACGCGACGGTCATCGTGCTCGGCTTGCTCGCGCTCGGCGCGCCCTTCCTGCGGATCTCCTGGGGCGGCACCGACGCGCATGTGCTCCCCGCGAGCTCGACCGTCCGGCTGGTGTCCGAGGAACTGACCGCCGAGTTCCCCGCCAACTCGACCGCTCCGGTCGAGGTCCTCGTCAGCGACGTCACGAGCCGGGCGGCGCTGGCGACGTACGCGCACCAGATCGACCGGGTTGGCGGCGTCACCGGCGCGCAGGTCACCGGGGACCGGGGGACCACCGTCCGGCTCGACGTTGGCTACCGGCCGCAGCCTGACTCTCCGGCGGCCCGCCAGATCGTCACCGACATCAGGAACATCCCGCCGCCGCCCGGGGCGAGCGTCCTGGTCGGCGGCCAGACCGCGCAGCTCGTGGACGAGCTGTCCAGCCTCGGCGCCACCCTGCCGTGGATGGCCCTGCTCACCAGCCTCGCCACGTTCATCCTGCTGTTCCTCGCGTTCGGCTCCGTGGTCCTGCCGCTGAAGGCGATCGTGATGAACGTGCTGTCACTGTCGGCGACGTTCGGCGTCATCGTGTGGGTCTTCCAGTGGGGGCACCTGTCCGGCCTCCTGCAGTTCACACCGACAGGGACGATTGACCCGACGATGCCGATCCTGCTGCTCGCGATCGTCTTCGGGCTGTCGATGGACTACGAGGTGTTCCTGCTGTCCCGGATCCGCGAACTGTACGACGAGACAGGCGACAACACCGCCGCCGTGGCCGGCGGCCTGCAGCGCACCGGCGGGGTCATCACCAGCCTCGCGTTCCTGCTGATCATCGTCGTCGGCCTGTTCTCCGCCTCCGGGGTCACGTTCATCAAACTGTTCGGCGTCGGCACGATCGTCGCGCTGCTCGTGGACGCCACCGTGGTCCGGGTGCTGCTCGTGCCCGCCACGATGCGGCTGCTCGGCCGGGCGAACTGGTGGGCGCCGCGGCCGCTGCGCCGCCTCTACGCCCGCTACGGGATCAGGGAAGCGGAGGCGCCGACCCCCGTCCGGGTCTAGGAACGATCGTCAGCCGAACGGACCGTGGTCAGACGCCTCGGTCCGTTCGGCTGAATAGTGGCCGGACCCTTTCATGGCGGCGCGCCGCGAGCCAGCCCGCCAGCCCCACAGCGGGGAAGGCCGCCGCGGCCGCGCACGCGCCTGGCCAGCCCCAGCGCGCGTAGGCGTGCGCCGCCGCCCAGGAGCCGAGCGAGCCGCCGGCGAACATCGTGGTCATGTAGATGGCGGTCAGCCGGGAGCGGGCCTGCGGGAGCAGCTCATAGATCACGCTCTGCCCGAGCAGGTTCGAGGACTGCACCGCGGCGTCCATGAACAAGGTGCCGGCCACAAGCAGCGCGAGGCCGAGCCAGTGCGGGCGCGCGGCGCCGAGCGCGATCAGCCCGAACGAGGCAAGCAGCGTCGCCTGGACAGCGCCGGTCACCGGCCAGCGCAGCGCCGGCCGGCGGTCGATGTGCCTGCCGCCGAGCGCGGACACCAGCGCCCCGGCGGCGCCGGCGAGCGCGAACAGGCCGATCTGAAGCTGGGAGAAGCCGTACGGCGGCCCGGCCAGCAGGAACGACACCGTGGTCCAGAACGCGCTGAACGCGCCGAACCCGCAGGCGCCGATCAGGGCGCGCCAGCGGAGCACGGGCTGCGTGCGCGCCAGGCGGAAGGCCTCGCGCAGCTGCGCGCGGTAGCCCGTGTCGACCTCTGGCGGCAGGTCCGGCAGCGCGCGGTAGACGACGGCCGTGGTCACGGCCATGACGACCGCCGCGATCGCGTAGACGCCGCGCCAGCCGGCCAGCTGGGCGACGATACCAGCGAACGTCCGGGACAGCAGGACGCCCGTGAGCAGACCGCTCAGCACGGTGCCGATCGCGTGGGTGCGCTCGTTCTCCGCGGCCAGCGTGGCGGCGAACGGGATCAGCATCTGGATGACCACCGACGTCAGGCCCATCACCAGGGCGAGCGCGCCGAGCGCCCGCAAGTCCGGCGCGACGGCGCTGGCCCCGACGGCGACGGTGTCGATGCCGAGCAGGACGCAGAACAGCCGGCGCCGCCGCGTGATGTCGGCCGCCGGGACGATCAGCAGCAGGCCGGCGCCGTAGCTCAGCTGGGTCAGCGTCACCAGCAGCGACGCGCTGGTCTGGGACACACGCAGGCTGGCGGCGATCGTCGGCAGCAGCGGCTGGGCGTAGTACAGGTTGGCTACCGTGGCGCCGGCGGTGAAGGCCAGCAGCCGCGCCTGGCCACGGGTCAGCGCGCTCGTCTTCGGCGGGGCCGCGGCAGGTTCGACGTATTCCACTATGTCCTCAATGTAAGGCTAGTCACGATACGCATAAACCCCGAGGCACGCGCTGCGCCACGGCCGTCGCGCAGGCGATACAGTAGCCCGCACAGCGTAGAAAACGCGCAAGCTTGCGCCCCCCGCCGCAGCAGAGGAGAGCGACCGTGTTCCAGTCCGACGATGCCCACCCCGAGGTCATGTCGGCGGACCTGCCGGCCGGCATTTACCTGCTTGACGTGCGCGAGGACGACGAGTGGGCCGCCGGCCACGCGCCCGATGCCGTGCACGTGCGGCTCAGCGAACTGTCCGCGCGCGGCGACGAGATCCCGCGCGACCGCCACGTGTACGTGATCTGCCGCACCGGCGCGCGTTCGGCCTACGCCGCGCAGGCGCTGGCAGGCGCCGGGTGGACGACGGTCAACGTCTCCGACGGGATGACCGGCTGGGCCGTCGCCGGCCGCCCCATGATCAGCGAGACCGGCGCGGAGCCGTACGTCGCGTAGGCGCGCCGCATGACGGACACCGTGTCTATCCGGGGCCTTGCCGTCGCCGCCGTCATCGGCGTGTACGACTGGGAGCGCGAGATCGAGCAGACCCTGCTGTTCAACGTCGACATGGCGGCGGACGTGGCAAAGGCCGCCGCGCGCGATGACATCGCGGACGCGCTCGACTACTCGGCGGTCGCGCAGACGATCAGGAACGTGGTCCGCGACGGGAAGTTCGCGCTGATCGAGACCGCCGCCGAACGCGTCGCGGAGCGGCTTCTGGCCGTTCACGCGGTCCGCCATGTGCGCGTCGAGGTGATCAAGCAATTGCCCGCGGAAGGATATGCGGCCGCCATCGCCATCGAGCGCGGGGCGACATAGCAACCCGTGCGTTCAGCGGATAACCGGATTGCGGGGGATATTCCGGTCAGTGACTCGACTGTTACACCATGTCAGAATAACGAACAATTCTCAAAGAAAACGCTCAACTGAACCCTGGCCGGGTTCACATGTGCTCATGATTGGAGCCGTCTGGGAGCCGGATGTGATCAGGGAGACTGGATGACAGTTCGACGGCGTGTCCTGGCGGTGAGCCTCGCGGCAGCCGCCGCGGGAACCCTGGCCGTCGCGTTCGCGGTGTCCGGCGCCGGCGGGCGCGCGCTCTCGCTTGACGCATCGGCGGCCCAGAGCGTCGCGGCCCGCGCGTCATCGGCGGCGTCAGCGGCACCGGCCAACGGATCGGGGACGACGAACGGGTCGGGGACCGCCAACGGGTCGGGGACCGCCAACGGGTCGGGGACCTCGGCCGGGTCCGGGTCGGGGGTGGTTCCCTACGTGGCGGCTGGCCCGCAGGCGACGACCACGACCACCGCCACGGCCACGCCGACCGCCACTGTGACGCCTACGCCTGCCCCCACGTCGAAGGCGCCCACGGGCGCCATCACGAGCGCGCCGCAGACCCCGCCGGCGCGGATATGCGGGAACACGGCGCTGCTCAGCGGGCCGTCGAGGCAGCCGTCGGGCTCGGTGCGGGTCCCGGCGGGCAATGACAAGAACATCAACTTCCGCACGCCCCACACCACCTACTGGTTCGCCCCCGGTGTCCACTACCTGGGGACGGGCGTGTACGACAACATCGACCCCGGCACCGGGTCGTCGTTCATCGGCGGGCCCGGCGCGATCATCGACGGGCAGCATCGCGAGAACTCCGCCTTCGACGACAACGCCGCCGACATCACGATCAGCCACCTGACGATCAGGAACTTCGGCACGTGGGGCGGCGGCCAGCAGGAGGGCGTGGTCAACCACGACTCGGGCTCCGACTGGACGATCACCCACTCCTCGATCGTCGGCAACGCGGGCGCCGGCGTCATGCTCGGCAGCGGCGACACGCTCTCCTACGACTGCCTGCAGGACAACCAGCAGTACGGGTTCAGCGCGTTCTCGAACAGCGGCACGGTGTTCCGCCTGGTGCTCGACCACAACGAGATCGCCGGCAACGACAGCTACAACTTCGAGGCCCGCTACCCCGGCTGCGGGTGCAGCGGCGGCGGGAAGTTCTGGCACGTCATCAACGCCGTCGTGACGAACAACTGGGTGGTCAACAACCGGAGCGTGGGGCTCTGGGCGGACACGGACAACGCGGGATTCGAATTCGCGGGCAATTACATCCAGAACAGCCAGGGCGTCGCCCTGCAATACGAGATCAGCTACAACGCGCTCATCGAGTACAACACGTTCGCCGGCAACGGCATAGCGAGCGGCCCGACGGATCAGGGCTTCCCGATGAGCACGATCTACCTGTCCGAGTCGGGTTCCGACAGCCGGGTGAAGACGAACTACCGCGGCACGTTCCTGATCGCGCACAACAACTTCGTCAACAACTGGGGCGGCGTCATCCTCTGGGAGAACTCCAACCGGTTCTGCGGCTCCCCGGACAACAGCAGCACCGCCTACTGCACGATCGTGGACCCGAAGGCGACGCTGCAGACCTGCGGGAACCCCGCCGACATCAAGAAGGCCCCGTACCTGGGCGACTGCCGCTGGAAGACGCAGAACGTCCTCGTCGAGGACAACACCTTCAGCCTCAACCCGTCGGCCGTGGGCAAGGCCTGCACGGTCGCCAACTACTGCGGTTTCAACGGAGTCTTCTCCGAATTCGGCAGCCTGAGCCCTTACCAGGGTGACGTCATCCCGACCAACATCGCGTACCACAGGAATAACCACTTCACCGGGAACCACTACACCGGCCCGTGGTGCTTCATGGCCTGGCAAGAGGGCAACGCACTGAACTGGAACCAGTGGCGCGCGGCGGTCAACGAGAACAGCCATCGCGCTTTCGGCGAGGACGCGGGCGGCTCGTACACGGGCGCGAACCCGAACATGACCTGCTAGCGCCCGAGTCGTTCCCGCATGCCCCATACGTCCATCCAGACCCTCGGGCAACCGTCCGGGACCCGGCTCAGCCGTATCTAGGCGCTCTGCCGACGAAGTGGGATAGAAAATGTAGCCAGGGCTACATTTTCTATCCCACGTATCATGTGTGCCTGGAAACGCAAGCCCGAAAGTCGGGCAAATCGGGCGATGGCGCTGTTATCCGGTGCTGGTGTGAGTGGCGGGCAGGCGGTCCGCGCCTAGGTGCCTGTCCGAGCCGCGGTGGCCCGTGCCGCCCCCTGCCACGCGAGAACTCCCGTGGGCACCGGGTGATCGCTGTAGGCGGACAATGCGGGGGAATGCTAGGCGGCTCTTCTTTCTTGAGTCTGGTTGACTCAACCTTAGGAGGGGCTGATGAGCGAAACGCTCACGCTGCCAGTGCTGCCGCTCGACGACGAAGTGGTGCTGCCGGGCATGGTGGTCCCCATCGAGCTTTCGGACACCGAAGTCCGGGGGGCCATCGAGGCCGCCAGGAATAGCACGGGACTTGGGCGGGGACCCGGCATCCGTTCGGAGGAAAAGGCACGGGTGCTCCTCGTGCCCAGGCTCGCTGACCGCGGGCTCGCTGCCGTCGGGACGATGGCGGTCATCGAGCAGACCGGCCGGCTGCCGGGCGGTCAGGCCGGCGCCGTGCTGCGCGGGGTCTCGCGCGTGCGTATCGGATCAGGAACGACCGGGCCAGGCGCCGCGCTGTGGGTTGATGGCACGGTCATGGTCGAAACCGGGGACGGCGCCCGGGCGACAGAGCTCGCCAAGGAGTACAAGTCCCTGGTCATCGCCTCGCTGCAGACGCGTGGCGCGTGGCAGGTCGTCGACATGATGCAGCAGCTCGACGACCCGTCGGCGATCGCCGACCGCGCGGGCTACGCCAGCTACCTGACGGCGGAGCAGAAGCTCCAGCTGCTTGAGACCGCCGACCTGGTGCAGCGGCTGGAGCTGGCGATCGGCTGGACGCGCGAGCACCTGGCCGAGCTCGACGTCGCGGAGTCCATCCGCAAGGACGTCACCGAGGGCATGGAGAAGCAGCAGAAGGAATTCCTGCTGCGCCAGCAGCTCGCCGCGGTCCGCAAGGAGCTCAACGAGCTGACCGGCGGCGGCAAGGGCACCGAGGAGGACGACTACCGGGCGCGCGTCGAGGCCGCCGACCTGCCGGAGGGCGTCCGCGAGGCCGCCCTGAAGGAGGTCGACAAGCTCGAGCGGACACCGGACGCCTCGCCGGAGACCGGATGGATCCGCACCTGGCTTGACACCATCCTCGACATCCCGTGGAACGAGCGGACCGAGGACGCCTACGACATCGCGGGCGCGCGGCAGATCCTCGACGAGGACCACACCGGGCTTGACGACGTGAAGGACCGCATCATCGAGTACCTGGCCGTGCGCAAGCGGCGCTCGGACCGGGGCCTCGGCGTCATCGGCGGCCGGCGGTCGGGTGCCGTGCTCGCGCTCGTCGGGCCGCCTGGCGTCGGCAAGACCTCGCTCGGTGAGTCCGTGGCGCGCGCGATGGGCCGCAAGTTCGTCCGTGTCTCCCTGGGCGGCGTCCGGGACGAGGCGGAGATCCGCGGCCACCGGCGCACCTATGTCGGCGCGCTGCCCGGCCGGATCGTTCGTGCCATCAGGGAGGCGGGCACGATGAACCCGGTCGTGCTGCTCGACGAGGTGGACAAGATCGGCTCTGACTACCGGGGCGACCCGGCGGCGGCGCTGCTCGAGGTCCTCGACCCGGCGCAGAACCACACGTTCAGGGACCACTACCTGGAGGTCGACCTCGACCTGTCCGACGTGGTGTTCCTGGCCACGGCCAACGTGCTCGACTCGATCCCGGGGCCGCTGCTCGACCGGATGGAGCTCGTCCAGCTCGACGGCTACACCGAGGACGAGAAGGTCGCGATCGCGCGGGACCACCTGCTGCCAAGGCAGCTGTCCAAGGCGGGGCTTTCCGCCGAGGAGGTCACGTTCGAGGACGACGCGCTCCGGCTGATCGCCGCCGAGTACACCCGCGAGGCCGGCGTCCGGTCGCTCGAGCGGTCCATCGCCCGGGTGCTGCGCAAGGTCGCGGCGGCGGAGGCGCTCGAGGCTGGCAGCCTGCCGGTCGTGGTGGGCGTCGCGAACCTGCGCGATTACCTGGGCAGGCCCCGGTTCACCCCGGAGACCAGCCTGGCCGAGGATTCGCGGCGTACCGCGGTCCCTGGCGTCGCGACCGGCCTCGCCGTCACCGGCGCGGGCGGCGACGTGCTCTACATCGAGGCGTCGCTCGCCGACCCGGAGACCGGGGCGGCCGGCGTCACGCTCACCGGTCAACTCGGCGACGTGATGAAGGAGTCGGCCCAGATCGCGCTGTCCTACCTGCGGTCGCACGGCACGGAGCTCGACCTGCCGACCGATCACCTGAAGGACCGCGGCGTCCACGTGCACGTGCCGGCGGGCGCGGTGCCCAAGGACGGGCCGTCGGCCGGCGTCACGATGACAACCGCGCTGGCGTCGCTGCTGTCCGGGCGGCTTGTGCGGTCCGACGTCGCGATGACCGGTGAGGTGTCGCTCACCGGCCGGGTCCTGCCGATCGGCGGTGTCAAGCAGAAGTTGCTCGCGGCGCACCGCGCCGGGGTGACCACGGTGCTGATCCCGCAGCGCAACGAGCCGGACCTGGACGACGTTCCCGCCGAGGTGCTCGCCAAGCTGGACGTGCACCCGGTCAGCGACGTTCGCGAGGTGCTCGCGCTCGCGCTGGAGCCGGCCGCCGCCGGCGCGGGAGCTGCGGCGGCATAGGTGCCGGTCAGGCTTAATAGCCGGTCAGTGGTTGCGGCGGGCGGTCCCCTGGGGGCCGCCCGCCGCTTCCGTTTCCTTATCCCGAACGCCCTCGGGATGCTCCCTACCAGATGCGCCAGTGGATTCGCGGGTCGGCCGCGTCGCACCGGGTCATTCGCAGCTGGGTGCCGTCCGCCGAGGTCATGGCGGGCACGTCGAGGCACACGCCGCCGAGTTCGAGCTCGCTGCCAAGGCCGGGGCCGCGGAGCACGGCCCACTGCTGGGCCTTCCGTTCCGCGGCGGTGCAGGTCCACAGCTCGACCTTCGTCGCGATCGCGCCCAGCTTGCCGCCCACGGTGACGCACTTGTCGCCGAAGACCCGGATCGTGCCGTCCGGCTCGAACGTCCAGGCCTGCGACACGGTTCCGTTGCAGGAGTACATGTCGACGGGGTTCCCGTTGACGCCCGAGCTGAAGTGGTCATCGAGGCACTTGCCCGCGACCGCGGCCAGGATCGGCTGCGCGGGCAGCGTCCACAGCCCGTCGCGCGCGATCCGGCAAGCGCCCATGACCGGCACGACGGAGTTCGTCTTGCCCGTTGGCGGGTCGGTCAGGCACAGGCCGAAGGCCGGGCTGACCAGCTCCCCGGCGATGCCCTGCGTCCATATCTCGCGCCGCCCGCCTGTGCAGCCCCAGAGGATCGCCTGCTGCCCGGCGGCGCTGCCGCTCCCGGCGATGTCGAGGCAGTGGTTGTTGACCCGCACCGTCCCGTCCGCCGCGATGGTCCAGCGCTCCGCCCTGACCTGCTGGCACTGCGTGAGGAACACACGGGTACCGTTGGCCGTCCTGTCGCCCGGGTCGGCCAGGCACTTGCCGTCGAGCACCAGGCGGATCTGGCCGGTGGGTCCGCTGTCCGGCGCGGCCCGGACGAGCAGCGTGAACGTCATCGCGTCCGTGTCACCGAGGGAGCCTTTCGCGTGGATGGTCACGCTGTAGGCTCCCGCGGTGACCGGCCAGCCGTACACGGTGGCGGGTCTCTGCTCGAAGATCAGCCCGCTCGGCAGGCCCGTGGCCGACAGGGTCACCGTGTCGCCTGGGGCCCGATCGGTGACGCTGAGCCGCAGGTTCAGCGTCCGGCCGGCGCTGGCGGTCACGGTGCCCGGGTCCGGCATGATGATCGGCACGCCGACCGCCCAGTTGAGGGAGGCGCTGCCCGCCGATCCGGCGCCGTCGGTGGCGGTCACCGTCGCGGCGCCTGTCACGGCCGCGGTCGGCGTACCCGTGATCGTCCCGGTCGCCGCGTCGATCGCCAGCCCGGCCGGCAGGCCGGTCGCGGTGAACGTCAGCGTCTGGGCGGGGTCGGAGTCGGTCGCCTTGACACGCACGCTGACCGGGATGCCGACCCAGGACTGCTCGCGCTCCGGCGCGAGCACGGTGACCAGGTTCTCGACCAGCCAGCTGATGACAGCGCTGCCGGAGGCCCCCGTGCCGTCTGTGACGGTGACGGTCGTGGTGTACGTCGCGGCCTTCCCCGTCGGCGTCCCGGAGATGACACCGGTCGAGGCGCTGATCGCCAGCCCTGGCGGCAGGCCAGTGGCGTGGAACGTCAACGGCAAGCCCTTCGTGCTGTCCGTCGCGGTCACGTGCACCGGGGTGATCGCCACGCCCGCCGTGGCCTGCCCGGTGGCCGGGACGCTCACCGTGATCTTGTTGACGATGACCCAGGTGAAGCCGGCCGACGCCTTCTCGCCCACCGTGTCCTTCGCGGTCACGGTGACGCCGTAAGTCCCCGGAGTCGTGGGAGTTCCGGAGATGCGCCCGGTGGCGCCGTTGATCGCGAGTCCCGGCGGCAGGCCCGTGGCCGAGTAGGCGAGCTCCTGATCCGGGTTGTCGTCCTTCGCGCTGATCTGCAGGGACACCGAGGTGTCCGGGGCATCCTGCTGGCTCGGCACGGACGCCATGGTGACGGTGTTCTTCGCGACCCACGTGAAGGTGGCGGATCCCTTGGCCCCTGAGCCATCGGTCGCCGTGACCGTGACACTGCCGTCGAACGGGGCGGTGATCGTCCCTGAGATCCGGCCGGCGGCGCTGATCTTCAGGCCGTGCGGCAGGTTCGCGGCGCTGAACGTCAGGTGCGCGGCGGCGTAGGAGTCCGTCGCCGTGATCGTCAGGCCGACCGTTTTCGACAACGGGTCGGTGACTTGCTTACCGGGGTTGGTCACCGTGACCGTGTGCGCGGCGGGCGCGGCCGCCGCTGCCCGCGGCGCCGCGCTCGCGCGGCCCGCCGCGGTGGCCAGCGTGGCACCGGAGAGCAGGACGCACACGGTGGCCAGGAAAATCCGGTTTCTGCTGGTCTTTACGAGCATGCGCATGAGCATCCCCAAGATTCGCGTGACCCAGAGAGACAGACGTGACTACTGCACTACCAAGAGCGATTGCCGAGCCCGCGCCGTTACTGGCGTTCAACCCGTGGGGCCCGTGGGCCCGATGTAGCACCCGCCTCTGGTGTTCACCTTGTGCCCGATCCTGGTGGCGAATTCGCGACGCTTGGCGTCGACGATCTCGGCGCCCGCCCCGGTACGCAGCCGGTTCCAAGATCATGGGATATTCCGGGTAGCCCTGGCTACGTTTACTATCCCCGATCTTGTGACCTTGCCCTTGCAGGCCCTGTCAGCGCGGCACCAGTGGCAGCCGTGGCCTGTGATGTTCACGGACGCGGACCGAGACCGCCATCACACGCGGGGCCAGCGGGTGAATCTCGCGTCATCGCCCATCGGGCGCTAGAAGTCGCCTACCAGACGTGCCAGTGGACCCGCGGGTCGCTGGCCGTGCAGCGCGCCGTCACCAGCTGCGTGCCGTCGATGGCGGTCATGCTGGGGATCGCCAGGCACACGCCGTCCTGGGTGAGCTCGCTGCTCAGGCCGCCGGTTCGCGCGACCGCCCACCGCTGGGTCGCGGCGCCGTCGCATGTCCACAGCTCGATCTTCACGCCCACAGCGCCAAGCCGGGTGGCGGTGAGGCACTTGTTGCCGTAGATGCGCAGCGTGCCGTTGGGCTCGAACGTCCAGCTTTGCACCGGGGTTCCGTTGCAGGTGTACGTGTCGACCTTGTTCCCGTTGGTGCCCACGCTGTGGTAGTCATCGACGCACTTGCCCGCCATCGCGGAAAGAATGGGCTCCGCGGGCAAGGTCCACGTCGCACTGGGCGTGCGGCGGCAGGCGCCCATCGCCGGGGCGGCGCCGTTCGCGGTGCTCGAGCCAGGATCGGTCAGGCACAGGCCCGACGCGGGGTTGACCAGCTCGCCCGCCGTGCCCTGCACCCACAGCTCGCGCGCCGCGCCGACGCACGGTTCGAGCTGCACCGGCTGCCCGGCGAAGCCGCCGCTGCCGGCGATGTCGAGGCAGCGGTTGTGCACCCGGATCGTGCCGTTGGACGCGATCGTCCAGCGCTGCTCGGTGCCGGACTGGCAGTTCCAGAGCACCACGCGGGTGCCGTTCGCGGTTCTGTCACCCGGGTCGTTCAGGCACTTGCCGCCGAGCCCCAGGAAGATCTGCCCAATCGGGCCGCTGGTCAGCGCGCTCCGGACGGTCAGCGGGAACGTCATGAAGTCGGTGTCGCCCAGCGAGCCCTTGGCGTGGATGGTCACCTTGTACGAGCCCGCGACGGCGGCCCAGCCGTAGACCCGCGTCGGGTTCCGCAGGAAGGTCAGCCCGAACGGCAGCCCCGTAGCCCAGAACGTCACATGGTCGCGCTTGCCGAGCGCGTCCGTGTAGGTGAGCGGCACGTACACGGCCTGCCCGGCCGTGGTGGTGACGTGGCCCGGGTTCGGCATCGTGACCGCCCAGCCGACCGCCCACCTGATGGCGGCACTGTTGGTCGCTCCTGCCGAGTCGGTCGCCTTCACGTGGACAGTGCCTAGCGAGATCTTCGTCGGGGTGCCGGAGATGACCCCGGTCGTCGCGTTGATCTTCAGTCCGGCCGGCAGCCCGGTGGCGCCGTAATGCAGTGCCGCGCCGCCCGTGTCGGTCGCCTTGACCTTCACGCTCACAGGGACGCCAGCCCACGACTGCACCTTCGCGGGCACGGTCACCAGCACGCCGTTCCCGGCGGTCCAGTTGAAGGCCGCAGTATCGGTCTCCCCCACTTCGTCAGTGGCGGTGACGTCGACCGTCCCGGCGTAGTCGTGCGTGATCGTACCGGCGATGACCCCGGTGCCCGGGTTGATTCCGAGGCCTGGCGGCAGTCCGGTCGCGCCGTACGTGAGCGTCTCGGTGGGGTCGGAGTCGTTGGCCTGTATGGGCAGATCGACGCCGGTCGAGAGCGGGCGCGTGACCTGAGCGCCAGGGTTGGTCACCGTGACCGTGTTCGCCGCGGTCCAGGTGAAGCCTGCTGATCCCGCTGCCCCGGTCGCGAGTGGGCCGGTTTCGGTGGCGGTCACCGTGACCGCGCAGGCGCACGGTTCGGTGATTGTCCCGGAGATGAGGCCCGTGGCCGGGTCTATAGCTAGCCCGGTTGGCAATCCGGTCGCGCTGTAGGCCAGGGTCTGGGTGGGATCGGAGTCGTTGGCCACGACCTGAAGTGGGGTGATCATGGTGGACAGCGGGTTGGTGTTCTGGTTGTCGATGGGGTTCACCGTGACGGTATTGCCGGGGGCAGCCGCGATTTTCAGCGCGCGCAGCGCGGCCTGCGCTGACCCGGTCGCCACTACCGCGGATCCGAGAAGCAGGATGCACACAGTTACCAAGAGGATGCGAATTCGACCGGATTTCCTTGACATGCGCATGAGCTCCCCAAGTTTCACGCGACCCAGCCGAATCGCTCACCCCGTGCGCATCGCTAGGTCTCCGTACCGGCAAAGACGGATACCGCGTTTATCTCTACACCGCTCGACAGTTTCGCAGCAATAGTTACATCGAACCGTATCAGTCGCGTGTCCGGCGAGTGGGGAAAACGGCCGGGCGGCTTGGGGAGCCCGCCCGCCCGGCCGGTCGCTTGCCTACCAGGTGTGCCAGTGAATGCGCGGGTCGGCGGCGTTACAAGCGGCCGCCACGAGCTGGGAACCGTCGATGGCGGTCATGCTGGGCACGGCCAGGCAGACGCCGTCCTGCATGAGCTCGATGCCGAGGCTGCCGGACTGCACCACTGTCCACCGCTGGGTCCTGTTCCCGTTGCAGGTCCACAGGTCGATCCGCACGCCCACGCGGCCCCACACGGTGTCGGTGAGGCACTTGTTGCCGTAGATCCGCAGGGTGCCATCCGGCTCGAACGCCCAGTGCTGCACCGGTGTTCCGTTACAGGAGTAGACGTCGACCTTGTTCCCGTTGTTGCCAACGCTGTGGTAGTCGTCCACGCACTTGCCCGCCATCGAGGACAGGATCATCTGCGCTGGCACGGTCCATGCCTGGCTGGGCTTGACCCGGCAGGTCCCCAGCACGGGCGCGGCGCCGTTCCTGGTGCTTGCCGCTGTCAGGCACAGTCCCGAGCCAGGGTTGAAGAGCTCGCCTGCCGTGGCTTGCACCCACATCTCACGGGACGAGCCGGTGCACTGCCACAACTGCGCGGGCTCCCCGGCAGAGCCGCCGCCGGCGATGTCCAGGCAGCGGTCGTGTACCCGGATGGTGCCGTCCACCGCCAGGGTCCACAGCTGCGCGCTGCCCGGCAGGCAGTTCGCGAGCACGGCAGGCGTGCCGTTGGCGGTCCTGTTCCCTCGGTCGTCCAGGCACTTGCCCGCGGCGTTCAGCGTTATCGGGCCGGTCGGCCCCGCGTCCGCCGCCGAACGCACGACCAGCGGGAACGTCATCGAGTCCCGGTCGCCGTGGCTGCCCGTGCCGGTGATCGTGACACGGTAACGCCCGGTGCCGATCGCCCAGCCGTAGATCGTCGGCGGGTTCGGCTCGAAGCTCAGGCCCCGGGGCAGGCCCGAGGCGGCGAACTTCACGCGCTCGCCGCGGAGGGCGTCGCTGAAGGTGAACGGCAAGTTCAGCGTCTGGCCATCTGGAACCCCCACCGCGCCAGGGTTCGGGATGATGATCGGGTCGCTGACCGTCCACGTGATGCGGGCCGTGCCGGCCGATCCGGAGCCGTCGGTCGCCTTGACCACCACGGCGAACTTGCCGACGCCGGACGGCGTGCCAGAGATGACGCCGCTCACCGCGTTGATGGACACGCCCGGCGGCAGGCCGGTCGCGCTGAACGTCAGCGCCTGCGTGGGATCGGAGTCGGTGACGACGATCTGGATGCTGGCCCGGACGAACTCATAGGACTGCTTGGCGCCAGGAGCGGTGACCGTGACAAGGTTCAGCACTCGCCAGGCGATCACGGCGTCGCCGGCCGCTCCGGTCGCGTCCCTGGCGGTGACCGTGACATCGTACGTTCCGGCGACTCCGGTGATCGTGCCGGAGATCAGGCCGGTGACGGCGTTGATCTTGAGTCCCGCAGGCAGGCCGGCGGCCGTGTACGTCAGTGCCTCGGTGGGGGTCGAGTCGGTCGCGGTGACCTGCACGCTCACCTTCGTCCCGAACAGGGACTGCTCGGCCCCCGGCGCGGCCACCGCGACCGTGTTCGCGACCGTCCAGGCGATGTCGAGCGTCGCCACCTCGCCGAGGCTGTCGGTCACCGTGACCACGACGGCGTAGTCGCCAGGCGTTGTCGTCGTCCCGGCGATGATGCCAGTGGCGGCGCCGATCCGCAGTCCGGCCGGCAGGCCCGTGGCGGCGTACGCGAGCGTCGCGGCCGCATCGTCGTCCGCGGCCACGATCGGCAAGTCCACGACGGCGGGTATGCCCGAGGCCTGTGCCGCCACCGGGGTGATCGTGATCGTATTCCTCGCGGTCCAGGTGAAGTCCACGGTCGCGGCCTCCGTGGCCTTGTCCGTGGCGGTCACCGTGACGGGGTAGGCGCCTGGCGTGGTGATCGTCCCGGTGATGGCGCCGGTGGCCGCGGCGATGTGCAGGCCCGGCGGCAGGCCTGTCGCGGTGTAGGCCAGGGTCTGCGTGGGATCGGTGTCGGCGGCGACGATCGCCAGGTCGACCGCGGTCGACAGCGGGTCGGTGACCTGGTTGCCAGGAGGAGTGATGGTGACGGTGTTCGCCGCCGTCCAGGTGAACGCCGCCGATCCCGTGGCCGCGGTCGTGTCGGTGGCGGTCACCGTGACCGCGTAGGTGCCCGGGACGGTGATCGTCCCGGCGATCGTCCCTGTGGTCGCGTCGATCTTGAGCCCGGTGGGCAAACCCGTGGCGCTGAACGTCAGGGTCTGCGTGGGGTCAGAGTCGGTGGCGGTGAGCGTCAGGCCGACCACGGTAGACAGCGGGTTGGTGACCTGGTTGCCGGGGTTGGTCACCGCGATGGTGTTGCCGGGCGCCGCGGCACGCAGTGGTGCCGTCACGGCCGCGCGCGCGGGCGTGCTCGCCGCGGCGATCGCGGAGCCGAGCAGGAGTACGCAGGCGGCGGGAATGAGAATCCTGAATCGGCCGGCCTTCGATGAAATGCGCATGAGCGCCCCCATGATCCACGCCACCCAGCTCTACCTCTGAGCCCGGGGGTGCCACGTTGTCACTCTAGTCACAAACGCGGCTTCTGCATTTAATCTTCTACACCGGCCCGGCGCAAGGCGGCAATAGCAGGATTAAACCGGATTGGACACATCTCTGCCACACGGCAGAAACGTTAATCGGCAGTCAGTGGTTTCTGTATCACAAGATGTATTCTTAACGTTCTGCAACTTAAGTCACACAGGTATCAACACAAAGCTGCACAGCCAAGCAGCACCGCTTATCGCGGCAGCAGAGTGACACAGAGATAAGGGAAAGCCAGCCTTACGGAGCGTGGTCCGGGCAGAGGCCGAACAGTTCGACCGTGTGGTCGACGGACGTGAAGCCGGCCTCGGCGGCCACCTTCTCCGCCCATTGCTCGACGACGCGACCCTCGACCTCGACACTGCGGCCGCAGACCCTGCACGTGAGGTGGTGGTGGTGCACGGTGGAGCCGCATTGCCGGTACAGGGTCTCGCCTGACGGGTCGCGGATCGTGTCCACCGTGCCCTGCTCGCTGAGCACCTGCAGGTGCCGGTAGACAGTCGTGAGCCCGACGGTCTCACCGCGGCGGCGGAGCTCGGCGTGGATCTCCTGGGCACTGCAGAAGCCAGGCAGGCCCGCCAAGGCGGTGATGACCGCGGACGCCTGCCTGGTCCCGCGCACCCTAGTGCCACGCGGCTGCTCCACTGTCACACCTCGCAAGGTAGCCGGCCTTCCTGTCGATAGCCACGAACCGGTTGCTTACTGATAATAGAAACGATTAT
>Ga0335073_10000225_pt1 | contig 71534 bp, 58 predicted proteins | sample Lox_Sample_22_FD_207093 | JGI IMG/M metagenome (GOLD analysis project Ga0335073, IMG submission 207093) | Soil microbial communities from Loxahatchee National Wildlife Refuge, Florida, United States - Lox_Sample_2.2 | ecosystem: Environmental > Terrestrial > Soil > Wetlands | place: USA... | reverse complement strand
TGAGTCACCGGCCGGGTGGAATCCAGGCTCTTGACGGTCCCGATGAGGCGCCGCGCAATCGGTGGCAGAACATCCGCCGACGGCGTGCCCGCTTTCGCTCCGTCCCTGCCGAACGGGTGCGTGAAGGGATCGCCCGGATAATCGATTTCGTTGCCGATGCTCCACAGAACGATGGAAGGATGATTGCGATCCCGCAGCACCATGTCTTCCAGGTCTCGCGTCGACCATTGGTCGAATACTTCGTGGTATCCGCGCGTCCCCGCCGTTCCCACGTTCCACCCCTGCGCCCACTTGTGTTTGCCGCCGGTCCACTCGTCGAAAGCTTCATCCATCACCAGCAGCCCGAGGCGGTCGCAGAGATCGTACAGTTCCGGCGCCATGGGATTGTGGGAGCAGCGGATGGCATTGACGCCCAGTTCCTTCAATAGCCGTAAGCGCCGTTCCAAGGCGGCCTCGAAAAAGGCGGCGCCCAATGCCCCTAGATCGTGGTGAATGCACACGCCCTTCAGTTTCATCCCCTGCCCGTTCAGGGAGAACCCGGTGTTCGGATCGAAGCGCAGGGAGCGGATGCCATACGGCGTCCGGTATTCATCCACCAGGCGGTCACCCGTGTAGACACTGGTAACCGCGGTGTAGAGGTTCGGATGGTCGAGCGACCAGAGTTGCGGCTGCGGAATGCGGCCTTGCTGGGCGAATGTATGCGATGCGCCGGCAGCGATCGGCTCCTCGCCGCTGACGGTGGCGGCTTGACCGCCGTCCGGATTCTCCAGCACCGTGACCACGCGGGCGCGAACCGGCGATTTTGACTCATTCACGATCGTCGCTTCCACGGAAACCAGCGCCTCCCCATCGGTGATCAATGGCGTGCGGACGAAGGTCCCCCAATGGGCAACGTGGATCGGTCCGGTCGTGGTGAGCCAGACGTGCCGGTAGATGCCCGAGCCGGTATACCACCGCGAGTCGGCGATTACGCTGTGATCGACCCGCACGGCTAGAACATTGTGACTAGCGCCGAAATTCAGGTACGGCGAAAGGTCGTACTGGAACGATGCGTAGCCATAGGGGCGATGTCCCAACAGGTGGCCGTTAATCCAGACGTCGCTATCGCGATACACCCCGTCGAATTCGATGCATACTTTGCGCCCGCGCTGCGATTCCGGAAGATCGAAGGTCTTGCGGTACCAACCGATGCCACCGGGTAGGTATCCCGTGCCGCTCGAATTCGTGGCGCTGTACGGTCCCTCGATTGACCAATCGTGAGGCAAATCGAGTTGCCGCCACGAGCCGTCGCTGAAACCCGGCGCCTGCCCGTCTCCGGCATCTCCGGCATGAAATCGCCAGCCTTGATCGAAGTTACGGCGCTCGCGAACTGAAGCGCTGAATGCCGGGAGCGTAAAGGCCGGCAGGGAAAGCAGAAGGGTCGTGAAGAAGAGCGCGATTCGTCTGGTCATGATTCCCGCCTTCAGGGCTCAAGCATAGCCGACTAGGCAAACGTTTGCAAGACGTTGAATATTTCATCAAATCTGCGATTTTGGTACCCCTTCGCGGCTAAACGTTTGTCGCGCGTGCTATGATCTCGCTAAATGGCATCTAAGACTTCGCCGGCAGGTATTCGCGAAGTAGCCGAATTGGCGGGTGTCTCTGCCGCGACCGTGTCCCGTATCCTGAATGGGACTCGAAAATTCCGTGAGGAAACCGAGCACCGCGTGCGCGCCGCTGCCCGCGAGCTGGGTTACTCGCGGAATCTGGCTGCGCGGGCCTTGGTCCAACAGAAGACCACTCTGTTGGGCATGATCATTTCCGACATGCGCAATTTGTACTTCCCCGAAGTCGCTGCCGCCTTTCAGGATCAGGCTCTGCTTCATGACATGGACGTAATCGTGATGAACACCAATTACGATCATCACCGCGCTCTGAAATGCGTGCAGCGCCTGATCGGACTCCAGGTGGCCGGGGTCGCGGTCCTCACTTCGGAATTCGACCCCACTATGCGCAAGATGCTGGCGCAAAGAGATATCCCCGTGGTGTATTCGGACGTGGCGGAAGTCGGCCGAAACATCAGTACCTTGCCGGCGGATCTGGAAAGCGGTATCGGGCAAGCCATTCATCACCTCAAGGCTCTCGGGCACAAACGTCTGGGATATATCGGAGGCCCGGTTCACCTGCTCACCGCGCGGCGGCGCCGGAAGGCATTCCTCGACATCGCCACTGCCAGCGGGGCCGAAGTGCAGATCGTGGATTCGGAGTTTACCCCTCAGGGCGGCTACTATGGCGCGTCGCGGCTGTTTGTGGGATTCTCGCCCACCGCCATCATTGCGGGAAACGATATGTGCGCCATCGGGGCCATGCACTGGGCCTCCGATCAGGGGATTCGAATCCCGTCGCAACTCTCCATCGTCGGCTACGACGACATCAGTTTCGCGCCGTTTACGCAACCGCCGCTGACCACCGTCGCACTGCCGCGCACCGAATTGGGGCGCGCGGCGTTCCTGGCGCTGAAGGAGATGTCGGAGAGCCCGTCCAGAATGGGCAAAGCTTATCCCATGCATCCAACCCTGATGGTCAGACAATCCACCGCGCCCCCTTCAGCCGATCCTCCGCCCGTGGGCGTTTCGCCAAGCGGCCCCGCCCGGATGTTCGGGCAATAACCGATGAATGCGGATGCAGCGGTGGTAGTCGTCTACTCGGCCGCCGCGCTGGGAGCCGGTGTGCTTGGGCGCCGCCGCCTCGCGAGCGCCAGCGCCAAGGAATTCCTCACCGGCGCGCGCGCTTTGAATTGGAAACAGGCCGCATTGTCCACCATTGCCATGACCGTCGACCCCGGCATCATGGGCACCACCGGGTTGGCGTTTCTGTGGGGGCTGGTCATCCATTGGAACGCAGTCAACATGTGGCTGTGCGCTCCCTTTGCGGCTTTCTTTTTGCTGCCCATTTACTGGCGCAGCGGCATCGTCACCACACCGGAGTTTCTGGAGCGCCGCTTCAGTGCCGCTTCGCGCATGCTCGTGGCGCTTCTCATGCTGGCGTTCAATGTCGTGGTGCTGGCGGCGCTGCTTCACTTGGGTGGACTGATCCTGAGCGAGCTCTTCCATTGGCCTGTGTTTGCCAGCACGCTGGCGGCGTTGTTGATCTCGGGAGTTTACGTGGTAAGCGGCGGAATGAAGGCGGTCCTGGCGCTCAACCGGTATCAGAGCATGCTGGTCCTGGCCACTATCTTTGCCGTGGCGGGGGCTTCCCTCTACCACGTGGGCGGCGTGCCGGGATTCGCCGCCATTCGCGTGGTGGGTGAAACCGGGCGAGTGTTGCCGAGCACGATTCCTCCTCTGGACTGGAGCCCGTTTTCCCGGCAGTGGTTCCCCCTCCCGGCGATTCTCTGTTGGGCGCCCCTCCTGAGCACGGCCTGGTTGGCCTGCAATTTCAGCTTCGTCCAGTGTTTCCTTGCCACGCGCACGCTCGCCGACGCGCAAAAGAGCTTGCTCGCGTTGGGCACGTGGAGTCTGATCATGTCGACTCTCGCCTATATCGCGGGCGTCTCCATGCGCCAGCTGGCTCCCGGCATCCTACCGGACACAGCGTTTCTGCAAGTGATCGTCACCATGTTCCCCACCGGGATCCGGGGACTGCTGGTAACGGGATTGGTGGCATCGCTGCTCTCCGCGGTCAACGGCATGCTGATGGCTTCCGGAACGCTTGCCGCCAACGATATCTATTTGAAACTCGCGCCCGCCGCGGATGACCGGAGCATCAAAACCATCGCGCGCACGTGCCAGCTTCTGACCATCGCCGCGGTCGTGGCGCTGTTGCCCGCGGCCGCGCGGTCGCGGTCCATCACGGCGTTCATCCAGCACTTCATGGGCGATGTCTTCGGCGTGATCATGGCGTGGTTCCTGGTGGGCGCGTTCTCGCGGCGTGCCGCGCCGCGATCCGCATTTCTGGCCGCTCTCTCGGGCACGATGGCGGCGGTTTCACTGGATATATTTACGACGATCAACTTCGCCTATGTGGGATTTCTATCCTTCGTAGTGACTGTGGCCGTGACGTTGATTCTGAGCCGTTGGGAAAAACCCCTTGCCGCGGAAAAGCTGCGCGACCTGACAGTGTACCGGGTGGACCGGAGTGCCGGCGCGGCACCGTCGTGGCCCGGCGTCTGGAAATGGAGCTGTGGATCGCTGGCAGTGTACCTCGCGCTCACTCTCTTGTGGGAGTGGTACCTGAGGCGCTAGGCCAATCACGCCAGCCAGTTCGTCAAACCCGAGCAGAGATCGGAAACTGCCAGGCGGTGTTCCGACGCCAGCGAAAACTTCGCCGGCGCCAGCAGCAGCACGCTGTTCCATTCCGGAACCGCGAACAGGTAAACTGTGCGGCCCGCAAAAGCCGGATGCTGGTTCGCGCTCAGATAAACATATTCCGTCAACAGCCGGACGTCGCCGAGCGAACCCTCCGGATCCGCCTCGTCCGCTACCGGGTTGGCGCGGTTTTGGTCTTCGAAGAGCACCACGCTGCTGAATGGTTTCAGCTTCGGCCGGATTCCGAACGCGCAGAACAGGGCCTGCGGCTGGGCTCGCCGGACCACTTCCGCCGCGCCCCACTGCACGAAAGAATTACCGAACAACATCGACCCGTTGCCGCTCAGAAACAAGTTGCGGATGAACTCGCGCGTGCGCGCCTCCTGTTCCACGCGGTCCGGCAGAAATTTGCGGAAATCCATGCGGCGCAGCTCTTCCAATACAGCGTCCGCGGAGCGCAGGTCTTTGTGAATCGTGTTCAACCGCAGCAGGAACTCGCGGCGAAGCGGACCCAGCGCATCGAATGACAGCACACGTGCCGGTGCGAACGCCTGCGTGCCGCTCAATTTCGCCCCGTACTCGAGCGCCCAGGTCCGCTCGACCGGCTCCAGGCCAGCCGCCGGCCGGCGCGACGCTACCGCGGCGGCAAATGGCTCCAGCATTTCCGCAAAAGGTTTCTCGATCCCGATCCAACGCCCCTGCTTCTCCAGTCGCGGCCACATGGGCTCGGAACGGTGAGGAAGCCCGGCGGGCAAAATGCACACCACCAGCCGGTTCGCCAAGGCCGTCTTGCCTTCCGCGCTCACGCCGGCATCGACCTTTTGAAAGATCTCCGCCACCTGCGAGCGCCATTGCGGATAATACGGTGAGCGCACCAGAATTCCCGTGTCGCGGATGGTGAGGTGTTCGGTTTTCACGTCCCAGGCCGGCAACTCCATCTTTGCTTCGAGCGCTTTGAGCGGTTCGAACAATTCGCGAAACTGCGCGTCTGGCAGACGAGCCAGCCAGTCGATCTGTGCGGTCAGGGACCGCTGCTCGGCGGGAAACAGCGAATCCAGGTCGCGCATTTGCTCGTTGAGGGCCGGGACGAAGGTCCGGGGAAGTTTGGCAAGCAGTTCCTGAGGGACCTCGGCCATACGCTACACCTTGAACTCGCCGAGCAGCGGGGCGTCCGCCTGGCGGCAGCTCACCCCCAGCATCGAAGCCAGCGACGGCGCCATCGAGATCTGGCGCACCGGACGCTCGATCACCGCCGGCCTGCCCACTGCTTTGCCGAGCACCATCATCCAGGTGCACCGGTTGGCCGCGGTGTTGCTGCGATGATTGAAAAATCCGTTGGTGCTCGAGCCGTCGGGGTCGCGCCCGAACTCCGACATGATCGCCATCGTGACCTGGTCTTTGTAATCCGGCAGGGTTTGCATGAATTGCCACAGCCGGTGAACCAGGATGTCGGCCTTGCGGATGCCGCGGAGATACAGCGAATAGGTGCCGGAGTGCGCCACTTCCATATCTGAGAAGTTCACCATCAGCACCGAGGGCGATACTCGGCGCAGAACTTCCTGCGCCACGAAACAGGTCAATTCGTCGCCGCTGGTGGGAGCCTCGGGACCGTGGATAAAATTTGCCAGCGCGGTCATGAACGTCTGTTTCAGTTGCGGATCCATGATCGCGGAAGGCGTGGCGACATTCCAACCGATTCGCTCGTAATCGTCCTGCATGACCGTGGTCAGTTCGTCCAGCAGCATGTCGCGATCGAGTTGGTGCCGCGAGCTGTAGCCCTTGATGATCCGTTCCACCGCTTCCACCAGCAGTTGCTTCGAAAGGATCACGTTCGCGCCCGGTCCGATGTTGGCGGTGAGCGCCTTGTTGCTGGTCACCACCCAAGTCCCTGCCGGGTTGACGCCCAGTTGGTCCTGCACATAGCGGAACAGCGTGGGATCAGCGGGCGGATCTTTGCCCCAGTCGTCTACGTGCTGCCAGACGCCGGTCAGAATGCTCGAAATCGTGTTGAAGTGCGAGGTCACACCGTCGTTCCAGGTCTGCGGGTAGAACAACGCTTGCGGCAGAAGATCGTTGCACAAGTGCGGGATGTTGACCACGCCTTCCGTTGAGAACGACTCCTGGCGGCGTATCCCGCCGAGCGTCACGAGCACGACTTTGGCCGCCGGCTTCGGGCCGCTCGCCTGTTCCGCGGCGGCGGCTATGCGCGAAGCGGCCGCCCAGCCTGCCAGTTGGAAAAGCGTCCGGCGGCTGATGGCTGACCCAGGCATCATCGTAGTCAGAAGTTTACACCCGCCCGCGGGCGGAATACAAGGATCGCCTGTGCTAGCGATCGCTGAGCTCTGCGAGCGCCTTCAGTGCTGTGGTGTCGTTAGGTTTGCGCGCCAGCAGCGCCCGCATGGTGCTCCGCGCCTTTTCGAACTCGCCCTTCCGCACCCAGATTCTGGCCAGATTCAAGTACACCGAGTCGTCGTCCGGCGCCACGCGTATGCCGTACTCGAACGCCGCAATGGCATCGTTCACCTGCCCCATGTTGATATAGAGGACGCCGAGATTGTTGATCGCCGAAGCATCGTCGCGCCGCGCCGAAATCGCCAGCTCGAATAGCTTGCGCGCTTCGTCGTAGCCTCCCTGTTTGGCCAGGAGCAGCCCCAGGCCGTTGGCGGCGTCGGCATTCCCGGGGTCAACCTGTAAGGCGTGCCGGTATAGACGTTCCGCCTCCTCCGCGTTGCCGAGTTGGTTCTCCGCCTGTGCGGCGTTGACGAGCGCATAAGGAAGATCGGGATTGATCGCCAGCGCCTTTTGATAATTACGCAGCGCTTCAATCCCATTCCCGGCTTCGGACTCCACGCCTCCCAGCTCGTTCCACGCCTCCGGCATCTGCGAATCCAAAGCCAAGGCGCGACGCAATACTTCGCGTGCAGCGTCCAGTCGGTGCGCCATCAGGTGTACGCGCCCGATGGCCATCAGCAGTTTCGCATTGTCCGGCGAGCGGCGCAGCGTCTCCTCCAGGTACGGAAGCGCCTGGTCGCCATAGCCGGCCTGCAGGAGTGCGCCGCCGATCTTATAATAATCGCGAGTCGGCCGCCCGGCGAAGAAGCCGGCGAATGGCAGCCCTCGCCGGTCGGGCAGCGGACCATCGAGCGACCGCAAATCGGACTGCGCCACCGCCTCGTTGGGCGCCTCCGCATAGATTTTGCGGGCACGCCCCGCGGCATCGATGAGAAGCCAGAGCGGCGTTTCCAGATCCACTCTATAGTCGAATAGATACCGCCGGAAGATGGCGTAGCCGGCGGCCAAGTCCGCCGGTGCCTGCCGCAAATCCAGGCTCTGGAGCGCCACCGTCAATCGCGGCAGCGGCTCGCCTGCGTGCACCGCCAGGACGGCCGGTCCCTGCCGCTTTTCCGGCAGCGGGACCGGTTCCCAAAGCCACGTGGTCTGCAAGCGCGCGCGGTTGTCCGTCGCGAACGGCACATCTGCCGGCAGTTCGGTCCGCGCCCGCAACGGGCTCGAACGCACGTCGGCGCTGCCTTCCGTCACCTCATAAACAGATCCGGCCGCCAGCGGCGCCAATTCCTGAACCGTTCCCGAAGGCCATTGGATGCGCACCTTCTCCGCGCGATTGCGGCCGCCTAGTCCGAAGTGCATTTGCTTGGTATGCTGCGCGAGATACGCGGAGCCCGCGTGCAACCACTTAGCCTGTCCGTCCACTTCCACCCGCGCGCCGATGCCATCGCGATTCGATTTGGTCCCGCGCAGCGCCAGCACCAGCGATTTCCTGCCCGCGCCGCACACATTCTGAAATATTCGAACCTGTGGCGCCAGCCGGCTCTTGAGCACCAGATCGACATTGCCGTCGCCATCCACATCGGTGAACGCAAACGCCCGGCTGTCTTCGGCGCGGTCGAGGCCGCTCACGCCCGAGAAGTTGTAATAGCGGCCGGCGCGGCGCACGAAGAACACATTCGGTTCCGGCGCGGCCCAGCTATCGTCCTGCCGGATCAGTTGATTGATGGCGTTCCAGCCGTTCTCGTAATCCGCTGCCGCGATATACTTCACCGGCGACTTGGCGACCACCTGCCGGTAAAAGTAGCTCATCAGGTCGGTCGCGCCGTTGTTCGTCAGCATGCCGCAGGCGATATAAAGTTCCGGAGTGCCGTCATTATCGAAATCGAACCCGTCGCACGACCATGACCACGGGCCGATCTCGATGCCCTGCGAATCGCCCGTATAAGTGAAGGTGCCGTCCCCATTGTTTCGATAAAGCGAATTACCTTTGACGTGGCGGCGGTAGGCATCCAGCAGAGTGGGATCTTTCTTCGCCGGTCCAAATGCCGGGTCGTTCACTACCCGCTGCCCGCACGAACTCCACATGTTCGATACCAACAGATCCGCGCGGCCATCGCCGTCATAATCCAGCCAGGCGGCGCTCATGCCCGGACCCAAGTCCACCACGCCGGCTTCTTCGGCCACATCGCGGAACTTGCCGTGATCGTTGCGATACAGGTTCTTCCGCCCGAAATCGTTGGTGACGTAGAGATCGGGCCAGCCGTCGTCGTTGTAGTCGCACCACGTGGCGGCGAAGCTGAAGCGGTTGTTGTTGTGATCCATGCCGCTCGCGGCCGTCACATCCTGAAAATGCGGCGGGTCGCGATCCAGGCGATTGTGGAAAAGAAAGTTGGGCGGCCCGTTTCGGGCGTCGTGGTACGGAACCGGATAGCGGTACTGAGCTTCCGTCTGGAAGAAGATGTAGCAGCAGAAGTAGAGATCCAGGCGCCCGTCGCGATCGTAGTCCGCCGCGGCGATGCTGGTGAAGGCGCCCTGCGGCGGCGAGTCGAAGTGAAACGCGTCGGGCAGCAGCGCGAACTTCCCGTTGCCGTCGTTCAGAAACAGCATCGGTTCGGTGTTGCGCACGATCACGAGGTCCTGATGCCCGGAATTGCGAAGGTCCACGAACAGCGCCGCGGGCGTGTTATCGAGGATGTCAAGCCCGGCTGCCGCCGCGATATCGTGAAAGCGGCCATTGCCGTCGTTCTTGTACAAGCGGTTCGGCAAGCCGCCCGGCTGCAGGACGTAGATTTCGTCCCAGCCGTCGCCATCGATGTCCCCGGCTACGATGCCAAGCTCGCCGTAGAGGTCGATGCCGCAAGCCGGGTCGAGACTCGCCCGCCAGTTGGGAATGCCGCGCGCGAGTTGATTGCGGAACGATGGCTCGCCTGCCAGCGCGTGCCCGGTAATATCCCGAAACCACGGCTTGTCGGAGTAGGTCAGGATCTCCTCGATGGGTTGCAGTTCGGTAACCACGCCATCCTTCCAGCCGAGCTTCCAATAACCGACGCGATATTCGAGCCGCGCGCCTTTGTGGCTGCGGATCTCGTATCGGACCTGGCCGCCGGGAAGCGAATAGAAGCGCGCCCGATCGATCGCTCCCAGGGATCGGCGCCACTTTTCCCATCCCGGCGCGACGGCTCCAGTCTCGAAGGTCGCGCTGCTCACGCCCGGTGCGAGGTCGCGATACTCGCGCGCGGCAGGGGATGAGCCCGAACATCCGGGCGCGAATGCAGCCAGGCCTTCTCGCAAACTCTTGCCGAGACCCGCTTCGATCTCCATGGCGATCTTTTCGCCGGGAAATTCGTCCAGGCCGGGTTCGACGAATTTCAGCAAGGAACTGTACGGCGGCTGCTGGCGGAACTTGACGGGGAACGGCGCGCTGGCGTGCCCGACGGCCCGGAAACAACCCGCGCCCGCAAGTGCAGCCAGAAACTCGCGACGGTTGGGCAAATCTCACCGTAGCACAAGGGGATGGCAGCCGCGCGTGTGGGCGATATGCTGAAGGGAAGGACATGAGACTCAAGGCGCGTCGGTTGGCACTTGCATGATGACATTCCTTGGCGCACGGCCCGAGACGAATCCGCAGTGCTGTATTGATTTCGGTTGCCGAATGTGGCGTATGAAAAAGAGCGTTCCTCAATCAGTCGATGAGTACATCGCCTTGCAACCCGAAAATGTGCGGCCAAAACTCGAACAGGTCCGCGCCGCAATCCGGAAGGCTGTTCCGGAAGCCATGGAGTACATCGGGTATCGCATACCCGGATACAAATGGCACGGGAAGCCGCTGCTGTACTTCGCTGGCTTTAAGGAGCACTATTCGCTCTTTGCCGCATCGGGGACGTTTTTCGCGGAGCTCGCGGAAGAACTCGCGGGTTATGAACTGAGAAAGGGAACGGTCCATTTTCCGCTCGCTAAACCGGTCCCGGCAAAACTCATCAGTCGCATTGCGAAGCTGCGCGCGGCCGGAATCGCGTCCGCGGAGAAAAAAGCGCTATCCCGCCGGAAAAAATAAGCCTATTTCCCCGCGCCCGGTTCGACCAATGTGTGAATGCGATTGACTTCCAGCCCCGTCCGCTCCTCGTGCAAGCCGCTCGGCCAGAAAATTTCCACTTTATCGACCTTCTCCGCCGACCCTAACCCGAAGTGTAGACGCAAGTCGCTCTGCGAAGCATATCCGCCGCCGCTTCGGACTTCCTCGGTTTGCACCGTTCCTCCCGCGGTGAGCCGCACCTTCGCCCCAATCGCGCTCCGGTTCGACTTCGTGCCCACCAGTTTGAGCAGAACCCAATTGCCGCGCGGCTTGCCGGCCTGCTTGAGTAACGACGGCGGCTCTCCCTGATTGTTAATGAGCACCTCCACCGCGCCGTCATTGTCGATGTCGCCCACCGCAACGCCCCGCGAGGAGTGGCGGTCCGTGATTCCCGGCCCTGATTTCTCCGAGATATCCTCAAACGTTCCGTTGCGCAGGTTGCGGTACAGGATGCGCCGCTCCTTGAAATGAATGTCCGTTTGCTTGCGCTCCACCTCCGGGAAAACATGTCCGTTGGCCAGAAAAAGGCCCTTCCAGCCGCTGTTATCGAAATCCAGAAACGCGCAGCCCCATCCCACGTAGCGCGTGTTCAGCCCCATGCCGGCGTTCACCGTGTGGTCTTCGAACACGCCCTCTCCGCGATTTTCATAAAGCGTTTCCCGCTCGTCGGAGAAATTGGCGCGAAATATACTCTGCCAGCCGTTGTGCTTGTAATCGCCGCCGACGGCGCCCATGCCGGACATCGCTTTCCCGTTTTCGTCGAACGCTACGCCGCGCAGCGTCGCCTCTTCCGAAAAAGTGCCGTCGTGCTGGTTGATGTAAAGCAGCGAGGGCGTCACGTCGGCGGTCACGAAAATATCCGGCCATCCGTCGCCATCGAAATCCCCGACCAGCGCGGAAAGACAGTAGCTCTGAGATGACCCCGCGATGCCGCTCTTTTCGGATACGTCGGAGAACGTCCCATCCGGGTTTCCGTGGTAAAGGATGTTGTGGTCAAACGGCAATCCGCGCGGGCCGCAATTGACGGGCAGTCCCAGGTACCAGCAATATTCGTTGGCGCCGGGTTTTGGCGTCTCCTCAAAACTGAATTTCAGGTAATTGGCGACGAACAGGTCCAGCCGCCCATCGCGGTCGTAATCCAGAAACGCGCATCCCACGTTGTAACGGGTACGCTCCTGGAGCAGCCCGGCTTTTTTCGTCACGTCGCGAAAGTGTTTGCCGCCTTCGTTCTTGTACAGGATGTTTTGTCCCCAGTACGTCACGAACAAGTCGGTATAGCCGTCGTTGTCATAATCGCCCGCGCAGACCGCCTGACCCCAGCCGACACGGGAGATGCCCATGGCCTCCGAAACGTCGCGGTAATGCCCGCCGCCTTCGTTGTGATAAAGGCGGCTCGGGGCGCCGTCCCCGCTCACCACAAAAGCGTCCAGCAAGCCGTCGTTGTCGTAATCGAACAAGGCGACGCCGCTGCCGGTGGTCTCGATAATGTATTGCTTGGACATCATGCCGCCGTTCGGGAAGGTGGCTGTCAGCCCCATTTCGGCGGCGACGTCGCGGAATTGCGGCGCTTCGAAATCCGCGCCGGCAGACTCCAGGGCAAGCGCCAGCCCAAGGGCTGCCGCGGCCATCGCGGCCAGGGACAGCAGCTTCATTTATCCGGCGGCTTTTCACCGAGCTTCTTCAGAAAATCGGTGAATTCCCCCTCCGGAGTCTTCTGCAGCTTGTCCAACTCGGCTTTTTCGCGGCGCGCGTCCGCCATGTTCCCGGAGTCGCGATAAGCGATCATCAGGTTGTAGTGCGCGGTCTCATTATTCGGCGTCAGCTTCACCGCCCGTTGCAAGAGATCGATCGCCTCCGCGTATTTCTTGTCGTCCACCCGCAGCTTCCCCAGTCCCACCAGCGCTTCGGAGAACTTCGGATCGAGTTCCAGCGCGCGCTCGAAGCGCTTGCCGGCGTCTTCGGGTTTGTGTTGCGCCAGCAGCACCTGCGCCACCTGGTAGTGCGCGATCGCGTCTCGCGGATTGAGCGCCAGTTCGGCCTCGAATTGCTTCAGGGCCTCCTCCAGATTGGCCGGCTCGTGCGAACTCAGCAGGAGCGCCCGCCCCAGCCGGTAATGCAGATCGAGCGTCGCCGGGCTCTTTTCGATGGCCTTACGGTACTCCGCCGCGGCTTCCGGATAGTGGCCCTGTATTTCCAGAATTTCCGCCGAAATCTGGTTCACCCGAAAGGAAGCGGGCGCTTTCTCGTAAAGCTGGCGGATCGCGTCGTTCCATGCCCGCATGTGCAGACGCGCCGCCTCGTAGAGCACATCCGCGTCCGCCGGAAACTGCGCTTGCAGCTTAAAAATGACCGCCGCGGCATCTTCCACCTTCGTCTGTGCGAGGTCGCATTGCGCCAGGGCGAGGCCCGCGAGCCGGCGTAAGTCGGTCTCCCCTGATTCGAAGGTTCTCGCCAGATCTGGCCGTGATTCATCGCAGCGCCCGGTAGCCGCCAGGGTCAGTGCCAGGAACGTGGTGGCGCGCGGGTCCTTGCCCGTTGCCAGAGATTGGCGGAACGAGCGTTCCGCCGCCGCATAATCGCCCTGGTGAAAGGCCTGCAATCCACTCAGCAGCGGATCCGGTTGCGCCGCGGCCAGCGCCGCGAAAAGGAAAAGACTAGTGGCCCGCATCGTCGAGCATCACATTCAGGTTCCCGAAGCGGTGGCGATCCGCTCCCTGGAAATACCGGAAGCTGAGTAGCGGCGGCGCTCCGGGAGCGATGAACCGGCCGGGATCCGCCATGCGATCTTTCGCCTCCCCGATTTCGAGCACGCGCCCCGATTGCACGATGGCCGCGATCTGCGCGCGAACTTGTGCCTCGTGTGCCGCCTTGCCGTCTTGAAAGAAGAACAATACCAGCAGCGCTGCACTGTGCATGGTCACCTCACCACTAGTTCAACAGTCTAGCGCAACGCTCCATCGAACGAGAAGCCGTTGAATGTCGGCTATAATACCACTGAGTTTCGACTGGAACGACGCGGATGTAATGACACCCCTGACGCGATGGCGCGTGGCAATCCTGGCGGCCCTTTCGGGCGCCGCCCTCTGGCTCACCGCGGCAACGCAGGGCGGACCCGCCGCGATTCGATTTGTGTTTCAGCCTCTCGGATTCACTCTCGACAGTTGCGAAACGCCGGCGCGCCACGCTCCGGAAACCATGGCCGGCGGCGTCGCCGTCTTCGATTACAACAACGATGGGCGCCTGGACATCTTCTTCACCAACGGCGCCGACATCCGCACCCTGAAAAAAACCTCCCCGAAGTACTACAACCGTCTGTTCGAGAACGATGGCCGGGGCCATTTCACCGACGTCACCGAAAAAGCCGGCTTGCGCGGCACCGGCTTCGACATGGGGGTCGCCATCGGCGATTACGATAACGACGGCAACGAAGACATTTTCGTGGCGGGTGTTTATCGCAACACGCTGTACCACAACAACGGCGACGGCACGTTCAGCGATGTCACCGAAAAAGCCGGTCTCAACCGTTCCATCGACCGCGAATATGGTCCCTTGTGGTCGGAGGCTGCGGCTTGGGTCGATATCAATAACGACGGGCTCCTGGATCTTCTGGTGGTCAACTACCTGAAGTGGAACATCGACACTGAACCGCCCTGCGCATCGCTCGGGCACAACGAGTATTGCCACCCGAAAATGTATGAGAAGCTGCCCAACCAGCTGTTCCTGAACAATGGGGACGGCACATTCAAGGACATCTCCCTGGCATCGGGCATACGCGCGCATCCGGGCAAGGGAATGGGCGCCGCCATCGCCGATTACGACCTCGACGGCCGCATGGATCTCTTCGTCACCAATGACAAGGTCTATAACTCGCTGTTCCACAATCTGGGCAACAACCGCTTCGAGGAAGTCGCCTTCGATGCCGGTGTCGCCGCCACCGAGAACGGCGAGTTGATCTCCGGGATGGGAGTCGATTTCCGCGACATCGACAACGATGGCTTTCCGGACATCGCTTTCGCGGCTCTTGACGACGAGACCTTTCCTCTGTTCCGCAACACGGGCAAGGGAGCCTTTCTGGATATCACGCGGAGCAGCCGCCTGAGTTCGCTCAGTCTCCCGATGGCTGGCTACTCGCCGGCCATTTTCGACTTCGATAACGACGGATGGAAGGATATCTTCGTCAGCCGCGGCCACGTGCAGTCGCTGGCGGCGGCGCCGCGCGTCATGGTCGAACAAAACAATTCGGTATTCCGCAATCTGGGCGGCGCGCGATTCCAGGCGTTGACGGCGGAAGCCGGGCTCGCCTCCCAGCCCCCCCGCCGCCATCGCGGCGCGGCCGTGGGCGATTTGAACGGCGACGGTTTGCTCGACGTGGTGGTCACCGCGCTGGCCGCTCCCGCCGAAATCTGGATGAACCAAAGCCCCGGCGCGAATCACTGGCTGGAACTCAAGCTCGAAGGCACCAGGAGCAATCGCGACGCCATCGGGGCGCGCATCAAAGTAGTCACCGGGACCGGCGCGCAATACAATCATGTGACCACCAGCGTTGGCTACGGTTCATCCAGTGCGGGACCGGTCCATTTTGGGTTAGGAACGCAGCGCTCGGCCAGCCTCGTGGTCATTACTTGGCCGAGCGGTATCGTGCAGGAGTTGCGAAACCTGGACGGAGACAGGATCGTGAAGGTGAAGGAGCCTCCGAAGTGAAGTCGATTCCCTTACTGCTCTTTCTCACGGCGTGGACTGCCGCTCTCGCACAAGTGGACCAGCATGTCGCCGCAGGAATCGCGTCGCTCAAAACCAGCGACCTTGCCGGTGCCGAGGCAGAGTTCGCCGAGGCTACCAAACAGAACCCCGGCAATGTCGAGGCTTGGTTGTTGCTCGCGCAAACCGAGGGCAAGCTGAAGAAACACGATGCCGCGCTGGAGGCGGCACGCAAAGCGGAAGTGCTCGGTGCCGGCAATCCGGATGTCCTGCAAGCGCTCGCCAACATGTATTCCGGCGTCCTCCAGGATCCGGTCAAGGCCGCCGATTTGGGGAAACGCTACGCGGAGCGCAAACCCCAGGACAAAACGGCATGGCGGCGTCTAACCGCGTACTGCCTCTCCACCGGGCAGGCGGAGCGTGCCATCGAGGCCGGAATCATCGGCCTGAAAACCGACGACAGCCCGGAATTGCACGATTTGCTCGGACAGGCTTATTCGGACCGCCGGCAATGGATGGAAGCCCGCGCCCAGTTCGCGGAAGCAGTGAAGGCCAGTCCTTACGACGCCGACCTGCACTTCCATCTGGCGCGAGTCTACCTGGTGCAACAGGATTTTCCGGGAGCGATCCAGGTGCTGGAGAATGCGCGCCGGTACTTCGACAAGAGTCCGCAGATCGAACTTGCGCTAGGCGTCGCCGATTATGGCCAGCGCGATTTTGCCAAAGCCATCGACCAGTTCCTGTACACCATCCGTCTTGCTCCCGATGTTCCACAACCTTACGTCTTCCTCGGCCGCCTGCTCGATCACGTTGGCGATCGCTTGAACCAAGTGACCGCGCGATTCGCTGCGTACCAGGCGCAAAATCCCAAAGATCCGCTAGGCTACGTGCTCCACGCCAAGGCATTGCTCGCGCAACTGCCCGCCGGCGGAGACCCGCAAAACGTGCAGCCCGCGCTGGACCTGCTGCAGCAGGCGCTCGCCTTGAAGGAGAACGATGCCGAGGCGCAATACCTGGCCGGCCTCGTCCTCGTCCGCCAGGGCGAATTCGCCAAAGCCGCGGCGCACCTGGAGCGGAGCATCGCGTTAGATGCCGGCGATCCCGCGCCCCACTACCAACTCGCCCGGGCGTATGCCCGCCTTGGGCGAAAAGAGGATTCCGAGCGCGAGCGCGCCCTGCACGAAAAGCTGAGTAACGAAGTCAATGGAGCCGACCCTCTGGGGCTGACCCGCGAAATGCCTCGCCCATCGGCCGCGCCTCCGGGTAAATGAGAGATTATGCGAATTTGCGTGCTTTTCCTCGTCGCGACTGCCGCGCTCGCGCAGTCCGTTCAATTCGATGCCGGTCGTAAAGTTTGGTTGCTGACCACCAGTCAGTCGTCCTACGCCATGGGCGTGAGCCCGGCCGGCAGCCTCGACAATCTTTATTGGGGCGCGCCTCTCTGGCGCCTTGCCGATCTGCCGGCCGCCGCCGAGCGCCGCGATATCTCGTCTTTCGATCCCGGCGAGATGCTGGATAACGAAGAGTTCCCCGGATGGGGTGGCCCGCGCTACGATGAGCCCGCCCTCAAAATCACTCGTGACGATGGCGTGCGCGATCTGGTCCTGCGCTACGTTTCCCACGCCGTCCATGAGGATGCGCTCGACATCACCATGAAGGACATCCGCGACGATATCGAAGTGATCCTTCACTACCGTCTCTATCCGGCGTACGGTCTGATCGCCCGCAACGCGACCATCTATAACAAGACTCCACGCCCGTTTACCATTGAATCCGCGCAGTCCGCGGTGTGGAATCTGCCTCCCGCCGCGGCCGGAGCACAGGACGCCGGCGGCTACCAGTTGAGCTACCTGGCCGGACGCTGGGCTGCCGAGACCCAATTGATTCGCCAGCCGGTTCATCAGGGCGAGTTCGTTCTGGAGAGCCGGAAGGGCCACACCAGCCACTACACCAACCCCTGGTTCGCCATCGATGACGGCGCCGCAACCGAAGAGAACGGGCCGGTCTGGTTCGGCGCCCTGGGCTGGAGCGGCAACTGGCGCATCACCGTGGAGCAGACCGCATACCGGCAGGTCCGCGTCACGGGCGGCTTCAACTCGTTCGACTTTGCCTATCCCCTGGCGCCCGGTGAAAGCCTGGAAACGCCCTTGTTCTACGGCGGCTTTTCGCGCCATGGCTATGGCGGCGCCTCCCGCCTGCTCCATCGCTTCGAGCGCGAGCGCATCCTCCCCGGCGGGCTCCAGTCGCGGCTTCGTCCCGTACTCTACAACTCTTGGGAGGCTACCACGTTCAATGTCTCGGAAGCCGGCCAGATAGCCTTGGCTGATAAAGCGGCGCCGCTCGGTATCGAACTGTTCGTGGTCGACGACGGCTGGTTCGGCGCGCGCAATAACGACAATGCGGGGCTGGGCGATTGGGTGGTCAATCCCAGGAAGTTCCCCCACGGACTAAAACCTCTGATCGATCACGTGAACCATCTCGGCATGGATTTCGGCCTCTGGGTGGAACCGGAGATGGTCAACCCCGATAGCGATCTCTACCGCGAGCATCCCGGCTGGGTCATGAATTTTCCCGGGCGTCCCCGCAGCGAGCTGCGCAATCAGCTGGTTCTCAATCTGGCCCGCCCCGAGGTCAAGGAACACATCTTCCAGGTGCTCGACAAGTTGGCGACCGACAACAACATCAGGTACTTCAAGTGGGACATGAACCGCGCCTTTTCGGAACCCGGCTGGCCCGAAGCCGGTGCCGCCAATGAGCGCAAGCTATGGGTGCAATACGTGCGGAATTACTACGAGATTCTGGACCGCCTGCGCGCCCGGCACCCCACCCTCGAGATCGAAGACTGCTCCGGTGGCGGCGGACGCATCGACCTGGAAGTGCTCCGCCGCGCCGACGAAGTTTGGACTTCGGACAACACCGACGCCTTCGACCGCCTGCGCATTCAGGAAGGCTTCACGCAAGCCTATGCCCCGAAGATCATGTCCGCCTGGGTAACCGATGTGCCCAACATGAACGGCCGTTCCACTCCGCTGGAGACGCGGTTCCTGGTCGCCATGCAGGGCGCGTTGGGAATCGGCGCCAACCTCAACAAGTGGTCGCCGCAGGATTTCGCCCTGGCCACCCGCATGATCGCCGCCTATAAACGGGTCCGCGCGACTGTGCAGTTGGGAAACCTCTATCGCCTGGCCAGTCCACGGACCAACGATGTGACGGTCAATCAGTACGTCGCGGCGGATGGCAGGCAATCGGTGGTATTCGCCGTCCGCCATTCGCAGGAGTACAACGCGCCCGCCCCGCAGATCTATCTGCGCGGCCTCGACGACCAATCGCTCTACCAGGTGGATTCTTTGAACGGCAAACTGGCCGGTGGCGCGCGGACCCTAAGCGGCGCCTACCTGATGAACCACGGACTAAGCGTGAACCTGCGCGGCGATTTCGACGGCACGGCGATCGTCTTGGAGAAGCCATAGTCCGGCTATCGAAAAGCTTCACGAACTGCGCCCATCGGGTACTTTCAACTCTTCTTTCAAACCACCGGAGCCGAAACCGCCGGCGCGAATCTCGGCAGCGCACCGTGCGGATGGCGCTCCAGGTCCGACTGCACCGCGCCGTCGCTGAGATCGAGCGCACGGGAACCGTGCCAATCGTCGTGTACCACTTTCGCCAGGCGTTCCATTACGGCGGGATCGCTCACCGTGATTGCCAGCTCCCGGCGATCGTCGAAGCTCGCGGAACTCAAATTAATCGACCCGATCACCGCGCGCGACTTGTCCGCCAGCAGCATTTTGGCGTGCAGTTTGATGCGCCTGAGCTTGCGGATACCGATCCCGACATCTGCCATAATGCGCAGGTCGCCCAGCCCTTCAATAAGTTTCTTGGCGCGTAGAGAGTGCGAGGGGCGTGTCATGATGTGTACCTTCACGCCACGCAACTTCGCCCGCACCAGGTGCTCCACGATAATGGCATCCTGGAAACGTTCGTTCTGCACGAACAGCGAGTGTTTCGCTTCGTCAATGAACGCCGCGATCCTCTCCCGCCCGCCATCCGGACACCAGATCAGGTTGGAGGAACGTCGCGGTTGGAAAGCCTGCCGGCTCCAGTCCGCCTCGAAGCACTCCATCACTTCGGCAACTTCCACCGGTTCGGTCGAAAGCACGGCGAAATCCCGCGATTCCTCAAAATTGTCCGGATCCCAGTTGAGGGAGCCGATGAGCGCCCTCGCATCGTCGACCACCATCGATTTTTCGTGCGTCACGGCGTAAGCCGGGTTGGCGTCGAGGACATCGATGCCGGCTTCCAGAAGCACGTTGCGCGAGCCGCGATTCTGAATCTCTCCGCTGCGCCGCGCCGGATTCAGAAGAACACGGATTTTTACCTTGCGTTTTCGCGCGTGCACCAGTGCGTTCAAAATGCGCGCGTCCGACAAGCTGAACATTTTGACGCGCAGCGATTTGGAGGCCGTCGCGATCTCCTGCACAATCGGCTCGGCCGAGTCATCGGGCATTACCATCAGCTTTCGCATAACATTCCTAACCGGCGGCTTGAACCGCGCGTGTCGTTTGGGCTTTATGCAGCCCCGCGTAGACCCCATCCAACAACAAAAGACGCTGGTGCGTGCCCTGTTCCGCGATCACCCCGTTCTTAAGCACGAAGATTTGATCCGCGGTCTCCAGTGTCGACAGATGATGGGCGATCATAATTACCGTTCTTCCTTGCATCAGGCGCATCAGTCCTTCCATCACTCGTTCCTCTGCCTCGCTGTCGAGCGCCGCCGTAGGTTCGTCGAGAATCAGCGCCGGGCTGTTGCGGATAAGCGCGCGGGCAATGCCGATTCTTTGCCGTTGTCCGCCCGATAATGTCATCCCGCGGTCCCCGACCATCGTCTGGTAACCCTCCGGCATTTGCCGGATGAACTCATGTGCATTGGCCAATTGCGCCGCCTCCACGATCTCCCGTTCGAGAGCGGACGGCCGCCCATACGCGATGTTTTCGGCAACCGTGCCGCGGAATAGCATCGTGTCCTGCAAAACAAATCCGAAGTGCTGGCGAAGCCCCTGCAGTTGGAATTCGCGGATGTCCACGCCGTCGATCGTGATTGCGCCCTGGCTAGGATCGTAGAATCGCGGGATCAGGCTGGCGATGGTCGACTTTCCGCTTCCGGTGGGACCGACAATGCCCACGAACTGGCCGGGCTGAATACGCAGGCTCACGTCTGCCAGTACCCGGGCTCCGTCGATATACTGAAAACCGACGTTCTCCAGCGCGATTTCGCCGCGCGGGAAATTCGCCGGCCGGGCATTGGGACGCTCGGGGATGACATCGTCCGTCGCGAGAATCGTCTGCACTCGCTCCACCGCCACCGCGACCTGCGCCACGGCGTTAGTCATTTTGGCGAGATCCTGGACGGGTTTGAAGAACCGCGCCATGTAGGACAGAAATACCGTTAGCCCCCCCGCCGTCATTGCCCCCGCCACCACCGATCCCGCCCCCCGCCACAGAATGAAACCCGTCGAGGCCGCCACCGCGATGGACATGGCAGGCGAAAGCAATGCCTTGATCTTCCGCGCCCGAAGCGCGGATTGCACGGTCGCCTGGCTGACGCGGTTCAATCGCGCCTCCTCCAGTTCTTGGGCGCCGAATGCCTCCACCACACGCTGCGATTCCAGGCCGTGCATCTCTACGGCGACCATTTCAGACTCGTTCGAGCGCACCGCTCGGGTAGCGCTTTTGAGCGTTTTCTTGTGGCGGGAAACCAACCATAGCAAGAGCGGCGCTACCGCCGCGGCGAGCAGCGCGAATTGCCAGTTCAGCCAGAACATCAGCACAAACATCCCGAAAACCGCCAGAATGTCGATCAGAATGCCCAGCGTTCCGGACGATGCAAAGTTTTGGATGGTATCGATATCCGAAGTCAGCGTGCTCAGTGACGCGCCCGCGCGGTGCTTGTCGTAATACGAGAGCGAAAGACGTTGCAGATGATGGTACGTGCGCATCCGCAAATCGTGCGCCACGTTCTGCGACACCGTTTCACTGATGTAGCTGTCAATGTAAGAGGCAACCGCCCCGATCGCCGCGATCGCCAGGGCCCCGATACCGGCGAACAGAGCGATCTGCTGTTTTCCCGCTCCGCCCCAGGCAGCCCCGAAAAAGCCGCTCATCCACTGGGGAAGCCGTCTTCCGCCCACCACATTGTCCAGCACCACCTTCAATGGCCACGGTGCCGCCAGCCCCATCAGCGTCTCCAGCACCATCGCGGCCAGCACCACACCGAGACTTCTGCGGTATGGACGAACCAGATTGCCGATCAATCGAAGCATCACTGCGTTCCCGTCGCGCCGCACAGGCGCTGAAGTTGCGTAATCCGCTCGCGAATGGCACGCGCATACGTGTCGATCTCCGCGGCCGTGGCGCCACTCGCGCGGAGTCCGGCGCGCAGACCTTCGTCGCTTATCGCGTCAAGATAGGTCACGAGCCATCGGACGTCGTCCATTCCAATGCCGCGCGTGACGTCTTTGGCCCGCTTCCCCCGGTATCCCCAACGGATGGTTTGCCCGTCGCGAGTCGCCGCAAAGTTCCGCGTTTCTCCGCTGTAGCCATCCGCATCCCACTTGTCCCGGGAAAAAAAGCCGCCCCATTTTCCGAACGTCGCGCCCCAGTCGTCGAATGCGTAATAGAGCCGCTCGCCTTGCGGGCTGGACTCGGCGTAAATCGCCGTGTTGCTGCCCTTGCCGTCGCGCGAATCTTTGGCGTCCCAATTCGACGCCAGCATCATCAGAATTTTGAGCCCGTTTAGTTCGTGGGTGCCGGTGAATGGGTTGTTCGTCCATGCCCAATCCTTGCCTTCGACGCGGGTGATTTTCTTCGAGTCGCGCAGCTTGAAACGGGCGTACGCGAACTCGCCGTGCTTCCCGAGAAACGGCTTCGCCCGCTTGAGACCGTGGACGCCGGCGACCACCCCGCTGCGTACGAAGTAGCTCGGCTGCGCTTGGTAACCCAGCGCGAACAACAGCCGGGCTGCGAACACCTCGCTGTGATCCTCCCCGCCAAATTTCACCGTCCAGTGTTGGCCCTTGGCATCGCGAACTTTGATCTTGGGATTCGTCCCCCGGAAGTCTTCTCCGATGAACTGGAACGGGGCTTGGGGCGCTCGGGCTTCGCCGCCCGGTCCCCACGTCCAATCCGCGACGGTCATCGGGCGTGGCGCCTGCCAGAGCACGGCGTTCTGATCCGCTGCCATACACGGCGCCGCCGCCAGCAAGAGGTAAGAAGCAAAAGTATGCATTTTAGTGAACATGGAACCGCCTTCTCAGCGGCCGTGGACAGAATTCGTGAACCAGGTTCAAGCCGATATCCGCCGCCATATTCAAGCCGAAGCTGACCGCTGCGTCTCCAGCGCCGTCCTGACTTCGTGGTTGCCAGATTCTGGAGAGGAACGCCGCGCCCAGAACCGCGCCGAACCTGGAATATGCGAACTCTCGTCCGCCGCCTTCGGTCCGCGCCACAAATACCGATGCGATCGCATGCTTCGATCGTTTGCCGAATCCGCTCTCCGTGGACCGGAAATACCGGTTGTCTTGCCGTAGTACTGTGGAGCCTCCGAACTCCAGCGCCTGGCGAATCACGTTTTGAGCAAAGGTGCTGCCGGCGCGGTCGCCAAATGCTTCCGCACCCTGCCTCCATTCCTTCGGTGTGTTGGTCAACTGTGCAATGCCGCCCGCCCCCGCCGCTACGAAGACGGCTCCCGGACTGAACGCCCCGACGATGTACTTCCGCGCCCGCTCGCTGAAGGTCATTGGAACGTATTCCGGCTTCGCCTCCACCGTGGCGGCGCTCGCGGAAGCAGTCTCATCGGCAACCGTCGCGGGATCCGGTGCGATCCTTTCCGAAACGCCTTTTTGGCCCGGCGGGCTGCTCGCGAGCATCGCCGCCAATATGACATAGAGAAACGCTTCCATCTTGGATCCCACCTCCAGCCCGGACGGTCTGCCCGGACGACCTCTATACGGCAATCCAGGCTCCTTCGCCCCGAAGCTCCCGGGCGCTCGCTTAAAATGCTTGGCTTGAAGCGGATGCCGGTCTCCCTACGGCCCTGTCGCCGGCCGGTTTTGACGAAAACACCCCCCGCGAGATGTCGCTCCGCCGTCATCTGTCAGGACTCGCCACCGGCGGCCACGCTCAAGTTGCCCAGGAAACTTACAGATGCGCACTGGCAATCCCCTTGCACTTGCCTCGCTGGAGGGAAACTACCTATGTCGGGAGAGACTTTTGCAGACTTGCTGGCGCCCAACCTCACCGCGATCCGCAAACTGGTGCACGCCAAAACCAGAATGCCCGATCACGCCGAAGACGTTGTGCAGCAGGCCCTGCTTCATGCATTCGTTCACCGCGATCAACTGCGCGTTCATTCGAAGTTCAAAAGCTGGGTCTCCACTATCGCCATGAACGAGATTCGCGGGCTGGCCCGCCGCACGCGTCTTTCCGTTCCCTTCGACGCGGCCCCTGTTCTGGCATCCACCGACAAGTCGAGTTGCCCGTATAAATCCTACGAGCAACAGGAACGCCTCACAACGCTGCGCGACGGATTGGCACAACTCAGTGAGCGCGACCGTAGAACCATCGATTTGATGGACCTGTCGGAAATGAGGTTAAGCGAGGCAGCGCGGATGTTGTCGGTCAGCCAGGCCGCTTTGAAATCGGCCCATTTCCGCGCCCGCCAGCGCCTGGGCCACGCAGTCCGTGGCAAGCGCACAACAGCCGCGGAACGCCGGAAATAGCCCTTGGCTCTTAGCCGGCGCACCCTCTACCGCGGCTTGCTCGCCGCACTGGCGCGGAAGTGCCGGATGTACCGCTCCATCAGAACCTCGAATCCGCTGAACCCCTGTTCGCGAGCTTCTTTCATCGCTTCCTCGTTCGTCCAATGATCGTGAACGATTCGATAACACGCAATCACCACCCCGGAGCGGTCCGCGCCCCGGCGGCAGTGTACGAAAATGGGAGCCCCTTTCGGATCTTCCAAAATTGCCAGAACGTGGTCGATCTGGCTGCTGCTGGGAGCGAAAAAGCCGGAGAGGCCGACGCGCACGTAACGCATCCCTGCCGCCTCTACCGCGCCTTTCTCCCAATCCTTGTGCGCGAAACCGCGCAGGTCAAGCACCGTCTTGATTCCCGCCGCCGCTAGCTTTGGTATGTCGTCCCTGTCGGGCTGCCTTCCGCGATAAACGTTGGCGTCTACCCGGTAAAACACGGCCTTGGCGTCCTGTGCCGGCACACAGGACGCCAATAGAATTCCGCAGCAGATTGTACAGCCGGCCCGGTGCATCATGAGTGTCCGTTCGAGTTGAACAAAGCGAGGCGGTTGGCCACCACTGCTTCCATACCCGCCTCCGCGCCGGGGAGAATCTTGTACGGCGTCACTTCGTTAGCGTTGGCCTGCAGGCTGGCCTCCAGACCTCGCCGCCATGCCACCCGCAATTCGGTATTGATATGGATGATCGTTAGGCCGGCCTGAATACCGGCCACGAAATCCCCATCCGCCGTGCCTGACCCGCCATGCAGCGTCAGGAACACCCCGGATTTCTGCTTGATCCGCCGGATCCGTTCGACGTCAAGCCGCTTATGCGCTTCGCCCCGCACCATCGAGGGCAGAAGGCCGTGCATATTGCCGACCGCCGGAGCCAGCACGTCCACCTTGGTTTCGGCGACAAATTGCGCCGCTTCTTCGGGGGTGGTCAACTTCAAGGATTCCGCCGGCACGTTCTCGACAATCACCGAGGACGGTCCGATGTAGCCGGCCTCGCCTTCCACCACCACCTCCGGCCGGATCGATTTCAGCGCCTCGACCGCCTGCCTGGTCTCCTTGATGTTCTCCTCGAACGGCTTGTGCGACGCGTCGAAGATGATTTCGTCGAAACCCGCTTCCGCCGCCGCCCGCGCTTTCTCGAGCGAGTGTGTGTGGTCGGCGTTCAGATAGACTTGCAATCCGTACTCTTCGCGCGCCATCCGCACCAGCAGCGCGATCTCCTTCAGCCCGATAAATTCCCGTTCGCCTTCGGAGACGCCGATCATTACCGGCCGGTTCAGCCGCCGCCCCGCCCGCACCACCGCGTGGAACCCGGAGAGATCGGAAATGTTGAAGTGCCCCAGCGCGGCGTGCCGCGCATCGGCGTTCTCGAGAGCTTGCCTGAGTGTCTGCATATCGTCCTCCTCTTAAAAATGGACCCACCGCACGAAGAGCCCCGCCAGGCACGCCCCGGCCAGAGGTCCGGCCACCGGTACCACCGCGTAACCCCAACCGGAATCTCGCTTCTTGCCGATGGGCAGCAGCGCGTGCATGATCCGGGGCCCCAGGTCGCGTGCGGGATTGATCGCGTATCCCGTGGTGCCGCCGAGCGAGAGGCCGATCGCCCAAACCAGCACTCCCACCAGGTATGGACCGAGAGCGGCTACCGGCCCGGTGATCGAAACTTTTTTCGAAAAGATCGCCGCCACGCCCAAAACCAGTACGAACGTCCCGATGATCTCGCTAACCAGGTTCGCGCCGAATGCGCGAATGGCGGGCATTGTGCAGAAGCATCCCAGTTTCGCGTTCGGATCTTCGGTTTCCCCCCAGTGCGGCAGGTAGTGCAGCCACACCAGCGAAGCACCCAGCATCGCTCCCGCCATTTGCGCCGCCAGGAACGGCAGGAACTTCGAGAAGTCGCCGGTCTCCACGGCGACGCCGAGTGTCACCGCCGGATTGAGGGCGGCGTCGGGACTGCCGCATGCGATCGCCGCGAACACCCCGAACACCACCGCGAATGCCCACCCTGCGGCGATCGCTACCCAACCCGCACCCTCCGCCTTCGATTTCTTCAGCAGCACGTTCGCTACCACCCCGTCACCCAAGAGAATCAGGACTGCCGTCCCTACAAATTCCCCAAAGCATTTTGCACCCATGTCGATTTTCCTTTCGCCTATGAACCGCCGCCGCGTTCTTACGCGGCGGCATCGATCCAATCAAAAGACCGCGTGACTGCCTTCTTCCACGAGCGATACAAAGACTCCCGTTGCGGATGCTCCATGTGCGCCTGCCACGTGTGGTCGACAGCCCATTGGGAACGCAAATCGTCGAGGTTCTTGTAGTAGCCCACCGCCAGGCCGGCGGCATAAGCCGCGCCGAGAGCGGTGGTCTCCCGCACCACCGGCCGCACCACCGGACGATTCAAAATATCGGCCTGGAACTGCATCAGCAGGTCGTCTTCCACCATCCCGCCGTCTGTGCGCAGGACGTCCAGCCCGATTCCCGAGTCTTTCTCCATCGCTTCCACAACCTCGCGGGTTTGGAACGCCGTCGCCTCCAGCACCGCGCGCGCCAGGTGGCCTTTGTTCGTGTAGCGCGTGAGCCCCGCGATCACCCCGCGTGCGTTCGATTTCCAGTAGGGCGCGTATAGCCCGGAGAATGCCGGAACGAAATAGACTCCGCCGTTGTCCTTCACTGTGCGCGCCAGGCTCTCGATATCCGAACTCTTGTCGATCAGGCCGAAATTATCGCGAATCCACTGCACCAGCGCTCCCGTGATGGCGATGCTGCCTTCCAGGGCATAGGCCGCCGGTTGCTTGCCGAGCCGGTAAGCCACCGTAGTCAGCAGGCCGAATTTGGAGTGGACCGGCTTCCCACCGGTATTCATCAGCAGAAAACATCCTGTGCCATATGTGTTTTTGGCTTCGCCCGACTGGAAACACGTTTGTCCTACCAGCGCCGCCTGCTGGTCCCCCAGTATTCCCGCAATCGGCACCCCCTTTAACGCGTCCAGGGTGGCGTTGCCGTACACTTCGCTGCTGGAGGCGATCTTCGGCAGCGCCTGGCGCGGCACGCCGATAATTGCGAGTAGTTCGTCGTCCCAATCGAGGCTCTCGAGATTCATCAATTGCGTGCGGCTGGCGTTGGTGCAATCGGTCTGGTGAACGCCGCCGCGCGGCCCCCCGGTGAGCTTCCAAAGTAAGTACGAATCGATGTTGCCGAACAGGATGTCTCCCGCTTCGGCACGTTTGCGAACGCCCGGGACGTTGTCCAAAACCCAGCGAATCTTGAGCCCGCTGAAATATGTGGCCAGTGGCAAGCCGGTCTTCGCTCGCAGGCGGTCGGGTCCGCCGTTCCGGGCCAGCTCCGAAACATACGCATCGACTCGCGTATCTTGCCAGACCAGCGCGTTATAAACCGGCTGCCCCGTTTTGCGGTCCCAGAGCACCGTGGTTTCCCGCTGGTTGGTGATGCCAACCGCCGCCAGATCGCTGGGCCGCAGCCCTTTCTGTTTTAAAGCGGCCTCCACCACCTCTTCCGTCCGCCGCCAGATCTCGTTGGCGTCGTGCTCCACCCACCCCGGTTGCGGAAAGATCTGCTCGTGTTCTTTTTGGGCTACCGAGACGATGCGTCCCGCGCGATCGAATACGATGAATCGCGTGCTGGTAGTCCCTTGATCGATGGCTCCGATATAGTTCGACAATGTCTTAACTCCTTTCCAGGATGAGTTCGCCGGTTTGTGCCGGCGTTGGCTCCGGCGCCTGGCCGGCAACCGCGAGCATGTGGTTGATCTTGTCTGCGTACCGGGAGGCCGCGGCGTGTTCTTCCGCCTCGCTCCATCCCAGTTCGCGCCGCAGCAGCGCCGCTACCACCGGCGCCGCGCGGATCGCGACCCGCCATCCGTACAGTTGCAGTCCGATGCGCCGCGCCAGAACGTCTTCAATACCGAGAGCCATCTCGTATCGCGCGGCATACACTACTTGAGCGCGTATGGGCGCCTCGCCATCCACGAGGGGAAGCGCCAGCGACCGGTCCGATTCCACCAGCTCCATCACCTTCGGCGCTAACGTGCCGTACTTGTGGGCCAGGTGCTGCGCCGTCGCGGCCGGCAGCATGAAAGTGTCCGCCAGCGTCTGCCAATAATCACGGCGATAGTCGGCCGACCCGCTGAGCGGATACTCCTGCGTCCGTGTCTCCCCGGCCGGACCGCCGAGATACTCCTCCACTTTATCGATGGTCTCCTGCGCCATCAGCCGGTGTGACGTCCATTTCCCTCCCAAAATGCTGATCAGACCGCTCGCCGCGTCGAACTCCACTTCGTCGTCGCGGATCAGCTTCTTGGTGTCGCTGACTCCCGGTGCGGCCACCAGAGGCCGGATGCCCGCGAAGCCGCTGACTACCTGATCGGCCCGCAGCGGGGATTCCAGATATGGATTGATCTGCCGCAGCAGGTATTCCACTTCCTCGCTGGTCACCACCATCTCCTCGCCAGGTGTATAGCCCGTGTCTGTCGTCCCCACCAGCAAGCGGCCGTTCCATGGCAGCGCGAAAATCACCCTGCCGTCTTCCGTCCGCGGCACCAGCAGCGCATCCTTTTCCGAAAAACCATCCAGTGGAAACAGCACGTGCGCCCCTTTGCTGGGGCGCATGCGCGTAGGCAAGTCGGCTGAAGCCAGTTGCCGCACCACATCTGAAAATGGCCCGGTCGCATTGACAAACGCGCGCGCGGCAATCCGGAAAGTGCGCTTCGAAATCTGGTCGGTGACTACAGCCGCCACAATCTTGCCGCTCGACGCCTTATCCAGTCCGGTCACCCGCGCATAGTTCAACGCGTCGCCGCCCAGCCCGTCGAACGTGTCGAGCAGGGCCATCGCGTAACGCCCGTCGTCGAATTGCCCGTCCGCGTAAGCTACCGCCCCCACCAGGTTTTTCGGCTGCATCCCCGGCATCCGGTACAAGGCTTCCTCGCGCGTCAACATCCGGCTCGGCAACAAGCTCGATTTGCCGGAAATCCAGTCGTACATTTTCATTCCCAGGCCGTAGTAAAACTGGTCGAAGTGGCTGAAACACGGCACCAGGAATTCCACCACGCGGGTTAAATACGGAGCGTTTTTCAGCATGATGGCGCGCTCGCGAAGCGCCGATTCCACCAGGTGGTATTGCTGGACGTCGAGGTCGTTCACCGCCTCCTGGAGATAGCGGACCCCGCCGTGAACCATCTTGGTGGAAGCGGTGGAACTGCCCGATGCGAAGTCGCTCGCTTCCACCAGCAGGGTTTTGAGCCCGCGCAACTGTGCGTCCACCGCGCATCCCGCGCCTGTCGCACCCCCGCCGATGATGCAAAGGTCGAAGCTTTTACTGGCGATTTCTTCTAAAACCCGATTACGCTGCTTCATAAAGCCTCCTATAGAACGAACGTGGTTCTAAAACCGGCCACCGTGTTGTTGCGGGAATACGGATTGGCCCCCGTGTCGAAGTAGTATTGAAAGACCGGCTGGAACGTGAACCAACGCGTCGCACGCAGCGCATAGTTCACTTCGACGGCTTTTTCCGTGCCATATGGCAGCAGGCCGGCTTCGTTCAGAGCGTGATTTACCAGCCCGCTGATGCGGCTGTAGACAATACCGGCGGAGATCGTGTCGCCGCCGCGATGGGGGATCAAGCCGTGATAGCGAACCCCGCCCGTCACCTGCGAGAAGTTCCTGGTAATGTCGTCCGGCGTGTAGTCGAAAGCGAAATTCAGATCGAGTCCCCGGTCGCTGTCCGCTTCCGGCCTGTAAATCCGCTGGTTCGCCATAAAGTAGACCAGGTAATTCACATTGCTTCTCTGCCCGGTCACGATGTTAGAGAATGGGCCGGGGTTAGTGGTTGCACCGAATTCGTACGATCCGGGATAAGTCTTCCTGCTGCTCGAAGGCGTGGGGTCCACCAGGTAGCCGGCTTCGGAGGCTATCACCGGGCTGTCCTTGAATTTGAAATTAACGCCGCTGATATCGTCGTGGTATGGGTTCCGGTTGCCCGACAGAATCGCCGACTTAACATAAAAGTGTTTGCTCGGCACATAGCGGACTTCCGCGGCCGGAGTTCCGGCAGGGTCGAAGCTTTCGTAGTCGGCGGTAAATAGGTTGCCCAGCGCATAGCCGAGGGGCTCCATGATGTAAGAGCTGCCGTATTGTTGATCGCCGTAGAAATCCAGCCCGGCAAACTGCCCGGCGCGGACGAACAGCTTGTTGTGGGCCAGAGCCTGCTCGAACCACCAGGAGTCGAGCCGGAACGTGTCGGCGCTCACCAGGCTGCTCGGGTTGGCGATACTGCCGATGTAAGTGCCCATGTTGCCGCCGGCCTGCCAGAGGGCGGTGATATGGAACTTCAGGCCCTGCACCAGATCGGCCTTGCCGAAATCGATATCCATCGTCCCGCGGACGCGGCTCCAGTTGGCGAGGTCGCTGTTCGTGTCGATAAGCAGGTCGTTGACGGAAATGACGTTGAACACGATGCCTTCGTTGGCCAGTTTGGTCCGTTCTCCGCCCCAGTCGCCCAGCATGTACGGACTGTTAGCCCACGAAGTCGAGCCCGAGTCGTTCGCTGTTTGTGCCTGGAGTGGAATCAGAAGACAACTAACCAATAACGGCGTCGCTAGAGTGGTTGGTAAGTGGAGAAAGTGGCGTTTCATCGACTCCTGCAAGTGCACGCCTACCGCCGGAAGGGAAAGTTATTCTTCTAACAGGCACTTACCATTTCGTCGATGCTCTTCCACCCTGACAGATGGCGTCCCGTTGACACGGATTCTGTCCTCTTGCGCCGATCGAGTCGAGGGAACCGAAGTTGGGCCGGCAATCGTGCCTGCGTCTGCGCAACTCGCACAACGCAAAGGATGGGGTCATAACAACTGGTTTTTGGGATACTCCAACATGGCCGGCGACTTTGGGTGCCAGTTGTGTGCGGCGACCATCTGCCTCACTCCATTTATTCTCAGATGGGGTGTATGCTTTCCAACAGATTGTCCAACCCTGAGGACGCATCGAGTACGCGCACGCCCCGGCCCGGGGGCTGAGATCGGCCCGGGGGCTGAGATCAAATTCGCGACGGCTCAAAGCGCCTTCCCAATTCTGTAATCCGCTTGCAAACGAAACCGTACCCAACCAGGTTGGCGACGGATTTGCGTCCCTTTGTTGAAAGTGCCTACCCGGCATTCACCGGTGATTCCCCTCCCTTACTCTCTCTTTACCTTCTTCCTCCGATTCGAGTGACGATCGACTGTAGGCCGAAATGCCTCTTGAAGGCGGTGCTGAAGTGCGAGAAAGCCCGGAGCCTCAGCGGGGAGACTCCAGGCGGGCGGCTTTGAACTGGCTGAGCGTTTTCGAACTAACGACAGATGCGCCCGAATCGGCGGCAAAGCAACGGCGCGAAGATCAACAGGCTCGTCCCGACCAAGAGCAGGGAGGAGGGTTCGGGCGCCGGAGTGATCGAGACGTTTGGGCTGAAACTCAAACCGTAATAGTCAGAAAGATTGTAGTTGCCCGTGAAATCCGCCTGATCAAACCCAAAGAAGGGATCCACGGAGACGGTTGCTTCGGCGCCTGTGTTGAAGCAGTCGTACGGGGATCCATCCGGGTAGTAACAAACATAATAATGGCCATGCACGCCCAAGCCAGTGTCCAGGTTTATTGTGATCGCGTCACCCACGTGGGCATCTATCTCGAATGCGGGGTAGATTGAAGCACTCTGGTAACCGGAAACGGGGAGACTCCCAGACTGCGAGGCTCCCGTCGTGTCATCGGTTATAGTAGCGGTTGCCATGGCCTCACACTCCCCTGGGATCCCTGAATTTTTCCCTGAAATTTGGCAGTCGGCGCTCAACGGTACGTACATGACGATCGGAATACTGGATGCCGCGGGAGCGCCAGGCTCGGCAACGATAGTCATTGCGAAAGTGACGTCACTGCTAACTATCAATCCGTCATACCCTTCTACCTCGGCCGACGACCAGAGGTCTCCCACCTGGATCTCGCCGCTTGCGTACAGTTTGCCCACGGTCGCCGATACCGTGTCCGTTACCACGGCATATGAGCCGTCTGCCCCCGTGTTCGGATCGTATGGATTCCCCTCGTATGACAGGGGCACAGTCAATTGGCCGGACACCGGGCCAACGGTCTGTGGACCGTTGCGAGCGTCGTCACCAGTGACGGTCGTCGTGAATAGGGGTAAGGAGTCACCTCGTGCGAAGGGGGAAACTATCGTGCATAAAACTGCAATCACAGCCGTGGATAAGAAACCTCTTCTATATGGGGCATTCATATGGCCCTCCTGATACGGCCTCACCTTTCCGCAGATTCCTACATATAGGCCTTATATAGGCTTTACCAGAACCGCTGTCAAGATAACTGGAATTTCCGTTTTGGCTTTCCGTACGGGAGACATTGTACCCCCAACCACGTCCGCTTGTGCCCGCTTCTTGAATTTTTCCGTACGGAGTGACTCGAATGGCCCAGGGAAGGGCCAGATCTGCCTCCTACCACACGAAAAGGGCCTCATTGACCTAGATCCTCCGCAGAATCGCCCCGAACACCCGCCGCGTCAGATGCCCTTTCCCTAACAGCAGCCAGTAAGTAGCGGCGTGCATGATCAGCCTGCCGCCGTGTCATCTTCACCGCCCGCTTGCCTTCTTTGATCCATTGCTCCGCCGTCCCACGCTTGTTATAGAACCGCGCCACTGCCGGGCTGGGCAGCCCCAGGTTCGTGACGATGAAGCCCACTCGTGGGAACAGTTCGCCCCGGTGATGCTCGACCTTGGCCACCACCCGGCGGGCCTTGTTCCAACTCGCTGCCTCTAGTAGAGAAAGCTCTTGTACTCGGCCAGGGGCCTGACACCGGGCCTTCCCGCCGGACGTAGCAGCAACCCGGCGATGTCTCGTTCCAGGTGCTCGTTCGCCGGAACGCGGATGGCGTAGTTGAAACCGCGCTCTTCGAGTGCCTGGTAGATTTCGGGTTTGGCAAAGGCCGCGCCGACCCGCACCACAACTTCTTTCCCGTGCTGCTGCTGGCGCTGGATCTCAGGCCCGCTGCCAGGCGGCGCGGCCGAACCCCGGGGATCTTCACATCGTCAACACGACCCGGAACTCTGCGGCGCCGCTCAGCATGCGTGCGTACCCTTCAGCCGCTTTCTCCAGCGGGTAGGTCTCGATCATGGTTCGGACGCCAGTCAGTTCCGAAAAACGCAAGGTATCTTCGGCGTCGGCCGGAGTTCCGGAGACCCAGCCCTCAATCGAGCGGCATCCCGTAATCAGCTGGACCGGTGGTACTTCAATCGGGTCGAATGCCACTCCGACCACAATGAGTTTTCCGTTTGGCGCGAGTCCGTCGATGAGTGACGACATCCCCTTTCCGCTCGGCGCCGTCGCCAGAATGACCTGTGCGCCGCCCAGTTTCTGGAGCTCCTTCGCGGGATCGGTCGCCTTGCTGTCGATGTAAGCGTGCGCGCCGAGTTTCCGCGCCAGGCCCCCCGTTTGCGGCCCGCGTCCCACCGCCGCCACTTTGTACCCGAATTTATTCGCGAACTGAACGCCGAGGTGCCCCAGTCCGCCGATGCCTTGCACGGCGACCAGATCGCCCGGCATCGCACCGCTGTGCCGCAATGCGTTATAGGTTGTGATGCCGGCGCACAGTAATGGCGCGGCTTCGATTGCAGTCAGGCTGTCCGGAATCGCCGTAAGCGCCTCCACCGGCGCCACCATATACTGCTGGTATCCACCGTCATAGCTGATTCCCGGAACCTGGAGGTTCTGGCAGTTGCGGAAATCGCCTCGCCGGCATGAGGGACACGTTCCATCCCGCCCTCCGTGCCAGCCGACGCCCGTGCGTTGCCCTACTTTCCAGCCGCTGACACCCGCCCCAACCTCATCGATCAGCCCTACCACCTCGTGACCCGGAACCCGCGGAAACTGAATTCCTGGCCACAGACCATCCTTCGTCAACACATCGCTGTGGCAGATACCGCAGGCTTGCACTTGAATGCGCACCTGGCCGGCGCCAGGGCTCGGAATTTTCCGTTCCACGATTTCGAAATCACCCCCGGCCTTGGAAATCTGCGCCGCCTTCATGGTCGCCGCACCGGGCTTTTTCGTTACCATCGTTGCCATCGTTTCCTCCTGTCAATTCCCTTCAACTTCGAAAATCGCTTCCAACTCGACAGGTGTGCCGAGCGGAAGGCTTGCGACCCCATAAACCATCCGGCATGGGTTCTTCTCCGGTCCAAATACGCTTTGCAGTAGATCGGATGCCGCATCGGCGATTTTAGGTTGATCGGTCGAATCTCCCTGGGTGGCGATCATCACACTCAGTCGCACGACTCGAGCCACGCGGTCGAGCGAGCCCAAATACGCGCGCGCCACCGCCAGAACGTTTAACGCCGCCAGCCGCGCGGCCTCGCGTGCGGCCTCGTGGTCCAGTTCCGCGCCCACCCGGCCGGTAAATTTGGCGCGCCGGCCCTCCGTTGGCAGCATTCCAGTTAGAAACAGAAGCTTGCCGCTCTGCACCGCTTCCACATACTCTCCGAAAGGTTCGGGCGGTTCCGGCAGACGGATGCCCAACGACAACAATCTCTGTTCGGCGGTTGCAGCTTCGACTCCCTCGTTGGTGTTTGTTCGCATAATTCTCCCTTTACCACTTACCGTTGTGGGCTCCCCCGTCGACGCACAGCACTTCGCCGGTGACGTGCCGCGCTTCCGTGAGGTAAAGTACGGCGTCGACGATATCCTGCACTTCTGAGATCGTCCCCATCGGCGACAGGCTCTCCAGAACCTCCTGGGAATCGTGCCTGTGCATCGGCGTGCTCACCACTCCCGGAGCCACGGCGTTGAAACGAATCCCGTCCTTTGCATACTCCATCGCCAGACTCCGGGTTATGGCATCCAGGCCGCCCTTTGTGATCATCGGGATTGAGGCGTTCACGCCCGCAATCGGATGTTCCACCATCGCGCTGGAAATCGAAATCACGCTCCCTCCCGTCTTCTGCGCCAGCATCTGCTTGACGGCCAGTTGCGTCACTAGAACGTAGCCGTAGAGATTGGTGCTGAATAGTGTCTCCAGATCGCGATGTGTGTACTCCGTAAACGGCTTGGTGAAAAAGACTCCCGCATTGTTAACCACCCCATCGATAGCGCCGAACTTACTCATGGCGGTTGCGGCGATTTCGCTGGCAACTCCGGCATCGGCAACGTCTCCTTCCACCAGCGCGAGGTTTGGCGCCGGCCGCAACCGGGATTTCCCGATGTGAAGTGAATTGGCCACCACTTGATAGCCGCGTTCCAGGAATGTGTCGGTCACACCGGCGCCGATTCCTTGCGATGCACCGGTAATAATCATCGTTTTTGGCTTGGTTGGCATAGTGTACCTTCCCGCAACCCGAGGGCCGTCTCTAACGCGCTGAAATCGCGCCCCGCGGGACGTGCGGTTGCCAGATCTCCGGCGCCTGAGTCGGTCATTCGACGCCAACGCAGTCATAAGTTGCCGATTCCCCCGGTTTCGCGGCCCCTGGAGTCTGGCCGTTCAGGTGCACATCCCGCCCCCGTTGGAGAACCAAACATGTGCACAAATTTACGAGATACCAGGCGAACTCTGGAATCGAAACTTCTACAGACCATCAACCCGGCGGGCTGGCGGGAATCGATCGCAGTCCGCATCAGTGCCGACCCAAGTGATACATCTCAACATATTCTCGATCGGGAAATGGCCAGCCGCAGCCTTAGCCGCAACGCATCTCTCGTGCGTGACCTGCGCGCGGCCCTTCGCCGTATCGACGAAGGAACCTACGGCCTCTGCATCGACTGCGAGGAGCCCATCGCACCCCGGCGTTTGGCCGCCGTGCCGTGGGCCGGACGCTGTCTGGCTTGCCAGGAGAGCGCCGAGAGCGGCATGGAGGACGAGCAATTGGCCGCCTGAACAATCACTACAACACTACACTCCAAAGCACCCCTCCCTTGCGCCTCGATCGGTCGCTGAGCCGCAAGGGAGCGGTGCTTTTTTCTGCGCAAGAACAGTTCTGCACGTACCCCTTTTTCAGTTTGTGCTGACAAAACTGGCTGCGGCCGGCGGTTACTTTCCCGCCGGCCCTCCCTTTTCCTGAAGGTCACTCATTGCCTGAGTTACCGGCGACCGTCCCCGTCTTAGCCGGATGGATCTTTTTCCGGATGTCCGGCCAGAATTCCTTGACCGCGAAACTCACCGCGTCATACGCCACCTGAGTTCCCCACACATCCACCGCGCTCGACAGATTGTGAGCGTCCTCCGGATGGTACGAGTAACTGGATATTCCCGCCGCCGCCGCGGACCCGACGATTTCCGAGAAATTGAACTGCGTGCTGCCGCTGTCCGATCGCGTAACGAAGATGCGGCTCAATGCATATCCCAGCCGGTGGATAAAGGGCCCTTCGCCGAGTTGGAAGTACCGCGGATCCTGGTGGAAAACCGTCGGCATGAGCGCCCGTGTAAAAACGTTCTCTATGATGCCGTCTCCCGCTTTGGAGCCGAACCTCCTGGCGTATCCCTCTACTCCTTCTCCAAATGCGCGGTCGCTGTCGTTTAATTGCCCGATGCCGGCCTGCAGCCCGTACCAAGCGAATTCGACGGGATCGAAGCTGTCGCGAAGCGTCACCGAGAATTTCTGCCCTGCCGTAAGAGGCGGGGTTTGGCCAGCCTTTTCGACGGTCAAAAAATTCGGCAGCGCGAAGAACAAGCGGTCTTTGGAACCGACGGTCTGCTTTTCGTCCTTCTTCTCCGCTTTATGTTTAATGTTGGCAGCCAACTGCGTTTGCCCGTCTGGCAAAGCAGGACTTGGCGTCGCATCCTGCTCCTGTCCCCACGCGAGAGACGAAGCCAGGCAGAGCGCCAACGCGGCTACGGATGGTCCTGACACTGTAAAAGTGCCGCTTCGACGGTTCGGTTGTTTACTGATCATGTGACTCCTCGTAATGCGCACGCCAAATCATGTGCATTGCGCTCACCATTGCAGGAGCAACGTGTTTGCAGCGCTTTGGCGGCTCTCGTCACGCCTGCCGGGATCTGATGGACGTCGATGAATCGACTCCTGTCATCCAGTCGCCCTTTCGCGCCGGGGAACTCGCGCCCAAAAAAAAGCACCGCAACGGAGCGGTGCCTTCTTGTAACTGACCTTTATACGAACTGCTGGGTCGTGCTTCCCCTGATAACCGGACGAGCCGCGTGCAGGCGCTTCAATGGCCCGCCGAATCCGCCCGCCGGTGAACTTCGAACAGGAACCAGGTGCGGCGTTCCGTCTCGTCGATCCATACCTCGATGAGGCTGGTCGTCGCCACGTCACGCCCCTCTTCGCAAACATTGTGAGCTTCCCGCAGCCGCGCGGCGAGCGTCTTGTTGTCCTCCATCAGCTCCGCCAGCATATCCTCCGGCTCGACGTACTCCGCATCGTTATCGAGCACTCGCTGGATCCGTGCTATGTGCCCAATCGACCTGATTGTGCTTTCGCCGATTTTCCGAATCCGCTCGGCGATCGCATCGGTCATGGCAAACAGCTGATCCGCCTGTTCGTCGAACAGGAGATGATAGTCGCGGAAATGCGGCCCGCTCAGGTGCCAGTGGAAATTCTTGGTCTTGATGTACAAAGCGAAAACGTCCGCCAGAACCGCGTTCATCGCGCCCGCGATATCCTTCGCCGCTTTGGGATCCAGATCCGTCGGCGCTGCCAATGCGCGGCGCCCGGTCTCCTGTAGCTCGCTCGTTTTCTTCATCTCATTCCCCCAGTTCTCTTATGTGATACCTTATCCGCTTCTCTACGTCCCCACCCTGTGAAGCCCGCGCTCCATTACACATCCTCGTGTCCCGTTTTGGTTGCTGAAAGTGCCACGTTGCTTCCGGCCAGCCGGAACCTGTCGGCCGGCCGACCCGCGAGTCGCCGCCGGCACCATCAATAGACACCCAGCGCCGTATACACGCGCCCGGGCTCGCCGAGGTCGGTCCAGCCCAGCCCGTGTACCGGCAGCACAGCGAGCTGTGAAGTGCGCGCGGCCAGCACCTCCTCCGAGAAATTGCCCGATGGAATCCGGGAGAAAAGCTCCCTCACCGCGGATTCTTCTCTTCCGGACTCCGTGGTTTCCCACATCCTTTCGAACGAGTGCACCAGGCCAGGCAGACTCTGCCGCACCAGATTCAGGAACGCGCTCAGTCGTCCCACCATCACGAAGCAATTCCACAAACAGCCCCCCTCCATCAGCCGGTGCGCCGTCTCCTTGCCCGGCTTTTCCCAGAACCGGCGCACAGCCAGCACCGTCCCCGAAGCCGCATGCAGCCGCTCGCCAGGCTCGATCCACCCGTATGCCTCCTCCGCCGATTCCGCCGCGACTCCCAGCAGGATCACGCGTTCCGGAAACGACTCCGCATGCCCGAACGCCTCGTCCACAGTCGCCGCAAACGCTTCATCGCGTTCGAAATGGTGATCCGAAGGAAAGATCCCAACCACCGCGTCCGTGCGGCTCGAATTCAACCGGGTCAGACTCATGCTGATTGCCGCTGAGGTCCCGAGGTTGTAGGGCTGTTCCAGCAAATTGCGCGGCTTCATGTGCCTCAGTTGTTCGCGATAGTAGAACTCATGTGTTCGCGTCAGCACCAGCAATGTGCGCCGCTCCGGGACCACTCGCCAGACCCGCCGCAGGGTTTGCTCCAGAAGCGTCTCTCTCCCGTTAAGAGAACAGAACTGTTTCGGCCGGTCGTCGCCCGCTAATTTGCGGGTCAGGGGGAGAAGCCGCTTCCCATCTCCTCCGGCCAGAATAATCGCCCACCTTTTGAAACGCCCGATCTGCACCATCTCGCACTAGCACACGCAGGGCCAATAAGTGCTATCGCGCTCATTAGCCTGCGGCGTTTGCACTGGCGGTATTTAGACGATGTCCAACTGCCGTCAGTCACATGCCCCGCGTTTGCGGAAGTGCCACTTATGATTCAGTCATTTCGCCGGTTATCGATCTGGCCAGAGCAGTGCACAACCTGGTGCCGGGACCCAAGCCAAACCAGGAGGGCGAACCGCCGAATGTCTTTCTTCAGAAAGAGCCGAACACATCTTCCGGGCGCCAGCCCGCAAACGTGGTTTTTGATTTTCGTTACCAGCGTCCTCGCGATCACTGCCGGCTGCTCCCACACGAGCGTCGCAACGGCTGCACCTCCGCCGCTCCAGGTCGCTGTCGCCGCGGTGGAGCAGCGGGACGTTCCCCTCTATAAGGAGTGGATCGGGACCCTCGACGGGCTCGTGAATGCCGACATTAAAGCCCAGGTCTCCGGTTACCTCACTGAACAGGCATATACGGAGGGCTCGTTTGTCAAAAAAGGCCAGCTCCTCTTTCAGATCGATCCGCGCCCCTTTCAGGCGGCGCTCGATCAGGCGCAAGGCCGCGAGGCGCAGTCTCAGGGCCAGTTGGAACAGGCTCGTGCGGAGCTCGGCCAGGCCGAGGCCCAGGTGGCTGTCGCCCGCGCTAACCAGCACCGCGTGCAACTCGACGTCGACCGTTACACCCCGCTCGTTCGGGCACAAGCCGTTACCCAGCAGGACCTCGATGACGCCACGCAGAACAACATGGCGGCCAAGGCGCAACTCCAATCCGCTGAGGCGCAGGTCGTCACCTGCAGAGCGCAGATCACCGCTGCTCTGGCCGCCGTCGAAGCTGATAAAGCCGCTGTCGAGACCGCCCGTATCAATCTCGGCTTCACCCGTCTCACCTCGCCAATCGACGGCATTCCCGGCATCGCCCAGTTACAGGTTGGCGCTTTTGTCGGCCCGCAGAGTGGCGCCATTACTACGGTGTCCACGGTCGATCCCATCAAGGTTTACTTCACTGCCAGCGAGCAGGAGTATCTCGAGTACACCCGCCGTTTTCCCACCGCCGAGCAGCGCCAGGCAAACAATAAGCGTCTGGAACTCGATTTGATTCTCGCCGACGGCACCACCTACCCACACAAGGGGAAGTTCGATTTCGCGAATCGCGAGGTGGACGTCCGTACTGGAGCCATTCGCTTGGCCGGGCTGTTCCCCAATCCCGGCAATAGCCTGCGCCCCGGGCAGTATGGCCGGGTACGCGCCGCCACTCAGGTGCTGCAAGGTGCTCTCCTGATTCCACAGCAGGCCGTCTTCGACCTCCAGGGCACTCACGAAGTCGCCGTCGTTGGCGCCGACAATAAGGTCGCCATCCGAACCGTTACGCTCGGCGACACCGTGGGCCATCAGTGGATCGTTCGCGAGGGCGTGAAGCCCGGCGAGCGCGTCATCGTGGAGGGGTTGCAAAAGGTGCGGACCGGCATGGTCGTCGACCCCAGGCCGTTCCAAGCGAGGTAATCTTCATGTCTAAATTCTTCATCAACCGGCCGATCGTGGCCATGGTGATCGCCATTCTCACGGTGATCATCGGTGCCGTCGTAGTGGCCGGTCTCCCGGTGGCGCAATTTCCTCAGATCGCTCCGCCCGACATATATGTAACGGCGACTTACGTCGGTGCCGACGCCCAGACTATCGAGCAAGCCGTCGCCACCCCCATCGAGCAGCAGATGAGCGGCGTCGACAATATGAACTACATGTATTCGCTCAACGCCACCGCCAACGGGCAGATGCGAATGTATGTGGACTTCGATGTAGCGACCGATCCCAACACAGACCTGATCCTGGCACAGAGCCGCGAGACTCAAGCCGCCTCGCAGTTGCCCGCGGACGTCAACAACTATGGCGTCACGGTCCAGAAATCGGTGTTGGCGCCGTTGATGTTGGTCGCCCTGTATTCGCCAAAAGGCACGCACGACGCCAAGTTCCTGGCAAACTATGGCTACATCAATCTGAACGATCCCCTCACCCGGGTGAAGGGCGTCGGCCAGATCCAGATATTCGGTTCCGGCCAGTACGCCATGCGCTTGTGGGTCAAGCCCGACCAGTTGGCGAAGCTGAACATCACGGTTCCCGAAATCGTGTCCGCCATCCAGACTCAGAACACCGTCAACCCCGCCGGACAGGTAGGCAGCGAACCCATCCCTCCGGGGCAGCCTTTCACGTACGCGGTCCGCGCCCAAGGCCGCCTGACGTCCCCGGAGCAGTTTGGCGACATCGTGCTGCGCGAAACGCCGGAAACCGGCATTGTACGAATACGCGATGTGGCCAGAGTGGAACTTGGCACCCAGGACTACAGCATCACCGGACACCTCAACGGCAAACCGAGCGCGGTGATCGCGGTCTACCAATTGCCTGGCTCAAACGCCGTCGCCACCGCCGAGGGCGTGAAGAAACTGATGGCCGAAGCCAAAAAGAGCTTCCCCGACGACATCGACTACACCATCCCCATCGACACCACTCTCGCGGTCACCGAAGGCATGAAAGAGATCGTTGAAACGCTGGTGATCGCCATCGTGCTGGTGGTCGCAGTGGTCTTCCTGTTCCTGCAAAGCTGGCGCGCGACGTTGATTCCTCTGCTCGCCGTGCCCGTGTCGTTGGTGGGCACGTTTGTGTTTTTCCCGCTGTTCGGCTTCAGCATCAATACTCTGTCGCTGTTCGGTTTGGTGCTGGCGATCGGCCTCGTGGTGGACGACGCCATCGTCGTCGTGGAAGCCGTGGAGCGCCACATTGAGGAAGGACTCGATCCCAAGCGCGCCTCACAAAAGGCCATGGAGGAGATCTCGGGTCCCGTCATCGGTATCGCGCTTGTCTTGTCGGCCGTCTTCATCCCCACGGCCTTCATCCCCGGCATCACCGGTCGTCTCTACCAGCAGTTCGCCGTGACCATCGCCATCTCCGTGATCCTTTCGGCATTCAACGCGCTGTCGCTGAGCCCCGCGCTGGCATCGGTGCTGCTCAAACCCAGGCAGCAGCAGAGCCGGGGACTTCTGGCGCGCTTTTTCGGCTGGTTCAACCGGACCTTCGACCGCACCACCAACGGCTACGTTCGCGTCTCTGGCGCGCTCCTGCGCAAGAGCGGATTCTCGCTGTTGCTCCTCGCCGGCTTTGCGGTCGCCGGGCTTTGGGTTGGTGGCAAGGTCCCCAGCAGTTTCGTTCCCGACGAGGACCAGGGCTATTTCTACCTGCAGGTCCAGCTTCCCAACGCCAGTTCGCTTGAACGCACCGAAGAGGTGATGGCCAAAGTCCAGAAGATCGCAGCGGCCATTCCCGGCGTCGAAAGCGTCACCGCGGTCTCCGGCTTCAGCCTCCTCAGCCTGGTGCGCACCAGTTATAACGGCTTCGCCTGGATTCGCATGAAAGATTGGGCCGATCGCAAAACCCGCGCGCAGCAGTTCCAGACCATCAAAGCCAAGCTCAATCAGCAGTTGAGCCGGCTGCCCGAAGCCGCGGTCTTCGGCTTTTCGCCCCCGGCCATTCCCGGTGTCGGCACTTCTGGCGGATTCACTTTCATCCTCGAGGACCGTTCCGGCGGCGACGTCCGTTTCCTGGCCGACAATGTCAACAAGTTCATGGCTGCAGCCCGCAAACGGCCCGAGATTGGCGGCCTGAGCACCACCTTCCTGCCCAGCGTGCCGCAGCAGTTCGTGATGGTCGACCGCGACAAGGTGATTAAGCAGGGCGTTCCCATCAACGATGTCTACCGCACCATCCAGACCTTCATGGGCGGACTCTTCGTCAACTACTTCAACCTCTTCGGCCGCCAGTGGCAGGTCTACGTGGAAGCCGAAGGCGACTACCGCACGCGCCCCGAAAACGTCGGCCAGTTTTACGTCCGCAGTTCCAATGGCGAGCCGGTTCCGCTATCTGCCCTCACTCACTTCGAACCGGGATACGGCCCGGAATTTACCATGCGGTTTAACGAATACCGGTCGGCGCAACTCAACGGGAGCGCGGCGCCCGGCTTCAGCAGCGGACAGGCGATGAAGGCCCTCGAAGAGACTTTCGCTCAAACCATGCCGTCGCAAATGGGCTACGATTATTCCGGCATCTCGTTCCAGGAGAAGAAAGCGCAGGAAGGCGTCTCTTCCGGTGTGATCTTCGGCTTCTCTCTGTTGTTTGTCTTTCTCATTCTGGCGGCGCTGTACGAGAGTTGGACCCTCCCATTCAGCGTGCTCCTCTCGACCCCGGTCGCGGTTTTCGGAGCGTTCGGGGTCCTCTGGCTCCGGCGCTTCTATGTCGCCCATACCGCCCCCGCCTACCTTGTGCAGATTGAGACCGACGTCTACTCCCAGATCGGCCTCGTCATGCTGATTGGCTTGGCCGCAAAGAATGCGATTCTGATCGTGGAGTTCGCCAGGGACGAACTCGCCAAAGGCAGGCCGCTCGCCGAAGCGGCTATGGAAGGCGCCCGCCTGCGCCTCCGTCCCATCCTCATGACGTCTTTCGCCTTCATCCTCGGATGCGTGCCGCTGTGGATCGCCTCCGGTGCCGGCGCCGTCGCGCGGCAAATCATGGGGACCACCGTCATTGGCGGAATGATCGCGGCAAGCGGTATCGGAATTTTCCTGGTGCCCGCCATTTTCTACGCGGTCGAAAAGATTTCCGGAGCCGCGGCCCATCCTATCTCCATCGCGCCGCCTGCACCCCTGGCGGGAGAAGGAGATTGATCATGCGCGCTCGATGGTTCCTGATTCTCCCCGCGCTGTTCCTGCCAGGCTGCACCTTGGGCCCGAACTATAAGCGGCCCGATATCGCGGTTCCCGCCGCTTTCCGCGCGCCCGAGCCGCTCCCGCCCGGTCAGGCCCAATCGCTGGCGGACCTCAAATGGTTCCAGGTCTTCAAAGACCCTCAATTGCAGGACCTGATCCGCACCGCCCTCGCGCAGAATTACGACCTGCGCGACGCCTACGCGCGCGTGCAAGCCGCCCACGCCAACCTCGGTGTCACACGCTCCGATCAATACCCCCACGTCGCTGCTGGAGGCGATGTCGACTTCAACCGCCTCTCGCGCGAGGGCGCCACGCCTCTGCCAGCCGCCTTTCTTCCCAATCAGGACCGCACGTTCGGCACCGCCGCGCTCCAGCTTCTCTCCTTCGAGGTCGACATCTGGGGCAAACTGCGCCGGGCTACCGAAGCCGCGCGCGCCAACCTGCTCAGCGCCGAGGAAACCCGCAAGGCTGTCGTCACCACGCTCGTCAGCGACGTCGCGACCTCCTATTTGACCCTGCGCGAGCTCGATTATGAGCTCGAAATCTCCCAACGAACCTTGGCCACCCGCGAAGAATCCCTGGAACTGACCAAACAGCGCCAAAACGGCGGCGTCTCCACGCGGCTCGATCTGCGCCAGGCGGAGGAATTAGTCTACACGGCTGCGGAGACGATTCCCGCTATCCAGCAGGCAATCGAGCAGCGCGAGAATCAAATCACCCTCCTGCTCGGAGAAAACCCCGGCGGCGTCCAGCGCGGCCGGGCTCTCACGCGTCAAGAATTTCCTCCCGACGTTCCGCCGGGATTGCCGTCGGCACTTTTGGAACGCCGTCCCGATATCCTCGCCGCGGAGCAGGACCTGGTCGCGGCCAATGCCGAAATCGGCGTGGCGCGGGCCGCCTACTTTCCGCAGATCAGCCTGAGCAGTCTTCTGGGAGGCCAGAGCACACAGCTCACGAATCTTTTCAGCGGGCCTGCCAGCGCCTGGAGCGTCGTGCCCCAGGTGACGCAACCCATCTTCACCGCCGGCCGGATCAAGTCCGGTGTCCGCCTGGCGCAGGCCGAACGCGACCACGCGCTGGTCGAGTACGAAAAGGTCATCCAGACTGCCTTCACCGAAGTTTCCGATGCCCTGATCGCCCACCAGCGCGTGCGCGAGAGCCGCGAAAAGCAGGAGGCCCTGGTAGCCGCTCTGGAAGACCGCCTGCGCCTTGCCTACATGCGCTATCGCGGGGGAGTAGACACACAACTCAACGCGCTCGATGCCGACCGTGACCTCTTTGCCGGTCAGCTCACCTTGGCGCAGCTTCGCCTCAACGAAATTCTCTCGGTGGTTCAACTCTACAAAGCGCTGGGCGGAGGTTGGCAGTAAAGATGTTCGCAGCAGGGGCACCGCGGCTCACCAAGGCGGTTCTCGTCTTGTCGAATTCCTCACATGTCGAATGCCGGACAATTGACGGCCTTTCGGCAAGCACTCGCCATTCGTGCCCGGCTGCCACAGACAGGAAATCGCGGAATCTCAATGGCCTGCGGCGATCTCTTCGGCGGCTCGAAATGGTATGGTTCGTGCCCCATCCGAAGTGCCTATGACTGCCGCACCTAAATTTCGCATCGACGTCACGATTAACGATCTGTTGACCACGACAGGCCAGCAGCCACCGGCCCCGGCCGAATCGAAAGGGCTGACGCTCCCGGCGCCGGTTTTCCCGCAGTACCCGGAACGTCTGAACGATCCTGGTCCGGAGGTCCCTCCCGACAAGCGGAGGTGGGGACTCAAGGACATCTACCGCACTTCGCGCGGCTGGCTGTTTCCTTACGTTCGCTCCCGCCTGATGCCGGGCGAGTTCCATCCCATCACCGCCTATCTTTTCATCGAGTACAAGTGCAATCTGGACTGCTGGTATTGCTGGTCCTACGACAACAAGGTGAAAGGCATGACGGAAGATGTGGCCCGCCGCTCCATCGACTGGCTTCACGACCACGGCTGCCGCGTCTTGGCCCTGATGGGTGGCGAGCCCCTCCTGCGGCCGGAGTTCGTGCATAAGGTGGTGTACTATGCCGCCAAACGAGGGTTCTGGGTTTACATCGCCACCAACGGCCGGCTGCTCAAGCCGGAACTCGCCGATCGCCTGGGGGACGCGGGTGCTTCGGCTTTCAATTTCGCCATGGACGCTTGGGACTTGAAACCCGGCCTGCCCAAAGCGCTGGTACCGGCGCGCAAAAATCTCGAATACATCCTCCGCAAGCAGTATTCGAATGGATACGTCGTTTTTTTCAATATTAATATCTGCCGCAATAATCTGGAAGACGTGCGTCAACTCACGGAGTACGCGCACGACCATCGCGTGGCCACCGACTATCACATCAACGAAACCCCGATGCTCGAACAGGACGACCACTTCAAGCACCTTTACGACAATCCCACCTACATCCGGCCGGAAGACTGGCGCGACATCGATTCCCTGGTGGATTGGTTGATCGCGAAAAACCGCTCCGGCTACCAGATGGTAAATTCGGTGCAGCGGCTAAAGGAAATCAAGGCCTTCGTGCGCATGTCTTCCGGTCTCGACCTGACGGAGTGCGGCTGGAACGGGGACGGACTCGATGGAGACGGCAGCGAGGCCGAATTGCTTTCCAGCATGCCCGGCATTGTCCGGCGGCCAAGCGGCGATCTTCAGTTCGCCGAATGGAACTGCCGCGCCGGCCAGAACAATGTCATCATTCGGACGGACGGCACCGTGGCGCCCTGCTTCCCGATGTACGGCGCTACTTACAACTGGGGGAACATCGACCAGCCGAATTTCGACCAGGACCAGCTCTCCGGCATGAAGAAAACCTGCCAACAGCACTGTTTCTCGACCTTGAACCACAATCTCGCTTATTGTTACAACGATGCGCGCGTCATCAAGTGGCTGTGGTCGAGCGTCATCAAGAACAAGTTCCAGGGCGGGGTTCGGTCCTTCGAAGATTAGCCCCGGCGATTGATTTTGTAATCGGCGTGCTCGATGGTCAGAACCTTGGTGCCGTAAAGCCGCACGTGAACCAACGTCTCGTCTTTTTGCGGGAGCCAGAAACCATCGATTTTCTGATACTGCCGGATGAAATCCGCGCTCTTGACCCAGAACGAGAGATTGGCCGCCGGGTGTCCTTCGATGCGGACGACTGCGAAGTCCTCCACGCTGATCCAGACTTTGCCCTCGAAGAGATACTTGTCCGCGCGTTTCGGAATCGCCTGCGCGACAAAGCAGCGGTATGGCCCCACCTGCTGCTCGCCGAGTAGTTCCAGCCGGTAGTTGGCTGGACTAATGGCGCTGTCGTGATGCTCTTTGCCGGACGCCGCCCTGATCTCGCTGTCGATTAAGCGGCTGAGAGCCAGCCGGCGAACCAGTGCGGAGCCTTTCTCCGAGGTCACGACGAACGTCTTTTGGCCAGGCGCGCGGAACTGCATGCGGCCCACTTCCTCCGCGTGCAGCTTACCGCCGGGATCCCTTACAGCGTAGGTCCTGAGGGCGACATATTCCGACAGTGCGGCCATTCGGCGCTCATTTTGTTCGAGCATCGCGGCAAAGAGCCGCGCCTCGGTCATGCCGGGCCGCAACGGCTCCAAGCGAGGACCGGGTTGGCTCGACTCCGGCACGGTTTGGCCCCGCACGCCACTGGCTACAATCACGGTTAACAGGAAAGCGCTCAGACAGACTTTCGGCATGGGTGAACCCTAAAACTCGACGTCGCGCCTTCACGTGCACGTCAGATTCCAGGTCCCACATGCTCGCCCTGCCGGTTTACCCCACTGCCGCCCCGACTGCCTGCAGCGCGCCGGCGCCCATACCGAAGAAACGCGGCGCCGCGGTGGGAATTCCAAGCCGCTGCATTTTGGCAATCAGCGTAGTCCGTGGAAGCCCAAGCTGCGCGGCCGCTCCGCGGGGTCCACCCACCACCCAATTGGTCTTCTCCAGAGTTGCCGTGATGTGCGCGCGGTCGGCGTCGGCCAGAGTCTTCGCGGAAGACAGCTCGGAAATGGAGACCACGCGTTCCTGCACCGGAGCGCCTTTCGGCAGGAAGGCCGTTATCTGACGGCTCAGAACCTCGCCATCGGACAGGACCACCCCGCGTTCGATCACATTTTGCAGCTCCCGAATGTTCCCCGGCCAATCGTGCGCCTTCAGGACCTCCATCACTTCCTCCGGCACCGATTCGATGGACTTATTCAACTGCGTGGAGAACTTGGAGATGAAATACTCCACCAGCAGCGGAATGTCCTCGATGCGTTCCCGTAAAGGCGGCAGATCCATCGGAATCACATTCAGACGGTAGTAAAGGTCCGCCCGGAACTGTTTCCTGGCAACCATCTGCGCCAGGTCCTGGTTGGTGGCGGCAATCACTCTCACATCGACCGGAATGGAGCGTCCTCCCCCAAGCCGCTCGACTTCTCTCTCCTGGAGAGCACGGAGAAGTTTTGGCTGCAATTCGAGCGGAAGGTCGCCGATTTCATCCAGAAACAGCGTGCCCCGGTCCGCCGCTTGAAAACGGCCCATGGCCTGGGTTATGGCGCCCGTAAAAGCGCCGCGCTCGTGGCCGAACAGCTCGCTCTCGAGCAACGCAGCCGGTATGGCCGCGCAATTGAGAGCCACGAATCGGTTCTTACGGCGGGGACTGGCATCGTGAATCGCCTGTGCGATCACTTCCTTGCCGGTGCCTGTCTCTCCTTGAATCAGGACCGTACAGTTCGCCGATGCGACAGTGTTTACCTGGTCGAGCACAGCTCGGAATTTCGGGCTTGATCCGATCAAATCTAAGATGGCCATCGTTATTCCCCTCTCTTGAGTCAGTATCGATTTCGTATCTGGCGTCTTCTGTTTACGATTCTGCCACTGGTCGCGTCCGGATCCGTCCCCCGATAGGGCTCAATATGGTCCTTCGATGGTAGGCACCGGCTCTCCTGCTTTAGGGGGATGTGCGGCTGCCCCGATTGCGGTCGCGGTAGACCCGCCGTCTCCCGAACAGGCGGGCGTCGACCGACCACGCCCCAGGGCCGACCATCGCCAGGCTGGCGCACACTACCGCCAGCAAAACGTAAATCCAGTCCCCATCTCGTGCGGAGGATTGAAGCGATAAGACAATCCAGATTTGGTCCAACGCCGCCAAAGCGCTCAGGACCGGGGTCCACAATCCAGCCACGAGGAAGCCCCCCGTGGCAACCGCGATCGCGCTCTGCGCGATGGCGCTCGGTAGAGGATTTTCCACGAAAAAACCGGCAGCCCCGGAGTGGATCAGTGCGATCCCCGCTCCCAGGCGCAGGAGCAGCAGGCCAAAACCCGGTGAACCGTCAGGAAAGCTTGAAAATAGACGTTGCAGAACACATCCCAACCCCATCCTACGGTGTGAGTGGCTGCGCTTGACACCCCCAAAAGGCGTCTTTAACATCCTTCTTTGGAAGGATATCGTTTGGGTTACAGAATCTCTGGCTCCAAGCTCCTAACTCCTTCTTTCTACAGCTCGATGATTCCGCGTTTCAACGCCAGCGTGACGGCGTGTGTCCTGTCGTTGGCCCCAAGTTTGGACAGAATGTTTTTGACATGGCTCTTCACGGTCACCTCGGTCAGCGATAACAGCGCTCCGATTTCCTTATTCGTATTCCCGGCGGCAATCAAACGTAGAACCTCGATTTCCCGCGGTGTCGGCGCGGAATCGGCCACGTGTTCCGCGATTTCGGCGGCGACCGCGGCGGACAGCCGCTTTTGGCCGGCATGCACGGCTCGAATCGTTTCCAGTAGTTCTTTCCGCAGCATGCCCTTCAGCAAATAAGCCCGCGCCCCGGCCTTGAGGGCCCGGGAAACCTGGACATCCCCGGGATGGGTCGTGAGCACAATAATCCGCGCTTCCGGAAACTCGCCGCGAATCGCTCCAATGGCGTCGATGCCGTTCATTTCCGGCATCTGCAAATCCATCAGCGTAACGTCGGGTTGATTTTTTCGAAACAGGTCGACCGCCTCGCGCCCGTTGGCAGCCTCTCCAATCAACTCCATGTCCTCTTCGCTCGCGATCAACGCGGCGATGCCCTCGCGAAGCAGCGGGTGATCGTCTACCGACAAGACTCGAATCACGTCTTATCTCGCTTTCTCCGGAGTAGGCCGAAACCAGACCGGTGCGGCGGCGTCCCGTAAGCCATCGAACTCGCGAGGCTCAACTCGATCTCCGTACCGCTGCCGGCGCGGCTCCAGATAGTCAGTTCGGCGCCGACCTGTTTGGCCCGTTCCCGTATTCCCGCGATGCCGTAATGTCCCGGCCTCCCGCCTTCCAAAATCTCGGCCGGAATACCCTCCCCATCGTCGCGAATTCGCAGCCGGAACACCCGCTCCCCGTAGCTGACTTCGGCTTCGATACGGCTCGCCCGGGAATGTTGGAAGGCGTTCCTTAACGCCTCGCGGGAGATACGATAAAGCTCGTCCCTGATGATCGGGTGCAGGTCCCTTGGCCGCCCCTCCACCGCCAGGTCGAATTCCGCCGCGCCCTCCACCGAAAGCTCATTCCCCACCGCTCCCAGCGCTTCGCACAGGTCGTTGGTGAGGGTTGTGGACGCCCGTAAGTCGTAAACCGCGCTCCTGCCTTCGGCAATCGCCTGGTCGGCCCGTTCCAGCGCCTTTTCCAAATGGTCTTTCGCCTTGCCCTCGGGAAGCATTTTGCTCACCACCTGGAACTGGAGCATCAACCCGTGAAAGCTCTGCAAAAGCGTGTCGTGCAAATCGCGCGCGATGCGCGTTCTTTCCGCCAGGCGCTCCTCGAAACGCAGGTTCATGGCGGCGTGGGCGCGGGCCATGCGGTAGCGAAAAACAGCGAAAAGAGCAGCGGCGCTCAGACACAACGCTACTGCGCGGAACCAGGCGGTCTGCCAGAGTTGGGGCTCGACCACAATTGTTACGCTCGCCGGCGCCCCGTTCCAAAGCCCCTCGCTGTTGCTGGCCATCACGCGAAAGGTGTAGCTGGCTGGCGTGAGGTTGGTGTATCCGGCTTCCCGGGATTCAGTCGGCTGGCTCCAATCGTGGTCGTAGCCCGCCAGCCGATAGCGATAGCGTACCCGGCTGGGAACCGCCAGGCTCAGGCCGATAAAACTGAACACTATCCGCTGATGGCTGGAGGAGTAGCGCAATACCGGGCCAGTGCCCAGCGGCTGGCCATCCACCGCGACCGATTCCAGGTCCACCAGCGCCGGAGCCACGGCCTCGGGATGCAGCGGATTTACCACACACAGTCCGCCATCGAGGGAAAACCAGATCCGTCCCGATGGATCTTTGGCAACCGGGCGATCGCGCCGGATTCCTCGAGAGGAAGGCAGGCCGTCCGCCGTACCGAACTCGCGCACGCCGGCCGGCGCCGCCGACCGGCCGAGCAGCGCCGCGCGCGCTAGTCTGACCACCCGGCGATCCGTGGCCAGCCACAGATTCCCGGCATCGTCCGCCGCCATCCCATAAATTTCGCCGCGCAGGGAATCCGGAACGTTGCCCGCGCTTTCGATCCGTTTCCCCGACCAGTAAAGCAGGCCCGCCGACGAACCGATCCAGAGCACTCCATCTCCATCGAGAGCGAGGCTGTTCACGCGGCCCGGAGGCATGCCGTCCTCGCCGCCGTACCTTCGCCAGGAGCCGCCGCGGAAAGCTTCGAGCCCGCCGCCGGTTCCAACCCAGATCGTCCCGTCCGGAGTTTCTTCAATGATGTTGACCGCATCTCCGCTTAGTCCGTTGGCAGCCGTGTAGGTAGTCACGCGTTCTTTCTGAATCCGGCTCACCGCGCCGCCGAGCGTGCCGGCCCAGACCGTTCCATCGCGGCTTCGGTACACCGTGTAGACGGCGCCCGGCGCCAGGCCATCGGCCGTTGTATAGGTTCGCGCCTCGAAGGTCCCGTCTTCCTCGCGCAACTGCGTGACCCCGCCCTCTCTGCGGCCGAGCCAGAGTTCGCCGGGTCCGCCCGTAATAGAGTAGACCACGGCTCGCTCCAGGCCCAGTCCCGTAACGGATCCGTGTTCTGCTCCGCGGATCCAGACCAGCCCTCCGGAGTCCGGGCCGGTCCATGCGCGCCCGGAACTATCGAGATATACCGGCCCTCCTTCACCTGCACCGGCGTAGCTCAGGAAAGGAGGTTTGCGAAGCTGCATCAGCCCGTCCGTTCCCCCCAGCCACAGGTTCCCTTCACGATCTTCAAAAATGGCGTGCACCGTGCCCGGCACGTCTGCCTCACTCTCCTGCACGACAGCACCGTTGGCACCGATGCGGGTGAGTCCGCCCGGAGTCGCGATCCAGAGGTTGGATTCGTGGTCGCGCGCGAGAGCCTGGATCGGACCGTGGGCGATGGCGGGGGGCAGGGCAGGATGGGTGATGGCGCTGCCGTCCCATCGCACCAGGCCGGCATCCGTTCCGATCCACAATTCCGGCCCCGCGCCCGGCAACAGCACGTTCACCTTCTTATCGGGCAAACCTGTAACCACCGATCCGTGCCCGGCTCGCACCGAAAAAAGGCCCGCGTCGCGCATTCCCACCCAGATGACGCCGTATGCCGTCTCCGCAATCGATATCGCTAGTCCGCCGACGGGCACGCCGGTAGACGCCACGGGCACAAATTCTTCCCCGTTGTAGCGAAGAGGCCCATCGCCTCGGGCAATCAGGATATCGCCGCGACTCCCGCGAGTCATGGCGGTGGCGCCGCGCTCCGGACTGGTCAAACGATACATCTGCTCGAAGCTTCCGCCGCGGTAGCGCAGCAGGTAGGGACTCTCCATGCGCACCCACAGCGCGCCCGCGGAATCCACGGCGAGACTGAGGACCGGGCCGGAAGGAAGCGAGGGGGTATCGGCGTGCTCCAGCAGCCGGAAGCTGATCCCGTCGAACCGCACCAGGCCGTTTTCGGCGCCGATCCACAGGTATCCGTCCGGGGTTTGCGCGATGGCGTTGATCGACCCACCCGGGAACAAATTGCGTGCATCCCACTCCGTAACGATGTATTCCCCGCCGGCGTGATTGGGTTCGCGGGCGCAGAGGGCGTGAGCGCTTATCAGGGCGCAGCCGTAAACCAGTAGCCTCCGCCGGGTTTCACGGGAGGTACGTGAACCGCTCAACCACGACCTCCATCGGGTGTTCCAGCTTGATGCGTGCGCCGCGGTAGATATAGAGCGCGAGACGCACGGATTCGATACCCGGCGATGGTACGCCCGCCGTGAACACATGCTCCGAGACTAAAGCCGTCCCGCGCAGCGTACGAAAGGTGGCGCGCTCCGGTTCCCAACGGAGCGAGAAGGTGAGGATGCCTGCGGGGGCATTGAACCGGTGCACATTGGCGGCGACGTAATAGGGCTGCACCACGTACTGAGCATTTTTGGGCGCGGGATCGCCCCACTGGCTGATCTCGATGTTCATTTCGCGGTAATGCTGCGTGATGCCGGTGTAGTCGTAGGTAAAGATGTCGAAGACCGCCGCCGGTTCCAGCGTCTCCAGCCCGCGCACCACAAATTCGTAAGCGCCGTAACCGAAATTGCGCGTTAAGGCAGCCTCGGCGCAGCTCCAGTCGTTGGCTGTCTTCGAGATGCGCAGGTGCATCGCGCCTTTTTCATCCACCGAAATATTTGACGGGGAGTAGAGGTTTCGGCCGCCGCGGCCGCTGGGCGCCGTGCGCAGCCGCCACTGGCAGCCGGCGAAATCGGCGACTGGCGAAGGCGGCCTGGCCGCGCCCGGCACCACCGCTACCGCCAGAATGTCGTCATCCTGTTGGGGAAGGGAATCCAGGGAACTCTTCGGGCGGTAGCCATCCTTCACGAGAAGAGCCGCATAGTCGGTGCCGAGGTGCGTGGCGTTCGTCCACGTGAAATTTGAGCTGACGTCCGTCATGGGCTGATCGACGAGTGGCTGCACCCACCATTTTCCGGTTTTGGCGTATAAAACGATTTTCTGGCCGGGCGAAGCTCCCTTAACGCGCCCTTCAATGATATCGTTGCGCGCGGATCCTGCCGGGTCCGCTTGCGGGATTCTCGTGAATTCGATCGCCGGGCCGTTCGGGTTCTTTGCCCGCCGGCACGCCTGAAGCCACACAGCCGGTGCGAATCCGAGCACCCGGCGGCGGCTGATCGAAAATCCGTACATTCTGTTCTGTGATGTCGCCAGTTCTGTCAAAGCCTCTGCGAGATCGCCGTGATGGTACGGAATCTCACGTTTCGATGCCTCTTCTCGCCGGGCGGCGGCTGAAATGGCACGGTTCGAACGCTGTCAACCGCACCAGGCAGAAATCGCTGTCGGGCCAAAGATAACCATCCAGCGTTTGCGCGATCGAGATCACGTCCCCTTGGTTGCGGACATACTGATTCATTTCGAGGGTGGGATTCCACGGGAAGGGGCACGGACACGCGGCCAAAAAGGCGCTTCGCGCAACGGCGGCTGGAATCGTCCAGCGGCGGTTCGCGAATCACGTCCAGGCGAACTATTTTTTCCGTTGCAATCGAAGGCCTTAGCGCCGGCAACCTCTGCGTCTCAGGCCGTTTTTAGCCGGCTGCATGCCATGGTGGAGTTCTCCACCGCTTAAGTTGAGCGGTGGAAGACTCTGTTTTCCCTTTGGAATCAGTGAAAATCACATTTTGCGCCGCTTATATAAGCGCTGAAAGAGGTGTTTCATGCAAAACGAAACGTTAGTCGACCCTACAGCCGATCTCGCCAGTGCGCTCGAACTAGGCATCGCCCTCGGCCAGACCAATGCTTTCGGCCTGGTGGCCGGCCGTTGTTCCGCCGCCCAGGCGGAAGGAATCCGCCGCTTGCGCGAGCAGAAGCTATATAAAGGATCTATCGAAAGGTGGGATGATTTCTGCCCCAAATACCTGAAGATGAGCCGGGCGGAAGCGGACCGGATAATCCGGCTGCTGGAAGAGTTCGGTCCCGCTTATTTCGAGCTTTCGCAACTGACCCGCGTATCCCCGGAGTCCTACCGCGCCATCGCGCCGCACATCGAGAATGGCGTGCTGCACTACAATGGCGAGACCATCGAGCTGAACGCCGAAAACTCCCAAAGGGTGGCTGCGGCCGTGACGGAAATGCGCCACGCCATTCCGAAAAAGACCTCGGCGCTCGACGACGTGACTCAGGAACTGAACGGACTGATTCACGAATCGGATGTCCAGCAGAAGATCCAAAAACTGGCCCGGTGCTGCTTTGCGATCGCGGCCGAATTCGAAAAGATCGCGCGCGACCAGCGCCTGGGAGACACCCGCTTTAGTTTCCGAAACACCCTGGCGCTGGTGCGGGACGAGATGGCGCGCCTGGCTGAGCAGGCGTAGCCGATCTGTCCGGACTCTTGTCCGCCTTTCGACAGTTCGAGACGCCGTGCGCCGGAGCAGTCGCGGAAGGTCTTCGTTTCCCATCTTGCGGTCTGGCACGGGTCTTGCATTGGGCAACCCAAGGTATGCCGTTGCTCCCGGAAGGAGACCTCACGATCGGAGACTATTTGCGGGAGCGGCTCATGCCCGTGGAGGGGGCCATCCCGCATCTCGCCGGCATCGAGATGTATGGCCGGTCGGTCCCGGCGGGACGGGCCGGCGGCGATCTGTTCGAATACATCAACTTCCAGCAGCGTTACGACCTCGATGCGCGCGTTCGCCGCGCGTCCGGCACGGAGGACGACGATTTCGTGGAGTGGCTCCGGGTAAGGCCGGATTTTCGGCCCGAGATGGAGACCGCATACCGCCAGGTCCGAAGCCTGGAGCAGGGACGAGTGGCGGAAAACCTCCGCGATCTCTACGACACCGCGGGGGTTCTGCTGGTGGACGCCCAGGGGCATGGCCTGATTTCGGCCAAGATCGCGTCCACCGTGCACGACACGTTTCATGCGTTGATGCTGTCGGAACTCGATCGCCACGGGAAAACCACGCCGGAACTGTTCGAACTCATCAACCTGCGCCTGGCCCACTCCGCCACCGCCCGCAACGCTCTCGGAGAAGATAACAGCGGCGCGGCGCGGGAGATCGCGACCATGCTGTACGGCGAAGTCCGGCCCTCCGGCCATTTCCGGTTCGTGAATTTCGGCCATCCGCCGCCGCTTGCGTTTTCCGCGCACGAGGGTAGATTCCGCAAAGTGGACCGGGCGCGGATGGTCCAGTTTCTGCCGCTCGGGCTGGAAATCCCCGAGAATCATCCCGACCGCAAGCGATATGTTTCGATGGGATTCCGGCAGCGGCAAGCCGGCGACGCCGACATTGCGGACATCGCGCTGACGCGTTCCGGCGACTTGCTCTTCCTATACACCGATGGCGTCTACGACGGCAGCGACGAAGAAGAACGCCGCGGGCTCGAAGCGGTGATGCGGGACGCCTGCCTGGGGCCTGCCAAAAACATCTGCCACGCGGTCCTGGAGCATGCGGCGGCCAGGGATCGGGCACTGCGCGCGCGCGGCGAGGCCGATCTGATCGACGACAAGACCGTGTGTATCATCAAGCGAAGCTAATGATGCTGGTGGGGGCTGTATCCGAACGGCACCCTCGCAGTTTGCTCCCGCGGCGCAAGTCGATCTGTTTGCTGCGGCCGGCAGGTCCACATTCGACCGCCCGGCACCGCGCCTGTCGTCTCACCGACACCATCGATAACGAACCGCCGCTGGCAGACGGCAGTTCGTCATGGGCCAAAACATCTGGACGTCTAGCCTTCGATTGACAGCACGTGAAAGTGGCCACACAGGTGCATCTGCCCGATCAGAGCTGGAAAACATGAGCGCGATTTCCGAAACAGTTCTGATCCTGTTCGCAGCACGGCCGATTCTGGCCGCCGTGCCACTTAGCCCGACTAATATCTTTGCGCCTGCGTCGACTCCGGCTCAAACCATCCAGGGGCTTTCACTGCTCGTGCTCGCGGTCACCGGCGCCATCTTTCTGACTGTCTTCTCGCTGATCTTTTATGCGGTAGTGAAGTTCCGCGATCGAAGCGGCCGCAATTCCGTCGAACCCGCCCAAATCTACGGCAGCACTCAAATCGAACTGGCATGGACGGTGATTCCGGTGCTGATTGTCGTGGTCTTGTTTCTGGCGACGGTTCGCGTCATCGCCAAGGTGCAGAACGCACAGCCGCCTGCCGGGGCAGTCAAAGTGACGGTAATTGGTCACCAATATTGGTGGGAGTATCGATATGAGAATTCGAAGGTAGTCACCGCCAACGAATTGCACGTACCGGTCAGCGACCCGGCGCATCCGGCTCCCACATTCCTGACGCTGCTCTCGGCCGATACCGATCACAGTTTCTGGGTGCCTCGCCTGGCGGGCAAGACCGACCTGATTCCAAATCACCCGAATAGCTCCTGGATCGATCCGCAGGAGACCGGCTTGTTCCTCGGGCAGTGCTCGCAATACTGCGGCGTGCAACACGCCAAGATGCTCCTGCGCGTGTACGTCGATACGCGCGCGAATTTTGACCGCTGGTTGACCGAGCAAAGCGCGCCGGCGGTCGAGAGCGACGCGGTCGCCGAGGGGCGCCGGGAATTCGAGGCGACTTCGTGCGTGAATTGCCACACCATCCGCGGTACCGCCGCCAACGGCAAATTCGGTCCGGACCTGACACACCTGATGAGCCGCGACACCATTGCCGCGGGCTCGGTGACGAATACGCCGCGGAACCTGCGGCGTTGGATCGACAATCCGCAGACGTTCAAGCCGGGCTGCCTGATGCCGGCGATGGGCCTGAGCGCCTCGCAACTCGATGCTATTACCGCCTATATGGAGAGCCTGCGCTGATGTCGGCCATTCCTCTTACTTACGATCACACCGCCTCGGAGCGGAAGCCCCTGGTGGAGGTTTTGCACGAGTGGGTAACAACCGTAGACCACAAGCGCCTCGGCATTCTCTACATCCTCTATGCGCTGACGTTTTTGGTCTTTGGCGGGATCGAAGCGACCATCATGCGGATTCAGCTGATCCGCCCGCACAATGATTTCGTTTCGCCGGAAGTCTTCAACCGCATGTTCACCATGCACGGCACCACCATGATCTTCTTCGCCGCCATGCCGGTACTGTTCGGGTTCGCGAACTATCTGGTCCCGCTGATGATCGGCGCCCGCGACATGGCGTTCCCACGGCTCAACGCGTTTAGTTTCTGGCTGTCGGCTTTCGGAGGGTTCCTGCTGTATTTCAGCTTTCTCGGCGGCAACGGACTTTATGGCGCCGGCAACGCTCCCGACGTCGGATGGTTCGCCTACGCGCCACTCACGTCGCAGACCTTTTCGCTGGGGCACAGTACCGACTTTTGGACGCTGGCGGTGCTTCTGTCCGGCATCGGCAGTGTAGGGACTTCGATCAACCTCATCGCCACCATCGCCTCGATGCGCTGCCCGGGAATGACCCTCGGCAAGATGCCGCTGTTCCCCTGGCTGATCCTCGTCATGTCGGGCGTGGCGATTCTCTGCATCAGTCCGCTCACCGCGGCGCAGGTGATGCTCTTGTTCGACCGCTACCTGGGCAGCCACTTCTTCGATACGCAAGCCGGCGGATCGGCCGTCATCTGGATGCATTTTTTCTGGATCTTCGGGCATCCCGAGGTGTATGTGCTGGCCATCCCGGCGTTCGCGTTTGCCTCGGAAATCATTCCGGTCTTCTCGCGCAAGGCGATTTTTGGATACCCGGTAATGGTGGCGGCGACCATCGCCATCGGTTTCATCTCCATGAGTGTCTGGGCGCACCACATGTTTACGGTCGGAATGACGGCCGCGGGCAACATCTTCTTCGTCGTGTCGACAATGGCGATCGCGGTCCCCACCGGGATCAAGATCTTCAACTGGCTGGCGACCATGTGGGGGGGCAAAATACAATTCCGCACCCCCATGCTGTTTTGCATCGGCTTCCTGTTTCAATTTCTGATAGCCGGCCTCACCGGCGTCATGCTGGCCGCGGCGCCGTTCGATTGGCAGCTGAGCAACTCCTATTTCGTGGTGGCGCACTTTCACTACGTGATTGTCGGCGGCATCCTGTTCACGCTTTTTGGCGCCTTCTATTATTGGTTCCCCAAAATGTCGGGCCGCATGTACAACGAGAGTCTTGGCAAGCTGCACTTCTGGCTGTTCCTGATCGGTTTTCATCTGACCTTCGACTTTATGCACGTTCCGGGGCTCCTTGGCATGCCGCGCCGCATTTACACCTATGAACCGGGACGCGGCTGGGACGTCTGGAATCTGATCGTCACCATCGGAGTGGCTTTCCAGGCGGCCGCGACCATCATTTTTCTTGCGAACCTGCTGTGGTCGCGGTGGCGCGGCGCCGAAGCCGGCAGCGACCCGTGGGACGCGTGGACGCTCGAGTGGTCCACCGCTTCGCCGCCGCCCGCATACAACTTCGCGACGCTGCCCGAAGTGAAGAGCCGCCGTCCGCTATGGGACTTGAAGCACCCCGAAGATCCCGACTGGCACTACGAGTAACGCTATGGCCGCACTTTCCACTTCTCTTCCCGGACCGCCATCCGAATGGCGGCTTCCCGCGCGCGGGCCCATCGCGATGTATGGCCTGATCGCGGCGGAAGCCTCGATCTTCACCATTTTCGTGGTCGCGTACCTGTTCTATCTCGGCAAAAGCGCGAGCGGTCCGCAGCCGTCCGCCGTCCTTCATGTTCCGGTCTTTCTGACCGTGTGTTTGCTGTCGAGCAGTCTCACGATTCACGCCGCCGTGCGAGCGCTGAGGCGCGGCACGTCCCAGGCCTTCACTTTTTGGTGGCTGTCCACCGTACTTCTGGGCGTAACGTTTCTCGGCGGCACGGCATTGGAATGGCGGCACCTCATTTACGAGGAAGGCCTGACTATACAAACCAACTTGTTCGGCACCACTTACTATTCTCTAGTCGGACTGCACGCGTTTCACGTGGTCGTAGGTCTGACCGCTCTGACCGTCGTGCTGGTATTCGCGCTGCGCGGGACTGTCCGGCGGGAACACAGCGAACGAGTCGAGGTCCTGTCGATGTACTGGCACTTTGTCGATTCGGTGTGGGTAGTAGTCTTCATCGTTGTCTATCTGATTGGCCGCTGAAGGGGGGACTCACATGGAAACCGAGCCGCGGACGCAAACGATCGAAGTTCCAGGGCCAACCGCGTGGCCGATCGTATTGGCCTTCGGCATTGCATTAGTGGGGGCCGGACTGGTCACCAGCGCCGCTGTCAGCCTGTTGGGGGCGGTCCTCGCGTTTGCGGGAGCCATAGGCTGGTTTCGCGAGGTCCTGCCGGCCGAAAAATATGAAACCTTGCCGGTCGATCCGCGAGTGCCCGTGGTCGGCACCACCCGGCACGCGATCGAAACCGTGGCAGCCGTTCAGCACGCCCCGCGCGCCTGGCTGCCGGTGGAGATCTATCCGGTTTCCGCGGGTCTCTGGGGCGGCCTGGCCGGAGGCGCCGCGATGGCGGTGCTCGCCATGCTCTACGGAGTTCTGAGCCAGCACAGCATCTGGTACCCGATCAATCTTTTGGCGGCGGGCTTCTTTCCCTCTACCGTCCCATCTGTGGCGGACCTTACCGCGTTTCATTGGTCGCTCGCCGGAGTCGCGATTGCTACCCACCTCTTGTTCTCGGTCCTCGTAGGCCTGGTCTACGGCGCCCTGCTGCCAATGTTGCCAAGCCGTCCGATCGTGCTCGGCGGGTTCTTCGCGCCGGTTCTCTGGTCGGGTGTGGTTCACAGCGTTCTCGGGCTGGTGAATCCGGTGCTCAATGAACGCATCGACTGGCTCTGGTTTGTCATTTCGCAGATGGGATTCGGGATTGTCGCCGGCATCGTGGTTTCCCGGCGCGAGAAAATTCGCACCTGGCAGCGCGTGCCGTTCCCGGTTCGCGCGGGAGTGGAGGAGTCCGGCCTGAATCGCGGGCAGGAAGGGAGCGGCCGATGAAGCACCTGCTGATGCTGGCGGCGTTGTTGACCACGGCCGCCTGCGGAGTTCGTGAGCGAGCGCAAGGCGACGTACCGGCGGTTGCCCCGGATCAGGTCATGGATTTCGCGGCCCTCTATGCGCAGAACTGCTCCGGGTGCCACGGACCATCGGGACGTGGAGGCGCTGCCGTGGAACTCGCCGACCCGGTCTACCTGTCCATCGCCGGCGACGCCGCGATTACCCGCGTCACGTCCGCCGGCGTTCCGGGAACCGCCATGCCGGCGTTCGCCCAAAGCTCCGGGGGAATGCTGACGGACCGGCAGATCGGTGCCATCGTCCGCGGCATGCGATCGCAGTGGGCCAGGCCGGACGTTCTGGCGGCCGCCGTCGCTCCGCCCTACGCGGCCAGCCAGCCCGGAGATCCGCGGCGGGGCCGCGCCGCGTTCGCGACATTTTGTTCTTCCTGTCACGGAAGCGACGGGCGCGGCGGCACGCGCGCCAGTTCCATCGTCGATCCTTCTTATCTGCCATTGATCAGCGACCAGGGCCTGCGCACCGCGATCATCGTGGGCCGGCCGGATCTCGGTGCGCCGGACTGGCGCGGCGATGTTTCCGGAAGGCCGATGACGCCGCAGGAAATCTCGGACGTCGTGGCGTGGCTGGCCGCTCAGCGGCCAAATCTGTCGAACGTCAGCGCGCTGCAAATACCTGGAGGAATTCGATGACCAGACGCGGAATGCTCATCCAGATCGGAGTCCTGCTGAACGGTGCGGTGGGAGTCGCGCTGGCGATTCCGATTGTGCGCTACCTGCTTTCTCCCGTCCTCCGCGAACGGAAACCGGGCTACGAGTCCTGGATCTCTCTGGGCTCGTTGGACCGGTTTCCCGCGGGGCAGACGCGGCTGGCGACCTTTCGCAATCCGCGAACCGGACCCTCCGACGGAGTGACCGGAGATATCCCCTGTTGGGTTCGGAACGTCGACAATCAAAAGCTTCAGGTCTTCGCCATAAATTGCGCCCACCTCGGTTGCCCGGTGCGGTGGTTCCCGCAATCCGGGCTGTTTATGTGCCCGTGTCACGGCGGCGCCTATTATTCCGATGGGTCGCGCGCGTCGGGACCACCGGAGCGCGGCCTATTCGAGTACCCCTACAAGGTGGATCGGGGGACCCTGCTGATCGACGCGGGTGAGATGCCCACGCCCGGCGCACCTTCCGCGAGACTGGTCCATATTTCGGGGAGGGACGCGAGATGCGCCTGATGAAGCAGTTCGGCCAGTGGTTTGACGCGCGGCTCCAGCTCGCCCAACCGATTCGTGAAACCATGGAGCACCAGGTTCCGAGCCGCAGCGCCAGTTGGGCATATGTTTTCGGAAGCGGGGCGCTGGCCATCTTCGGGTTGCAAATCGTCACCGGCATCCTGCTCGCATTGTTGTACGTGCCGTCGGCAGGGGAAGCCTGGAACAGCCTGCAGGTGCTCAATCACCAGGTGTCGCTGGGATGGTTTATTCGCGCGCTGCACGGGTGGGGATCGAACTTCATGATCGCCATCGTGCTGATTCACCTGGCTCAGGTATTCTTGTTCGGCGCCTATAAATTCCCGCGTGAGCTTACCTGGCTCGTCGGCATTCTTTTGCTGCTGTTGACGCTCGGCATGGCATTCACCGGCCAGGTACTGCGGTTCGACCAGGATGCGTACTGGGGCCTGGGGATTGGCGCGTCGATTTCCAGCCGCGTGCCGGTTGTCGGGCCGTGGATCGTGAAGGTGCTGTTGGGCGGTCCGATCATTGCGGGAGCTACTCTCTCGCGCTTCTTCGCGCTGCACGTATTCGTGATACCCGGATCCCTGATTCTCTTCGTTGGTATTCACCTGCTTCTGGTGCTGAAACTCGGAATCAACGATTGGCCGATGCCGGGCCGCATCGTTCGCCGCTCGACATATGTGCGGGAGTACCAGGAGTTGACGCATCGCGACGGTATCCCGTTCGTGCCGGGCGCCATCGGGAAAGATCTGGTCTTTTCGGGGATGATGCTGTTGGCGGTGGCGGCGTGCGCGCTTTTACTCGGGCCGTTCGGCCCCAGTGGACAGCCCGATCCCACGATTATCCAAACCGCGCCGCGGCCGGATTTCTTTTTCCTGTGGCTATATGCCCTGCTATCGCTGCTGCCGCCGTCGCTCGAGACCCCCGTGTTGCTGATCGGCCCGGCGATCGCGCTCGCCGTGCTGGTTGGGCTGCCGTTTTTCTCCGGCGAAGGCGAAAAAAGCTGGAGACGCCGCCCGATTGCGGTTCTGTCGGTGCTTCTGGTGGCGGTTGGGCTGGGGACTTTTACTCACATGGCCAGCCACGCGCCGTGGAGTCCCGTGATGGACGCATGGAGCGGGCAGCCGATTCCGGCAAAATATCTGGCGCGCCGGACCGCACTCCAGCGGCAAGGCGCGCTGGTATTCCAAGCCAAGCAGTGCCACAATTGCCACGCGCTGGGAGACGTCGGAGGCCAACGGGGACCTGCGCTCGACGCCGTTGCCGTGCAGCTCACTCCGGATCAGTTGGTGCGCCAGGTGATTCAGGGCGGCGGCAACATGCCCGCCTATGGCAAAAATCTCAGCCCGGCGGAAACCGCGGCCCTGGTGGAGTTCCTCGAGACGTTGCACCCCGCCGGCCAGGCGCCTGCCCGCGACGCGGCGCGCACGGCCATTGGAGCCAGTCAGTAGGCGCCATATGCAGTTACTCGTTCTGACTCTATTGTGTTCCGTGCTCGCGCTCTACCTGTGGGGCAGGCGGGCTGTCCATCAGTTCTTTCCCGGCGCGATGCGAATCTCGCAGGTTGGCGCGTTTGTGGCCGGAATTCTGACGCTCGCCATTGTTTTGGGGACGCCCCTGGCGATGCTCGATCACCATTCCCTCACGGCGCACATGATTCAGCATCTCGTGATTATGACGGTAGCGGCGCCGCTGATCCTCTTGGGGGCGCCGGTGGTAGTTCTGGTCCACCTGCTGCCGCCGAATGCCGGCGCGGCGCTTGCCCGCCGCGCATCGTTGGCGCATCCGATCGTTTGCTGGCTCGCCGGTGTGGCCGTCGTGATCGCCTGGCACGTACCTGCGATCTTTCTCGTGGGGATGAAATCGGGAAGCTGGCACTGGTTCGAGCAGGCTTCTTTTTTGATCGCCGGACTGCTTTTCTGGTGGCCGGTGATTCGTCCGTGGCCCGCGATCGCGCAGTGGCCGGCCTGGTCCACGCCGGTTTACCTGTTCCTTGCGGCATTCCCCTGCGACGCGCTTTCAGCCTTTCTCTGCTTCTGCAATCGCGTCATCTATCCGCACTATCCGCCCACGGCGCTCAAAGATCAGGCATGCGCAGGGGCGCTAATGTGGGTTTGGATCACCTTTGCCTACCTCTTCCCGGCAGCGGTCCTAACGTTCCGCCTGCTGTCGCCGGAGAAGCGATTCGCCGAAGAAGCGGTTATCTGATGCCTCTCCCCGGCAGGCAGGGGAACATCCGCACTTGGCTTTTCGCTGCGGATCTCCTGCTTTTCATGCCCTGCCGGGGGAACGCGAATTGCGGACCAGCGGATTCCGCCCGCCCTACCGGGAAACGCCCGCCGCCTCCGTTGTGAGCACCTCCATCAGGGCTTTGGCCGCGGCTGTCGATGAAGCAGGGTTCTGACCGGTGACGATACGGCTGTCCACTAACGCGAAGGGTGCCCAGTCGGCTGCCTTCTGGTAGAGTCCACCGGCTCTCTTCAATTCGTCTTCCACCAGGAAAGGCACGACCTTGCTCAGACCAACCGCCGCTTCTTCGCCGTTAGTAAAGCCGGTTACGCGCTTTCCCTTGACCAGAAGCTCGCCGCGATACATCACGCGATGGAAGACCGCCGGCGAATGGCAGACCGCGGCCACGGGCTTGCCGGAGTTGTAAAAAGACTCGATCAACGCGATGGAATCGGGATTGTCGGCGAGATCCCACATTGGACCGTGGCCGCCCACGTAGAATATGCTGTCGAAATCCTCCGATTTCATCTCCGAAAGCTTCAGGGTTTGAGATAGCCGCTTCTGCGCCTCCTCATCTTGCTTGAACCGTTTCATGGCGGGAGTTTGGTTCTCCGGCAAATCGCTCTTCGGGTCGATTGGGGGCTGCCCTCCTTTTGGCGAAGCCAGCGTCAGCTCGACACCAGCGTCCCGGAAAACAAAGTAGGGGGCGGCGAATTCCTCCAGCCAGAAACCGGTCTTCCGGCCTGTGTCGCCCAATCGGTCATGTGACGTCAGCACCATCAGTATTTTCATATTTGCTTCTCCTTTGTTGTTGATTACTGTCCGGCTGCCTGCCGTTTGGGCAGGCCGCGGACCCCAGTGGAAACATCGAAACGAAAGCACCGCGCCAGCCTGGTGCCGGCGCCCCGGCTCGGCAGATCGACTCCGTCAAGCTTCCTTCGGATTCTTGTTCCATCCGTGGAAGGCCGACAAGTCGCCCGCGTTCCAGGCCTCGCGAAGTCCGGGCTTCCGCAAATCCCAGTCGGGGCGGACCTCCCTCGTCACGATCCGCAGATCGTGCCAGATGTCGGCGACGGAAGGCCGGCCCCAAAACCAATAGCCGTTATAGACGCTGTGGATGACAAGTCCGGGCTTCAGCACGAGCGTGTGCGGAATCATCGGGTTGTGCTCCGGGTCGGTGTACTCCGCGATGTCGAGGTCCTTCTGAACCGTTCGGCCGGGGTCGGAGAGGAAGGTCCACTGGGCGCCGACCGACGCGCGGAACTCCTGGAGAGTGTGGTGGTCGTCGGTGGAGATCGTGACCATTTGCGTGTAACCCACAGCGATTTTCGGATAAAACGCCGCCAGGTCCAGATGCTGCTGATGTTCCTTGGGGCAATAATGGCCGCGCGCCAGCGTGAGGATCAGGGGATCGCCGCCCTGGAGTTCGCTCAGGCTCCGCGGTGTGCCGGTGTGATCCGGTAACCGGTAGTCCGGAAAGACGGTTCCGGGCACGAGGTCATTTCGCATGATCGGACCCCTCCCCTAACTGAACCCACTGGCTCCGCCATGCGGGCGCCTCGAAGGGATCCGCGAAATACTGTGTCTCGTGCACCACCTTGCCGTTGCGGAACTCCATAATGCTCACGGTGTACGCGAGGCGCCCCTGGTATGTGATGGTGTATTCGGTGATCCAGAGGCCGTCCTTTCCGAGAATCCGCCTGATGTGAAAACCCGCCGGCTTTCCGGGATGATGGCTTCGCAGCGCCTGCAAATTGCTTCGCCCATGAATCCGTTCGCCCGACTGGGGATAGTCGCAAATGGCGTCTTCCTCATAGATGTCGTGTTCGGCGTCAATATCGCCGGCTGCCGACGCTTGCCAGTGTCTGTTCAGTGCTTGCCGAATTTGCTCTTCTTGCATGAATTATCTGCCTTGTGGAATGAAACCCGGGCTCCCTGTCTTGACTACCTCATTGAACCTTTGCCTGGTTAGGATGCGATTGATTTCATCGAACGCCTCTTCGGGGAGAGGGACGATGTCGAAGTTCTCCCGCGCGTGGGCAGCGCTGGTCGGAGTGGTGAGCAAAGCGGTGCCGCGCTGCACCGCCCATGCCAGGAGTACCTGTGCCGGCGTCTTTTTCACCCGTCCGGCGATGGCCGAAATGACCGGGTCCGCAAGCGGCCCACGTGTGATTCCGTGACCCAGGGGAGCAAACGCCAAGAAAACGATACCCTTCTGCCGGCAAAATTCCAGAAGCCCGGCTTCCGGCAGATACGGATGCGCTTCGACCTGCACCACGGCGGGCTTGATGCGCGCCGATTCGTAGACGGGCAGCAGCCCGTCCAAGGTGATGTCGGACAGTCCGATCGCCCGGCACTTTCCCCGGTCCACCAGGCTTTCCATGGCCCGCCATGTCTCGATCAAGGTGACGCCGCCGTCATAAATAACGCCGCCATTGGAATCGCGGGGATCCTGTTCGTCTCCGGGTTGAAACGCGAACGGGGTGTGACTGAGATAGAGATCCAAATAGGTTACGCCAAGTCTTTCCAGGCTCGCCTCGAAAGCCGGTTCCACGCGCTCGGGCCGATGGTTGGTGTTCCACAATTTTGTCGTAACGAAGATGTCCTCGCGCGCTATTCCGCGATCGGCAAGCCCCGATTTCAAGGCTACGCCCACCTCACGCTCGTTGCGATATCTTTCAGCACAGTCGAAATGCCGAAATCCAGCTTCCAGCGCGTTTCTGGTAGCGGTGATCGTCGTGGCCGCATCCGGAATCAGGGTGCCAAAGCCGAGTACGGGCATCTGGCCGGTTCCGTGGCTCAGCGGTATCCTCTTCGTCCGGAAATCGGCAGGCTCTCTCATGAATGCTGCGTTCAACCTGACTGGAGCACGCCGGACGCCTCGGCTAACAGTTTGAAATCGCGGGCCGGCGCGGAAGGTGGGACCGGCAACGGTCCGCCGGCGGAGTCGACGGGTCGACACGGCACCTTCGCGGCTGGCGGCAAACCCTTTGAAGTGCGAAAATAAGGACACTAATAACTTCGGTATGGCGCATCCCCGTCTGTGGCGCTGACCGATATCGTCGCGTGGAGGGTTAGCTGTGCCGACAGGACCCGGGAGGTTTTCCCGCGAAGGCTTAGCGACGCGCGTTGTGCGTAACTCCACACAGGAGGAACTGGCAATGAAGAACGTCTCGGGTCCCATTTCCCTCGCCGGGTCTCAACTCGCCGAAACCCGTCATGTGTGCGCATTTTTCAACAACGACGACGAAGAATATCGCGTGTTGCTTCCGTTCATTGAGGACGGCTTGAAATCCGGCGACAAGGCTGTTCATGTGCTTAACCCGAATCAACGTCAGGACCACTTACAACGCCTGAGTGCCGCCGGTATCGACGCGGCGGCAGCGCAGCAGAGCGGGCAACTGGAGCTCCAGGTCAATACGGATGTCTATCTCCCGGATGGCCGCTTCGACCAGGATCGGATGGTTCAGGTGTTTGAGCAACTGGCCAGTGGGAACGCCAAGGGGGGATTTCCCCTGAGCCGCATTTGTTGCCGCATGGACTGGGCGCTGGAAGGCCAGTCTTATGTCGACGACGTGATTGAGTTCGAGTCGCGTGTAAACGAAGTGTGGCGCCGCCACGACGACGCGGTCATCTGCACTTACCATCTGGGGCAGTTTGGAGGGGACGCGGTGATTGACATCATGCGGACGCATCCGATGGTCATTGTGGGCGGTATCCTGCAACAGAATCCGTTTTTTGTCGAGCCGGATGAGTTCCTGCGGGAGTTTCGCCAGCGGCGGGCCCGCCGCCGCAGCTCACGTGCGGCGAACTAAGATATGCAGGCGCAAGCCGGGAGCGGTGGCGAAGAGGTCAAGCGACTTCAGCGCTGCATTAACGATCTGGTCAGTCTGTTTGCCCTTCCCGCCACGTGGAGCGGCGGTGAGCCATCCCGGATCGCCGATACCCTGCTTGGCGCGCTTCCGCGCATGCTCCAGCTTGACGCCGTCTATATCCGGTTGAAGGAATCGGGTGGTCAGGCGCCCATCGAGATGGGCCGGCCGCACGAGATCGGGGAGGTGTTCAAGCGCTGGTTGGGGTCCGACATACAGGAATGGCCCGCGGTGGTACAGAACCCGGCAGGAGGGCGGGACCTTTCGATCGTGCCGTTGGGTCTGGGGCTACGGGGTGAGATAGGTGTAATTGTGGCAGGCTCGGAGCGGGCGGATTTCCCGCGGCAAACCGAGAGACTGGTTCTGAGTGTAGCCGCGAATCAAGCATCCATCGGGTTGCAGGAAGCGCGGCTTCTGAGCGAACAAAGGCAACTCGCGAGCGAACTCGACCGGCGCGTCGCGCAACGAACCGCGGAACTCGCCGCCGCCAACGAAGAGCTGCGAAGCAGCGAAGAAAGGCATCGCCTGGTAGTCGAAACGGCCAACGATTCGGTCATCAGCATGGACGAAAGTGGCAGGATTCTGTTCGCCAACCCAGCAACCACGAAAATTTTTGGCTATGAACCGATTGAGTTGGTTGGGCGGCCGCTGACTGTTCTCATGCCGGAATTCATGCGAGAGCTTCACGACCGTGGGTTCAGGCGATACCTGGCCACGGGGCGCCGGCACGTGAACTGGGAAGGGATCGAGCTGACCGGACTGCGCAAAGACGGCCGGGAGTTCCCGGTTGAAATTTCGTTTGGGGAACTGGCGAGAGGCGGCCATAGGGTATTCACGGGCTTCATTCGCGATATCACTGAAAGAAGGCAGGCCGCGGACAAACTTCGCGCGAGCGAGCGTACTCTGCGGGAATTAACCGAGACGATTCCGCAGATGCTCTGGAGCGCCGAGGAGGATGGCAGGGTGAACTACTGCAACCAGCGGACCCTCGACTACACGGGACTGTCCGCCGGGGAAGTCCGCGGGTCGAGCTGGCTGGCCGCGGTTCATCCCGACGATGTCGAAAAGGCAACTCGCGCCTGGTTGAGCTCGGTTGCGAGCGGCGAAGTATTTCAGTGCGAGTTTCGCTTTCGGCGGGCGCCCGCCAGTTACCGATGGTGCATTTCGAGCGCCGTACCCCTGCGCGATCTCGAAGGGAAAGTGATCAGATGGTTTGGGACAATCGTCGATCTGCACGACTGGAGAGAAGCACAACAGGTATTAAACGCGATTCAGACCCGTCAGGTCGCGGTCCGTGCGGATGTTGGCCTGGCGTTTGGACAGGCAGAGACTCTCGCAACCATCCTGCATGAATGCGCGGAATCCCTGGTGCGGCATCTCGATGCCGCGTTTGCGCGGATTTGGACGCTGAGCCGCGACGGGAAAACGCTGGAGTTGCGGGCCAGCGCGGGCCTTTACACGCACCTCGACGGACCTCACTCCCGGATACCGATTGGCCGGCTCAAGATTGGGATGATCGCGCAGGAACAAAAGCACGTTCTAACCAACGACATCGTCAACGACCCCCGAATCAGCGACAAAACATGGGCGGCAAGCGAGGGGATGGCTGGTTTTGCCGGATACCCGATGGTGGTGGGAACGCGAACTCTTGGCGTGGTGGCAATGTTTTCCCGAAAGCCGCTAGCCATAGGGACGGCGGAAGCACTGGCATCCATCGCGGACGTGATCGCCCACGGTATCGAGCGCAAACGTGCTGAAGAAAGGCTTCGCGAGAGCGAACGGGAACTTAGTTCGATCATAGAGACGATCCCCGGGCTGGTTTGGTGCGCGGCTCCCGACGGCGAACTCACCTATTTGAATCGACGGATACTGGACTACACCGGCACAAACGCCGGCGTCTGGGCGCAGTCCGGCTGGAAGAACCTTCTTCACCCGGAAGATGCCGAGCGTACCGCTCAAGCATGGGCGCGCGCTGTCGCAACGGGCCAGCCGCATCAAACTCAGTGCCGATTCCGCCGGTCCGACGGCGTCTATCGATGGTTCCAGGTGCTGGGCGAGGCCGCGTGCGACAGTGCAGGCAAGGTCCTTCGCTGGTACGGATTGATGATCGATATCGACGACCGGAAAACCATGGAGGAAGCCCTGCGCACGAACCAGGATCGGCTGTCGCGAGCGATACGGACTGCGACGGTTGGCGAATTCGCGGCCGCCATCGCACACGAGATCAACCAGCCCCTGGCCGCCGTGGTGGCGAACGGCCAAGCCTGTCTGCGCTGGCTCGCCGCGCAGCCTCCAGGCATCTTCAAAGCGCAGGAAGCTGCCGAGAGGATCGTTCGCGACGGCAAGGAAACGGCGGAGGTTGTACGGCGCATCCGGGGGCTTTTCAAACAGTCGGAGATCGAGAAAATCGCCGTGAACCTGAACGAGGTGATTGGCGAGGTACTCCACCTCCTGACGAGCGAAACGGTCCGAAGGCGGGTTACCGTGGAGACGGACCTGGCGCAGGACCTGGGGTCCGTCACGGGCGATCGCGTCCAGTTGCAGCAGCTGGTTTTCAATCTGCTGCTCAATGCGATCGAGGCCATGGATGCGGTTGCAGATGGTCCCAGGATCCTGTTCATTGGTTCGAAACAAACCAACCCGGAAACCGTCCTGGTCGAGGTGCGGGATTGCGGCCCGGGTATCAGGAATCCGGACAAAATCTTCGAGGCTTTCTTTACTACCAAGGGAAACGGAATGGGCATGGGCCTGGCGATTTGCCGCTCCATTATTGAAGCCCACCGCGGCCGGCTTTGGGCGGCATCGAGCGAAGGGGCAGGCACCACCTTCTCATTTGTACTTCCCGTGCGAGCGTAACGCGATGGACTTTGACAGCCCGGTTGTCTTCGTGGTGGACGACGATCATCGAGTTCGGGAGGCGCTGTCCAGCCTGATTTCCGCGGCGGGACTGCGAGTGGAGGTCTTCAGCTCGGCAGCGGAATTCCTGGAATCTGAAAAGCCGGATGTTCCGGCATGCCTAGTCCTGGACTTGCAACTTCCGGGCACCAGCGGACTGGAACTCCAGCAGCAGTTGTTGGACGGAGATGCCGCGCCCATTATCTTCATCTCGGGGCACGGGGACATACCCTCTTCCGTGCGCGCCATCAAGGCGGGAGCGACGGAGTTCCTCTCGAAGCCATTCGACGATGAGGAACTGCTACGCGCGATTCACGCCGCTATCGGCCAAGATCGGATCGCGCGCCAGAAACGATCGGCACTGGCGGAATTGCAGAAGCGATACAGCCTTCTCACACCGCGCGAGCGCGAAGTCCTTCCTTTCGTCGTGGCCGGGTTCGCCAATAAACAGACCGGCGCCGACCTGGGCACCAGCGAAATCACCATTGGGGTTCACCGTGGAAATATCATGCGGAAGATGGCCGCGAAATCGCTGGCAGAGCTGGTAAGAATGGCCGACAAACTCGGAATCCCTCCGGCCGCCGGAACCGCCTAAATAAACCTTTATTAGCCAGGCAGCGAAATTGAAGGTATTCTGATGGCAACGGGGATAGTGCGCAGAATGGCCAACGAATTAATTCCGATCGTAGCGGCGGTGGACGACGAT
>Ga0335073_10000224_pt1 | contig 71570 bp, 69 predicted proteins | sample Lox_Sample_22_FD_207093 | JGI IMG/M metagenome (GOLD analysis project Ga0335073, IMG submission 207093) | Soil microbial communities from Loxahatchee National Wildlife Refuge, Florida, United States - Lox_Sample_2.2 | ecosystem: Environmental > Terrestrial > Soil > Wetlands | place: USA... | reverse complement strand
GCGGGAACTCTCCCGACCAGAACTCGGCCATCCAGGCATGCGGTGCCCGCCTGGTCGAGTTCGGCCGCGATTTCGACGAGGCGAAGCACGAGGCCTTTCGCGTGGCCGCTGCGGAACAGCTGCATTTCGTGCCGTCCTTCCACCCGGACCTCGTGCTCGGCGTCGCGACCTACGCGCTCGAGCTGTTCACCGCGGTCCCGGATCTCGACGCCGTCTATGTCGGTGTCGGCATGGGTTCGGGGATCTGTGGGCTGATTCGCGTCCGCGACCTCATGGGTCTCAAGACCGAGATCATCGCGGTCGGTGCCGCCGGAGCGCCGGCCACAGCACGCTCGTTCGCCGCCGGCCGCCCGCTGCCGGCCGAGTTCGCCAGGACCTTCGCGGACGGGCTCGCCACCCGGGAGCCTCACGAGGATGCCATCGCGACCATCTGCCGCGGCGCCGCCCGCATGGTGGAGGTCTCGGACGAGGCGGTCGCCGAGGCGATGCGCGTGTATTTCGACGACGCCCATCAGGTCGCGGAAGGCGCGGGCGCCGCGCCGCTCGCGGCGCTGCTCGAGGAGCGGCAGCGCTGGGCCGGGCGCAACGTGGCCGTGGTGTTGAGCGGCGGCAATATCGAGCGCGCGCGCTTTCTGAAGGTGCTCGGCGGCGCGACGCCCGAGTGCTGACCCCACTTGCTGGACTATGCTCGACATGTTCGCGTGCTGCTCGCGGCCGCGGCGGCCCTGGCGCTGCTGGTGGTCGGCGGAGCGGGTGCGGAGCTTCTGCGCGGTCGGGCCGGGCTGCGCCGGTCATTCGCCGTGTACGGAGCGTTGCACGCGCTCTCGCTCGTTGCGAGCCTCGAGCCACGTCGCTCGCTCGCGCGGGCCGCCGGCTTCATCGCGGCAGGCGGCGCGCTGAGTCTCGCGACCGCGGCCGCGAGCCTGGCGATCGGGCCTCACGTGCTCGCGCTCGGCGTCGCTCCCATACTTTCGATCGCCGCGGCGCTCGGCGCGCTTGCCTATGCGGGCGCGATCCGCGTGGTGCTGGCACTGCCCCTGGCGGCGCGCGCGTTCGCAGCGACGGCCGCGGCCTGTGCCGCCGCGGTGGGCCTCGCCGCAGCGCTCGCCCTGCATCGCGCGAGCGCGGGCGCATTGCCGATCGCGCTCGCCTGGTGGGCGGCATTCTCGGCGGCTCTGTGGATGACGTCGCCGGGTCGTGCAGCGCCACGCCGGGCGGCGCCACGCCGGGCGGCGCCATAGCCGCGCCCGATCCTGAAAATGACGTAACATGACGCAGGCGGCAACGACGCGCAGGAGTTCGCAATGAGCAGCGAGACGGATCATGCGGAGGGCGGCTGCACCTGCCGCTTCGTACGCTATCGAATGACCGGCCCGCCGTTGATCGTGCACTGCTGTCACTGCCGCTGGTGTCAGCGCGAGACGGGCAGCGCGTTCGTGCTCAACGCGATGATCGAGGCGGATCGCGTCGAGCTCGAGGCCGGCGAGATCGAGGTCGTGGCGACGCCCTCGGCGAGCGGCAAAGGACAGAAGATCGCGCGTTGTCCGAAGTGCCGCATCGCGCTCTGGAGCAACTACTCGGGGTCCGGCGATGCCATTCGCTTCGTGCGGGTTGGAACCTTCGACGAACCGGATCGATTTCCTCCCGATATCCATATCTTCACCTCCTCGAAGCAGCCCTGGGTGGTGCTCGGTGCGGATGCGCGCGCGGTGCCCGAGTATTACAAGTCGGCCGAGGTCTGGTCGAAATCGAGCCTCGAGCGCCGCGCGCGCCTTCAATCCAGGCGGGCGGACCAGTAAGATAGCTTGACGTCGCCGCTGATGCGGCGCGACGGAGACTCGTCATGAAAGCCTCATTACTCGCCTGGTGTCTCTTGCTCGTGCTGTGCTGGCCGATTGCGCTCGCGCTCCTGCTGCTGTGGCCGTTGCTCTGGTTGCTGTCGATTCCGTTTCGAATCGTGGGCATCGCGCTCGAGGCCACGCTCGCGCTCATCAAGGCCGTTCTGTTTCTGCCGGCGCGAATCCTGCGAGGCCGGGACAACCCCGTCGGTCGCAGCTGCTAGGCGCTGAAGATTCATGCGATCGGCGCGCCAGGCGCTCGAGTTGTTGCGCGAGGGGAATCGCCGCTTCGTCGCCGACGTGCGCAGCCGCGACAACCTGCCGAGCCGGGCGCGGCGGGTGGAGCTCGCCGCAGGCCAGGCGCCGTTCGCCGCCATCCTCGGCTGCTCGGATTCGCGCGTGCCGGTGGAGATCGTCTTCGACCAGGGATTGGGCGACCTGTTCGTCATTCGCGTGGCCGGCAACATCGTCGCGCCTTCGCAGATCGGCAGCGTCGAATTCGCCGCCGAGCAATTCGGCACGCGTCTCGTGGTGGTGCTCGGTCACTCGAACTGCGGCGCCATTCAGGCCACCATCGAGCAGCTCAAGCGTCCCAAGGAAAACCAATCGCAAAATCTGCGCGCGATCGTCGATCTCGTCAGGCCCTCGGTCGAGGCGCTGCTCGACGGCGACCTGCGGCACGATCCAGCGCGGCTGACGCACGAAGCGGTGCGCGCCAACATTCGCGCGTCGGTCAAGCATCTGCGGCACGGCTCCTCCATCATCGAGGAGCTGATCCGCAACGACGGATTGCTGATCGTCGGCGGCGAATACTCCCTGGAGAGCGGCGAGGTCGATTTTTTCGAAGGCCTCGAGGACAGCCGCTAGGCGCGCTGCGCTCGACACACCCCGCAGCGAGGAATCACATGCAGTCGCTCGAAATGTGGAACCAGCGCGGCAGCGGCAAGCTGCCCGGCTATCTCGGCATCGTGTTCACGCAGGTGAGCTCGACGCAAGTGCGCGGCGAGCTCGCGCTCAGGGACTTTCACATGGCGCCCAACGGCTTCCTGCACGCGGGCAGCATCGTGACGCTGGCCGACACGTGCTGCGGCTATGGTTGCTTGGCGAGCTTGCCGCAGGGCGCCTCCGGCTTCACCACCATCGAGCTCAAGTCCAACCATCTCGGCACGGCGCGCGAGGGCACGATCGCGGGTTGCGCCTCACCGGTGCACCTCGGCAGAACCACGCAGGTCTGGGACGCGGTCGTGACCCACCGGGAGAGCGGCAAGACCCTCGCGCTGTTCCGCTGCACGCAGCTCGTTCTGTATCCCAAATGAGCCGGTTTGCGTTAGTATCGCGGGCCCGAGTCGAGCGCCCGTAGCTCAGCTGGATAGAGTGTCGGCCTCCGAAGCCGAAGGTCACTGGTTCGAATCCAGTCGGGCGCGCCACCTTGCACCGGCCCATTCCGGTCGGCACGATGGCTGAGCCTGGCAATCAAGGGATGGTGGACGGAGTGCTGCGCGGCGTCGTCAGGATGCTGGGCGTTTTCGACGACACCGAGCTCGTGGTGTGTCCCGGGATGCCGTGCAGTCCCCCGGTGAACAGCGAGACCGGAAGCAGCCGGTCGAGCAGGCCGTGCGTGGCCCCGCCGCGGTTCATGAGGCGACTGGTCCATTGCAGAGTCGGGCCGCCCTTGCCGGTCTGCAGCGACACGGCGCTCGCGTTCGATTCCCACAGCGTGAGCACGCGGATCCGGTCGCGGTTGCGATATTCATCGAGCCGCTGCCAGATGGTGGTATCGAACGCCAGGTTGTCTTGTGCGGGTCCGCGCGTCTCGCTCTCGAACACCGAGCGGCCGCGCGGCCTGAAGTCCTTGGCAGAGTAGCTCGGCGCCTCCGCGAGCTCCGGCAGCGCATACGGCCCGGTCACCGCGGTGTAGGGGGGACCGAACAAGGTGAAGGGCTTTGCTCCCGGACCCGCCGGCCCGCGCACGCCGTCGGCCAACGGCCGCGTGAGCTGACCCGCGGATTCTCCGGCAAGCGCCTCGCAGGTACAGAGCGTGAGCAACGCGATGCCGAGGAGCAGGCGGTTGCAGCTGCCGATGCGATTGGCGAGGAGGGCGCCCTCGCCGGGATGTGGCTGTCGACGGTACTCCGACATATGAGCTGGATGCTACGGTCCGCTACGCGCGGTTGCCGCCAGCATCCACCCATTCCGCGCCACGGCCGCGTGATCCGCGTCACATAATTTTCGAAGGCATCCCTTGGATGCAGGCGCGTCTCGACATAACGCGCCGACCCGGTTTCATTATGTCCGCGAGGACGGATTATGTCCGCGCCGCCGGGCTGCGGTCGTCGTCGAGCGATGCGCGCGCGATCTCCCAATTGCGTCCATCGAAAGCCCGCACCGACAGCGACTTGACGGTCGCGCTGTCGATGCAGCGGGCGTTGACGCTCACGCCGTCGGGATGCGAGCGCGGAATGTAGAAGGACTTGATCCCGCAATGCCCGCAGAAGTAGTGCTTGGCGACATTGGTGTTGAAGGCGTAAGTCACCAGCGATTCGCGACCGCTCTTCAGCACGAAGCGCTCCGCCGCCACGATCAAGTGCAGGTAGCCGGATTTCGCGCAGATGGAGCAGTTGCACTCCGACACCTGAAGATCCTCGGGCGCCTCGACCTCGAAGCGCACGCGCCCGCAGTGACAGCCGCCCGCGTGTATGACCTGTGCGACCACCTCGCCTCCGCCGGCGCGCACGCCGCTAGTGCTTGTGCTCCTGAGCCGCCAGATCGCCGACCAGCGCCATCAGCTTTTCCGGGCTGCCGGCGGAGCGAACGTCGGCGATGTATTTGCCGTTGATGACGAAGGTGGGCACGCCGTCGATGCGATAGCGCTGCACCAGCTCATCGGCATTGCGCAGGTCATTGGTCGTCGAGAACCCGTGCTCGAACTCGTTTCTGAAGGTGGCCTCGGGAATTCCTTCCCTCACCGCGAAAGCGGCCTGGATCCTTTCGGTCTCCGCCACGTCGCTCGGGTCACGCGCGACCAGCGGATCGCCGTTCACCTGGATCTCCTTGAAGATATCGCTGTGGACCTGGTCGAGCTTGCCGAGCGCTTTCATGGTGTAAAAAAGGCGCCCCAGTGCCCGATGTCCGTCCTGCCAGGTGACCGGCACGCGCGCAAAGCTCACGTAGGCCGGCTTGGTCTTGCGCCACGCCTCCACCAGCGGATCGAGGGCATAGCAGTGAGGACACGCGTACCAGAAGAATTCCAGCACTTCCACCTGTCCTGCCGCGACCGCGGTGGGCTGCGCGGGCACGATGCGCGTGTAGTTGACGCCGTCTTGCCACAGGCTGGGCCCGCCGAGGTCGATTGCCGCGGCCGGCGCCGCCGCCATCACGGTCGCAGCGACCGCCGCGAGCAGCGCATTGTGCGCTCCGCTGTCGCCGGCCGCGTCCTCGACCGTTTCCTGCCCGTTCTCGTCCGGATGCGCAAGCTTGGCGGCCGACGAAGCCGCGCTCGGCGCCGAGGGCCGAGCCGCGCCATTGCTGCCCGCCGGCGGCACCAGCGCCGCGTTGAGCGCGCCCGTCGGCGCGTGCTGCCTGCTGCATGCGGCGAGAGCGAGCGCCAGGCACAAGGCGAAAATCCCGCCAGGGCGCATCGTCAGCGCAAACCCTGCAGGTACGAGGTGACGTTGCGGATGTCTTCGTTGCTGAGACGCTTGGCGATCAGCGGCATGATGCCGCCCGGCCCGGGCGGGCGCGTTCCGGCGGCGTACGCATTCAGCTGTTTCGCGAGGTACACCGACTGCTCTCCCGCGAGCGCCGGAAACTTCGCCGGCTCGTTGCCGCGACCGGTCGGACCGTGGCAGGCCATGCATGCGGGAATGCCGCGCTCCTTGTCGCCGCCCCGGTAGAGCTTCTCGCCGGCCTTCCAGTAGGACGGATCGGCCTCGAGCCCGGTGTTGGGAAGCGAGTCGAAATACGCGCCGAGATCCGCCATTTCCTGCGACGAGAGCGAAGCGGCGATGGGTGCCATGATCGGATTGGCGCGCTTGCCGTTCTTGAAGTTCGCGAGCTGCTCGGCGATGTAATCGGCACCGAGGCCGGCGAGGCTCGGCCACTCGGGGTTCGAGCTGTTGCCGTTCGCTCCGTGACACGCCTGGCAGAGGGCAGCCTTGGCGGCGCCCGCTTGCGCGTTGCCCGCGCAGAGCGCGCCGTTGCCGACGATTGCGCTTGCGATCGCTGCTGCGAAAATCCAAACCCGATTCATATCGCTCGTGACCCCGATTTTTGTGAGAACGGCTCCCGGCCGCAAATTGTACACTAGGCTCAACTGTTTGCCTGCACGCGGCCATGATGAGCTACCCTGATACGAAATTCGTCACGAGCGCCGCCGACGCGCGCCAGCTCGCCGCCGACACCGGCCGTGAGGTTGCGTTTGCCGGACGATCCAATGCGGGCAAGTCGAGCGCGCTCAACGCCATCACCGAGCATCCCGGTCTCGCGCGAGTCAGCCGCACCCCGGGGCGCACGCAGCTCATCAACTTTTTCGAGCTCGCTCCCGCTAGACGCCTGGTCGACCTGCCGGGCTATGGATATGCGAAGGTACCGGAGCGAGTGCGCGCGCGCTGGCATGCATTGATGGAACACTATTTCAACGTTCGCGAATCGCTCGCCGGGCTGATGCTCATCGTCGACAGCCGGCGTGGAGTCGGCTCCCAGGACGCCGCGATGCTCGAGTGGATGCTCGCCCGCGAGCGTCCGGTGCACATCCTGCTGAGCAAGTCGGACAAGCTCAATCGTGGCGAGGCGCAGCGTGTGCTGCGCGAGACCGAATCTCGATGGCGCGACCCCGCGCTCAGCGTGCAGCTGTTCTCGGCTCACGCCCGGCACGGCATCGATGAGGCGCGCAGCGTGCTCGAGCGCTGGCTCGCCGCTTGAGGCCGGCTCGCCGGCGAAAACGGCCCGGCAAAAAAAAGCCCCGGTGGACGCTTACGCAACCACCGAGGCAGACCAACCCGGCATGGGGATGACAAACCGGGTCTTACCCGCCCAGGGAGAAGAGCGGGGAGCGTCGAAACGCTCATTGGGTTAGATGGGGCCCCCCGGCGAAAGTTCCAGGCCCCGGGGCCATAAATTTGCGAGGTGCGGGAAAGGCCGTCACTTTTCCCCGAAAAGCTGCCAACAAGAGCGCAAAAGTCTCTGAAAATCCGCGCCTAAGTTGCCGCAGGGCGGGCGTGCGCTTGACCGATCTTTGCATGCCGGCGGCGCGTTGCGGATGGGAAAAGCCTCAGTGCGCCTTGTCCCAGTTCGGGCCGACCCCCACATCGACCTTGAGGGGCACGGTTAGTTCCGCGGCGGCGGTCATGTGCTCGCGCAGTCGGCGCACCGTCTCCTCGACCTCCGGCTGCGCTACCTCGAGGACGAGCTCGTCGTGCACCTGCATGATGAGCCTTGCCGACACACGCGAGCGAGTGATCCATTCATCGATGGTGATCATCGCACGCTTGATGATGTCGGCCGCGCTGCCCTGCATCGGCGCGTTGATGGCGCTGCGTTCGGCGTATTGTCGCAGAGCGGCATTGCGCGAGCGGATATCGGGCAGATAGAGACGCCGGCCGAACACCGTTTCGACATAGCCGAGCTCGCGCGCTTGAGCGCGCGTTTCCTCCATGTAGCGTCGCACGCCGGGGTAGCGCTCGAAGTACAGATCCACATAGCGCTGCGCCTCGGTGCGGCTGATTCCCAGCTGACGCGCGAGACCGAAGGCGGACATGCCGTAGATCAAGCCGAAGTTGACCGCCTTCGCGGAGCGGCGCTGCTCCGCGCTCACCTGAGCGAGCGGGATGCCGAGCACCTCGGCCGCGGTCGCCTGATGCACGTCGCGCTCCTCCGCGAACGCCCTGGTGAGGCTCGCATCGCCCGACAGGTGCGCCATGATGCGCAGCTCGATCTGCGAGTAATCGGCGGCCACCAGCGAGTGGCCCTGCTGCGCCACGAATGCCTGGCGGATGCGCCGCCCCTCCGGCGTGCGGATCGGGATGTTCTGAAGGTTGGGATCGGACGAAGACAGCCGCCCCGTTGCCGCCACGCCTTGCTGATAGCTCGTGTGGATGCGCCCGGTGCGCTCGTCGACCTGCTCGGGAAGCTTGTCGGTATAGGTGGATTTGAGCTTGGCGACCCCGCGATACTCCAGAATGAGCTTCGGCAGCTCGTAGGAAGCGGCGAGCTCCTCGAGCACGTCCTCGGCGGTCGAGGGCTGGCCGGTCGGCGTCTTACGCGTGACCGGGAGCGCGAGCTTGCCGTACAGGATCTCCTGCAGCTGCTTCGGCGAATCGAGATTGAACGTGCCGCCCGCGGCACGATGTGCCTGGGCCTTGAGCTCTTCCATGCGCGCGGCGAGCTGCAGGCTCTGAGCGCGCAGCAGCTCCCGATCGATGAGCACGCCGGCGCGCTCCATCCGATACAACACCGAGACCAGCGGCTGCTCGATGCTCTCGTAGAGCGCGCGCAATCGCGGCAGGGCCTCGAGCCGCGGCCAGAGCGCCTGATGCAGGCGCAGTGTCACGTCCGCCTCCTCGGCGGCGTATTCCGCCGCGCGCTGCACTTCCACCTGGTTGAAGGGAATCTGCTTGGCGCCTCGGCCCGCCACCTCCTCGTAGCGGATGGTGTCGATGCCGAGATACTTCAAGGCCAGCGAGTCGATCTCGTGATCGGTGGCCACGCTGTCGAGTACGTAGGACTCGAGCATGACGTCGAAGCGCTGGCCCGCGAGCGCCACGCCGTGGTTCGCGAGGATGTGGGTGTCGAATTTGAGATGGTGGCCCAGCTTGGCCGGCAGGGCGTTCTCGAGCACGGGCCGGAGCGCGTCGAGAACCTCGCCGACGGCGAGCTGCGCGGGTGCTCCCGCATGGTCGTGACCCAGCGGCACGTAGGCAGCCTCGCCGGGAGCGACGGCGAAGGACAATCCGACCAGCCGCGCGCGCATGTAGTCGGGACGGTCGGTTTCGGTGTCGAAGGAGACCAGCGCGGCCGCGGCGAGTGTTGCAATCCATTCCTCGAGCGCCGCGCGCGTGGTGATGGAGTGGTAGCGGCGCGGCTCGGCTCGAGCCGCGGCACCCGCCGCCGGCGCGGCCAGCAGGTCCGCCGCGCCCGCCGCCGCGCTCGCTCCGGCGGCCGCGGTGCCGGGCGCCGCACCCTCGAGCGACTTGAGCAAGGCCCGCAGCTCCAGGCGCGTGTACAGCTGGCGCAGTCGCGGCACATCGGCGCTTCCCGCGACCAGCTCCTCCGGGGTCATTTCGAGCTTGACCTGGCGATGAATGGTCGCGAGCTTGCGCGACAGCTCGAGCGCGGCAAGCTCGTTGCGCAGATTCTCGCCGACCTTGCCCGGAATGTCGGCCGACGCGGCGATCAACGCATCGAGGGTGTGGTACTGGTTCAGCCATTTCGCGGCGGTCTTCGGGCCGACGCCGGTGATGCCGGGTATGTTGTCGGAGCTGTCGCCCACCAGGGCGAGATAATCGATGATCTGCTCCGGATAGACGTCGAACTTCGCCTTGACGCCGGCCCGATCGAGCCGCGTGTTGCTCATGGTGTTGACCAGCGTGATCCGCGGGCCGACGAGCTGCGCCATGTCCTTGTCGCCGGTCGAGATCAGCACCTCGAAGCCGGCCTCGGCGCCCTGCACCGCCAGAGTTCCGATCACATCGTCGGCCTCGACGCCGTTCACGCGCAGCAGCGGCAACCCGAGCGCCGTGACCGCCTCGAGCAGCGGCGCGACCTGGGATCGCAGATCGTCCGGCATGGGCGTGCGGTGCGCCTTGTATTGCTCGAAGAGCTCGTCCCGGAACGTGCGCCCGGACGCGTCGAACACGACCGCCACGCGCTGCGGCGTCTCATCCTTGAGGAGCTTGTTCAGCATGTTGAGCACGCCGAGCACCGCGCCGGTCGGCTCGCCTTTCGAGCTCGTGAGCGGCGGCAACGCGTGAAAAGCGCGATACAGGTACGACGAGCCGTCGACCAGGAGCAGTTTGCGGGCGGTCATCGGCGAGGCGGCTCAGTCCTGCGGCGCCGGATTCGGCGGTGAGCTCGATTCCGGCACGGCTTCGGGCGGAGCGGCCTGTGTCGCAGGGCCGGCCGGCGCACTCGGCGCCGTCGTGTGCTCCGCCGGCGCGGCGGGGGCTTGCGGGCCCTTGGTCGAGGGGAGCTTGACCTTTTTATGCGCATGCTGCGCATCGGGCAGCACCAGCGGTCCTTTTTGTCCGCAGCCCAGCACCGAGACGGCGAGAACGGCTAGAATCCAGGCGCGCGCTGTATTCATCGATGAATTATACCGCGCCCGGTCGTGCTCGGCCGGCTGGAACTTCTGGCGCGGCGATCCGGTCGGATGCAGCAGTATCGGAAATGGAGAGATCGATGATGCGATTAGTTTCGTCCGCCGTCATTTGCGCCTGTGCGCTCAGCGCCGCCCCGGCGATGGCGGACAACCCGCTCGGTGCTTACGTGGGCGTGGGCGTGGGTCAGTCGAACGTCGGCAGCAACGACTACTACGACTACGGATACGGCGGCGGGTACCACGATCACGACGCCGCCTGGAAGGCGATCATCGGCATTCGGCCGCTGCCCGTCGTCGGCGCCGAAGTCGAGTACCTCGACTTCGGCAGCGGCAACGGCAGCAACGGTTATTACGGGTCGCCGGGCTATTTCTACGGCAACGCGAGCTCGCATCCCAAGGCGACGATCCTGTACGGCGTCGGCTATCTGCCGCTGCCGTTGCCGTTCCTCGACGTGTTCGGCAAGGCGGGCGTCGCGCGCTTGCAGAGCGATATCACGACCTTCCAGTATCCGGGCGGTCCGTGCGCGCCCCCTTATACCTCGTGTCCCGCGCCGACGGAGTTCCGCACCGACCAGACCGATACCAAGTTCGCCTACGGCGCGGGCGTGCAGGCCAAGTTCCAGGATTTCGCGTTCCGCGCCGAGTACGAGCGCATCAGCTCGCAATTCGGCGATCCCGCGGCCTTCATGGTGAGCGCCACCTGGACATTCTGAGGTCTGTATACTCGCGCGCGTGAGCGCGCTCAGGAACGCATCGAGAATCTTCGCGCTGTGCGCGGCGCTTTCGGCCGCCGCATGCGGATCGCACGCGCCGGCGCCGCCCTCGACGCCGCTGCACGCCGCGGCCGCGCGCTCCCGCCCGGTTGTGCATCCCGACGCGGCCGCGATCACCCGCGCGCTGCGCGCCAAGGTAGCGACCATCGTCGTGATCTACGCCGAGAACCGCGCCTTCGACGGTCTCTACGGGAGCTTTCCCGGCGCCGACGGACTCGGCCAGGTGGTCGCGCCTGACGGTCGTCCACTGCCGCGATACATCGCGCAGCGCGACCGCGACGGCTCGCCGCTCCCGGTGCTGCCACCGACCTGGGGCGGTGTCACGGCCGCGGGCTTCACCCCGGTGGTCACCCAGGCGCAGAGCGCCGGCCTGCCGAACGCCCCTTTCTCCATCGAGCACGCATTCACCGCCCAGTCCGGCGTGACGCTGTCGACCGCCAGCGTCACGCGCGATCTGTGGCATCGCTTCTTCGAGCATCAGATGCAGATCGACGGCGGCACGATGGACGGCTATGCCGCCTGGTCCGATGCCGGCGGCCTCACCATGGGGCACTTCGACTACTCGGGGTCCGCGCTCTACGCGCTCGCCCGCCAATTCGTGCTCGCCGATCACTTCTTCCAGGGCGCGTTCGGCGGCTCGTTCCTCAATCACCAATACCTCATCTGCGCCTGTGCACCCGACTATCCGGAGGCCGACTCGGCCGCGGCGAAGCCCTCGATCGCGGTGCTCGAGCAGGACCCGAGCGGGCACTATCTGCCGCGGCTCAGGCCCGCGCCCAACTCGCCGCGCTCGGCGCTCGATGGGCCGCCCCGCTTCGCGAACAGCGGCAATCTCGCGCCCAGGGATTATTTCGGCGACGGCACGTTCCACGCCGTCAACACCATGCAACCGCCCTACCAGCCGAGCGGGAACGCGCCGCCGGCGAGCGATTCCGGCGCACGTTACGCGGACCCCGCCAAGCCGACCACGTTGCCGCCGCAGACGACGCCCACGATCGGCGATCGGCTCAGCGACCGCAATGTCCGCTGGGTCTGGTACGCGGGAGCCTGGAACGCCGCGGTCGAGGATGGCCGTCTGCCGGCCGGCCATCGGCGCGTGATCTACGCGCCGGCGAGTCCCGGGGGCAGCCCCGACTTCCAGCCGCACCATCAGCCCTTCAATTACTACGCGGCCTTCGACCCCGCCGCGCGGGCGGCGCAGCGCTCCGAGCACCTCAAGGATTACAGCGACCTCCTCGCCGACATCGCGGCGGGTCGACTGCCGCCGGTCGTGTTCTACAAGCCGCAGGGCAATCTCAATCAGCACCCGGGCTATGCCGACCTCGCGCAGGGCGATGCCCACATCGCGGAGCTCGTCGCCCGGCTGCGCTCGGGCCCTCAATGGAAGAGCATGGTGATCGTCATCACCTACGACGAATTCGGCGGTGCCTTCGACCACCTCGCCCCGCCGCGTGCGGACTTGCTCGGGCCGGGCTCGAGGATCCCGGCGATCATCATCTCGCCGTTCGCGAAACGAGCCGTCGTGGATCACACGCCCTACGACACGGGCTCGATCCAGCGCTTGCTCAATCGCCGCTTCGATCTCGAGGCGCTACCCGGCATCGAACAGCGCGATCGGGCCCTGGCCGCGAATGGCGAGCCCCCGCTCGGCGATCTCACCGCGGCGCTCGATCTGCTGCGCTGAGGCGGCCGCTAGCTCGGGTTCGGTGGCGCGGGCGGCGTCGGTGCGGGCTTGCTCTTCACGCTCAGCAGCTCGACGTCGAATATGAGCAGCGAGTTCGAGGGTATCCTGGGCGGCTTGCCGGCCGCTCCGTAGGCAAGCTCGGGCGGGATGTAGAGCACGAAGCTGGCGCCCGGCTTCATCAACATCAAGGCTTCCGTCCAGCCCTTGATCACGCCGCCCACCGGGAAGGTGGCCGGGACTCCGCGCGCATAGGAGTTGTCGAACTCCGTGCCATCCTGCAATCGTCCGCGGTAGTTGACCTCGACGTCGTCGGTCACGAGCACGGGCGGCGCGCTGGTATCGCCGGGCTTGATCACCTTGTACTGCAGTCCCGAGGCCGTGGTGTGCACGTCCTTCCGGGTCGCATTCTTCGCCAGGAAGTCCGCGGCCGCCGCCTTGTTGCGATCCGCCGCGGCGCGCATCGAGACGCTCACGTACTGCTGGATCTTGCGATTGTCATCGGGCGTCGAGCTCTTGCCCTGCAGTGCATCCTTGACGCCGCGCATCAGCGCATCGGTCGACACCTGGCCGCCGACACCGACCCGGCGCAGCTGCTCCGCGAAGGTCAAGCCGAAGAGGTAGCTCGCTTCCTGGTCGCTGATGACTGCGGGCGCCGATGGGGTGGCGGGCGCCGCCGCGCCGGCTGAAGCGTTCGGATTCTGCGATGCCGGCGCGGCTTGGCCCGCGCCCGGGGCGGTCGCGGACTGAGCGGGAGGCGGGGCGGCCTCGAGAGGCGCGACACAGAGCAAGGCGGCGCCGGCGCCGGCGCAGGCGAATCGGATCGAGCGGTAGGCGGGCTGTTTCATGCCGCGCACGATACGCATTCGATCGGTCAAATGCCAGCATGCCGTCGCGGCCGCGGCGGCAAGTTGCCGCGCGCTCAGCGGGAGGGGGGGCGATGCCCGGACGAGCGCCGCCGCTCGAGGACCGCCATGGTGAGGCGCGAGACGCACACCAGCGCGCCTGACTCCTCGGCGATGTCGATGCTCCACACCTGGCTGCGGCCGCCGATGTGCAGCGGCCGCGCGGTGCCGGTGACGATGCCGGCACGCGCCGAGCGCACGTGATTCGCGTTGATTTCCTGACCCAGACAGATGCGGGACTCATCGACGCACAGATTGGCGCCGGTGCTGCCCAGCGTTTCGGCGAGCGCCACCGAGGCTCCGCCGTGGAGCAGCCCCATGGGTTGCCGGGTGCGATCGTCGACCGGCATCGTGCCGCGAATGAAGTCCGCTCCGATCTCGGTGAAAACGATGCCGAGCGGGCCCGCCATCGTGCCCTCGGCAGCCGCGTTGAGCGCGGCGAGCGAGGCCGAGCGGCGCCAGATGCTCACTTGCGATCCTTGAGCTCGGCGGCGATGCGCTGGTAGGCCTCGCGGAACGGAATCTTCTCGCGCGCCACCAGCGCGTTGGCGGCCGCCGCCGCCTCGATGCCCGGATCGAGGCGTATGTTGGCGGGACGAAAGGCGACGCCCGCGAGCGCGCTCGGCAGGATATCGAGCGTTTGACGGCACGAGTCGATGGAGCGAAACAGCGGCGCCTTGATCAGCTGCAGATCGCGATGATAGCCGGAGGGCAGCTTCTGAGTGACGGCGAGCACCTCGTTGAGCGCCGCCTGCGCCACGGCGCTGCGCCCGCGCATCAGCTCGAACACGTCCGGATTGCGCTTCTGGGGCATGATCGAGGAGCCCGTGGTGAACGCCTCGGGCAAGCTCACGAAACCGAACTCCTGCGTGAAGAAGAGCAGCAGGTCCGCCGCCAGCCGGCCCACGTCCTGGGTGAGCAGCGTGATCTCGAACAACAGGTGCGCCTCGGCCTTGCCGCGCGATAGTTGCACCGCCGTCACGGGCTCGTGGGTCACCTCGAATGCCAGCGCCCGGCGGGTCGACTCGCGGCTCAGCTCGAGATTCGGCGTGCCATAGCCCGCGGCCGACCCGAGCGGGTTCTTGGCCGCGCGCCGCGCGGCGATCGCGAGGCCTTCGGCATCGTCACGGATCTCCGCGGCGAAGCCGAGAGCCCAGAGCGCGACCGTGCTCGGCATCGCTTGCTGCATGTGGGTGTAGCCCGGCAACACGATCGCTCCGTCGCGAGCGGCGAGCGCATCGAGCGCGCGCGCCACCTCGAGCGCGCCGTGGTGCAGCCCTTGCGCCGCGTCGCGCAGATAGAGGCGCAGCGCGGCCAGCACCTGATCGTTGCGCGAGCGCCCGGCGTGCAAACGTCCGCCCGCGGCGCCGATGCGCGCGGTCAGGAGGTTCTCGAGCGCGGTCTGGCCGTCCTCCTGATCGAGCGTCACGCGCCACTTGCCTTGCTCGTGCTCCTCGCCGATCGCCGCGAGCGCATCGCGGATGGCGCGATGGTCGGCCGGCGACAGAAGGCCCTGCTCCGCGAGCATGTCGGCGTGAGCGATGGAGGCGCGCACGTCATACGGCACCAGGCGATCGTCGAGGGCGTGATCCTCGCCCGCGGTATAGGCGAGCACGCGCTCATCGAGCGGCGTTCCCTTGTCCCAGAGGCGCGTCACGGCCTCACCATCGCGGCGCGCGCCTGCGCGCTCGAGCGGCTCACGAGGCGGCGCTCTGCTGCTCGGCGGGCGAGAGCGCTTTCAAATCCGCGACCACCAGCGTACCGGTGCCTTCGTTGGTGAAGATCTCCGCGAGCAGGCTGTCGACGGACTTGTAGGTGATCACATGCACGCGGCGCACCCCGCCGCGGATCGCCGCCTCGATCGCGGCCGCCTTGGGCAGCATGCCGTGCGTGAGGCTGCCGGAGTCGCGCAAGCGGCCGAGGCCCTTGATGTCCGTGTACGAAATGAGAGAGCTGGTATCCGTGGAGCGCTCGAGGATGCCCGGGGCCCCGGTGCACAGCACCAGCTTCTCGGCGCCGAGCGCGCCGCCGAGCGCGGCGGCCACCGTATCGGCATTGATGTTGAGCAGCGTGCCGCTCGCATCGGCCGACAGAGGGCTCACCACCGGCATCAAGCCGCCCGCCAGCAGCTTCTCGATCACCGCGACGTTCACCGAGTCGATGTCGCCGACGAAGCCGTAGTCGACCAGCTCGCTCGATCCTTGAGAGGCCGCAACCGGCCCGCGCTTGTGCGCCCGGATGAGTCCGGCATCGACGCCCGAGAGACCGATGGCCTCGATGTCGAGCGCGCGGCAGATGGCGAGGATGCGCGTATTGATGATCCCGTTGAGCACCATCGCGGTGACCTCGATCGACTTCTGATCGGTGACGCGCCGTCCGTTGATCATCTGCGTCTCGATGCCGAGCGTCGCCTGCAAGTGGTCGAGCTGTGGGCCGCCGCCGTGCACCAGCACCGTCTTGATGCCGACCTGATGCAGGATCGCGACCTGCTCGATGAGCCCGCGCGTCGAGTTCTCGTCGCCGAACACGGCGCCGCCGGCCTTGATGACGAACACCTTGTTCTTGTACATGCGTATGTACGGTGCCGCGCTCTTGAGAGCGCGTACGGCGACGGAAGGGTCGGGCCGGCTCATGATCATCGGTGCTTCGCTCCTATGCGCTTCTCGACAGCATGCGGTGCAGAACCGCGGTTTGCACCGGCAAGCGGTTGTACGCCTCGCGCTTGACCAGCGCGCGCGGGCCATCCAGGACTTCGTCCGCCACGGCCACGTTGCGCCGCACCGGTAGACAGTGCATGAGCTTGGCCTCGGCCAGGCTCGCGGCGAACCAGCGCTCGCGCACGCACCAGTCCTTGAGCTCCGCGCGCAGCCGCGCATCCGCCTCGGCGTCGCCGTAATAGGTGGTGCTGCCCCATTCCTTGGCGTAGACGATGCTCGCGCCCTTGAGCGCCTGCGCGCGGTCCGCCGTCTCGGTGACCGAGCCGCCGCAAGCGTTGGCCGCGGCTCGCGCCTTCTCCATGATGGCGGGCGGCAGCGCGAAACCCTCGGGCCGCGCCACCACCACCTCCATCCCGCGCATCGCGGCCATGTGCAGCGTCGCGGCCGGGACCGCCAGCGGAAGCGCTCTCGGATGATATACCCAGGAGAGCACGAACTTCGCGCGCACCGGAATCGCGAGCTCATCCAGGGTGCGCCAGTCGGCAAGCGCCTGGCAGGGATGATTCACCGCCGATTCCAGGTTGACGAGCGGGCGCTCGCAGAGCTCATCGAGAGCGCGAAACAGCGTCTCGGCGAGGTCCACCTCGAGATTCTTGCCTTCCGCAAAGGCGCGCACTCCGAGCGCGTCGCAGTAGGAGGCGAGCACCGGAATTCCCTCGCGGATGTGCTCGGCCGCCGCGCCGTCCATGATGGCGTTGCGCCGCGTCTCGAGCTGCCAGGTGCCCTGGCCCGGGGTGATCACGAAGGACGAGCCGCCGAGATGCGCCATCGCCGTCTGCATCGAGGCCAGGGTGCGCAGCGATGGATTGAGAAAGACCAGCCCGAGCACCTTGCCGGCGAGCGCGCGCGGCTCGGGGGCGCGTTGCAGACGCTCGGCCAGCGCCAGCAGATCGAGGATCTCCTCGCGCGTGAAATCGGCGAGGTCGAGGAAGCGCCTCATGCGGGAACCGTCGACAGCGCATCGAGCAGCTGATCGACGTGGCTTTCGTTGAGGATGTAGGCGGGCAACAGGCGCAGCACGTTCGCATCGCCGCTGGTGCCGGTGAGGATGTTCTTGTCGAGCAGCGCCGACTGCACTTCGCGCGCGGGCCGCGAGGTCTTGAGACCGAGCAGGAACCCCGCGCCCTGCACGCCGATCACCGGGCCCACGAGGCAGTGCGTGCGGATATAGGACGACACCTGGCGCACGTTCGCGAGCAGCGACTCCGATTCGATCACCTCGATGACGGCCTCGACGGCCGCGCACGCCAGCGGGCCGCCGCCGAAGGTGGTGCCCATGTCGTCGTATCTCACCTGGCTTGCGACGCGCCGCGAGAGCAACAGGGCGGAGACCGGAAAGCCGTTTCCCAGCGCTTTGGCCGCCGTGATCATGTCGGGAATCACCCCGCTCTGATTGGCGGCAAAGGGCGCGCCGGTGCGGCCCATCCCGCACTGCACCTCGTCGAAAATCAGCATTGCCCCGACATCGTCGCAGCGTCGACGCAAGGCCTGCAGCATCGCCTTGCTGAGGTCGAACGCACCACCGACACCCTGCACCGGCTCGACGATCACCGCGGCGGTGTCGCGATCGATGTGCCGCTCGACCTGGTCCGGGTCGTCGCGCGGCGTGAACTCCACATCGAAGGGCCGGCGCGGGAACCCATACCATTTCTCGAGCGCGCCCCAGGTCACGGCCCCCGCGGCCGCGGTACGCCCGTGAAAGCCATGCTCGAGCGCGACCGCTTTGGTACGGCCGGTGATCTTGAAGGCAAGTTTGAGCGCGTTCTCGTTCGCCTCCGCCCCCGAATTGATGAAGAACACGGTATCGCAACCGAGCCCCGCGAACCTCGTCAGCCGCTCCGCCGCGCGCTCGCGCACCGCGATGGGCAGCGCGTTGGTCTGGAAGGACACCTGCCGCGCTTGCCGCTCCAGCGCGGCCAGCCAGCGCGGATGTCCATAGCCCAGGGCCGCCACGGCGTGTCCGCCGTAGAAATCGAGAATCTTGCGGCCGTCGCGCGCATACAGGAACACGCCTTCGCCGCGGGCCACCTCGACCGGGTATTGCGCAAACACCTGAGCCAGGCGGCTCTTGACCTGAGCCGCGTGGGACTTGGCGGGCGCCGCGGCGGCCATGCGCTTGGAATCGAGCTCCCTCATGTCCAGCCCGGCGCCGGCGCCGTGAGCCCGGTGCGCTCGTCGAGCCCGAGCAGCCGGTTCATCCATTGCACCGCGCCGCCCGCGGCACCCTTGGTGAGATTGTCGAGCACCGACATGACCGCGATGGAGCGGCCGTCGGTTGCCGCGTGCAGATGCGCATAGTTGCTGGTCGCGACGTCCTTGACCCGCGGCGGGGCGGCCACGACGCGCACGAAGGGGCAGTCGCGGTAGTACTCGCCCAGCATGGCGAGAGCCTGGGCGCTCGTCAGCGGCTGTGCCAGCCGGCCCTGTACCGTGAGGTGAATGCCGCGCGCAAACGGGCCGGAATGCGGCACGAAATGAATGAGCGGCTCGATCTTCGTGGCGCGTTTGGCGCAGGCGGCAATCTCCGGAGCGTGACGATGCGCGAGCGGGCTGTAGCCGTACAGATCCCCGTGGCGCAGCGGATGGTGGGTCCCCTCGACCGGCTTGCGGCCCGATCCGGTGCTGCCCGTGACCCCGCTCAAGTAGAGCTCGGGCTCGCTCATGCCGAGCGCGAGCAGCGGTACGCAGGCGAGAAGCGCTGCCGTGGCGAAGCATCCCGGATGGGAGATGTGCGGCGTCGAGGCCGCGGACAGATGCTCCGGCAGCGCGCACGTGAATGCGGCGATGCGCTCGGGCGCACCGTGCGCGTGCGCGTAAACCGTCTCGTAGGCGGCCGCGCCGTCATAGCGAAAATCCGCCGAGATGTCGACGCAGTGCGCCGCTCTGCCGCCGGCTTCCGCGGCAGCGAGCAGCCGGTCGATGATCGCCGCGGCCACGCCATGCGGCGCCGCCGAGAACAGCGCGCTGCGCGGCGTGTGCCGCATCAGCGACTCGATGTCTTCGAGGCCCGCGAACTTGAGGGTCGGGTAGGCGCTCGCGAGATGCGGAAAGGCTGCCGCCACCGAGCCGCCCGGCTGGCTGTCGGAGAGGATGGCGGCGAGCGTGAGCCGCGGGTGCGCGGCAAGGAGCCGCAAAAGCTCCCCCGCCACGTAGCCGGTGCCCCCGAGCACGATCGCCGGTGTTCGATCGCTCATGGTCCGGCCGCGCGGGCCTCGCCGGCATTCGCCAGCTCGAGGCGCGAGATCAGAAAGTCGCCGAGCTCGGCCGGCGAGCTGATGGCATTGAACGCGTGCACGCCGAGTTGCTCGCGGATGATCTCGACCCCGACCTGATTGTCCGTGGCGGGACCGGTCACCGCCGCGGGCTCGATGCCGAAGCGCTCGCGCAGCAGCTTGACACCGCCCCATGCGGCCACCGGGTCGTTGGCGGAGAGCACCACGGCGCTGAGCGCGTGCTTGATGTCGCTCTGGCGCAGGATCGATTCCACGCCGTAGGTTCCGAGGAGGCCATCGCCGAGCTCGAACACGATCACGTCGGGCCCCGCGGCGGCGAGCTCGCTCAGCATCACCCGGGTGAGCGCCGGGCCGCAGCGCGCGGTCGTGGTCACGATCCCGAGGTCGGTGAAGATCATGGTGCGCCGCGCGCCGGAATCCTCGAACGCCAGGATGTCCCGGCGCAGCGACACGCCGGTTGCCTTGAACGCATCGACCACCAGGCCTCGATGGCGCATGCGCGCGATGATCGCGCAGGCGGCGGCGGTCTTGCCCGCTTCCATGCAGGTGCCGGCCAGGGCAACCACCGGGATGGCGCGCACCTGCAGCGCCGCCTGGTAGTCGAGCGGCTTGTAGCCGGTCCGGGCGGTGACGCCGATGCGCTCGCCGAGGTAGGGGAAAGTCAGCACCGATCCCAGCACCCTGCAGTCGAACGGCTTGCCCTTGTCGGGCGTGGCCGAATCGCACACGCCGAGCACGCCGCCGATGTTGAGCATCTGGATCACATCACCGGGCGCGAGCGTCGCAGGGATATGTCCCGAGTAGCCGAACAGCGCCTTGCGATGTCCGAGCGCGCCCACGACGATGTCGCCGCGGCCGACCTTGGCCATGCGGCCGCTGGTGAGCTCGAGCGTGTTGTAGGTCGACTTGTTGTTCAGGATCTCGACCACGACCACGACGCCTTCCTCGCACGGGATCTCGGGCGCGACGCGCAGCTCGTGGGTGAGCGCAAGCGCCTGGGTGACCGAGGCGATCTTGTCGACCACCAGAGTGCGCATGCCGCTCACGAGGCGCCCCGTGGGCCTGTCGCGTTGGCACCGGCGCGCTGATAGAAGACGCCGGTGAGCGAGAGCATCTTCGAGTAGCCGAGCGCATCCGCCGGCGTCCACTCGCCGGCGGCCTCGCCGTAGACCCCTTTGGAGGCGGCCATCAAGGAGTAGGGCGAGGCCACCCCCTCGACGAACACCGAGCCTGGGCGCAGCAACACGTGCACCTCGCCGCTGACCCGTGCCTGGGAGGACGAGAGCAAGGCTTCGATGTCGCGGCAAACCGGATCCAGATGCTGCCCCTCATGCACCAGATCTCCATAGGGCTGGGCCACCGATTCCTTGATGCGCGCCTGCTTTCCGGTCAGCACCAGCTTCTCGAGCTCGCGATGCGCGGTGAGCAGCACCTCGGCGGCCGGTGCCTCGAACGCGACCCGCCCCTTGGTCCCGATCACGGTATCGCCGAGGTGAATGCCGCGGCCGATGCCGAACGGACCCGCCAGGCTCTCCAGCCGCTCGATGAGCGCGACCGGCGTGAGGGCCGTACCGTCGAGACTCGTGGGGACGCCGGCGCTGAAACCGATGCGATGGCGCTCGGCGGCGCGCGGGTTCGTGAACGCGTCCTTCGACAGCACCCACGCGCTCTCGGGAATGCTGCCGCTCGAGGTGAGCGTCTCCTTGCCGCCGATGGTGACGCCCCACAGCCCGCGATTCACCGAATAGGCGGCGCCGAACGGCGGTATCGGCAGGCGGTGCTCCTCCAGATACTTGAGCTGCTCGGGACGCTTGAAGGCGCGGTCACGCACCGGCGCGATCACGCTGAGATCGGGCGCGAGCGTGCGCAGCGCCACCTCGAAGCGCACCTGGTCGTTGCCCGCCGCCGTGCAGCCGTGCGCCACCATGCCGGTCTTGAGCGACAGCGCCATCTGCGCGATGGTCTGCGCTTGCAGCACGCGCTCCGCGCCCACGCACAGCGGGTACAGCCCGCCGCGGCGAACGTTTCCCATGATGAGGAACCGCAGCACCTGATCGAAGTAGGCCGCGCGCGCGTCGATCAGATGATGCGCGGCGGCGCCGAGCTGCGCGGAGCGCTGGGCGAGCGCCGCCGCGGCCTCGGCGTCGATGCCGCCGGTGTCGACGGTGACCGTGATCACGGGCCGGCGATAGGTCTCTTTCAGCCAGGGCACGCAAAACGAAGTGTCCAGCCCTCCCGAGAAAGCCAGAAGAATGGGCTGGGCCTCGTCGGGCGCCTGGCCCGCGGCGTCGGTAGGTGTCATGGTGGTTGCTTACAGTCCGAAAATGGCGCGTAGCCGCTCGCCGAGCTTCTGCTGCTCGCGCGCGCCGGCGGTCGCGATGAAGATGGTGTCGTCCCCGGAAATCGTGCCCACGACTTCGCTCCAGCGGGCGGTATCGATGGCCACCGCCACGCTCTGGGCCGCGCCCACCGTGGTTCGCAGCACCGTGAGGTTGCTGCCGGCGGTGAGCACCGCTTTCACGAATTGCTTGATGGTCGAGAAATCGTTCCTGCCCTGGCTCGCCGCCTCCGGCAGGACGTAGCGATCGCCCTGCTTGGCGACGCCAAGCTCGCGCAGATCGCGGCTCACGCTCGACTGCGTGGCGGCATGGCCGTGCTTGCGCAGCATCGCCACCAGCTCGGACTGCCGTCCGACCGCCTGCTCGCGAATGATCTTCTCGAGCGCAAGGCGCCGCGCCGGGGCGCTGCTCCGGTCGGGTTCGGCTTTCAACAGGCGTGCTTCGGGCTGCATAAAATCGCGCGATACTTGCATAAAAATGCAATGGCAGTCAAGGCGCTCGGCGCAAATTCTTGTAGGCTAGCGCCATCATGCTGCAAACCATCGAAATCGAGACGGCGCCGAACCCGAGCGCCGCCGTCATCTGGCTGCACGGTCTCGGCGCCGACGGACATGACTTCGAGCCCGTGGTGCCGGAGATCGTCCGCAAAGGCGAACGCGCCTGGCGCTTCGTGTTTCCTCACGCCCCGGTTCGCCCGGTCACCATCAATGGCGGAATGAGCATGCGTGCCTGGTATGACATTCTGGGATTCGACCGCGGCGCGGCCGAAGACCTGACGGGCTTTCGCGACGCCGATCGGCTGGTCCGGGAGTTGATCGAGCGCGAGGCCGGGCGCGGCATTCCCGCCGCACGTGTGGTGCTGGCGGGCTTCTCACAGGGCGGGGCGGTGACGCTCTACACCGGATTGCGCTACCCGGAGAGACTGGCCGGTCTGCTGGCGCTCTCCTGTTACTTGCCGATTCCCGCCGCGCTCAAGATGGAACGCACGGCGGTGAACGAGGGTGTGCCGATCTTCCTGGCGCATGGCATCGACGATCCTGTGCTGCCGATCGCCATGGGAACGAGCGCGCGCGAGTCGTTGAGCACGCTCGGCTATCCGGTCGAATGGCACCAGTACCGCATGCCTCACGCGGTCTGCCAGCCCGAGATAGCCGATATCCGCCAGTATCTGATGCGCCTCCTGCCTTGAGGCAGCGGCGCGCCGTGACAGAACCTTGCGCGAGACGCTAAGCTCCCACCCCCCATCGTTCAATGCGGAGCAGATATCGTGGCACGCTCTCGATCGGCGGCTAGGGACAAGAGCACCGCCCATGAGCGCCTGGAAAGCGAGTCGCGCAAGGCGTCCAGGCGCGCGGAGGAGGCGAAGCGGCGGGTGAAGCTCGCCAAGGCCGAGCTCAAGAAGGCGCGCAAGGCTTCGAAGATCGCCAAGAAGGCCGCCAAGCAGGCTCGCAAGAAGGCTGCCGCGGCGGCGCCCCGGACCGCGGCGGCGCCCCGGACCGCGACCGCACCCCGGGCCGCGACCGCACCCCGGGCCGAGACCGCACCCCGGACCGCGCGCGCACCCCGGACCGCGACCGCCAAACGCCGCCCGCGCGCTCCCGCGGCGCGCGTGCCGCCCGCCGCCAAGCGCGCCGGCCGCGGCGCGTCCCGGCGGCGCACCGTGACGCACAAGTCCTCGGCGGCCGCCGTGGCACGCTCGGTGATCAGGCGCATGGCGGCGGCCGAATCGCAGACGGAGCCCTCGAGCGCGCCCGTCGCGCCGGCGCCGGAGACGGCGAGCCAGCCCTGAAGCGGTGAGAGAGCCGCCTCGTTCGCTAGGTTCCCGGCAGCAAGGGGTCGATGAGCACCACGACGAGAAGCGTGGCCAGTACGCCGATCAGCTGCCCCAATACCCAGATGCCAAAGGCTTTGGGCGTACTGATACGCAGGATCTCGCTGAACCCCATGACCTGGAGCACGACGCTCCATAGCGCCAGCAGCCAGCAGCTCCCGATCTGCGCGTAGATGAGGACCAGAATGAAGCCTTCGGCGTCGGGTTGCGGCGCATGTAGAAAGGTCGATTCGCCCGCGAGCAGTCCCGTCAGCACCCAGATGCCGAGCGACATGGCGAGCGGGACGCCGCCGTAGGCGAGGACGTGGATCATCTTGCGGCGCGCGGCCGCGTCCGCGCTGGTCGCGCCGAGACGCGCGTAGATCGCTGCCATGATGTACAGACTGGCTAGCCCGATCACCGCTCCGACCACACACGCCGTGCCGAAGATCTGTCCGAGGGTAAGCTTCGCGCCGGCATCCTGCGCGCGGCACGCGCTCAGAGTGACGACGATACCTTGCAAGGCACCGAGCAAGCGATCCGCGAGCGCGACGGGCTGAGAGGCCAGCTCGCGAAATACGCGTCTTGGCCGCAGCCAGACATCTTGCACAGGGCGAATCGGTTCGGTCGACATCACGCGAGGAGCGTACGCAATCCCCACGAGTGACTCCAGCGCAGATGACAGCGGACTTTTTCGAGGATACTCTCCGGAGTCAAGCGTTCCACCGCGAGGAGAAGAGTGACCATGGCAAAGAAGAAGGGTAAAGCGAAGAAGCGTCCTCAAGCCAAGATGAAGCGTGCGGCTGCGAAGAGGAGCGCGGCCAAGAAGAAAGCGCGCCCGGCCAAGAAGGTGAGCAAGGTGGCCAAGAAGGCGACCAAGGTCGCACGGAAGAAAGCGCCCGCGGCCAAGAAGGCGCCGGCGGCCAAGAAGGCGGCAGCCGCGAAGAGTCCGATGGCACGCCCCAAGCCCGTGGCACCGATCGCGCCGCCCGCCGCGCCGGAACCCGCGGTGACGCCGAGCACGGATCTGGGACACGAGCCGCTGGCACCGACGCCGACCACGGATCCGTTCGCCTCCTAGGGACCGCCCACCATCCTCAGGTGCGGATCAGCCCGCGAAGCGGACGCGCTTCGCCGCTGTCCGGGAATACGTGGCTGGCCGAGGCGGCGCCGTCGACGCGCAAGTGCTCGACGAGCACGCCCTTGAACACGCTGCGCAGATCGAGCGTGGGCTTGAGATCGCGCCGCTCGAGCAGCGCGCCGGGCGACAGGCCGGGCCAATCCGCGACGACCCGGCCGCCGTTCACCGCTCCGCCGGCGAGGAAGGCGCAGCCACCCGTACCATGATCGGTGCCGCGAGTGCCGTTCATGGCCGCGGTGCGTCCGAATTCCGTGACCACGAGCACGGCGCTGTCGGCCCATAGCGGCCCCAAGCCGTCGGCGAGCGCACGCAACGCGTCGTCGAGCGCGCGCAAGCGCTGCGCCAGCGTGCCCTTGGCGCCTCCCTGGTTGGCGTGCGTATCCCAGCCGGTGGCTTCGAGCACTGCGATTTCGGGTCCCCCCTCGGCGCGCATGACGGCCGCGGCCATCCGGGCGATGCCTGTCAGGCGGTCCGTGGGCTTCGCCCTTCCGCCCTCGGCGCTCATCGCCGGCGCCCCGTCGGAGGCGGGATCTTGCTCGGCGAGCCGATCGGTCAGCCGCTCCGATTGCACCGCCTCGCTGAGGCGTGCCGAGAACCAGTCGTCCTTCGAGTACAGGTCGGCGAGGCGCGCCAGGAGATCGTCATCGACATCGGGCGTCGTCAGCGGCGATTTCGCAAGGACGGGCTCGGCTCCGCGCAGGATGAGAGGGACGTTCTGACCGATTGCGACCGCGTGCTCGGCAAGCGCGGCGCCGCCTCGAGCGCGCGGCAGCGCAGCCAGAGCTCGATTCAGCCAGCCATCGGCGCTCCCGAGCGGGTGGCCGAGCCCGTTCTCGAGCACGTTCTGGCCGTCGAAGTGCGAACGATCGCGATAGGGCGAGGCGACGGCATGGAAAACCACGAGCTCCTTGGCAAGGTAGCGCTCATGCAGGAACTCGAGGGACGGATGCAGGCCGAACGGGGCCGCGAGATCCAGCGCGCCATCGGTGAGGCCGGGCGCCGCGATGGCCAGATCACGATGCAAGCCGACGTAGTCGGGGTCGCCGTAGGGCGGAACGGCGGCGAGGCCGTCGAGGGCGCCGCGCAGGATGACCACCACGAGCCGCGCGCTGCCGCCGGCTTTCGCGAATAGCAGGTCCGGGAGCGCCGCGGTTGCGGCCAGGGCGCCGGCGCCGGCCAGAAAGCGGCGCCGCGAGAGCGCATTCGGGATTCCGCGCATGGTCATCTCCGCTGAAATTCCGGACTCATCAACATGAGCGCCAGCGCCTGATCGGAGGTGCTGGCGCGGCGCAACGCGCTCAGCGTCTCCGGCCGCGCGAAGCCGCCGAGCGTCGCCGCGGCCAGATCCGCCGGGCTCGCCACGCCCGCGTAACGCTCCGCGACGCGCGTGGCCCAGAGCACGCGATGCATGAGCGCGTCCGAACCGTCCCAGCTCGGAGCGGTGTCCGCCCAACCCGCCGGGGAGCCGGGCGTATACTGGCGCTGGCCCAGCAGCTCGAAGGTACGCACGATTTCTTCGGGCTTCTGCGGCGTCAGCTCGAGTGCCCGCAGCGCGGAGAAAACGAAGTCCTCCGGTGTCTTCAGCTTGCGCTGCTGCGAGCTCCACGCTTCGGGGGAGTCGATCAACGCGGCGTAGACGCGCGGCAAATGGCCATCGCTCTCGAGATACGCGCGCGCCAGCCGCTCCACCGTCGCGCGCGGCGGGTCATCCGCGATGAAGTGGCGAGCGAGCTTGGTGGCGATGAAGCGAGCGGTCGCGGGGTGTCGCGCGAGGTCCGCGAGCACCGCTTCGCCCTGCGCCTTGCCTTCCTCGCCGTAGCGCTTGCCCAGCAGAGTTTTCGCGCCCGGCTGGTGCAAGTTCTCGCGGAAGAAGAAGCGCCCCGGCTCGCCGCCGGCGAGCCGGCCCTGGCCGCCGCCGACGGACCATCCCGTGATGACCTCGGCAAAGCTCGTGACGTCGCTCTGGCTGTAGCCGCCGCCGACGCCAAGGGTGTGCAGCTCGAGGATCTCGCGCGCCAGGTTCTCGTTGATGCCGACTCGCTGCTCGGGGCGGCGCTCCTCGATGCGCCGCGCCGCGATCGAGTCCGGGCCCAGCGAGAGCTGATTGTCGAGGAACACGATCATGGCCGGGTGCTGCTCCACCGCGATCAAGAGGTCGACGAAGCGCCCGTTGATGCGCGGCCGGATGGCCTCGCTCTCGAGCGTTCCGGCGAGGCCGAAGATCGCGCCCTTGTCGGCAGACACGGCGAAGTGATTGGTCCAAAAATGCACCAACCGCTCCGCAAACGGTCGGTCGGTCAGAGCGGCGCTCTGTGCCCGCGCCAGGACCTGGGCCCGATAGTGCGGTTGGTAGGCCTCCCTGAGCAGCATGCCCGCGGCCTTGGGCGCGCCGTCGGCCGCGGCCTCGCGCTTGAGCTCGCGCCGTGCCTCACGCGCCGCCATTCCCGCGGCGAAGATCTGATCGGACGGGGCGAGGGGCAGCTCGCCGGCGCGTGCCTGCGGACCGCGCGTCTGCAGGCTGAGCCAGCCGCGCGGATCGGAGGCGGCAGCGGCGAGATCCCCGGGACGGGCTCCCAGGCCGAAGCGCAAGACCGCGATTTCCGGGTGCAGCATTGCCCTCGGTAACGGCGCAGTCCCGGCTCGGTTGACGGCTGCGCTCCAGGCGGTCGGATTCATGGAACTTAATGTGCGCTGGATCGCACTATTCTCGGTCAGTGCGATCTGACCTAGAGTGAGGATGGAGAAGCTACAGACGCGTGTCGTGACCACGACGGGAGAGCGCTCGCGCAGCTCGCGCCCGGGTGCGGACCCCGGACTCGCAGGTCCCGACGATGTGATCCTGAATGCATTACTGCATCGCAGCAAGAGAGCCGCGCGCGATCTGCGCCCCGCGGCCCACGAATCGGCCGAGCTTGCGACCTTGCGCACCATCAATGCGCGTCTGCTGCGCGAGATCGAGTCGCTGAGGCAGCGCGAGGCGCACGCGTTGCGCCTGGCCGATCGAGACGGGCTCACCGGTCTTTACAACCGCCGCCGCATGTCGGAGTTCCTGGTGCATGCGATCGATGAGGCCAGGGGGCTCGGCACCAAGCTCGGCTTGCTGTTCATCGATCTCGACGGCTTCAAGCGCGTCAACGACCTGTACGGCCACGCCACGGGCGATGAGTTGCTGATCACGGTCGCCGGGCGCATTGCCGCGCGCGCTCGCACCGGCGATGTCGTGTGCCGTTACGGTGGCGACGAATTCATCGTGTTGTTGCCGCGGATTCCGCATCGCGCCGCCGCGGTGGATGTGGCGAGGTCCATTGCCGATCGCGTGAATCTGCCCTGCGAGCTGGGCAGCGTGCAGGTGCGCGTGACCGCGGCCATCGGTGTGTCCATGTGCCCCGAGGACGCGCTCACCGCCGCCGAGCTGCTCGAGCATGCCGACGCGCTCATGTATCGCGCCAAGGCGAGCGCCGATCCGCCGCGCGAGGTGCCTGCCCCGAAACGGCGGCGGGACGATCGAGCGAAAACCCGCCGCGATTGAAGATCCGGAAACTTCGGCGTTATCCTGAGACTTCGGCCGTCCGGCGCGTGCTCGCAGCGCCGCGGGTTCGCGCATCCAGTCAGGTGGAATCATGAATCGGAGCTCAACCAAGGCGCTCTGCGCCTCGACGTTATCCCTGGGCTTGGTCGTGGTGGGCTGCAGCGTCGTCGCGGGTTGTGTCGTCGAGCCCGATCAACGCCACTACGCCGACGGCCTGGTGATGGTCGCGCCGCCACCGCCTCGGGTCGAAATGATCGGCGACCCGCCCGAGTCCGGGTTCGTGTGGATCGCGGGCTACTGGAACTGGGTCGGCGGAAGGCACGTCTGGGTGGCCGGGCACTGGCAACCCGGACGCGCCGGATACCACTGGGTGGCGCACGCCTGGGTGCGGCAAGGCGACGGATGGCGGCTCAAGCCCGGGCACTGGCAACGCGGCTGATCGCGCGCCCGGCGGTGGTGCAGGGCGCCTCCGTGGGCCGTCAGCGCGGCCAGCTGCTCGGTTGTTGCAGCTCGCGCAGCGGGCGTTCCGCTCCGGCATCGAACCAGTGCTCGATCAATCGATACGAGATCGAGACGCGCGGCGGCAGGAGCGGCGTGCCGCTCACGATGTCGGCGCGCGTGAACCAGCGCGCGTCCTCCAGTTCCTGATCCCTCAAGTGCACCGCGTGAGTCAGCGCGTGAGCGCTGAATCCCAGCATCAACGAGCTCGGGAAAGGCCAGGGTTGCGAGGAATGGTATTCGATCCGCTCGACCTGAATCCCGGTCTCCTCGACCACCTCGCGAGCCACCGCGTCCTCGAGCGACTCTCCCGGCTCGACGAATCCCGCGATGGTCGAATAGCGTCCCACCGGCCAGCTTGCCTGTCGCCCGAGCAGCGCCCGCTCTCCGTCGCTGACCAGCACGATGATCGCAGGATCGATGCGTGGAAACTGCTCATGGCGGCACACCGCATTCGTGCAGACGAGCACGTGGCCTCCCCTGTCCGGCACCGTTCTCGATCCGCAGCGGCCGCAAAATCGATGCGTGCGCCGCCACCAGATCATCGCGCGCGCGTAGCTCAGAAGGCCGGCCTCCTCGTCCGACATGTTGGCCGCGGCAAGACGCAGATCCTCGTAGCGCGCGCCCTGCGGCGCGGCCGGGGGCTCGGCGCTCTCGATCTCGTAAGCGAACAGGTTGCTGCCGCCGAAGCGCCCGAGCAGCACCAGATCGCCGCTGTTGCGGCTCGACGGCGGGATGTCGGAGAGCCCGAGCAGCACGGCGCGCGGGGCCTCACCGCCGAGGATCAAGCTGCGCGAGTTCCAGACCGGCACCACACGGCTGCTTGCATCCGCCAGCGCCGAGTCGAACCAGGAGGGATCCGCTCGCAGATGACTGGCCCGCTCGAGATACGGGCCGGCGAACACGTTCCTTGTCTGCATGAAGCCGATTCTAGCAGGGGACCCTCGCCGCGTAGCCGGCATGCCCTCATGTGGGCTCAGGCGGACAGCAGCGCGCGCACCACCCTCGCCAGCTCATTCGGGTTCACCGGCTTGTGCAGCAGGAGGTAGTGCTCCGCCCCGGGCTCGGCGCGCACCGCCGTCTCACCCGTCATCAGAATCGCGGGCACCGCGCCAAGCTTGGCGCGCAGCTGTTGTAGCAGCCATACGCCGTCCTGCGTGGGCAAGCGATAGTCGCTGATGATCAAATCTGGCCGCAGGCCCGCGTCGATGAGCGCGAGCGCCCCTGCGCAGTCCTGCGCCAGATGGCTCTGATAGCCGCGCAGCTCGAGGAACATCTGCAGCGCGACCGCAATGGCGCGATTGTCCTCGACCAGCAGCACGCTGGGACTTGCGGCCATGTCCCGCGGTGTGGCGCGAATCTGCGGCTCGGGCTGCTGCGGCGTCTTCGCGACACCCTCCCGCGCCCCGGGCGGGACGTGTACCGTGAACTTCGAGCCATGACCCGGCAGCGATTCCAGCTCGATACGCAGCCCGAGGATGTGGCCGATGTGCTTGACGATCGACAGCCCGAGACCCAGGCCCTTGTCGCGGTCTCGCGCCGGATTATCGAGCTGTACGTATTCCTCGAAGATCGTGCCGTGCTTCTCCGGCGGGATTCCCGCGCCGGTATCGACCACCGAGATGCGCAGGTCATCGGCGTCCCGCTCGCGCTGGACGCGCACCTCGCCCGCGACGGTGTAGCGGATCGCGTTGCTCAGCAGATTGTCGATGATCCGCCCGAGCAGCGCCGCGTCGGTTCGCGCGACGTCCTCGCATGCCTCGACCACCAAGCGCAGGCCCTTCGCGGCTGCCTGGCAGCGGTGCTGGCCCGCGATGCGCTCGAGCATCGGTCCGAGCTCGAAGTCGGCCACCTTCGGCTCGATGGCGCCGCTCTCCAATCTGGAAATGTCCAGCAGCGCGTCGAGAATCTCGGCCATACGCTCGAGCGACGCGCGCGCTTCCTCGCACGCCGCGCGCAGCGGCGCCGAGCTGAGCTGCAGCAGCAGATTGGAGAGGCAGAGGCCGGCCGCCTGCAGGGGTTGGCGCAGATCGTGGCTGGCGGCCGAGAGGAATCGAGACTTGAGCAGATTCGCGCCGACCGCGGCCGCGCGCGCCTGCTCCAGTTCCTGCGTTCGCAGGCGGATGCGCTCCTCGAGCTGCTCGTGACTGCGGCGCAGAGCCTGCTCCGCCACCACCCGCCGTGTGATCACCTCGGTGAACAACATGATCCCGCCGATTGCGCCGTCGGCCGCACGCCAGGGACGCACGTCCCAGCGCAGCCACTCGTTGGTGCCGTCTTGGCGCGGGAAGCTGTCTTCGTCCGCTTGCGCGGGCTCGCCGGCGAGGGCTCGCCGGTGGATCTCGCGCCAGCGATCCGGGATCTCCGGAAAGACCTCGTAGTGATGCAGGCCGATGAGCTCGCGTCCGAGGAGCCCGTAATCCTCGAGCCAGCGGCGACTGACGACCAGGTAGCGTAGATCGCGGTCGAGCATCGCGACCGCGGCGGGCGCCCATTCGACGAACAGCCGCAGCGTCTCGACGGCGGCTCGCGAACGTGCTTCCCACTCGCGTGCCGCGCGCCGCAAGCTCTCCGCCGCGATGCGCTGCTCGGTCATGTCGCGGACGCTGCAGATCACGCGCTGCTCCCCGCCGATGGTGGCGGGGCTCAAGGCGATGTCGATCGGAAACTCGGAGCCATCCTTGCGCCGGCCGAAGAACGTCAATCCCGAGCCCATGCGCCGCACGCTCGGCGCGGCAAAATATCGCGCATAGTGGCCGGCATGGATGAGCCTCACCCGCTCGGGAAGCAACATCTCGACCGGGCGCCCGATGAGCTCGGCGGCCGCATAGCCGAACACCGCCAGCACCTGGTCACTTGCGAACACGATCCGGGCGCCCCGATCGGTCACCAGCATCGCATCCGGCATCGCCGCGAGCAGCGCGCCGATCTCGATCATCGTGCGCGGCAGTGTGCAAGAGTGCGCCGTGGACATCGATCAGGATTTTCGCGGTCGCACTACGGGTATCTACGCATCGCCCGCCGCTGGCGACGGCGCGCGCGGCGCGAACACGCCCGACAGGTCGCAGGTGACGCATGACGGGCGCTGCCGCGCGAGCAGGTCGCGCAGCCGCATGCCGCCGCAAGCCGCGCACCTGACCACGCCGATCTCGTCGCGGCGCGCCAGGGCCAGCAACAGGAACCAGGCATGCTCGAAGGAAATGACGGCGGGCGCGTGCAGCTCGCGGTATGCCTCGTAGACTCGGCAGAAGAGCGCCCCCGATTCGAGCGAGCCCACTCGATATCTCGATTCCAAGCCCCGCGAGTCCGCGACCAGTAGGCCGTGGAGCACCAACAGGCTGGCGAGCTGCGCCGCCTCGAAGTTGATATCGGGGTTGCGGAAGAAGTACGCCGGCTGGCGCGGGGATTTTCCGCGATGGCGCAGCACCGTGGTCGCGCCGTGGTCGACGACGTAGGTCCTGTACAGCTTGCGGATGCGATCGTCGCTGAGTCCGGTCCACTGCCGGATGGTGAAGGTGCGCGCTTCGTGATGGATGAGGCGCAGCGCCAGATCGAGGCGCTCGCGGTCGCGGGTGTAGCGGTCATCGGAGACTCTCATGGCGGCTCCCTGCGCAATCTGGCGGTTCGCGGGTCAAAAAGAATTTGACAGAAATTAATCACAAAGTTAGCTTGCCTGCCAAGCCAATTATTGCGCCATTCGAAGCGAATTCGTGCGCGAACCAAGCGACCGACCCCATCCGGTCCGACAGGGAGGCAGTTATGCAGGAGGCACTTTTCGGCAGCTGGACGCAGCGCCCCCACTTCGCGGGACTTGCCCCGCTGCACGATCTGAATCACCGCTTTCTCGAGCTGCTGGCGGCGCGCGGCGCCGATTGGCCCTCGCGGGACGGCATGCGCTGGAGCCCCGAGGTCGGTGCCCGCGTCTCGCGCCTCACGACGGCGCAACGCGCCGCCGTGGCCGGCTGTCCCTACGCCCTCTTCGACCTTCGATTCGAGGATCACGATTACTGGCGCGCGCGCCTCACCGGCAAGGGCGAGCTCTGGGTCGCCGACGAAGGCGCGCGTGAGTGCGCCACCGGCGATTTCGTGCGCCTCGCGCTGTTCTATTCCTGGCACGTCGCCTCGAGCGCGCAGCTCGCGGCCCAGCTCCTGCTCGGCATGACCGAGCAAACCGCCGCCGCATTTCGCCAGGTGACGCTCAACGGCTTGCCGGCGCTGGCGGCGAGCGAAGCGGCCAATCTGACCGCACGCTGGGCGCAGAGCGAGGTCTACTGGCGGGCGCTGCTCCAGGCCGCCTCGCGCAAGGATGCCGCGCACCTGCGCCGCATCCAGCTGTTCGGGCTGCAGCTCGCCGCCGCGGCCCGGCTGCCCACCTCGCCGGCGCTCGCGCCCCGCGTCATCGCCGAGCCGCCGGCGCCCGGCTGAGCCCGGCTCGCGACCGCCGGCCATGCTGCTCGATCCGCTGCCTGCCGCGCTGCGCGCGGCATGCCCCGCGCGCCCGTGCGGTCCTGCCGGTTGCGGCCGCAGCCGCCGCCAGTTTACGCTAGCCGGCTCCTATGAACGCTCTCGTCCTGCGCCAGCTGACCAAGATCTACAAGAACGGCATCGAGGCACTCAAAGGCATCGATCTCGAAGTGGCCGAGGGCGACTTCTTCGCGCTCTTGGGTCCGAACGGCGCGGGCAAGACCACGGCCATCGGCATCGTCACCTCGCTGGTCAACAAGACGAGCGGTACGGTCGAGGTATTCGGTCACGATCTCGACCGCGAGCTGGAGCTCGCCAAGTCGTGCATCGGTGTGGTGCCGCAGGAGATCAACTTCAACATGTTCGAGACCTTGTTCACCATCGTGGTGAATCAGGCCGGGTTTTACGGCATCCCGCGCTCGCTCGCCAAGCGGCGCGCCGAAAAGTACTTGAAGCAGCTGCAGCTCTGGGAGCGGCGCAACTCCATCGCGCGCTCGCTGTCCGGCGGCATGAAGCGGCGGCTGATGATCGCGCGCGCCCTGATGCACGAGCCGCGCCTGCTCATTCTGGACGAGCCGACCGCGGGCGTGGACATCGAGATCCGCCGCTCGATGTGGGATTTCCTGCGCGGCATCAACGATGCGGGCACCACCATCATTCTCACCACGCACTATCTCGAGGAAGCGGAAAACCTTTGCCGCAACATCGCGATCATCGAAGGCGGCCGGATCATCGAGCGCGACACCATGCCGAACGTACTGCGCAAGCTGCAAGCCGAGACCTTCGTGCTCAATCTCAGCGAGGCGCGTCGCGAGCCGCCGGCGCTGCCCGGCTACAAGAGCGTGCTCACCGACGATCATACGCTCGAGATCGAGGTCTCCAGGGGACAGACCCTCAACGACATCTTCGCGCAGCTTTCGTCCCAGGGTATTCGCATCAATAGTATGCGCAACAAAGTTAATCGGCTCGAGGAGCTCTTCATGCGGCTCGTCGATGACAGCGTGCGCGCCGCGGGGAAAGCATCGCAGGAGTCGCTCTGATCATGCCCGCCTCGCTCGCGCGTACCGAATGGGTCGGCTTCAGCACCATCGTCATTCGCGAGTTCAACCGCATCGTCCGCATCTGGGGACAGACCATCGTCCCGCCGACGGTGACGGCCACCCTCTATTTCGTGATCTTCGGCAGCCTGATCGGCAGGCGTGTGGGGCTGGTCGGCGGCTACGGCTACATGCAGTTCATCGCACCCGGCCTCATCATGATGACGGTCATCACCAACTCATACGGCAACGTCGTGTCGTCCTTCTTCGGCGCCAAGTTCGGCAAGCACCTCGAGGAGTTGCTGGTCTCGCCGCTTCCCAACTGGTTGATCCTGTCGGGCTACATCGCCGGGGGCATCGTGCGCGGACTGGCGGTGGGATCGGTGGTGACTCTGGTCGCGTTGTTCTTCACGCGCCTCTCGGTGCAGCACGTGTTCGCCGTCCTCTCGGCGGTGCTGCTGACCAGCGCCGTGTTCTCGCTCGGGGGATTCGTGAACGCGCTGTTCGCCAAGAACTTCGACCACATATCCTGGTTTCCGACCTTCGTGCTGACGCCTCTGACCTACCTGGGCGGGGTGTTCTACTCGGTGACCATGCTGCCGCCCTGGGCGCGCGTGGTCTCGCACCTGAATCCGATCCTCTACATGGTCAGCGCATTCCGGTACGGATTCCTCGGCGAGTCCGACGTCGATCTGCGGCTCGCCTATGCGATCATGGTGGGCGCCGCGGTGCTGATGTTCGCCCTGGCCGCCACGCTGTTGAACCGGGGCACGGGCATCCGCGACTGAGCAGTTGCCGTGGGCATCCGCAGCCGAGCAGTCGGCGGCGCGCGCCGGGTTTCCTCCTCGCGGCCGTTGTCGTGTATCGTGCCCGAGAGATTGGACCGTATTCTTTCAAGGAGACGAGTGATGAACGAAGAAAAGCAGCAAAAGTTCACCGCCAAGGTTCGCCGCGGGCTGGTCTGGGTGCATTCGGTCGCGAGCGCCGAGCTCGCCAAGAAGAAAGCCGAGGCAACCGGCGTGAGAATCGAGGGCTTCACCGCCAGCGAGCTGGCGGATGTGGAATCCGCGTTGACTTGGATCGGCCAGAAAAAAGAATCGAATAGCACGACTCCCGCCTGAAGGCGGCGCTGCATCATCAGCTGTTCCCATTACGCGACACCGAGCGTCGGTGCGCAGATCGCCCCGGCACGGCGTCAGGGCCGCCGCGCCCGGCGCACGCCGCGCCTCGAACAATGACGGGTGAAATGACGGCTGGATCGAGCGGGCCTGCGGAAGAGTTGCGCTACACTAGCAGCATGGGACACAAGCGCGCGTTGGTCGTCGACGATTCGAAATCAGCCCGCGTCATCTTGAGCCGCATGCTCGAGAAGTACGACATCGAAGTCGACATGGCCGAGTCGGCCGAGCAGGCCATCGAGTATCTCAAGCACGACCGGCCCGATGCCATCTTCATGGACCATCTGATGCCCGGCATGGATGGCCTGCAGGCGGTGCAGGCGATCAAGAGCAACCCGCAGACGGCGATGATTCCCATCATGATGTACACCTCCCAGGAAGGCGAGCTGTACGTCGGCCAGGCGCGTGCGCTCGGCGCGATGGGCGTGCTCCCCAAGCAGGTCCGGCCGGTCGACGTGTCGAAGGTACTCTACGAGCTGCACCTGTTGCCCGATCGCCGCGATCTCTCCGAGCCGGCTCTGGTGCCGGTAGAGGTCGGGGACAGCGCCCGGGTTGAGCGCTCTCAGGCCGCGACCATCTCCCTCGCGCCGGACTGGGGACGGCGCATCGAGGCGGCGATCAAGCAGCAGGCGGTCGACCTGCGCCGCTTCATGGTCGCGAGCCTCGACAGCTTTGCCACGCGCATGCAGGCCGATCTGCGGCACGAGCCGCCGGTGCCGGTGCCGCTTGCGCCCGTGCCCGTCGCGCCGGAGCGCGCCGCGGCCTGGCCGTGGATCGCGGGCGCGGCGGCGGTGTGCCTGCTCGGCGGCCTGTGCGTGTTCTTGTGGTCATCGACGCGCGACGATCTCGCCAAGGCACGCGCTGAGATCGCCGCGCTGCAATCCGCCAACGCCGATCTGAAACAGTCGAGCGATCGGCTCACCGGCATGGTGCGCGATCTGGCCGCAGCGGTTGCCGCCAGCTCGGCGCCGGCCGCGGGCGCTGCCGCGCCCACGGGACTCGCGGGCGTCGCCGGGCTTCCGCGCGTCGAGCCCGTGCCTTATGGCGAGCTGCCTTTCGATCGCAGCCGCCTCGACGTGCTGCGCGATGTGCTCACGAAGCTCGAGGCGCAGAACTTCCGCGGCGTGCTGCGCGTCACGAGCTTGCCCGGCTCGTTCTGTCTGACGGGCAATGCGACCGATGGATTCGCGCCCGCCAGCGCGAGCTTGCCGGCGGCGAAATGTGATCTGGTGGGAAATCCGTTCGAGGACTCCCTGACCGCTCAGCAGCGCCAGTCGCTGGCTTTCGCCAACCTCGTGGCCGGCGTGCGCCAGCGCACCTCGGGGGCGATCACGGTGGTATTCGAGAACCCCACCTCCCCACGCACGCTCGCCGCCTATCCGCCGCGCAGCGATGCGCTCACGGCGGGCGAATGGAATCGGGCGGCTGCCGCCAACAATCGCGTGGAGTTCGCGGCGGAACCTGCGCCGCCGCCGTCCGCCGCGGCTCAGTGAGCCGGAAGCGAATCGCCCGAAACGGAGCTTCTAGAACGAAACCCTGACGAAGAATTCCGGGCCCTTGGTGTTGAAGTTGAACAGCCCCGAATCGTCGGTCTTGGTCGAGGTCAGATGGGCGCGTACCTCGGTGTAGCCGAGCGCGAAGGACACGTTGGGCCGCAGCCGGTACAGCGCGTCGACGGACGCCATGCCGAGCGATCCGTCGAACTCCTTGATGTGCAGACTCAGGTATTGGACGCGCGAGTCCAGATAGAAATGTCGGCTCACAGCCCAGGTGGCGGCGATTCCCGGGGTCGGGAACGGGCCGGCGACGTCCTCCGACTGGTTGATGTGCACCGCCTCGGTCGCGACCTTGGCCTGGGCGGAGATCTGTACCGCGCTCACCCCCAGCGTCGCGGCGAGCTCCAGTTTCTCGCCGTGCCAGAACGAGTAGCCGTAGGTGATGCCGAGCATGCGCAGGTCGAGCTCGGACTGCAGGGGTTCGCCCGGCTGCAGCACCACGTCGCGAAACACGATCGGTTCCGCCACCGTGGTGCTGCCGCTGCGATCGAGCGTGAAATAGTTGAGCCAGAGCCTGTTACGCTGGCCGGCGCGCACCATGACCTCGAACTGCGGCTCGAAATCCGAGGACTCCAGCCCGAACTGGTCTTCGCCGGACACCTGGGTCCCCGGGACCCCCGTGCTCGAGTCCACGCGCAGCGTGGTCGTCGAGGAGACTCGCATGGCCCCCAGGGAGACGCGAAAGCGGTCGTCGGTCGGACTCAGATAATCGCCGTCGGCGTGCGCAACGGCCGCAACCAGCGCGAGCCCGAGCGCGGCCATGGCGTGCTTGATCATAGTGCTCTCCTCAGGACCAGCTGGTCCGTGGCCGCGCGCCGCGGCTTCGCGGACAGCGAAGGAGCGATGCGTTCCAGTACGTGCGCGGCAGCCGCGCGCCAACCGGTGAGTTTGCCGCCGTAGATACCCAGCACGCGTGGATGCGGGTCACGATCGGTGGTAAAGATGGTCTCGCGCGAGCGGTCGAAGGCTTTCTCGGTCGCCGCCGGCAACACTCTCAAGCCGGCGAAGCGCTGCTGGATATGGGCCCGGGTGAATCCGGCCGCGGCCGGGAAATAATGGCGCGCGACGCCGAGCAGGTACTCCTCCTCCTCGGCCAGCGGGTGCACCTGATCGGGCTCGCCTCGATAGGGCGTCTCGGTCGTTCCGACCAGCGTGGCGCCGCGCCACGGCATGACGAACACGGCGCGTCCGTCGCTCGGGCTCTCGACATAGTAGATCCCCATCGCCACCTGCATGGGCAACACGATGTGCGTTCCCTGAACGAGATCGACGTCGGGCACGGAGATGGCCGGGCGGACCGCGCGTGCCACCTCGCTCGCCCACGGCCCCGCCGCGTTGACCATCACCCGCGCGCGGCGCTCGGTACGCATGCCGCCGGCCTCGAAGCTCACCCGGATACCGTCGTCCTCGAGGGCCGCGCCGGTGAATCGGGCCGGCACCGCCAGCTCGGCGCCGAGCGCGCGCGCCGATTCCACCACGGCGCGAGTCAGCTGAGCATCGTCGGTTTGCGCATCGTGGTAGCGGATCACCGCCTCGAGATCGCGCAGCTCGAGGCCATCGAGCTCGCCCCATTGCCGGCGCGGAACGGCGCCGAAGCGAGTGCTTGCATCGAATCCGCCGAGCAGCGCGTACAGCGAGAGTCCGAGCTTGAGCTGCCACGGGCGACGCCGCGTCTCGCGGTACACGGGAATGAAGAAGGGCTTGAGCTCGACCAGCTCCGGCGCGATACGCAGGTGCACCGCGCGCTCGCGCAGGCTCTCGCGCACCAGCGCAAACTGCCCGGACTCGAGATAGCGCAGGCCTCCGTGAATCAGCTTGCTCGAGCGGCTCGAGGTTCCGCCCGCCAGCTCGCCCTTCTCGATCAGTAGTGTGCTGTGGCCGGCGGCAGCGGCGGCTTGCATCACGCCGGCGCCGTGGATGCCGCCGCCCACGACGATCACATCGTATTGTTGCATCGGACTCGACTGTTCGAACGACAGGCTAGGATGAGCGAATACGCTCGAACACACAAAATTTCTCGAATCCCTGTCGCCAATCACGAACAGCGCCGGCTCACTGGCCGCGCTTCTCCTCGAATTCCATCACCGCCTCGCCCGAAGTGACCTCGATGTCGCCGTCGACGATCGCGCCCCGGGCTATCGCCACGGTGCGCGCGCTCACGCGGCCGCGAATCACCGCCGTGTAGCCGATCTCGAGCTTGTCCTTGACCGCGAGGCCGCCGGTGATCCTGCCTGCGACGATGGCCTGGTGCGCTTGAATGAAGCCGTTCCAGACGCCGCTGACGGCGAGGTTCAGTCCTCCCTCGAGCTCGCCGTCGCCGTGCACTTCGCCCGAAACCACGAACAAACCCGTGCCGCGAACGTTGCCGACGATCACCGAGTCGGCTCCGATGACCGTGGGAGTGGCGGAGTCGAGGTCGAACAACCGGCGTTTCGGGTCCATCATGAGGCACTTTTAACCTAACTGCACCCCAAGCTGATGTGACGCGCTCGGCGTCGCCGACAGGCGCTCGAATTCGAAGTAGAATCGCCCATGGCGCGGCGCCCCCGAGGCGGCCGTATCGAACCGGTCTCAATCAAGAAGGGACAATGCGGATCAACAAGACACCATGGGCGATCCTCGGCATCGCACTGCTGGCGCTCTGCGCCTGCAGCCGGCAACAGAGCGACTGGCAGAAGACACGCGAAGCGAACAACACCGACGCGTACGAGCTGTTCATCAAGAAGTATCCGAGCGGGGAATTCACCGCCCAGGCGCAGGCTCGCCTCAAGGACTTGTACGAGGAGCGCGACTGGCAGAAGGCTCGCGATACCGACACGCAGGAGGCCTATCAGGCCTTCCTGAAACAGTATCCCGAGGGAAAATGGACCGAGGAAGCGCGGATCCGCGTCGAGAACTTCACGCTCGCGCAAGCCCCCCCGGCGTCGGGTCCCGGCTCATCGGCAACTCCACCGTCGACCGCGTCGGGGTCGTCGACCGCCGCGGGGCCGTCGACCGCACCCGCGGCGCCCGCCGCCCCGGCAACGGAGGCGAGCGCGGGGACCGCGGCGCCGGCGACTCAGTCGGCGCCGCAGGAGCGCGCGCGGCCGCATGCGCGGCATGAGCCCGCCGCGAGCCCTCCCACGACCCAACCGGCAGCCGGGAAATATGCCGTACAGCTCGGCGCTTTCAGATCCGGAACGTCGGCGGCCAACAAGCGCTGGGCGCGGCTTCAGAAGCAATATCCGAAGCTGCTGGCCGGGCTCTCATCGAAGGTGGTCCCGAAGAAGATCACCGGCGGCACCCTCTATCGGCTGCAAGCCGTCGGAATGAGCGAGGCGCATGCGCGCCGAATCTGCAAGGATCTCAAGGCCCGGTCGCAGCCTTGCATGGTGGTTCGGCCGACCCACGTCTGAGCCGGCCTCGAACCGGCCCAGTGCGTCACATCGACTGACAATTCTTGTCAGTCCGAGCCGTTCGCCTTTGCGTAACGTATTGATTTAAAAGAAGTCGCTGCCCTGGCACGCGGATTGCTTCTTCCTGCTTGTCGAGCGCAAGCTCACGGATGCAGGAATCGAGGACTGTGCAACCGGTGATGATGCTGATGCCGGAGGGTAGCGAAGGCGCTGCTCTGTTGGTCCGGCGCACCGACGGCCAGTTCGCCATCGAAAGGATCGATGCGCGAGTGGCATGCGCAGTGCGGGCCGCCGCGAGGTGGTCGCGCAAGGCGCCGCCCGCTGCCGAGACCTCTCGGTCGAATGTTCGAGTGTCGATGCCGATGGTCGAGTTCGTTGATGTCGATTGTTGATTGTCGAGTGTTGTTCTAGCCCTCGGGCTAGTTTGTGTTCTCCCCTTTGGTTGTAACCTAGGCGCCGCGAATCAGCTTCCCCACTCGCGGCGCCTTTTTTTATTCGTAGATCCCGATCTCGCCGAGAATGAAGGCATATTCCAGCGCGGTCTCCCGGTAGCGCTCGAAGCGTCCGGATTTCCCGCCGTGTCCGGCCTCCATCTCGACGTGCAGCAGCAACGGATTGCGATCGGTCTTGAGCGCGCGCAGCTTGGCGACCCACTTGACGGGCTCGTAGTACTGCACCTGGCTGTCCCACAACCCGGTGGTGACGAGCATGGCGGGGTAGGGTTGCGCGGCAACGTTGTCGTAGGGTGAATAAGAGAGCATGTAGTCGTAGTACCTGCGGTCGTTCGGGTCGCCCCACTCGTCGTACTCGTTGGTGGTGAGCGGGATCCCCGCGTCGAGCATGGTGGTCACCACGTCGACGAACGGCACCTGCGCGACGATCCCTCGGTAATCGCACCCGCTCATGTTCGCCACCGCCGCGACCAGCAGGCCGCCGGCGCTGCCGCCCATGGCGAAGATCTTGCCCTTGTCCGCGTAGCCCCGCGCGGCCAGCTCGCGCGTGGCGTCCACGAAATCGTCGAAGGAATTGCGCTTGTGGAGCAGCCTGCCGTCGTCGTACCAGGCGCGCCCGAGCTCCTGGCCGCCGCGCACGTGTGCGATCGCGAACACGAAGCCGCGGTCGAGCAGGCTCAGGCGGGCGGCGGAGAAGTAGGGATCCATCGACATCCCGTAGGCGCCGTACGCATATTGCAGGAGCGGTGCGCTGCCGTCGCGCACGAAATCCTTGCGATAAACCAGGGAGACCGGTATGCGCTTGCCGTCGCGCGCCGGCGCGAACAGGAGCTCGGTCGCGTAGTTCGAAGGCTCGAACTCGCCTTGCACCGGATCGCGCTTGAGCAGCGTCGCGCGACCGCTGCGCACGTCGTAGTCGTAGATGCTGGTCGGCGTCGTCAGCGATGAATAGGCATAGCGCACGATCTCGCTTTCGATGCGCGGGTTGATCGACAGGGCCATCGAGTAGGCCGGCTCTTCGCTCGCGAGGTAGAACGGCGCCGCGCCGGGCGCGAGCGGATGAATGCGGATCTTGCGCAGCGCCTCTGCGCGCACGCCGAGCGCGAGCATGCGCTCGAACACCTCGAAGTCCTCGATGAACGTGTCCGCCTCGTGCGCGACCAGATCCTGCCACCGGCTGCGGTCGCGGGTCGCGCCGATCGGCACCTGCATGATGCGGAAATTGGTGGCGTTCCAGTTGGTGCGCACGATGAACCGGTCGGCGAGATGCTCGATCTGGTACTCGTGGTCCGGCGCGTGCGCCAGGAACACCTCGAACTCGAGCTCGGGGTCGTTGGCATCCGCATAGCGCCACTCGGAGGAGAGCGTGCTTTCCATGTGAATGAAGATGAAGCGCTCCGACTTGGACTTGGCGACGCCGGTGTAAAAGCTCGGATCGGTCTGCGCGAATACCAGCGTATCCTGGCTCTGCCCGAGCCGATGCTTCTTCACGTAGAGGCCGAGCAGCGTCTCCGGATCCTTTTCCACGTACAGCACGGTGGCGTTGTCGTTGGCCCATGCGACATCCGATTCGACGTTCGGGATCATCTCCTCGCAGATGCGTCCACGCTCGAGGTCGCGGAAGCGCAGCTCGTACTGCCGGCGGCCGACGAAATCCTCGCAGATCGCGAGCCAGCGGCCGTCCGGCGAGACCTCGAGCGCGCCCACCTGGTAGTAGTCACGGCCCGTCGCGCGGCCCCAGGCAGCCCGCTCGTTGCCGTCCAGGATGATCTCCTCGGCCGCCTCCATCGAGGCCCGGCGGCGGGCGAACAGCGGATGCTCGAGTCCCGCCTGATAGCGCGAGTAGTACCAGTACCCGTCCTTGAGATAGGGCACGCTGGCATCGTCCGGCTTGAGGCGCCCCACGATCTCGCCGTAGAGCCGCTCGCGCAACCTCGCGACCGGGCGCAGCTGCCGCTCCTTGTAGGCATTCTCCGCCTCCAGGTAAGCGAGTACCGCGGGGTCCCGCCGCTCGTCGTCCCGCAGCCAGTAGTAAGGGTCGATCCGCTCCCCATGCGGCGATGCGATAGGGTGGGGCCGCCGCAGGGCTGTTGGGGGGACGTCGGCGGGGGGCTGCGCGACGCTCAGGGTGTCGATCTTGTCCACAGGCGCAGCGGGAGTATAGTCGTTCAAGGTAGCGACCTTCGATGCCGGGCGAACACGGGAATGGTGGAGGTTCCTATGCAGACCGTGAGCCAGCTGCTGCGTGCCAAGGGAAAGCAGATTTTTTCCATCGAGCCCACGGACTCGGTGCTGCAGGCGATCGAAATGATGGCCACGCGCCACGTGGGCGCGCTCCTGGTGATGAGCCAGGGTAATCTGATCGGCATCATCTCGGAGCGCGACTATGCCCGCAAGGTCATCCTCAAGAAGCGCTCCTCCCACGATACCCCGGTGAGCGAGATCATGACCTCGCCCGCGGTGACCGTGACCCCCGAGGATACGATCCACCATTGCATGCAGCTCATGACCGAGCGCCGCTTCCGGCACCTGCCGGTGATGGATGCCGGGCGCGTGGTCGGCATGCTCTCGATCGGCGATCTGGTGAAAGCGGTCATCGAGGAGCAGACCCAGCACATCGAGCAGCTCGAGCGTTACATCGCCGGCTGAGCTCGCCTCGGGTTGACGACACCCGCCACCCCGGTATCATGCAAGTCATACTGCGTGCGCGCCGTCGAGGCGCTTTGCCCATCGGGCGCTCGAGTCGCGCCCTCGAACCGTTTTTAAGTGATTGTTTTACCGCGAATCTCTGCGCCGCGAAGCGCAGGGCGCGGCTTGTTGTGGGCGCGTGTTATGGCGTATGAGGACAACGACGGCGTGACGAATGCGGAGCGAGATCCGGCGGCCGACCCGCGCGCGCGGGACTTCGGGCTGTATCGTCCGGCTTACGAGCGGGATTCGTGCGGCTTCGGTCTGATCGCGAGCCTCGACGATGAGCCGTCCCACTGGGTGATCCAGACGGCCGTCAGCTCGTTGAACCGGCTCACGCACCGTGGCGCCATTGCCACGGACGGCAAGACCGGCGATGGATGCGGGCTGCTCATCAAGTCGCCGCGGAGCTTTCTGCGGGCGCTCGCCGCCGAGGCGAAGCTCAAGCTCGGCCCGGTGTTTGCCGCCGGCATCGTGTTCCTGAGCCGCGATGAGGCCAAGGCGGGCGAGTCACGGCGGGTGCTGAGCGCCGAGATCGAGCGCGAGAAGATGAGCGTCGCGGGATATCGGGTCATGAACGTCGATCCCGCGGCCTGCGGCGAGGAAGCGCTCAAATCCCTGCCGCGCATCGAGCAGGTGTTCGTCAACGCGAGCGCCGACATGGACGAGGCGGCGTTCAACCGGCGGCTGTACATGGCGCGCCGCCGAGCCGAGAAGGCGCTCGAGGCGAGCGACCCGATGTTCTACGTCCCCTCGCTCTCGGCGAGCACCATCGTCTACAAGGGCATGGTGATGCCGCAGCATCTGGTCGAGTTCTATCCGGATCTCAAGGATCCGCGCATGGAGGCCTCGGTCGCGGTATTCCACCAGCGCTTCTCCACCAACACGCTGCCGCAGTGGCGGCTGGCGCACCCCTACCGCTACCTCGCGCACAACGGCGAGATCAACACCGTGCAGGGCAATCGCTCCTGGGCCGTCGCCCGCGGCCCTCTGTTCCGCTCGCCTCTGCTGCCGGATCTCGCCGAGGTGCTGCCGGTGGTGTCGCTCACCGGCTCGGACTCGCAGTCGCTCGACAACATGCTCGAGCTCTTGCTGATGGGCGGCCTCGATCCGATGCATGCCATGCGCCTGCTCATTCCGCCGGCCTGGCAATCGGTCGACATGATCGATCCCGATCTCAAGGCCTTCTATGAGTACTACGCCACTCACATGGAGCCCTGGGACGGCCCGGCCGGTGTGGTGCTCACCGACGGGCGTTACGCGGTGTGCACGCTGGACCGCAATGGCCTGCGCCCGGCGCGCTGGGTGATCACCAAGAACCGGCACATCACCATCGCCTCGGAGGCCGGAGTATGGGACTACCTGCCCGAGAACGTGGTGCGCAAGGGCAAGCTGGGTCCGGGCGAGATCCTGGCGCTCGACTTGTCGACCTCGGAGCTCATGGATACCAAGCAGGTCGACGATCTCTTGAAGAGCCGGCATCCCTACAAGGCGTGGCTCAAGAAGGGCGTGCGCTACCTGCAGACCGATCTCATCGATCCGCGCCTCGCGGCGGAGCCCTTCGATCGCGATACCCTCGCGCTGTTCCAGAAGATGTACAACGTGTCGGCGGAGGAGCGCGACGAGATCATCCGCGTGCTCGCCGAGGATGAGAGCGAGGCGGTCGGCTCCATGGGCGACGATACGCCGATGCCGGTGCTCTCGAGGCAGGTGCGCTCGCTCTACGACTACTTCCGGCAGCAGTTCGCACAGGTCACCAATCCGCCGATCGACAGCCTGCGCGAGAGCATCGTCATGTCGCTGCAGACGCAGATCGGGCCGGAGTGCAACATCTTCGTGCCGGCGGCTCAGCATGCCGAGCAGATCGTTCTTTCCTCGCCCGTTCTCTCGCAGCGCAAGCTGCGGCAGATCGTGGGGCTCGAGGACTCGGGCGTGCCGCATGCCTTCATCGACCTGCAGGCGGACGCCGCCGTGGACCTCAAGAGCGCGATCCTCGAGGTGTGCGATCAGGCCGAGGCGGCGGTACGCGCGGGCAAGATCGTGCTGCTGCTGTCCGACCGCTATCTCACCAAGGGCAAGATCCCGATTCATGCGCTGCTCGCCACCGGCGCGGTCCATCACCGTCTGGTGAGGAGCGGACTGCGCTGCAAGTGCAACATCCTGGTCGAGACCGGCACCGCGCGCGATGCGCATCACTTCGCCTGTCTGCTGGGCTACGGCGCGACCGCCGTATATCCCTACCTCGCCTATCAGACGCTGTTCGACCTGATGCGCAAGGGCGCGCTCACCGACGCCGACAGCCGCCAGGAGCTCGGCCGCAGCTACCGTCGCGGGATCCGCAAGGGCCTGTTCAAGATCATGTCCAAGATGGGAATCTCGACCATCGCGAGCTATCGCAGCGCGCAGCTGTTCGAGATCGTGGGACTCGCCGCCGAGGTGGTGTCGCTGTGCTTCGAAGGCTCGGACAGCCGCATCGAGGGAGCGGACTTCGCGGACCTCAAGAGCGATGCGGAGCATCTCGCGCGGCGCGCCTGGGATCCGGCCGTGAGCGTGAGCCAGGGGGGGCTTCTCAAGTACATCCACGACGGCGAGTACCACATGTACAACCCGGATGTGATCGCCACGCTGCAGGCGGCGGTGGTGAGCGGCGATTACGCGCAGTACGCGCGCTTTGCCGAGCTCGTGAACGGGCGCCCCGTGTCCTGCATCCGCGACTTGTTGAAGCTGCGCTCGAGCCGCGCGGCGATACCCGTGGAGGAAGTCGAGCCGGTGTCGGCCATCCTGCCGCGATTCGACAGTGCCGGCATGTCCCTGGGCGCGCTTTCGCCCGAGGCGCACGAGGCGCTTGCCATCGCCATGAATCGTCTCGGCGCGCGCTCGAACTCGGGCGAAGGGGGCGAGGACCCGGCGCGCTACGGCACCGAGAAGAGCTCCAAGATCAAGCAGGTCGCCTCCGGCCGCTTCGGCGTGACGCCCGAGTATCTGATCAATGCCGAGGTGCTGCAGATCAAGATCGCGCAGGGCGCCAAGCCGGGAGAGGGCGGCCAGCTGCCGGGCCACAAGGTAAACGAGATGATCGCGCGCCTGCGCTTCGCGCGTCCCGGCGTCGGCCTCATCTCGCCGCCGCCGCACCACGATATCTACTCGATCGAGGACCTCGCGCAGCTGATCTTCGATCTCAAGCAGATCAATCCGCAGGCGCTGGTATCGGTGAAGCTCGTCGCCGAGCCCGGTGTGGGAACCGTGGCCGCGGGCGTCGCCAAGGCCTACGCCGATCTGATCACCGTTTCAGGCTACGACGGCGGCACCGGGGCGAGCCCGCTCTCCTCGATCAAGTATGCCGGCACGCCCTGGGAGCTCGGACTCGCGGAGACTCATCAGACGCTGCGCATCAACGATCTGCGGCATCGGGTGCGGCTGCAGACCGACGGCGGCCTGAAGACCGGCCTCGACGTCATCAAGGCGGCCATCATCGGCGCGGAGAGCTTCGGCTTCGGCACGGCGCCGATGGTCGCCCTCGGCTGCAAGTACTTGCGCATCTGCCACCTGAACAACTGCGCCACCGGCGTCGCCACCCAGCACAACGTGCTGCGCTCGAGGTACTTCGTCGGACTGCCGGAGATGGTGATGAACTACTTCCGGTTCGTGGCGCGCGAGTGCCGCGAGATCATGGCCTCGCTCGGCGTGCGCAGCTTCGCCGAGCTCATCGGCAGCACGGATTTGCTCGAGGTGCTGCCGGGCGAGACCTCCAAGCAGCGCAAGCTCGATCTCAAGCCCATGCTCGCCAACTCGGGGCTCGTGGCGCAGGGCCCGCAGTACTGCACCGACCCGCGCAACGAGCCGTTCGACAAGGGGCTTCTGGCGGAGCAGATGCTCGAGGACATGCGCGCCGCCATTCAATCCAGATCGGGAGGCGAGTTCGCCTATTCGGTCAGCAATTTCCATCGCTCCATCGGCGCGCGTGTCTCCGGCGAGATCGCCAAGCGCTGGGGCAATGCCGGCATGAGCGGCTCGCCGCTCGCGGTCACGCTCCGGGGATCGGCGGGCCAGAGCTTCGGGGTGTGGAATGCGGGCGGCCTGCACTTGATCCTCGAGGGCGAGGCCAACGACTACGTCGGCAAGGGCATGGCCGGCGGCAGGATCGTGCTCAAGCCGCCGGCCGCCGCCAAGTTCGTGGCGCGCGACACGGTGATCATGGGCAATACCTGCCTGTACGGGGCCACCGGCGGCGAGCTGTTCGCGGCCGGATGCGCCGGCGAGCGCTTCGCGGTGCGCAACTCCGGTGCGCTCGCGGTGGTCGAGGGCAGCGGCGATCACTGCTGCGAGTACATGACGGGCGGCGTCGTGTGCGTGCTCGGACGCACCGGCGTCAACTTCGGCGCCGGGTTCACCGGCGGATTCGCCTACGTGCTCGACATGGAGCGCGACTTCGTCGATCGCTACAACCACGATCTCATCGACATCCATCGCGTCTCGCCGGAGGGCATGGGCACTCACGTGCAGCATCTGCGCGGACTCATCGAGCAGCACGTCGAGCTGACCGGGAGTGTCTGGGGGGCGCAGCTGCTCAACGACTTCCGCAGCTACATCGGCAAGTTCTGGGTGGTCAAGCCCAAGGCGGCGGCGATCGCCTCGCTGCTCACCAATCTGCGGCGCGCCGCCTGAGGCCGCAGCGCATGGCCGACAAGTACCTCCAGTTCCTGGAAGTTGCGCGCCGCGACCCGGACAAGCTCCCCGTGGAGGCGCGCATCCTGCATTTCGACGAGATCTACGCCCAGTACGGCGCGCCAGACGCGGCCGAGCAGGCCGGACGCTGTCTGTCGTGCGGCAATCCGTTCTGCGAGTGGAAATGCCCGGTTCACAACTACATTCCGAACTGGCTCGCGCTCGTCAACGCGGGCAAGCTGTTCGAGGCGGCGGAGCTCTCGCACCAGACCAACTCGCTTCCCGAGGTATGCGGCCGTATTTGCCCGCAGGACCGGCTGTGCGAGGGCGCTTGCACGCTCAACGACGGCCTCGGTTCCGTGACCATCGGGTCGATCGAGAAGTACATCACCGATGAGGCGTTCAGGCAGGGCTGGAAGCCGGATCTGAGCCACGTCGTGCGGACCGCGAAGCGCGTCGCCATCGTCGGCGCAGGGCCCGCGGGTCTCGCGTGCGCGGACATCCTGACGCGCAACGGCGTGCAGCCGGTGGTGTTCGATCGCTACTCGAGGATCGGCGGTCTGCTGACGTTCGGCATCCCGCCCTTCAAGCTGGAAAAGGCGGTGGTGGAGAAGCGGCGCGAGATCATGGAGGGCATGGGCGTCGAGTTCCGCCTGGGGGTCGAGGTCGGACGCGACGTACCGTTCGAGGCGCTGGCCGAGGACTACGACGCGGTGTTCCTCGGCATGGGCACCTACAAGTACGTCAAGGGCGGATTCGCCGGAGAGGATCTGCCGGGCGTGCATGAGGCGCTGCCTTACCTCATCTCGAACATCAACCGCGAGCTCGGCCTCGCCATACCGCCGCCGGGGTTCATCGACATGCGCGACAAGCAGGTGGTGGTGCTCGGTGGAGGCGATACCGGCATGGATTGCAATCGCACGGCCGTGCGGCAAGGCGCGGCGAGCGTGACCTGCACCTACCGGCGCGATGAGGACAACATGCCGGGCTCGCGCCGCGATTACAAGAACAGCATCGAAGAGGGCGTGACGTTCCTGTTCAACCGCCAGCCCGTCGAGATCGTCGGCACCGATCGGGTCGAGGGCGTCAAGCTGGTCGAGACGCGCCTCGGACCGCCGGATGCCCGAGGCCGGCGCATACCCGAGGTGGTGCCGGGCACGGAAGAGACCATCGCCGCCGATGCGGTCATCGTGGCCTTCGGCTTCTTGCCGAGCCCGCCGCAGTGGTTCGACGCTCAGCGAATCGGCCTGCACGCCAACGGCCGGGTACGCGTCTCGGGCGCCGCGCCGCTGCGCTTTCAGACCACGAATCCCAAGGTCTTCGCGGGCGGCGACATGGTGCGCGGCTCGGATCTCGTGGTGACGGCCGTGTTCGAGGGGCGCGAGGCGGCGGCGAGCATCCTGCGCTACCTCGGGGTGCGCTGAGGTACGCGCGCCAGCCGGCGGCGCGCGCCGCGGCGTAGCGAACCGCTCACTGCAAACTTCTCCGCCGGACGTCGCCGCACGGTCGAATAATGATGTCCGAAAATGGCCAGTATCGGCCGGTCGGGCGGAGTAGATTGGCGGCATGCTGCTCGATCCCGATGCCTGCTACCGTGCCGTACGCGCCCGTGACCACCGCTTCGATGGCCGCTTCTTCACCGCCGTGGCCTCGACCGGCGTCTATTGTCGCCCGATCTGCCCGGTGCGCCCGCCGAAGCGCGAGAACATGCGCTTCTATTCGAGCGCGGCCGCCGCGGAGGGTGCCGGATTCAGGCCGTGCCTGCGCTGCCGTCCCGAGCGCGCGCCCGGGCTCGCGAGCATCGATGCCGCCAGCCGTCTCGCGGGCGCGGCGATCGCCGGCATCGAGGAGCACGCGGTCTCGAACGGCCGCGTGGCAGATCTGGCCGCATCGCTCGGTGTGAGCGACCGACATTTGCGCCGCGTCACCATCGCCGAGCTCGGTGTGTCGCCGGTCGAGCTCGCGCAGACCCAGCGGCTGCTGCTCGCGAAACGCCTCCTCACCGAGACCTCGCTCAAGCTGACCGATATCGCGTTTGCCTCGGGCTTCGGCAGCGTGCGGCGCTTCAACGCCCTGTTCAAGTCCCGTTACGGCCTCAATCCGCGTGCCATCAGGCGCAGCGCCGCCGCGGCTCAGGGGCTCGTGTGCCAGCTGGACTTCCGTCCTCCCCTGGCATGGGAGAGCCTGCTCGCGTACCTGAGGCTGCGTGCGATTCCCGGCGTCGAATCGGTCGACAAAACCCACTATCGCCGCACCGTCGCGATCGGCGAGCATGAGGGCTTCATCGCCGTGTCGCTCGCGAAGAGCGGCACGGCGCTCGATGTGGAGTTGTCGCCCACGCTGTCACCGGTGATCGGTGCCGTGATCGTGCGCGTCAAGCACTTGTTCGACCTCGGCGCGGTACCGGACGCGGTCAGCGGCTTGCTCGGCGCGGATCCGTTGCTCGCGAGCGCGGTGAAGCGGCTCCCCGGGCTGCGGGTGGCCGGAGCCTTCGATGGCTTCGAGCTGGCGGTGCGCGCGATCCTCGGCCAGCAAGTATCGGTGAAGGCGGCGACCACCCTGGCGGGACGCTGGGCGGCGGCCTTCGGCACCGCGATCGCGACGCCCCATGCCGAGCTCACTCGCCTGGCGCCGACGCCGAGCCGCATGCTCGAGGTGGCGGCGCACGAGATCGGCGCGCTCGGTGTGGTCGGCAGCCGCGCGCGCTGCCTGGCGGCGCTCGCGCAGGCGCTCGCCGATCGCCGGGTGAGCCTCTCGTATGCGGCGAGCGTCGATGAGCAAATTCATCAGCTGATGGAGCTGCCCGGCATCGGCGCCTGGACCGCGCAGTACATCGCGATGCGTGCGCTGCACTGGCCCGATGCCTTTCCAGTCAAGGACCTGATGCTGCTGCGGGCGGCCAAGATGAGCCCGCGGGAGCTCGAAGCGCGCGCCGAACGCTGGCGGCCCTGGCGCGCCTATGCGACTCATTATTTATGGCAATCCCTGGGAGTCTACCCATGAACAGCTACACCTACGTTGACAGCCCCATCGGCCCCTTGCTCCTCGGCAGCGACGGGGAGGCGCTCGTCCGCATCGACATGGACGTGCCGAACCGCGCGCCGCGCGACCTCGAGGGCTGGACGCGCGATGCCGAGGCGGGTCCGTTGCGTGAAGTAGCGCGCCAGCTCGATGAGTACTTCGACGGGCGGCGGCGAGCATTCGATTTGCCCCTGAGGCTCCTCGGAACCGAGTTTCAGCGCCGCGCCTGGAGGAGCCTCATGGACATCCCCTACGGCGAGACGCGCAGCTACGGCGAGCAGGCGCGGCGCATCGGCAAACCGAGCGCCTCGCGCGCGGTGGGTCTTGCCAATGGACGCAATCCGATTCCGATCGTGGTGCCCTGTCACCGGGTGATCGGGGCGGATGGATCGCTCACCGGATTCGGCGGCGGGATCGAGCGCAAGCGCTGGCTGCTTGCGCATGAGGGTGCGATCACGGACCTGCTGGAAGGATTGGATCGGGGTGGCGCGCCGGCGAGCGCGAGGCGTCCGAAGCAGTTGGGAATTCGCCCGGCCGTCATCGGCGAGCGTCAGCGCTGATCGCCGCTGCTCACTTGCAGGCAATCAACATGCTGCGGTCGTCCTCGCTACCCTGGACCTGCTCGTAACCGCGGCTTCCGCAGGCGCGGCCGGCCTTCACCAGGCAGGAAGACCAGCTGTTGAGGAAACCGGAGCATGTGATCGCAAAGCCGCGGCGTCCGTCCGGAGCGTAGGTCGCGTGCTCGCTCGCACACGAGGCCGAGGCCATGACGAGCGCGACGATCATCAGCCGAGCCGGTAATTTCCTTTTCATTTGCATGTTCTGGTTTCCGCCCCGTGGATGCGCGGGATCTCAAGTTATGCGGGCATCCGCTTTCCAACCCGCAACGGTAAACGCTCGTCGTGACAGTTGCGTGTCAAGGCAAAACTCCCGCCGCGACGGCACAGGATTCGATCCCGCGGGCTGCCGAGCCCGGTATAGTTCACCGCATCATGAAGCGAATGAACCTCGGATATCTCTGTGCCGTGGCGGTACTCGGCGCGGCGATGTGTGTGCGTGCGGCGCGCGCGGATGGCGTGAACGGCCTGTACTTCGGCGGCAGCTTCGGGCGCTCACAGAATACCTACGATACGGCGTTCGTCGACGACCAATATCAACAAGCGGCGACCGCCGTCGGCGACAAGCTCGAGTTCGACTCTTCGTCGACCCACCGAACCGCCGATACCTGGTGGGCCGACGTGGGTTGCCTGCCCTGGACGTACGTCGGATTCGACGCCTCGTTCATCCATCTGGGCGAGCTCACGCATCGCGCGGGCGGGACGCTGCACTCCTCGACCGGCGATAAGCCGGTGACCACGACGGCGACGGTGACCTCGCACGGACCCGCGCTCGCGTTGCTCGCGAGGCTTCCGCTCACCGACTCGCTCGATCTCGATGTGCGACTCGGCGACTACGATGCCAAGACCGCGCTGACTCACGGGCTCTTGTTCCAGTCGAAGTACACGGCGTCCGTTCAGTCAGCGAACAGCTCGAGCCTGCTCGTCAGTGCGGGGGCCGCCTACACCTTCGCCGGTCACTGGTCGGTGCGGCTCGATTACCTGCGCATCAACCGAGCCGGCAACGGCAACACCGTGGGCAATTACAGCGCGAACGTCGCCACCGCCGGCGCGGCCTTCACCTTCTGACCGGGCCGCCGGCAGGCTTGCTTCACCCTTGTAGGTTTACTTCACCGGGGCGGCGGGTGGTTTATCCGACCGCGGATGCGGACACTGCAGATAGCAATCGGTATAGCTGTCGAGCGGCGAGCAGATCGACGAGGAATCCTGCCACCCGGATTGCATGAAGCAATAGCCCTTGGCGGAGTAGGGATTGCGAGGGCCGGTGGAGGCGCAGCCCAGCAGCGCCGCGGCGGCGAGAAAGCACGCGCTTTTTGCAAACATGATCGATCCACCCCGCAGGTTCGCCGTCATGCACTCATTCCAAGAGACCGCCTTTTGGCCCCGGCGGTTCCACCAGCGGCCGGTGCGGCCGGCGCCGAAAAGCCGGTGCCCCGACGGCGTCAGATCAGCGGCAAGGTCACCGTGAATACCGCGCCGCCGCCATCGGCGCGGTTGGCGGCGCGTGCCTTGCCGCCGTGGAATTCCGCGATCAGTCGCACGATGTAGAGCCCCAGGCCGAAATGCGGCCTGTCGTCTTGTCCCGGGCGATGCTCGAACAACGACTCGAACAGCCGGCTCAGCAGGGCGGGCGGAATCGGCGGTCCATCGTTGGCAACGTCGAGCTGGTAATCGCTGCCCGAGCGGGCGAGTCGCACGGTGATGGCGCCCGCGGCGGGACAGAAATCGACCGCATTCTCGATGAGCTTGTCGAGCATCTGCACGATGAGATCCGGCGCTCCGCGCATGAAGCATGCATCGGGCGGTGTCTCGAGCTCGAAGCGCGCGCCCGGAAAAGCATCGCGGTAGCCTGCGACCGCGGACCGTACGAGCTCCGCCAGATCGAAATTGACGCGCTCGGCTTGCTTGATGCTCTCTTCGACCCGTGCCGCCGCCCCAAGCGCACTCAGAATGGATTGCAGGCGCTGGACGCCCTCGCGAGCGCGGGTAAGGTAGCCGCGCTGATCGGCGCGCGCGCCTTCGGATTCCAGGTTGTCGAGCGAGGAGCGAACGATGGTGAGAGGCGTGCGCAGCTCGTGCGCGAGCTTGCCGCCCAGGGTCCGCAGGTATTGCGTATGCTCGTTGAGGCGCGAGAGCAGGCGCTCGAATCCCCGCGCAAGCGCCCCGATCTCATCGCCGCTTCCCGACTCGGGCATGTCGAGCCTGATATGGCCGTCGTGGCTCACGGCGGAATCGGCGGCCGAGCGCAGACGTCCGATGCGAAAGCTAATGAGCGTGGCGACGCTGAAGGCGAACAGCACCGCGAGCGCCGTGGCGAGCAGCGTCAAATTGAACAGATGCGTCAGCGCTCGATCGCGCAATTGCAGAAGCTGATCGCCGGCCTGCTCGAGGACCACCGCGCCGCGAACTCGCTCCTCGACCAGGAGCGGAGCGGCCGCGAGCAGCAGCGGTTCCTGGCTGGCGCCGGAGCGCAGCCATTCCGCGGCGGGACGGCCGGCGAGTGCCTCGGTCACGCTGCTGCCATTGATCCGCTCGGGGGAGAGGGCCTGCACCGGCCACGCGGAGGTATCGACCGTGACGAAGCGGCGGTACCACGTGCCGTCCTCATCGATGTCCTCGCCTGGCTCCCTTTCCTCGACCGAACCCGCCACGCCGAGATAGAGGCCATTGGCATCGACCACCGCGGCTCGCGTACCCGAACGTATGAAGGTGCCCAGCAGGTTGTCGAGCCCGGGCGTTGCCATGAACAGGCGTCCGCCCCGCGCGGATTGCGAGGGTGCAAAGCCCACCGTGCCCCCTGCGCCGTCTACCGCCTGAACCCATAGCCGTGGTCCGACAAAGCTCAACGGCACTCGCGCCTCGAGGTGATAGCCCCGGGATGTCTGCAGCCAGAAGGCCTGGATGCGCGGCTCGCTCGCCACGCGCACGATGCCGTCATCGCCCTTGACCTCGCTTTGCGCCTCGAGGAGGCCGGGTGCGCTGGTGGCGAAGAAGAAGCTCTCGAGCGCGCCGCCCGGCTGCTCGAGGGTGAGGTTGACGCGATCGAAGCGGTCCGTCGTCGGATTGGGGCTCACTGGCTCGGCGACGAAGTGCGGATCGTCGACCTCCAGGTAGAGGAACAGGTAGCGCTGCGTGGAGCCCGCTTGCAGGCGGGCGGCGTGGCGGCCCTCGCTCGGCAGCGGCAGCGGCTCCACCGGGACGTCCCAATCCTCGCGATAGCCGTCGAGCAGCGGCTGCGCGTGAAGCGGGAACACGTAGAGGTCGCCGGCCTCCCGGGCGAAGGGTGCAGCATCGTCGGTATTGCCCAATACCCGCTGCGGCTCGGCGGCGAGCGCGTGTGCGATGGTGTCGGCGCTGGCCTCGAGCGCGCGCTCCTGGGAAACGCGCAAGGCGGTCTCGAGCTCGCGCGCGTACTGGCAGCCGGCCCACGGCAGGATGAGAGTAGTCAACGCAACCACCAGCAATTGAAGCCGGATGCTCACTCGAGCCAGCGATACCCCATTCCGTAGACGGTCTGGATCGCGTCGAATTTCGCGTCCACCTCGAGAAACTTGCGCCGCAGGCGCTTGATGTGCGAGGTGATCGTGTTGTCGTCCAGTACCACGTTCGCGGCGTCCATGAGCTGCTGGCGGTTCTTGACGTGGCCCGGGTTGCGCGCCAGGGCGTGCACGATCCAGAACTCCGTGAGACTCAGGACCACGGGCGTGCCGTTCCACGTCGTTTGCATCTTCTCGGCATCGATTACCAGTGCGCCGCGACGCAGGACCTCGCCGGCATCCTCCGGTCGTCGCAGAGCATCGATGCGCCTGAACAGCGCCGCAACGCGCGCCGCGAGATGCGGCAAGCTGACATCCTTGGTCAGGAAATCGTCGGCCCCGAGACGCAAGCCGGACACGGCATCGAGCTCGCTGTCGCGAGCGGTGAGGAAAATGATCGGCAGCTCGGCCGAGAGCGCGCGCAGGTCGCGGCACAGGTCGAAGCCGCCCTCGGCCTCGTCTTCCAGCGAAATATCGATGATGGCGAGATCCGGCAAGCGGGTGCCGAACGCCTGCATCGCCAGTCTGCGGTTGCCGTAGGTCTTCACCAGATAGCCGTGCCGGGCCAGGGCCGCCGCATAGTTCTCACGGAGTGCCGGCTCGTCCTCGACGATCGCGATGTGCCTCCTCACGCGCCGATCATAGCTGAACCCGCCACACCGTAGTCGCGCTTCGGGTCGCAAAATCGGTGGCTCCACAATTGGTCAGAATCGGCCCCGAGCTCGGCCCGAATCGGCCCGCGCACCGCGAGCTTCCACGCCGACACTGACATCCAGGACGAGGCAATGCGATCCAGATGGGGCGGAAAGGCGAGCGAGGTGGGCGATGTTGATGTCAAGCGTGCGGCAGGTATCGAGTGTGCACCCGGAGCCCTGGTCGTTTCCCAGGGAGGCGTCTCTCAACTGGCTGGCGCTGGGGTTGCTCCTGGCCGCGTGGAATGCCGCGGATGATGGCCGCCCGGCGCAACCGCGACCCGAGCACCTGCGCGCCTATGCGTACGTCTCGGTGCGCGCGGCGACGCGGGCCGCGATCGATCCTTGAACTCCGCGACCCGGATCATCGATCGCTTTTCTGCTGAGGGTCACAAAAGCGTCAACGAACTGTAAAGCTTGGTATCTCTAATGGCGCGGCTCGTATGCTCGCCAGCGATACCAATAAACAGATATTGATCGTCGATCGGGATGTTGCCGCCGTTGAGCCCCTCCGACAGAAACTGTCCGATGTCGGGTTCATGGTCCGTGCAATAACCGACGGCGGCGCGGCCGTCGCTGCGGTAACGGAGCGGCCTCCGCACCTGATCATCGTCGACTGGAACATGCCGGGTTTCCAGGCGCTCGAACTGATTCAAGGCGTGCGCCGGGCGCGTGCGCCGCAGGCGATACGCTTGATCATCCTGTCCGCGCTGTCGGGCGAGCAGGACGTGGTGACCGGGCTCAACCTCGGCGCCGACGATTACATCGCGAAGCCGTTCTCGCTGCGCGAGGTGGTGGCACGCGTCTTGGCGGTGCTGCGCTCGCACCCCTGCGAGCAGTCCCAGCCAGCGCTCAACTGCGACGAGCTGGTGCTCGATGCCGCCACCAACCGGGTGACGGCGCGCGGGCGACCCATTAACTTGCGTGGCGTCGAATATCGTTTGCTCGAGTTCCTGATGTCGCATCCCGGCCGAACCTTCAATCGCACCCAGCTGCTCGCTCACGTCTGGGGAGACGATCGTGAGGTGGATGAGCGCACCGTGGACGTGAACGTGCAACGTCTGCGCAAAATTCTGAGTGACCCCGGTTACGAGGCCTACATCCAGACGGTGCGCGGCTTCGGCTACCGCTTCGCCAGCCCCGGGCAGAGTGTGAGTTAATTCTCATTTTTTCGTGTTCCACGGCACGTTCCACGCGTAAGTGCCTTTTTTGTCAACAAATCTTCTTCCCCGAGTCATCGATCCGTCACACCCGGCGGCGAACCTGGCACCCCGAAGTGAACGACTTCGGAGGACGACACATGGTGGAGCGCAACGCCCCCTCGCCGCTAAGGCTCAGGACGGTCTTCATCTCGGACATTCATCTCGGCTTCAAAGGCTGCAGCGCGGAGTTGCTGCTCGACTTCCTGCATCACGTGGAGATGGACTGCCTGTTCCTGGTCGGCGACATCATCGATGTCTGGAGCATGAAGAAAAGCATGTTCTGGCCGCAGTCGCACAACAACGTGCTGCGCACCATCCTCGGCAAGGCCAAGCGCGGTACCAAGGTGATATTCGTACCCGGCAATCACGACGAGGTCTTCCGGGAATTCGACGGTGCGGTGTTCGGGAACCTGGAGATTCACCGCGAGTACGTCCACCAGGGAGCCGATGGGCGCCGCATGCTGGTACTGCATGGGGACGAGTTCGACAGCGTGGTGAAATTCAGCCCTTGGCTCGCCAAGCTCGGCAGCAACATCTACGATCTCCTCTTGGCCGCGAATCCCTACATCAACTGGGTGCGCCGCAAATTCGATCTGCCGCACTGGTCGCTCGCGGCATACCTCAAGAACAAGACCAAGAGCGCCTGCCAGTACATCGGCAGCTTCGAGGATGCCGTGGCCCAGGCCGCGAGCAAGCGCAACGTCGATACCGTGGTCTGCGGGCACATTCACCGCGCCGAGATGCGCGACATCGGCGGCATCCTCTACTGCAACGACGGCGACTGGGTGGAGAGCTGCTCTTCCCTGGTGGAGGACATGAACGGACAGCTGCGGCTCATCGAGTGGCCGAAACTCCGGGAGCAGATGCGTGAACTGCCGGTCCCCGTGCCGGTGGGTCAGGCAGCGTGACACAACTGCCACGCAGCTTTCATAGGGTTGTCAACTCGCCTCTGTCCAATGGCGCCATCGAAGTGAACGCCGTGAACGAAGTACTGGAACTGTGGAGTCTTCCTTGGCACGCGCTCCAGCGCAGCTTGGCGAAAGGGTTCGGCAGCGAGACGTCCGCTGCGCGGATCGGCGAGTCCGCGAGAGCAGCGACCAGAGCCGCGCCCGCCGCCGCCAGCTGGCTCGCGCGGGCACGGAGCGCCTCGCCGCCGGCCGAGTCCCGCACGTCCGGTTAGCCGGCGGCCGCGCGCCGCACTTTGTCGTCACCTTCCCCCCGTGGTGGGGGCGGAGCCAATCCGCCCCCACCCTCTTTTTCAAGCGCCCGCGCGCTGCCTGCAGCCTGGAGTGAAACGCGATGAGCAGCCTCGACTTTGACCTCGACGAGCAGATGAGCCGGTTGGAGCAGGAGTGGCGCCAGGGCTACGAAGCCAGCATCGTCGCGCGCGCCGAGTACCAGTCGCTGGCGGCGGACCGCAAGGCGAGCGCGGAGCGACTGGATGCGGCGCGCGAGCGCCTCGATCGTGCCGAGGCGCTGAAGGCCCGAATCATGGCGAAGATCGAGCGGCTCGAAGAGCACCTGCTGGGCAGGGATTGAGGACACGCCGACGATGCAACACGGCCTCAACGGCGGCGCGGACCGAGATGCGGCCATGCGCCTGCGGGAGCACCTAGCCGCCGCGAATCGGCTGCTGCCGCAGCCGCTCGAGGACCACCAGCCAGAGAAACGCGGGCGCCGATACGAAGGTGCGCCGCCATAGCCGCTGTGGCTCGCGCGGCAAGCGGTAGAGCCACTCAAGCCCCAGATCGCAGATCCACGGCGGTGCCCGATGGGTGACGCCGGCGTAGTAGTCGAACACCGCGCCGATCGAGCCGATCAACGGCACCCCGAGCCGCGCCGCGTTCGCGGCCACCCACTTCTCCTGCTTCGGCGCCGTCATTCCCACCCACAGGACGTCGGGATTGGCGCTGCGAATCTCGCCGATCATTCGCTCGTTCTCGTCCGCCGACCACGGCCGGTAAGGTGGCGACAGCACCGAGACCGCGACCTGCGGATAATCGCGGGCGGCGCGCGCCTTGAGCTGCGCGAGCACCGCATCGCTCGAACCGAAGAAGAACGCTTTCCCGCCGCTTCCATTCAACATCCCCATGACGGCGGCGAAGAAATCCGATCCGGTGATGCGCGGAGCGATCGAGACGCCGGCGAGCGCGGCCGCCCATTGACAGCCGACCCCGTCCGCGACCACGGCGTCCGCCTGCTCGAGGGCCGCCCGGAATTCGGAGTCCCTGCGCGCCACGATCAAGGAGTGCGGATTGGCGCAGGCGAACACGAAGCAGCGCTCGCGTCCCTCGATCGCCGCTGCGGCCGCGGCGGCAAGCTCGGCGCGCGACAGCGGTGAGATCCTGACCCCCAGAATTCGACCATCCCCCACGCCGCCGGCCCTCTGCAATGAATCTGCAATCACGGTCTTGTATACCGTCTCGCCGGCGCGCACTTCGCGACGGCGCGGTTGCTGACATTATATCGGCGCCGCGCTTGCCGATGAACGATGAGCTCGAGTCTGTCATCACATATTCATGCGCGTGCTGCTGGTCCACAATCGATACCGTACCTCGGCACCGAGCGGTGAGGACACGGCGGTCGCGAACGAGCGGCGGATGCTCGAGAGCCGCGGCGTCGAGGTGATCGGCTTCGACCGCTGCAACGACGACATCGACGACTCATCGCTGATGGCGAGGACGGCGGCGGCGGCCAACACCATCTGGTCGCGCCGCTCGCGCGCAGAGCTCGAAGCGGTTCTGCGCAAGGAGCGGCCGGACATCGTTCACGTCCACAATACCTTCTCGATGCTGTCCCCGAGCGTGTACGGCGTCTGTCACGCCGCGGGCGTGCCCGTGGTCCAGACACTGCACAATTTCCGGTTTTTCTGTCCCGGCGCGCTGTTTCTGCGCGACGGCAAGCCGTGCGAGGAATGCGTCGACAGGAGCCTCTTGCAGTCGCTGCGGCATCGCTGCTATCGCGGCTCCTTCGCAGCGACCGCGACGCTCGCCTCGATGCTGGCGGTGCATCGCAGGCTCGGCACGTACCAGAATCACATCGATCGTTACATCGCTCTGTCGCAATTCGCGAGAAGCAGAATGCTGAAAGGCGGCATCGCCGAGGACAAGCTCGTCGTCAAGCCCAACTTCGTGCCCGATGCCCCCCGCGCCGGCAGCGGCAGCGGCGGCTACGTCGCCTACGTGGGCCGATTGCTCGAGGGAAAGGGCGCGGAAACGCTGCTGGCGGCGTGGCGGGAGCTACCCTCGGTCAAGCTCAAGATCGTGGGCGACGGTGCGCTGCGACCGATGCTCGAGGGAATCGCGCGCCGCGAGAATCTCAATATCGAGTTTCTCGGTGTGCGGAGCCGCGCGGCCGTGCTCGAGCTCATGTCCGATGCCGAGCTCTTGGTCATGCCTTCCGTATGCTACGAAACCTTCGGGCTGGTCATCGCGGAGTCCTTCGCCTGCGGCACGCCGGTGCTGGCCTCGCGCCTCGGCAGCATGCAGGAGCTCGTGGATGAGGGCGTGACCGGCCGGAAATTCACCGCTGGCGATCCGGCGGATCTCGCGCGCGGCGTGCGCCGCATGCTCGCCGATGAGATCGGGTTACGCCGCATGCGCCTGCAGGCGCGGGCGTACTTCGACCGACATCTCACCGAATCACAGAACTTCGGCCAGTTGATGAATATCTACTCGACGCTCATCGAGGAGACCGCGCGCGCCGGCGATGGCCTGCCGACCCGGGGAACGGCCTGATGGAATTCGAGATCCTCTCGCACGCGGGCCTCAGGATCGAGCACGGCGGCAAGACGCTGATCGTCGATCCGTGGCTCATCGGCAGCGCCTACTGGCGCTCCTGGTGGAACTATCCTCCGGTCGACCCGGAGCGCATGCGCTCGCTACGGGCGGACTTCGTGTACCTGAGCCACATCCACTGGGATCATTTCCACGGCCCCTCGTTGCGCATGCTCGGCAGGGACGTCGAGATTCTCATTCCCGAGGACCGCTATACACGCATGCGCGACGACCTGCGCGCCATGGGCTTCAGGCGCGTGCGCGAGATAGCCCATGGACGCTCGATCGAGCTCGCTGCCGATTTCAGCATCACGCCGTTCATGTTCTTCCCGATCACCGACTCGATGCTGGCCGTGCGCGCGGGCGGCACCGTGCTGATCGACGCCAACGACTGCAAGATGTGCGGTCTGCCGTTGCGCCACGTGAAGCGGCTGTTCCCGGAGGTCGATTTCGTGCTGCGGAGCCACAGCAGCGCGAACACCCGGGTGTGCCACGAGTACCTGGACGGCGACGGGCGCGGCTACGAGAGCGTCGATAACAAGCAGGACTACCTTCGTTCCTTCGCCAATTTCATGGCAGCGGTCCGGCCGCGCTTCGCCGTGCCGTTCGCGAGCAATCACTGCCACCTGCATCGGGACACGCTCAAGTTCAACCGCTGGCAGCAGACTCCGAAGGACGTGGAGGAGTACTTCCGGCGCTACAAGGCCGAGCACGGCCTCGAGACCGAGCTGGTCACGATGCTGCCAGGCTCGACCTGGAACGATTCCGGCGGCTTCGCGCTCGCGCCGGAGGCGGACTGGTTCAGCGCGCGCGCGGGCAAGATCGAGGCTTACGCCGAGGAAAATCGCGGCAAGCTCGCGGAGTATTACAGCCTGGAGCGCAAGGCGGCGGTCTCGGATGGCGACATGCAGCGCTATTTCAGCCGCCTCCATGCGCACGTGCCGTGGCTCTGGCGCCGGCGGCTCAGGGGCCAGGCGGTCTACTTCAAGGCGCAAGCCGATGCGCGCGAGGACCTATGGAAGGTCGATCTGTGGGCGGGAACGGTGACGCGCGCGAGCGCGGAAGAATATAGCGCGTCGGACAAGCGGGTCGAGATGCCCGCAATCATGCTCCAGCAAGCGCTCCGCATGAACATGTTCAGCCAGACCGGCATCAGCAAGCGCATCAAGTGGATCGCCACGCGGCGGTCGATGGCCGCGCTGAGCTTCTTCATGCTCATGCTCGATTACGAGGAATACCAGCTGATCCCGTTGCGGAACCATCTCTCATGGCGCAGCGCGCGCGTCTGGTCGCGGCGCTGGCGCGAGCTGCTCGGCTACGCACAGCTCATCTGGATCATGAAGCGCAGAAGAATCTCGGGGAAGGAAGTGGAGCAAGTGGCGCTGCTCGAGTTCTCGTAGGCGTGTGCCCCGCGACCACCTCGGGCGCAGACGATGCGCGCGCAACCCCGATGAGGCCCATTCGTCCAGGCCGCCGCGCGCTGCTGGGAACGGTACTGCTGGCTGCGGCTGCGTCCGCGGGCTCGGGAGAATCGATGATGGCGGACTCGCTGACACCGGTGGAATCCGACGTGCCGACGCATTTGACGCTGCGCGAGGGCGCTCTCATCCTCGGCGGCGGCGCTGGGCTGCGGCTACCGGGGAGTTCGTCGGCCGAATGGCGGCCGGAGCACGCGCTCTCGACTGACTCCGGAACGCTGACCCTCTGGCTGCGACCCCTATGGAACTTGCGTGATCGGCAATCGCACGTGTTCACGACATTCAGATGGTCGGGTGCCGACCAAAGCTACTTCGCGCTATCGCAGGGCTGGTGGGAACCGCAGGGAGCGCGGAAGCTGTACCTCGTCCTGAGCAATCAGCAATTCATATTTTGTTTCATGCCGTGGACTTTCGACTATACGCTTTATCTGCCGGACCAATGGACCATGCTCGGCGTGACATGGCAGTCGGGGGATCCCGGCTACGTCCGCCTGTATGTCGATGGAAAACGAATCTGCTCGCGCCAGATTGCCTTCCCCGGCGGTCGGCGGCAACTCGATCCCGTGTACCTGGGCAGCGATCGTGGCGCAGGCGCGGAACATCGCGGACGGCCATCCGATATGGTCATCGGGCGGATCGCGGCCGAGCCGCGCGTCATGACCGACGAGGAGATGCACGCGGCTTATCTCAGGGGAGGGGGTGTCGACAGGAGCAAATGGGTGCTTGCGATCGCCTCGCCGAGTCCGGCCGCCGATGCGGACGAGCGCAGGATGATCCAGGACGAGGATACCCATTGGGCATCCTCGAGGCTCGAGATACGCAGAAGAATCGAGCGCATCCGGCGTGCCGGCTTCAACATCTACACGCCGTGTATCTGGGACGGTGCTCGCGCGTTCTTTGCGGCGAACGGCGCACCCGTGTCGCCATCGATTCGAGATCCCGCCGATCCGGCCTACGATCCCCTTGCGTACATGATCTCGCTGGCGCACTCGGCTGGCATAGCGGTGCATCCCTGGTTCGTCGTCGGCCGACGGCCTCCCGGTTCCGAGTTCCCGGTGTCCTTCGTCGAAGGAGCGCCGGACGGTGCATTCAACCTGCAAAGCGAGTCGTTTCGAAACTTCATTGTGTCTCTCGTCGTGGATGTCGCGAAACGCTACGACATCGACGGGGTCAATCTCGATTACCTACGCGTCATGGGCCCGTGTTCGGACGCCGATTGCCTCGCGAGGTATCGGCGCAAATACGCAAGGTCTCTGACGCTCGACTGGCAATCCCAGGAAGCGGGCAATACCGTCCCCTCCCTCATCGAATGGAATCGACGCGCCACGACGGATATCGTGAGCCGGATCTCATCGGGCGTTCGCAAGTGGAAGCCCGGCGCGCTGCTGACGATCGACACGGTTCCTTTCGACCACGGCCGGCGGCACCAAGGGCTGGATGAGGAATCCTGGCTTCGAGCCGGCCTGATCGACGCGATGGTCGATATGGCCTACGACGATCCGATCGACATTGATACGCTCGATCGCGCCATGCGGGCGTTTTCGCCGGCACGCCAGCTGGTGGCGATTCGCGACTACGATTTTTTCGGCGACACGGTGATCGACAGGTCGGGCGAGGCCATGTCCGACTATGTTCGATTGATTCGCACCCGCTGGCCGGGGGCGGGAATCGCGTTTTACCACTATCCGCACATGAGCACCGAGCAGATCCTGTCGCTCGGCCGGGGTGTCTTTGCGCAGCCCGCCGAACCCGCGGCGAGGCACTAGCCCATGGACCAGACGTTACTCTACGTAGCTGCGTCGCTATCGGTGGTGGCGCTCGTCCTGCTCATCGCGAAACCGCTCTGGGGCGTGATGGCGATCTTTCTCGCCCGTCCCCTCGTCGATGCGACCTGGGCGCAACCCTTGATCTTGGACTTCAAGCTCACTGAATTGGTGAGCTCCTTCGTACCTTTGATCATCCTGTTTCGCATGATCTTCGATGACGACCGTCGGCGTCCCGTGCGCGACATGCCTCTCAAGTGGTTCTGGCTGGTATGGAGCTTGGATGCCGCGCTGTTCTCGAGCCTGATCATGTTCGAGACTGATTGGCGCGGAGGACTCTCGGTCCTCATGAGGATCTGGAACGGCGTGGCCGGGTTCTACATGCTGCAAGCCTACTGCCGCGACCAGGACGACTTCCTGCGCTTTGCCTGGGCGCTGGCGATTGCCGGCCTTTTCCCGGTGGCGATCGGCGTATTCGAAGGCGTCACCGGCATCCATTGGCGGCTGACGTTTGGTGAGAATGACGTCATCCGCAACATCGGCTTCTATCATGACGCCATCACCATTCGTTACTTCGCTCTGCAAACGATCATGGGCCTGCTGTTGATTCTCGCGCTCGGCAAGCGCTCCCTGGTGATCAAGAGCCTGTGCTTGCTCTATGGGTTGGCCACCATCTACGTGCTCAAGGGCGCCTACAGCAAGTCCGGCTTCATGACTCTGGGCGCCTGGGCGCTGCTGTGGCCGTTGCTGCGCAAGAACTTCAGAGCCATGTTGGCCGTGGCTGCGGGAATAGTCGTGGTGAGCCTGTATTTCTCACAGGAGATCATGGATTCGGTGGGATTCGTGTTCGAGCGGGAGATCGCGGCGGTTCAGGGGCAGGAACAGGTCGAGCACACCTTCGCGGGCCGCTGGGATATCTGGGCGGAACTGGTCAAGGAGTGGCAATCCCTCGATCAGATCGCAAAGCTGTTGGGAGCGGGGCGCATCGCGGCGGGCGCGCACAATGATTACCTGCAGGTACTCTTCCATGGCGGTCTGGTCGGGCTGTTCATCTATATCGCGCTGCTGGCCGCCGTCGGCTGGGCGATCGGCCGAGCGCTTCTGGAGAGGTGCGACATATGGTCGATCGCCCCGCTGTTCGTATTCATCATGTGGATCGTGGATACCATCGGGCTCGTGCCGAGCGTGTACTCCGGATACCAGTGGTTCGTCTGGGGGATCGTTGGATTTTGCCTGCGTCATCGCCGTGAGGAGAAACTGCACGTTCGAAGCGAGACCGCGTTGCAGCCGCAGGTGCGCTTTCCCAATCTGATGGGTGCCGTGTAAGTGCGCGCGCGTGCGCGGCAAATACGCCGGGATCGCCGATGATTCTCTTCTACGGCGAGGGCCGTCTCGGCAACCAGATCTTCCAGTACCAGGCGCTTTCCCATGTCGCAAAGCCCGGCGAGCGTGTACTCGCGGTCGGTTTGGAGGACCTCGAGCGCTCACTCGATCTTGGCGGCGCGAGGCTCACCGTGCTCACCCGTAACGGTGTGCTCAAGCGCATCGTCAAATATGCCATGCGTCCGCTGCTGCTCCGACCGCTCTCAAGAACCCTCCGGCTATTCAATTACGCCTTCGAAGAGCGCTCGGGAATACCGCCTCGGGCGGGGGCGAGCGGGGAACTGTCCGTACGCCGCGGTCTGCTTCGCGGACTCACCTTCGTCGATGGAGGCTACTATCAGAACTCGTCGTTCTGGTCCTGCCTTTTCCCGGCGGCGTCCGTACGGATCAAGCAGCCCCTGCGGGAAGTCGCCAGGACTTATCTAACCTCGGTGTGCGGCGCGAAGCAGCGCGCGTGCTTCGTGCATGTCCGGCGCTGCGACTACCTGACTCACACGGACTACGGGCTGCGAGATCTTTCTCTGCCCGCAGATTACTATCACGCCGCCACCCGAGAGCTCGAGCGGCGCCTGGGCAATACGCATTTCGTCTTCGTCACCGACGATCCCGCGTGGGTCGAAGAGACATTCCGCGGCATCGCCGACAAAAGCATAGCGTCCTTCGATGCCCCGATGGATTTCGCAATCATGACGCAATGCGCGTGCGGCATTCTCTCGAACAGCACTTTTTCCTTGGCTGCCGCCCTCATGATGACCGACCCGGAAGTCGTTATCGCACCGGAATACTGGCTGGGATTTCGCATACGCGAATGGCTGCCGCCCAAGATTCGCTATCGACATTCGAAGCTGAGCTACTTGCCGGTCGGCGCGTGAAGACCCCATGAGCTCGCCGCCCACATCGATGTCCACGGAACCCCGGCGTGTCAGTCCCGAGAATCTCGTCGGCCGATCGTTCAGGGCGATGGGATGGAGTTATTCCGGCGTAGCGGTGAACGTAGCGCTGCAACTGGCGGCGTCCGTCGTGTTCGCGCGGCTTCTCGGCGCGCACACCATCGGCGTGTTCGCGTTCGGACTGCTGGTATTTCCGCCGTTTCGCTTCATCTGCGAATTTGGCCTGGGTTCCGCTCTGGTTCAAAAGCAGGACCTGGCCAGCGTGGATGTCGAGCTGGCGTTATCGAGGTCGGTGATCCTCGCGCTGATCACGGCGGCGGCATGGGTGTTGTGCGTCCACGCCCTGGCACCGTCGATGCATCAGCAACAGTACGCGCCCGCTTTGAGCTGCTTCGCGCTGGTGCTGCTCTGCCTGCCGCTGCAGACCCTGTGTACCGCCGTATTGACCAGGAAGCTCGAGCAGAAATATCTTCAGATAAGCTCCCTCGTGGGCTACGCAGCCGGATACCTGTCGGTCGGCGTGTACGGCGCGCTGCATGAATGGGGAGTGTGGAGCCTGATGCTCGGGTTCCTGGCGCAAAACCTGATCGCCACGGCCATTCTCCTCGTGCATACTCGCCTCGAGCTCAGGCTGAGGCTCAAAGGGGATGCCGGCTTCCTGTGGCGCTTCGGCGCCCGCGCGGCGGCCATCAACATTTCCAACTGGCTCACCAGCAGCCTGGACAACATGGCTGTCGCCTGGTTCTTCGGCACGCGGCCACTCGGCGTTTACTCGGTTGCCTATGGACTGGTGCGGGCGCCCGCAGACAGAATCGTCACCACGTTGCAAAACGTCCTGTTTCCGGCGAGCGTGCTGGCCCGCAACGATACCGAGCGGCTGGCGAAGGGCTGCATCGCCGTCATCGATGCGACGTTCTTGATCGTCGCCCCGGCGTTTTGCGCGGTCGCCATCCTGTCGGTCACGATCATCGATGCCCTGTACGGTTCCGATTGGCGGCAGGCGGCGTGGCTGCTCCCGCCGCTGGCGCTCTCCATGATCTTCCACTGCTTGACCGTGGTCGTGAGCGCCTTGCTTTGGGGAAGTGGCGGCGTCAACCGGGACCTGCGCATTCAGTGGTGCTCCGCCGCGGCGTTTCTCATCGGCGTGTTACTGGCGGGGCGAGTCTCGCTCGTGGCCGTTGCCTGGACGGTGTTGCCGGTTACCGTACTGCGGGCGGCGTGGGGCATGAGCGCGCTGGTCACGACGGTCGGGATCGCTCCTCGCCGCCTGTTGAGCGCATTTCTGAGCGGCCTCATCCTCGCCGCGCTCATCGCGCCGGCGCTGTTCTGGCTGGACGGTTTTTTCCAGCGTGCGCTCCTGTCCTCGATCGCCAGACTTTCGTGGGATGTGGTGGCCGCCGCGCTCGCGTGGCTGGGGCTCGCGGCTCTGCTGCGGGCACGCATCATGACTCCGGAACTTCAAACCGGCCTGCGATCGATGCTGGTCGCGCTCAAGGAAAAGCACCGTGCATGACCTTTCATTCGTGATTCCGATCCGCGTGGATACCCCCGACAGGGTCGAGAACTGCGCCGCCATCCTGCGTTTCCTCACACGGCATTTCCCCGACTCCGAAATCCAATTGGTGGAGCAGGACACGCAGACCCGGACGGCGTCGTTGCGCGAGTCCTTTCCGCAGGTCGTGTGGCATTTCGAGCGCAACGGCAGTCACTTCAGTCGCGGCGCCGCAATCAACACGGGCCTGGTTCGCAGCGCGCGCAAGATCGTGTGCGCCTACGATACCGACATATTGATAGACCCCGCCGCCCTGACGCTATCCGCCGAGCTCATTGCCAAGGGTCGCTGGCCCATCGTCATTCCTTTCAATCTCATCTTCGTCGAGGTGTCCGGATTGCGACGGCATGACCTCATCGAAAGTCTCGACATCGGCGGGTTGTCGACCATCGGCAGCCTCGCGGAGGTGCCGAGGCACCCGGAAATATCCTCGCGTACGCTGAGCGGAGCCATCATGATGTGCGACAGGGAGACAGTCGTCATGGAGGGCGGCTACAACCGCAAGATGATCTCCTACGGGTGGGAAGACATCGAATTCTTCAAGCGATTCGAGAAGCTCGGCTATTACAGCTTCATGCTGAGCGATTTCAACCTCATACACCTCGACCATCGTCGCGGCCCGGACTCGAGAGTCAACGAGATGTACGACGCGAACAAGGCGGAATTCGACAAGGTCGTCCAAATGTCCGAGCCCGAGTTACGCGAATACGTCGACAAGGAACTCTATGCGGGGCCTCCCATCGATCCTGGCTTGCGCGCCCATCTGCGCAGGAGGCGGGCGCTCGGCAATCTCATCGCGCTGCGCCGGCCGATGCATCTGAGCAACAAGGTGGCGACGCACTGGCGAATCAACGGCGCGAGGAATCTCGTTGGCAGGCTCCTTCACCTTCCCCAGCGAGTGTAAGCACATGTTCACGTTGAATCCGCATACCGCCCATTCGGGCGGGCGAGGGACGGCGGTGCTGCGCTCAAAGCTGCGTTCCAGGTGCCGCTCGCTTCTGCTGGCCCTCGGCAACCTTGGCATACCGCAAACGGCCTTTTACGCCCTCCAGCGGTTGCGAAACCGGCGCGCACCGACGGGGCATCGGTTCGTCGTGTTGAGCAAGCGGGCCCGTCATCCGCTCCATTGCCGATCGAGGACCAGCGATCTGGATGTCTTCGGGCAGATATTCGTGCAACGGGAGTACCGTTGTCTGGACGGCATCGAGAGCGCCGATCTGGTGATTGATTGTGGTGCCAACGTCGGATATTCGGCGGCATATTTTCTGAGTCGTTATCCCGCGAGCTCGCTGATCTGTGTCGAGCCCGATCCCGGCAACTACGCCGCGCTGGAAAGCAACCTCAAGCCTTATCAGGGCCGGGTGAAGGCACTGTTGGCCGCGGTTTGGTCGGAGAAATCCGATCTCGTGCTGTCGGATGCCGCGTTCGGAGACGGTAGGGAGTGGGCTCGGACGGTGAGGTGCGCGCGCAGCGACGAAGCAGCCACGATCCCGGCGATCGACATCGGCACCCTGATCCGCGAGTCGGGCCGCGAGCGAGTCTCGATCCTGAAGATCGACGTTGAAGGGGCCGAGGAGATCATTTTCTCATCCAATCACGGCGAATGGCTCGACAAGATCGACAATCTCGTCATCGAGCTGCACGGCGAGCGCTGCGAGAGAGTGTTCAACCAGGCCATCGCGGGCCGTGGGTTTCAGGTGTCACGCTGCGACGAATTGACGGTATGCACGAGGGCCTCCTGATCCGGTCTTGCGCGGTTCAGCGCAGTCTCCAGCGAATGGATTGCCCGGTTCGCACACTCCGCTGGACTGTAATATTCGATCAATGATGCCGTTATCTGCGCCGCGACCCGCCCCGGCTTGGTGTCGAGACATTGGCCGAGCGCGGCTGCGAAGGCATTCGTGTCGAGCGGATCGACCACGATCCCCGGCGCCTGTCGGTCGAGCAGATCCCGGGTGGCCCCGTTGTAGCGCGAGAATACCTGCGGCAGTCCGGCAACGGCCGCCTCGAGCGCGACCAAGCTCCAGTTGTCGTCCAGGGTCGGCAGCACGAAAATATCTGCCGCCGCGTAGATTCTCGGCACGAAATCCGGCTGACGGAAACCCAGGGTCGCGATATGGAACTCGGGGTGCTGCGCCCTCCATGCCTCGACCATGGGCCGCTGCAAGCCTTCGCCGAGGAAGATCACGGAGAACTCGTCCACACGCGGCGCGAGCGGCAGCAGCGCCGCCAGAAATTCCTTCACCCCCTTTCTCGGAATCAGCTGCCCGGAAAACAACAGGACGGTGCCGCGCAAGTTGAGCTCGGTGCGGATCTGGGGGCGATGGGCGAGCTGGGCCTGGACCTGCTCGGCCAGACTGAACGTGCTGACGCCGATCATCCCTTCGCAGGTGCTTTGAACCGAAGCACCGTATGATTCGAGCAACTGCGTCGACTCCACCCCGTTCGACCAAAAGCCCCGCGCACGCTTCACGAGGCCACGCCGTATCGCACGGCGCAAGGCGCTCTGCCAGCCCTCGCTGTGGGGAGTACCCTCCGACCATAGAATCAATGGAATGCGCGCCGCCGCACAGTATGCGGCGGCCTGCATGCTGCGCAGCCCGAATTCCGCCGACACCACCACCTCCGGCCGATACCCAAGAAGCGAGGGCAAGAGTCCAAATCGAACTTGCCAGTAGCGCAGATCGTTCGGGCCGCCGTCAGGTCGTTGCCGCATGTGCGGGATCGCGAATCCGGGCATATAGGCGTGTGTGAACCCGAGGTCGTCCGGCACGTTCCATTGGCGGTTCGGCTCCGCCCGGCTGTCGAACAGCACCTTCAATTCGCAGCGCAGACTCAGCTCCCGAAAGAACGGCAGACGATAGGGCGAAGGAATATTGGTCAGCAGCGCGACTCGCATACTCGTGGATTATTGTGCCGCGGGATCCAAGCCCTCAGAGCGGCGCGGCAACCTTGCTCGTGTGGGCACGCCGCTCATTCAGACCGACCAGAAATCGGCCGATCGAAGTGCCGGCGTCCTCGAGCAACGGCCTCGTCAGAGCGCTGATCGCGCATGCGCCGGCAATGGCTGCGGCGTACGCCAGCAGAAAAGCGCCAAGGCCCGGCCGGATCGAGAGATGTGACGATGCGATGATCAGACCATTCAACACGGCGAAGTGAAACAGGTACAGCGAGTACGAATGCCGCCCCACCCATATCAAGGGTGACGGGAATTGCCGGATGCCCCTCAGATAGTACAGCAAGGCGGCTGCGACCAAGCCGATCACGGCCAACTTTGGGTTCACGAACAAATCCGCCGCGAGGAATGCAAGGAGCGCCGGGACCTGCGACCGCCTCAGCCCGGAAGTGCCCAGGACGTAAACATAGGCACCCAGGAGAAAAATGGGCATTTGATCGCCGATGTAATAGTAGAAGAACGTACGCATATCCTCAGGGGTAAATCCGCAA